>Ga0134125_10000484_pt1 | contig 53912 bp, 49 predicted proteins | sample KB31751_FD_96464 | JGI IMG/M metagenome (GOLD analysis project Ga0134125, IMG submission 96464) | Terrestrial soil microbial communities with excess Nitrogen fertilizer from Kellogg Biological Station, Michigan, USA - KB3-175-1 | ecosystem: Environmental > Terrestrial > Soil > Unclassified ... | reverse complement strand
TTGTCGACGAGGGCGAAGCGCTGGAGCACGCCGGCGGACATCCAGCCCTCGAGCGCGCACTCCACGCCGGAGAGAAAGCCCTCGATCTGGAGAAAGCGTGCGTTGGGATCCTGCTGCTGCTGGATCTCGGGGGACTCAAGTAGCTGGCGGATGCGGGTGAATGCGGCGGCGAACTGCTCGGGGGTGTCGGCGCGGATGACGCCGCGGCTGGCGGAGAGCATCAGCGGCTTGAGCACGCAGGGGTAGTCCACCTGGGTGGCGAGCGCGGCGGGATCGGCGTCGAGGCGCTCGCGCCGGAACCAGGGCGAGGGCAGACCGGCTTCGGCAAGGATCTGGCGGAAGGTGAACTTGTCGTGGCTGGCTTGGGCGGCGCGCACGGGGTGGAAGGCCAGAGCCAGCGGCGGGGCCAACTGCGCGGCGAGAAGAGCGCCGCGGTCGCCGCAGGCGACTACGCCCTGGAATGGTCCGCGCTTGCGCAGCTCGGGCAGCGCCGCTTTGGGGCTCTCGAACTTCACCGCCACCGCCTGATCGCCCCAAGGATCGTCAAGTTGATCGCAGCGGTTGGTGGCGAGGGTGAGCTGAATCGCGAGTTTCTCGGCGGCGCGGCGGAACTGCTCGGCCTGGTACCCGGTGGTCGGGGAGACGAGCAGCAGGTGCGGCGGCGGGGCCATGGCTCAGTGTATAAAATTCCGGGAGGATTGATTGGCGCGCCCTGCGCCACTGCGCCGCGCGACCCGCTTGTGCCAGCTCCGGTACAGGGTCGCCTTCGCCCCGTTCCGCTTTTCGCTGGCTCCGCTGATTTACACAATCATGCGAGCGAACTGCTCGCTGGTGGGTTCGGCTCAACAGAACCAGGGTTCGTTGAGGTAGGGGACGGTGGCGCGGGCCGGGGCCGGGGTGGGGAGCCGGGCGCCGTTGGGGTGGGCGAGGGCGTAGATTTCCGCGAAGATTTCCGCGCGGGAGCGGCGGGCTTTGCTGGCGCGCGCCACCAGCGCTTGCACTTCTTCCGCCAGCGTATCCATTGCCGGGTCGGGGTGGCGCCAGCGATAGCTCAACCGCTCGGCGTCGTACTCGCCGAGCCACGCCGGCGCATCGGGCAATTCGAGCAGCAGAGAGCCCGCGGGGATCAACAAACGGATTCCGTACTGCACCGGGGCGACCTGGTCCACCAGCTCGCAATCGGCGATGGTCCGCAGCCATGCGGGGTAGGAGGCGCGCGTCGTCCAGGGGGTGAAGGCGACCCAGGTGGGGTTGAGGGCGAGACCAAGGCCGCGGGTCAACTCAAGCACGCGGTCGAAGTCCGCGCGTGAATGTTGCTTGCGCAAGCACTGCAAGACGGCGTCATCGAGCGACTCGACGGCGGTGGTGACCAGCACGCATCCGGTGGCGCGCAACTCGGGCAGCAGCGCGGCGTGGCGGAGAAGGTGCTCCACCTTGATGGTGGCGTCATAGGAGAGGGCGGGAAACTCCCGGTGCAGCGCGCGCACGATGCGGAGCGCGTGCGTGGGTCCGTTCAGGAAGTCGGGATCGCCGAAGGTGATGTGCTCGGCGCCCTGCGCGACCTGCTGGCGGATGTCGGCCAGCACCACAGCCTCGGGCACCACGCGGAACTGACCCTGGTAGACCGGGACGATGGGGCAGTGGCGGCAGAGGTGCTTGCAGCCGCGGCTGGCCTCGGTGTAGCCGGTGACGCGGGAGCCGCCGTCGGGCAATTCGAGGCGTGCGTAGCGCGGGAGCGCGGGAAGACCGGAGCGGTCGGGCAGGATGAAGCGGAGACGCGGGACCTCTCCGGGAACGGGTGGATTTGAGCGGCCCAGAGCGAAGTCGGTGAGCTCCTGTTCGAACTCGGGGCCGAAGACGGCGTCAACACCGGCGGAAAGGAGCTGGCCGCGATGGAGCGGGGCGTAAAGACCAAAGGCGCAGAAGCGGGCATGGGCCGCGGCGTCGCGGAGCGCCGGCAGCAAGCGGAGCGCCAGCCGGGTGGCGGTGTGCATGGGCAGGAAGAGACCGACGAGGGCGGCGTCTTGCAGTGTGTCCGCGGCGAGCTGGGTGCGCGAGAGGTCGGCGGTCCGCACCTCGAATCCGGCGCGGCGCAGCCAGGCGGCGGGCGATGCCAAGCCGAAAGGCTGGCGGCCCATCTCATACGTGGACACCAGGACGGCGCGCATGGGCTTAGTTTACGGGAGGGGGCGTCTTCGTGGTTTCCGGCGCCAACAACATCGCCAGAAACACGAGGCAGAGCAAGTACAGGCCGATTTCGGGGTCGAGGCGAACCTGGTTGATCCACTGCGCGGCTGTTGTCTGAAGATGCAGGGATTGGAGGAGGCCGCCAAGGCCGTGCTGGGCGCGCGTCCACCATTGGGCCAGTTGAGCGTGCACCACGTGTGTGAGCCACTCGCTAGCGGCGATGGCGTAGCCGGTGCTGATCACGCCCGTCCAGGCCACGGTCAAACGCCAGCGGCGCCACGGGGCTGGCGCGAGCCCCAAGCTGGCCAGGGCGCACAAACCCGCGAGCAACGCCGTCAGCGGGATCAGGGCGGCGAGCGCGAGCGCAACTTCGAGGCCGTGGTCGGGGCGGGCCGCGGGGCCGGCGAGTTCGCGGCGTACGTCTTCCATTTGGCGCAGGCGCTCGCGCAGCGCGGGTTGGCCGTTGGAGGGCGCGGCGGCACTTCTGCCGATCTGCGCGCCGAGGCCAGCGATGGTCCATTCAGACGAGGGCAGAAGGGGCACGGTGACGCGCAGCGCCGGGAGCAGGAAGACCGCCACTACAGCCAAAACGGGGGCGACCCACCGGTAAAGAGCGGGAACCATTGCTGCGGAATCATAGCAAGATATTTGGCGTGTGGATCCGCAAGGCTACGCGATCTGGCGCAGTTTGTTGCGCTCCTTGATCAGCTCACGCCGAGCCCGATCCAGCGTGGCCATGGCTTCCTGCAATTTGCGCTCGGCATCCAGACGGCGTTGCACCGAGTAGACATGCCGCGCGAGCTCGATTTGAAGCGCTTCCACCTTGCGAAAGGCGGAGCGGTAAGCACGTTCTTGCGGCGTTTCCACTGGATTAGGCTCTCCGGTTCTCCGGTTAGATGCGGCTTGTGCGGTTCACGGTGCGCGCGGGCCCTCGCCCCGCTCCACTTTCCGTTATCCGCCTGCCTTGGGGTGCGAGCTAGACTGAAGGGGTGAGCGATCACATTCGGTTGAGTTTGTGGTTTGCGTCGCAAACCGCGGCGCAGGTATTGCCGCGATTGGCGCAGGCGGTGGAGGTGTTGCCGCGCGAGGCACGGGAGCGCGGCGTGCTCCAACTTTCGGTTACCGCGGTGGACTGGAGCGAACCGGCGGTGCTGGAAGAGCGCTTCGACGCGGGCATCGCGCTCGAGGCGGCGTGGGCGCCCATGCGGGAATTTGTGCAGGAAGATTGCGCCTGCGAGGTGGAGCTGGCATGGCTGCTGTGGCGCTATGGCCAACACGGCTGGGAGCAGACGCCGCAACCGGTAACCTTTACCAGCTTTGGGCCGGAATTTGGTGCGAACGAGGGAGACAACGACGGCCACGTCATGGTGGATTTCGGCTTGGATGAAGCTTTTCTGGCGGAGGCGGCGCCCTGGGGCGCGGAGACGCGCGCGCATTTGCAGGCCAACATCCTGCAACTGCTGGCTTTCAGCCTGAAGGCCCAGACGCAGCTCCAGCCGCAGCGGCGGCGGCTGTGGTCGGAGGCGGAGGAAGATTGGACGCAGAAACTGGCGGCGCGCTTGCAGTCGGCCGGCGTAGGGGTGGACCTTGTGCAATAAATTGCATGCGCTGGGGTGGCTCCTGGCGCTGGCGATGGGGAGCGCGGTGCTGCCGGCGTCGGCGCGGGCACAGGATCCGTCCTCGAGCGCCGATCACCCCCCGGGAAACGTCAACGAGCTGACCCTTGCGGGGCTGCGGCCGGGGGCGAGCCGGATCAGCGCGGCGATCGCGCGCTTCGGAAGGCATTGGCGCCACCCCACCCCTGACGAGGCCGATTTGTATATATGGTGTGACGCACGCAACCGGCTGCAGCTCAGCCTGGAGGCGAAGCCGGACGGGACGATCCAAGTAGTCACGGTGGACCGTCTGTGGGACGCGCCCGCCGCCGGCGCGTGTGGCGCAACGCTGCCCGAGGAGGTGGGGCGCACCGGGCGGGGCGTGCGTTTGGGGGACACGGTGGCGCGGCTGGACGGGGTGTATGGCCATCCGTTTTTCGACGGCCCCTCGAGTTGGGACGGCCACGACGTGCATTTCGTGGTGTTCAACTTCTCCTGGGCGGGCACGGACAAGCCGCAGATTTTGGAATCCAGCTTTGACGATGCCGGCAAGTTGGTGAAGCTGACGTTGTCGGCCGAATATTATTAGGCCATTCATTGACGCGCCGGCCCCCCGGTTTCGCCGCCCGGCTCGCTCGCCCGACGCCGCCAATCACTTTTCTTAGCCCAGGATGCACGGGTAGGGGCCAAGGAGCGCACTTCCAAGGGGGTGCATCTAACGAGGGACCATGCTTCCCCAAGGAAACGGCTGGCTGGCGGGGTTGTTTTACTTTTTCGTGGGGATGGGCGCGTCCGGGCTGGTGTTGTTGGGGGCGCTGGACTCGAGTTTCCTGACGCTGCCGTTCGCCAACGACATCGCGGTCATTGTCCTGGTTTCGATGCACCACGCCCGGTTCATGCTCTATGTAGCCGCGGCGACGGTGGGCTCGACCCTTGGGTGCTGGATCATGTACCGCGTGGGTCATGCCGGGGGGGAGAGTTTCATCCGCGCCCACATGTCGGAGCAGGGGTTTGCGCGGATGCAGCGCACGGTCGGGCGGAAGGGTCCGGTATTGCTGGCGGTGCCGGCGCTCATCCCGCCGCCCTTTCCCTTCTCCGCCTTTGTGCTGGGGGCGGGCGCGCTGGAGGTGAAGGAGCGTCCGTTCCTGCTGATGCTGACGGCGATGCGATTTGTACGCTTCTCCGCCGAGGGTGTGGGCGCGCTCTACTTTGGGCGGGGCGTGGTGCGCTGGCTGCAAACTCCGGGGTTTCGCTTCTTCATCGAGGTGCTTATGGGCCTGGCGATCCTGGGCAGCGCTTTCTCGATCTACAAGCTGGTGCGCACCACACGGAAGCGCGGGCGCGGAGCACAGCGTCCGGCGCCGACCGGGGCGTCGCGTTAATGTATGCGCCGGGCGCCCGGCTTCGCCCGCCTGATGGCTTCTTGTGCCGGAGGTTTAGGCGGGTACGAGGTAGAAGGCTGCCACCAGGATGGCGTAGACCGCGATCAATTGGGCGCCTTCCAGCCAGTTGGTTTCGCCATCCGCGGCGATCATGCCCACCATGACCGCCGACAACACGACCGCCGCGACCTCCATCGAGGTGAAGGCCAGGGTCATGGGGTGGCCGAGGAAGTAGGACACGAACAACAGCACCGGCGCCAGCAGCAGCGCGATCTGCAGGCTGGAACCGACGCCGATGGCCATGGCCAGATCCATTTCGTCGCGGCGCGCGGCCGAAATCGCCACCGCGTGCTCGGCGGCGTTACCCACCAGGGCAAAGACCACCGCACCCCAGAAGAGGTCACTGCCGTGCAGGGCGGCTTGGGCGATGTGCAGACCGTCCACCAGCAACTCGCTCAGGATCGCGATGGCCACCACCGAGGCCGCCATCCAGAGCAGGGGGTGACGGGGGGCGTCGGCCAAGGCTTCGGCGGGGGAGGGGGACTGCTGGGTGCGTCCGCCGGTTTGGAGCTGATAGTACAGGCTGACCGCGTAGATGCAGATCAGCACCACCGCGGTCCAGACGCTCAGGGTCTCGAGCGCGGGTTCGTTGCTGCCCAAGTGGCCGAATACGCCCAGGGAGAATACCGCGGGCACGAGCAGGCCGACCGCCGCAAGAAATAACAGGGTGCTGTTGGTGGCCGCCACCTCGCGGTTCAGCATTTGACGTTGGCGGCCGCGGCCACCGACCAGCATGGCGGTACCCAGAACCATCAGCAGATTGCTGATAATGCTGCCGGTGATCGAGGCTTTGACGACCGGGATGAGGTTGGCGCGCAGGGCGGCGACGCCCAGGATGAGCTCGCTGGCATTGCCGCAGGTGGCCTCGATCAGGCCTGCCGCCAGGGGCCCTTTGCGCGCCGCCAGGGCGCGCGTGGCCTTGCCCAGCACGGCGGCCAGGGGGATCAACCCCACCGCGGCCAAGAGGAAGGCGAGCAGCGGCGTCCGGCCGGCGAGCGCCAGGCCCAGCGCCGCCAAGCCAGCCAGCAGCATCGCGTCGAGGATGCGGGAACCCGTGGGGGAACGGCGAAGCGTGGCGTGGTGCATTCTATCTGTTGGCGCGGGTCCCGGCGCGACTTGGCGGCATTGCCGGGTGCGCGCCGGACGCCCGGCTTCGCCGCCCGGCTCCCAGGGTCCAGAGCGCGGCGTGGGGCCCAGCCCGATTGCTCGAACCGGGGAAAGAACTTCCCCCGCTTTTAGTCACGGTACACTGAAAAAGATGCGGCGCGGGGTGATTTCGGCGGCACTCGTGATCCTGAGCCTTGGGGCGACAGCCTGGGGGCAGCATCTGCCCGGCTTTTTGCAGCGCAAGAACTCGGACTTTAGAACCTACGGCAAGATCACCGCATTTCATCTCAACGCGCCGCTGGCCACGTCCCCGCCGCTGACGGATTTCAGTCATTTTCCGCTGAAGAATTTTTCTTATCCCCTCTATCCCACCGCAAGTTCGGGCGAGGCGGGCATGGTTCCGGGCAATACCGAGACCGGAGATCCGCTGGTAATCCCGGTCGAGGGCGGGTTGTACGATCACAAAGAAGACGCAACCAACCCGATGGAGTTCGAGCCGATCAAAGCCGACCCGGTGCAGCTTCCCAAGGCGCCCGGCGGCAGCGCGCTGCTGGTCTACAGCGTGCTCTACACCGGCGACCAATTGGCGAACTGCACCGGTATCGTGCAGGTGATGGAGCTGCAGAAAGGGCAATTGATCCTGACCGACCAGATCAGCTACGACTGCCGCGGCGGGGCGGACGCGGAGTGGAACCAGGACAAGCACCAGCTCACGGTGCGCTCGGCGGTGTACTCGCTGGGCGACAAACCCTGCTGCCCGAGCACGTACGATCATGTGGTGTTCAAGCTCGACGGCGAGAAGATCAAGACCGGCGAAGTAGTCTTAAATAATCAGTGACTAGGGCTGTACATTCCGCCATCTATTTCATGCGCGCGGGGCTTCTTCGCCCCGCTCCGCTTTTCGCGCGTTAATGGCGGCGCGAGGCGAAGTATTGGATTTTGTCCATACTCGCGGCCACGGCTACATCGAAGAATCCCACCATCGTTTATTTCATGCGCGCCGGGCCCCCGGCTTCGCCGCCCGCGCTCGCTGTCTTCGTAAGCGCTGCGCGGGGCCCCTTCGCCCCGCTCCGCTTTTCGCGCGTTAATGGCGGCGCGAGGCGAAGTATTGGATTTTGTCCATACTCGCGGCCACGGCTACGTCGAAGAATCCCACCATCATTTATTTCATGCGCGCCGGGCCCCCGGCTTCGCCGCCCGCGCTCGCTGTCTTCGTAAGCGCTGCGCGGGGCCCCTTCGCCCCGCTCCGCTTTTCGCGCGTTAGTGGCGGCGCGAGGCGAAGTATTGGATTTTGTCCATACTCGCGGCCACGGCTACGTCGAAGAATCCCACCATCATTTCATCGCTGGTCTGGTCGCCCCAGCGGACGGCGACGGTGGGGTCGGGGTTGTGGGGGTTGCGGGCGGAGTTGTCGTACCAGCCCACCGCTTGCAGTTCGGCTCCGGCGGGAAGATCGAGCGGGGTCGCGAGGCGGTAGCTGCGCTGCCAGTAAAAGTTATAGTTCACGCGCAGCAACGGGGTGATGGCACCGTGCGGGCCGACCAGGTTGTACTCGAAGCGCTTGCCGCGCAGGTGCATGTGGGGAAAGAAGCTGAGCAGGGTGGCCGGCGCCGGGAGCGTGCCGTGCACCTCGACGCGGAAGTTGTCCACGCCGGGCGGGATCACAAAGCTGTCGTTGGTGAGTTGGAGCGTGAGGACGCGGCGCCGGGGCGGCGCGGGGTCGAACACCAGTCCGACGCTGCTCTGATCGCGGGCCGCGCTGCCGTTGGTGGTGTAGTGCATCTGGAACACCAGGTCGGAGCCGGCGGGGATGTACTTGCCGAGGGAAGCGGGCCAGCGGTCGGGGGCGCTGCCCGGGGCGTAGACCAGAAGGACGTCGCTGTCGGTCCAGAGGCTGCCGCGGCCCAAACTTTTCTCGGTGAAGGGGACGCCGACCGGCGCACCACGCAGCCAGGCCGAGCCCGGTGGGCGGACATAGACCACGGCGTGGTGTACGTGGGCGCGGCTGGAGGGGCGGATTTCGCTCATCTGGACCCAGCGGCCGGTGGTGAAGCCGGTGGGGACGATCTCGTAGGTGTAGTCCACCGTTCCGTGAGCGGGGATCGCGACCGGGCGCGGCATGGTGAGGATGTCTTGCGGCAGGGCGATGTTCCAAGCCCCAGCCCATGGGCGCGGCGGCGGCGCGGTGCCGGGATCGCCGGCGGGGGCGCCGGCCGCGGCCCAGTCGGCGAGCGTGCGGACCTCGGCTGCGCTTAATGATGGATCATTGGCCCATTTGCCAATGCCGGGGTCGGCGAACCAGGGGGGCATGGCGCGCGCGGCGGTGCGGGCGCGGATGGCAGCGGCGTACGGACGCGCTTGGGCGTAGGTGACGAGCGGCATGGGGCCGATCTCGCCGGGACGGTGGCAGCTCTGGCAGTGGTCCTGGAGAATGGGCAGGACGTTGCGGTAAAACGTCGGGGGGGCGGGCCTAGGCTGCGGCGGGATAGGCAGGGCGAGGCGGCTTGCCGCCAACAGCACGGCGCCGAACCCAAGCGCCACCCATTTCAATTCGGCGTACCGTCTTTGGGCAGTTCCAAGGGCCGCTCGAGACGCACCAGCACGGGCTCGCCGTCGCGCAGTTCCAGGTCCTTCTTGTGCGAGATCATGGCGCCGCCGGCGCCGACCGCCGCCCCGGCGATGCCCCCGCGGATGAGACCGCCGGTGCCGCCGAAGATGCCTCCCAGGACGCCCCCGACCGCGGCGCCGGTGGCGGCCCGCTTACCGGTATCGGGCGCCTGGCCGTTCACGGTGCCCTCATTCTGATCGACCTTCTGCGCGGCCGCGCCCACGCCGGCGGTGGTGGCGTTGAGCGGGATGGGCGGCTGGCCGGGCAGAACCAGGGTGTTGTACTGGAGCTGCAGTTGCGCGCTGCCGCTGAAGGTGCCGCCGCGCTGCACCTGGGCGATAGTGCCCTGGATGGTGCTGCCCGCCGGAATCGCCGCGATCGCGCCCACCCAGACCGGGACGGTGATGGTTAAAGTAAAGGGATCGCCCACGCGCGCGGTCTTGGTGCTGATGGAGCGGTTGAGGGTGGTTTGCAGACGGGTGCCTTCGGCGAGGAGTAATCCGTTGTCGTAGACCCCCGAGGGGCGAGCCCGCAAGCGCTCGGGATCGGTGGGCAGGTCGTTGGCGCCGCCGCTGGCGGGGACCACCGGCAGGGAGTGGCCGCCCATGGCGGTGTTGTATAGGCGGTGGTTGTAGCCGTCGCCGTAGCCCAGGGTGTAGCCGCTGCGGAAGTTGAGCTGGTACTGGTCGGGTTCGCCCAGATCGCGGGTGTAGCCCGCGTTGGCTTGTTGATAGACATCGCCGGCGGTGGCGTTAAAGGCGGCATTGGCCCCGGCATCGGTTTGACCCTGGCGGTATCCCTCGCGGTAGCCGTTGCTGCGCGCAGTCTTGACCGCATCGGAGAGCGGCGAGCCGGCGTCCATGGCCGGGGGCTGGGCGTCAGGGGCGGTGGCTGGGGGGGCGGGAGCGGCGACGGAGCGGGGACGTCCGCCGAAGCCATCGCCGTAGCCGTCGTCGAAGCCGCTCTGGAAGCTGGAACGGTAGGCTTCGGGGGTGCCGTAATCCGGCGTGTAGCCGATGCGGCCGTCCTGGTATTCGCGGAACTTGTGGGCGTTGGGGCTGGCGCCCTGGCGCTGGTCCTGCTCGCCCAGCGGGTAGCCGGTGTTATAGCCCTGGGCGTAGGCGGCATCGGTGGCGCCGCTGGCGGCCGCCTGCTGCGCCGCCAAACCGGCACCGAGCCACGCGACCGATACGAAGAGCGCCAACTGCAACACCAGCGTCTGCCTGAGTTTCCGCATGAAGTGCTTTCTCCCGCTTCCTGTCCATTGGACGGGTTTGCCCGCAGCCCCGTTTCCGCAGTAGCAAGGCATTTGCCACAATGGGGTCAACACTGTGAATTATTTTAGGCCCAGAAAGACTTGGCGGATGCGGGGGCGGGGTTGGGAATTGGGGACCGAGACCGGCGTCATGGCCATCCTCAACCTGACGCCGGACTCGTTCTTTGCGCCCAGCCGCGTGGTGGAGGCCGATGTAGTGGAACGCGCCGGCGTCGCGCTGTCGCTGGGGGCCGACGTGCTGGATCTGGGGGCGGAGTCAACCCGTCCGGGCGCGGGGGCGGTGCCGGCGGAGGAGGAACAAGCGCGGCTGCTCCCGGCACTGCGCGCGTTGCGGGCGCGGTTTCCGACCGCACTGATTTCGGTGGACACTTACCACGCCCGGACGGCCGAGGCGGCGCTCCAGGCGGGCGCCGATATCGTCAACGACGTTACCGGACTGGAGGATCCCGGGATGGGGCCCTTGTTGGCGGCCTCCAAGGCAGGAGCGGTACTGATGCATCGGCGCGGGCAATTCCGCGATATGCATCGTCTGCCGCCGCTGGCCGACCCGCTGGGCAGTGTGCGGGAGGGGCTGGAGATCGTGCTGCAACGCGCGGTGGCGGCGGGGGTGGATCCGGAGCAGATCGTGCTCGACCCCGGGTTTGGGTTCGGGAAGAACATGGACGAGAACCTCCCCGTCCTGGCCGGGTTGGACAGGTTGCACGAGTTCGGGCGCCCGCTGCTGGCCGGAGTTTCGCGCAAGTCGTTTCTGGGCGCAGGCGGCGCGGGCGAGCGGCTGCCGGCGAGCTTGGCGGCGGGGGTGAGCGCGGTGCTGGCGGGGGCGCACTTGCTGCGGGTGCACGATGTGGCGGCCAGCGTGGCGGCGGCGCGCTTCGCGGACCGGCTGTTGTCCGCGGGACGTGATGGAACCACCTGAAGGCGGGCGGCGTCAACTTTGAGGGGGCATGGTGGGCGCGGCCCCAGCGCGGCTGCGGCGCGCGTCCCTCGCGAGATGTGAGAAAATGAGGATCGCACTTTACCCATTCGCACTCCCCCATTCCCATGCAGGAATCATCCGCCAGCCCCGCCCCCACTCCTGAATCCTTGCCCGAGCAAGAGCCGGACTTTGCCGCACTCCTGGCCCAGTATGAGAGCCAGAGCGAGACCGCCGGCCCCGCGGTGGGCGAACGCCGTTCCGGCCGCGTTGTGAACGTCCGCGACGATATTGCGCTGGTCGACATCGGCGCCAAGGCCGAGGGGGTGCTGCCGCTCGAAATCTGGCGCGCCCACGGCCCGGAAACCCCGCTCAACGCGGGCGACGCGATCGAAGTCATCGTCGAGGGCCGGGACCCGGAAGGCAGCTTCAAACTCAGCCCCTACACTCCCGATCGCCCGCGCAACGTGGAAGATGCGCGCCGGGCGTTTGAGCAGGGGCTGATTCTGCGCGGCAAGGTGACCGGGGCGATCAAAGGCGGCCTGACGGTGGACGTGGGGATGCGCGGTTTCATTCCGCAATCCAAGACCGGGGTGCGCGACCCCGACCAGATGCACAAGCTGGTGGGCCAGGAGATCCGGTGCCGCATCGCGCGCATGCCGGACGAGAAGAACCTGGTGCTGGACCGGCGCAGCCTGGTCGAAGAAGAGCAGCGCGAGGCGCAAAAGGCCACGCTGGAGACGATGCAGGAGGGCGATGTGGTTACCGGTACGGTCACCAGCCTCGCCACTTACGGGGCATTCGTCAACGTCGGCGGGCTGGATGCGCTGCTGCACATTTCCGACATGAGCTGGACGCGTTTGGGCGAAGCGGCGCACCTGCTCAGCCTGAACCAGGCCATCCAGGTCAAGGTACTCAAGATTGACCGCGGCAAGCGGCGGATTTCGGTGGGGCTGAAGCAGTTGACGCCCGATCCGTGGGCAGGCTTGGTGGAGCGCTATCCGGTGGGTGCGCGGGTGAACGGGACGGTGAAACGGCTGAGCGAGTTCGGCGCCTTCGTCGAGGTCGAACCCGGGATCGAGGGCCTGATCCACATCAGCGAGATGTCATGGTCGCGCCGCATCCGGAAACCGGACGACGTGGTCAAGGTGGGCGACACGGTGGAGGCGGTAGTGCTGGGGGTGAGCCCCAAGGAGCGCCGGCTCTCGCTGGGGTTGAAGCAGGCGCTGGGCGATCCTTGGGCGGATGCCGAGACGATCTATAAGGTCGGTACGGTGGTCGAGGGCAAGGTACGGAACCTGCAGCAGTTTGGCGCCTTCATCGAGATCGCCGAGGGCGTGGACGGTATGATTCATGTCGGCGACGTCAGTGTCGAGCGGATTACCCATCCGAACGCGGTGCTGAAGGTGGGCGACATGGTGCGCGCCCAGGTGCTGGAGCTGGACTTGCCCAAGCGGCGCTTGCGGCTGGGTATGAAGCAGCTCGAGCCCACCGCGATGGACAAGTTCATTGCGGCGCACGCGTTGGACGAGGTACTGAGCGGCCGCGTGGTCAAGGCGTTCCCGGGCCGGGTGCAGTTGGATGAGGGCATCGAGGCCACCTGCCCGACCGCGGTGGCACCGGTACGGAAGATCGAGGAGGGTTCGCTGGCGGCCAAGCTGGCGGCGGTGTGGAAGTCGCCGACTCCCACACCAGCACCCGAGGCGGTTCCGGGGGTGACGCTGAAGCAGGGCGAGGTACGGAGGTTCCGGATCACCAAGATGGACCCGGAGCGGAGCCACATCGAAGTCGACGTGGCGTAGGCGTTCCCAGAGCGTTACCAGAAGCGAGCTGAGAATTTGAGCGCGACCGGGTTAGCCGGTCGCGCTCTTGTCTTTTAGAACGCCATGTCTTGCAGGCACTGCCGGGCGGCTTGGGCGCCGCAGAGGCCGTGGACGCCGCCGCCGGGGGGGGTGGAGGCGGAGCAGAGGTAGATGCCGGGCATGGGGGTGCGGTAGCCGTGGCGATCGGGTCGGAGAAGTACCTGACGCAGCCAGTTGGCGCCCCCGGTAATGTCGCCGCCGGTGAGGTTGAGGTTGTCGTGTTCGAGTTGGGCGGGGCCGCGGGCGCTGCGCGCCAGGATGCATTCGCGGAAGCCGGGGGCGAAGCGCTCGACCTGCATTTCTACTACAGTTGTCGCATCGCCGGGGTAGCCGTTGGGGACGTGGCAGTACGCCCAGGCGGTATGGCGGCCGGCGGGCGCGCGGGAGGGGTCGAACAGGCTGGGCTGGCTGAGGAGGACGAAGGGACGGGGGCTGAGCCGGGGATTCACGCGGGCGCAAGAGGCGGCTTCGGAGGCGGCGATCTCTTCCAGGGTACCGCCGAGGTGAAGGGTGCCGGCGCGGGCACACTCGGGCGCGGTCCAGGGGATGGGGCCGGAAAGTGCCCAGTCAAGCTTGAAGACGCCGGCGCCGGGGCGGAAGCGTTCCAGGGAACGGCGGTAGGCGGCAGGGACACGGTCGCCGCAGATGGCAAGCAACTGGGCGGGCGAGACATCGCAGAGGACGGCCTTGGCCGGAGGAAGGTCGGCCAGGGAGGTAACTTTTGTGCCAGTAACGATTTCGCCACCCAACGACTGGAGATAGCTGATCAAGGCATCGGCGATGGCCTGGGAACCGCCCCGGGCTACGGGCCAGCCGGCGCGGTGTCCGGCAGCGGCAAGGATGAGGGCAATCGCGGCGCTGCCGGGGGCCTCGAGCGGGATGACGGAATGGGCAGCTATACCCGCCAGGAGCGACCGTGCGGGCGTGGTTTGGAGATGGGACTCGATCAGCTTGCGGGCCGGTTGGACGGCATGCATGCCAAAACGGGCGAGCGCCATGGGCCGATGCGGCCAGTGGGGTGGCCAGAGGGGGCGGAAGGCGGCGGCCTCGATGACAGGCCAGTCATTGACGACCGGGGCGATGAGGTTGCGATAGGCGGCATAGTCGTCGCCCAGGCGTTCGGCGGTGCGGTCACCCGAGCGGTCGAGGATGGCGGCTGATCCGTCGTCCAAGGGGTGGGCCAGGGGGTGGGGGGGGTGGATCCACTCGAGGCCAAACTGGCCCAGCGGCAGGCTGCTGAGATAGCGGGTTGCGACCGCCATGGGGTGGACGGCCGAACAGACATCATGCAGGAATCCAGGCAGCGTAAGTTGAGCGGAGCGCGCTCCACCTCCTGGTTTGTCCGCAGCTTCGAACACGACGACAGAGCGACCGGCACGGGCGAGTTCGACGGCGGCAGCAAGGCCATTGGGTCCGGAGCCGATCACCAACGCGTCATAGGAGGATTGTGGCAAAATGGCACCACTTCTCAATCGTGAAGGATTGTGAAGCTATAGATTTGCTGTCATCTCTGACCGTTATGCCGATCTTTCACGCTGACAGCCGAGGCTAGATGCTTGGTTTGTCATTTTTGCCCGGGCGATGGCGCCATCAGTCTCGTGAAGGAATTGCGTTGGGCGCTGCTCATGGCGTGAAAGTTTGGAACGCTTTTGGATTCTGTTGTTTGCAAGAAATTGAACCTGTCGCCGCTCATTGCCAACGATTCCTTCACGCTGAACCCCGCCGGTGGGTACCAGGAAGACTTTTTGTACCCATGGCAAAAAGTACGGGCATTTTTGTGGACGCCGCTGTGGACACGCTGTGGATTTGGCGGAAAACCCGTGACAGATCCGCCGCCGTCCGCCAACCGGGGGGAATTTCCACTTCGTGCGCGAGCGGTAGGCAGCTTGGGTTCAATGGTTTGCCGAGTTTTCCGCAAATTCGGAGCCTCTACTACTACTGGTTTTCTTTTACGGTTTATGAGTCCCTTCGTCGTAAGCTGCGCATGCCTGTGGATGCATGGATGGGCTACCGGCGGGTTTCGTGGTATTCCAGCTGGCGATAGCGGTATTGAGATGGTCACAGAGCTCACGGACGGTCTGGAGGATCTCCTGTCCGGGGGCGGCGTCGGCTTGGGTGACGGCGACGAGGATACGGGCTTGGTCGCGATCGATGTTGCCGATGGCGGTCATGGAAGCCTGGATCTTTTCCTGGTCGGCTCCTGGTTGCTTCAGGGAGTCTTGGGCCAGGTTGAAGTCGGACACGGTGTCCTGGAGGCCTCTGACCAATTCCTGGGCAGTGGCAAGTTGGGCCTGGAGGTCAGGGGTAGTGATGGTGGTCAGGCGGGGGTCGAGGGTTACGGTCAGGGGATGAGTATAGGTCTTTCCGTCGACGGTGAGCTTGGCGACGTACTGGCCGGGGACGACCATGGGACCTTGCGGTTCATGCCAGGGGGTGTTGTGGGGGATGGCATGGTCGGCCAGGGTGTATTCGTAGTAATCGGTATGGACCCCGAAGTAGGTGTACAGCAGGTAGGGGGGATCGGGGTAGCGGAGGTTCCAGACGAAGCGGTTCAGGCCGGCGTGGTTGGGGAGCAGCGCCGGGGGGGCAAGCCAGTAGTCGGGGACGTTGATCTTGTACGGCAGGGAGGCCGGTCCCTGGCTGGAGTATTCGCGAACCAGATTTCCCTTATTGTCATAGATGGCGAGTTTGAGTGGCGAGTTCGAGGGAGCGCTCAGGTAGTAGTCGAGGATGGCGCCATCAGGCGGGTTTTCCGAGGTAGGGGTTTCGGGGTTGATGGGAGTATCGGTGTAGGTATCCCACTGGAGGCGGATGGCGTTGGAGGGCCGGAAGAAATGAGCGGGCTCGCTGGCGATGGAAGCCGACATTTGTCGTAGCGAGCCGATGTCATCGAGCGACCAGAGGCCGCGTCCGTAGGTGGCGACGATGAGATGGCCCTGTTCGATGCGGAGATCGCGGGCGGAGGCGTTGGGAAGGTTGAGTTCCAGGGATTGCCAGTGGGCGCCGGTGTCGAAGGATACGTAGACGCCAGAGTCCATGGCGACGAAGAGCAGCCTGGGGTTCGTGGGGTCTTCGCGGACGGCGTGGACCTGGCCGGCGGGGAGCCCCTCGGCCAGTGGCTGCCAGGATTGGCCGGAGTCAGCGGTGCGGTAAATGGAAGGTGGAGCGGGCGCGGCGCCGCGGCCGAAGCCGCCGCGGCCGGCGATGGCGGCGTAGGCGACGGCGGGGCTGGCGTGGCCGGGCTCGAGCATGGTGATGCCACCGGTTACGCCGGTGGGGGTACGGTTCTGCCAGGTCTTGCCGCCGTCCGCGGAGAGTTGGATCTCTCCGTTGGAGGTTCCGACCCAGATGCGTTGGGCATCCTGGGGAGAGAACGCGATGGTGGAGATGGCCGCGCCCCCACCGCGGCCGCCGCGGCCGGGAAGGGCGGGAGTGGCGGCCCCGACAGTGAGGTCGGGGCTGAGCGTCTCCCAGTGCCGGCCTTCGTCGCGCGTACGGAGCAAGTACTGGGTTCCGAGGTAGAGGGTGTTGGGGTCGTGGGGGGAGAACTCCATGGGCGGGGAGCCGGCTTCGCGGTAATGGGAGTTGCGCTCGAAGATGTGGCTGGTCTGGCCGGTGGTGTGGTCTACGCGAAGGATGGAGCCGTACCATCCAGTGACATAGAGGATGTTGGCGTGGGCGGGGTCGGGGGTGATGCGGGCGCTCTCGAAGCCGTTGGTGGTGTACCAGTCGCGATAGGTAATTTCGCCGTCGTTGCCGCGGATGGGGACGGCGACGGTGCCGCTATCCTGCTGGGAGGAGTACATGAAGAAGGGGAAGCGCTGGTCGGTGGTGACGTTGTAGAGCTGGGCGGTGGGCTGGTTGTACCAGGTGGTCCAGGAATGGCCGCCGTTCAGGCTGACCTCTGTTCCCTGGTCCACGGCGAGCGCCATGGAGAGGGGATTGGTGGGGTCAATCCAGAAGAAGTTAAAGTCGTCGCCGCTAGGGGCGCCGGTGAAGGACTCCCAGGTCGCGCCCTGGTCGGTGGAGCGATAGAACGAGGTCTGGGTGGCATAAAGGATATCGGGGTGGACCGGGTCCACGGTGAGGTTGTGAAATTGGCCGCCGCCGATGAGGCGGGGGTCGGTGGTGGTGCGGGTCCAGGACTTGCCGCCGTCGTTTGAGCGGAAGACCCCCTGGGCGATGTAGACGTAGAGGAGGTCGCCATGGCTGCCGGGGGCGACGGCGAGGGCGATCGTGCCGCGGCCGCGCTCGGGGAGGCCGGCGTCGGGGAGGGCGGTCCAGGTAGCGCCCTGATCGGCGGAGCGGTAGACGGCCGGGTCGGCCTGGGTGTCGGCGGCGGCTATGCGACCGCCACGACCACGGCGGAAGCCGGCATAAAGGACGGTATCATCATCTTGAGCGGCGGCGACCGCGACGGCGCCAGGTAGGTCCACGGCGGTGGTCCAGCTGTTGCCGCCGTCGGTGGTGCGCAGGAGGCCGGAGTCGCCGGCGGCGACCACCAAGTCGGGGTTGTGAGGATCTATCCAGATGGAGGCGACGGTATGGCCGTCGAAGGCAACGAGCCGGAAACTGGCGCCGGCGTCGGTGGAGCGGTAGAGGCCGTTGCGCTCGGCTTGGCCGGAGGCGCCGACATAGACCACGTCCGGTTTGGAGGGCGCGACCGCGACCGCGCCGATGCCGGTGAGTCGGACACCGTCGGTGACGTTCTGCCAGGTGCGGGCGCCGTCGGAGGTCTTCCAGGCGCCGCTGCCGGCGGTGCCCATGTAGAAGATCGCAGGATTGCCGGGCACGCCGCTGACCGCGGTGGCCTTGCCGCCGCGGTAGGGGCCGATCAGCCGCCACTGGAGGCCGGAGTACAACTGGGGGTTCACTTGAGCCGTGGCGGCGACGGCGAGGGTGGAGATCAGGATCAGGCGGCGCAGCATTTGTAAATTCCTCTCCTCAAGCGTATACACTACAGCCAATGACGCAAGCTAAGGCTCCCATTCCGCGGCAATCGCTGGCATCGGCGGTAGCCGATAAACTGCGTGACAAGATCATCCTGGGCGAGCTGCAAGAGGGCGAGCAGTTGCGCCAGGACGTGATTGCCGCCGAGTTCCAGGTGAGCCGGATTCCGGTGCGCGAAGCCTTCCGGGAACTGTTGGCGGAGGGCTTGATCGACATCAACCCCAACCGGGGCGCGGTGGTATCGGCGGTATCGCCGGCGGAGATCGAGGAGCTGTTCCACATCCGTGCGCTGCTGGAGTGCGAGGTGCTGCGGGTTTCGATTCCGCACCTGACGCCGGCCGATTTCGCGGAGGCGGAGGGGATCCAGGAGCGCTTCCGGGCGGAGTTGGGGCAATCCGAGCACGTGAGTGCGTGGGGACGGCTGAACAGCCAGTTCCACGCGGCGCTGTATGCGGGGGCGGTGCTGCCCCAGTTCAAGGCGATATTGCGGACGGTGAACAACAACGGCGAGCGGTACACGCGCATGCAGCTGTTTCTGACCGAGGGGCGGCAGCGCGCGGTGGCGGAGCATCAGCGGCTGCTGGAGTTGAGCCGGGCGGGCGACATCGATGCCGCTTGTGCGCTGCTGAACGAGCATGTGCGTCACGCCGGGAGCTCGTTACGTCATTTGCTCGAGAGCCGGCGCACCGGCGGAGCGTAAACAGCGCTCTTAAGTAAGCGGATCCTGGGTCAACTTCCCCTCGAGCTGGCGCCAGATCTTGAGGGGGTTGGCGGCGTGGAGCTCGGGCGGGAGGGCAAGCTCGGGCACGTCCTGAAAGCAAACCGGGCGGGCGAAGCGCAGGATGGCGCGGGTGCCGACCGAGGTTTCGTTGAACGAGGCCGCCGGATAGGGACCGCTGTGCACCATGGCGTGCGTCACCTCGACGCCGGTGGGAAATCCGTTGACGAGCACGCGGCCCACCTTGGTGGCCAATAAAGGAATGAGCTCAGCGTACTCGCGCAGGTCGTCCTCGGCGGCGTGCACGGTGGCGGTGAGGTGTCCGTGGAGCGAGGCGGCGAGGCGGAGCAACTCGTCTTTACCGGCGTGGCGGACGAGCAAGGTGGCGGGGCCGAACAACTCCTCACCGAGGGAGGGGTGTTGCAGCAGCGTTGCGGCGTCGGTGCGCAGCAGCAGCGCGGCGGTGGCGTCGCCGGGAGGCGGGGTGAGGACTTCGACCGCCGGGTGGGCGGAGCGTTTGCCGGCGCCGGCGCGGTAGCTCTGTGCGATGGCCGGGGTGAGGAGGGTGAAGGGCGCGGGCTGGCTCATGAGCCGCTGCAGTTCTTCGACAAAGGGCGCTGCCTGCTCGGGAGCGAACATCACCAGGCCGGGCTTGGTGCAGAACTGGCCGGCGCCGAGCGTGACCGAGCCGTGCAGTCCGCGGGCGATCTCGGGGCCGCGGGTGGCCAAGGCACGGGGCAGGATGAAGACCGGGTTGGTGCTGCCCATCTCGGCGAAGACGGGAATCGGTTCCGGGCGCTTGGCGGCGAGGTCCATGAGATGGCGCCCGGCGGCTTGCGAGCCGGTGAAGCCGACGGCGCGGATGGCGGGGTGCTCGACCAGCGCGGCGCCAATCTCGATGCCGGCGTCGAAGACCAAGGAGAAAACGCCTTCGGGGAGCTTCGATTCGCGTACGGCCGCGGCGATGGCTTCGCCCGCCAGGGCGCTGGTGCCAGGGTGAGCAGGATGGGCCTTGACGATCACCGGATTGCCGGCGGCCAGGGCGGAGGCGGTATCGCCGCCGGCGACGGAGAAGGCGAGAGGAAAATTGCTGGCGCCGAAAACGGCCACCGGGCCGATGGGGCGGAGCATGCTGCGCAGGTCGGGTTTGCGGGGAGCGTTCTCGCGTTCGCGGGCGCGGTCGAGGCGGGCTTCGACCCAGGAGCCCTCTTCAATCAGCTCGGCGAAGAGCCGGAGCTGGCTGCAGGTACGGGCGGTTTCACCCTGTAAGCGGGCGGGGGGCAGCGCGGTTTCCTGGCCGGCGCGGGCGATCAGCTCCGAGGCGCGGGCTTCGAGTTGGACGGCGATGGCGCGCAGGAAGGCGCCGCGTTCTTGGCCGCTGGTCCGGCTAAAGACCGGGAATGCGGCGCGGGCGCGTGCGGCCGCCTGGTCGAGCTCGGCGCGGGTGGTGGCGTGGTAGGCGGGCTCCAGCGCCGCTCCCGTTGCCGGGTTGATGGCGCGAAAGGTGCTCACCGGCGGCTCCCGGCGGTGAGGGCGGCGGGGCGGTGTTTCAGGGCCGCGTCAATCGTGACCAGCGCATGCACCCGTTCTTCGCCGACGAGCGTGAGGCGCGGCGCGCGCACGCGCTCGGTGCCGAGGCCGGCCTGCTGCTGGATGAGCTTGATCAACTGCACGAACTTGGGCACGGTATCCATGCGCAGTAACGGCAGCAGCCAGCGGTAGAGCTCGCCCGCGGTCTTGCCATCGCCGTTCATGGCGGAGTGGAAGAGCTCGACGGTTTCTTCCGGCAGGGCGTTGGTGACGCCCGCAATCCATCCCACGGCGCCCATGGCCACCCCTTCGAGCACCAGATCGTCCACGCCCACCAGCACTTGCAGGCGATCCTCGCAGAGGGCGCGGATGGCGGTGACGCGGCGCGCGTCGGTGCTCGATTCCTTCACGGCGTGCAGGTTGGCGTTCTCGACCGCCAGCTCCTGGATTTGCTCGGGGGTGAAGTCGGTGCCGTAGGCCACCGGATTGTTGTAGAGCATGCAGGAGAGCGAGGTGGCGCGGATGATCGCGACCACGTGCGCCTTGGTTTCGCGCCAATCGCCCTGGTAGACGTAGGGCGGGAGCACCATCAATCCCTTGCAGCCGATCTGCTCGGACTGTTTCGCCAGCTCGACCGCTTCGCGCGTGCTGAGCGCGGAAATGCCCGCTACCAGGGGGTGTTTGCCCCCCAACGCCTGGTGGAAGGTGCGCAGCACCGCGAGCTTCTCTTCGGTGCTCATGGTGGCGGCTTCGCCCAGCGAGCCCAGGGCGACGATGCCGGAGCAGCCCGCCTGAATCAGGCGTTGCGCATGTTTGGCTAGGAAGGCATGATCAATGTTCGAAGCATCGTCAAAGCAGGTGGTGATTGCAGGAAGAACGCCTTTCCAAGTCATCGCAGTGGGGCACTCCTTAATTGGGGGAACGAAGCTCCCGCAACTGCGGGTGAACGGCTTCCCCAAGCCGTCACATTTATACAATATACTAAACGCGCGGTTCTAAGCTATACATTATGCCTCCAACTGGCTGGAAATCAATCCACGTTCTGGACTCACACACCGCGGGCGAGCCCACGCGCCTCGTGATCGCCGGCGGCCCCGACCTGGGCCGCGGTTCCCTGGAAGAACGCTTGGAGCGGCTGCGCCGCGACCATGACGGGTTCCGCTCGCTGGTGGTCAATGAGCCGCGCGGCTCGGACGTGATCGTGGGCGGTTTGTTGTGCGAACCGGTGGATCCGGCCTGCGCGGCCGGAATCATCTTCTTTAATAATGTCGGCTACCTGGGGATGTGCGGCCACGGCACCATCGGCTTGATCGCGTCGCTCCACTATCTCGGTAGGATTCAACCGGGCGAACACCGGGTGGAGACGCCGGTGGGCGAGGTGCGCACGGTGCTGCACGAGTCGGGCGAGGTGAGCGTGGTCAACGTGCCCAGCTACCGGCTGGCGGCCGACGTCACGGTGGAGGTTCCGGGCTACGGCAAAGTGACGGGCGATGTGGCGTGGGGCGGCAACTGGTTTTTCCTGGTGACGGGACACGACCATGCTTATACGCTGGAGCTGGGGCGGGTGGATGAGCTGACCGCCTACAGTTGGGCCATCCGGCAGGCGTTGACCGCGGCGGGCATCACCGGCACCGGGGGCGCGGAAATCGATCACATTGAGCTATATGGCAAGGGAGCGGCGGGGGTGAACAGCAAGAACTTCGTGCTGTGCCCGGGCCGGGCCTACGACCGCTCGCCCTGCGGCACCGGCACCAGCGCCAAGCTGGCCTGTCTGCATGCGCGGGGAGAACTGCGGCCGGGCCAGGTGTGGCGGCAGGCGAGCATTCTGGACACGGTGTTCGAGGGCAGCGTGGAGGAACGCGAGGGCAAGGTGATCCCGACCATCCGAGGGCGGGCGTATGTGACGGCGCAGGCGGAGCTGTTGAGCGATCCGGGCGACCCCTTCGCCGCGGGCATTCGCGCATGAGCGGGGCGGCACGCGACGTCATCGTGGTGGGGGCGGGAATCGTGGGCGCCTCCTGCGCGGAGGCGTGCGCGCGCGCCGGGCTGCACGTGCTGGTGCTGGACGCGGCGGGCGCGGGCGGCGGCGCGACCGCGGCGGGCATGGGCCACCTGGTGGTGATGGACGACTCCGAGGCGCAGTTCGCGCTGACGCGCTATTCGCAGCAACTGTGGCAGCAGGCGGCGCCCACGCTGCCGCGCGCGGTGGAGTACACCGCGAGCGGGACCATCTGGGTGGCGGCGGACGCGGAGGAGATGGAGGAGGTGGAGCGCAAGCACGCCTACTACGGGGCGCGCGGGGTGGCGAGCGGGATTCTCAGCGCGGCGGAGCTGGCGGCGAAGGAGCCCCACCTGCGCGCGGGCCTGGCGGGCGGGCTGCTGGTGCCGGGGGATGCGGTGATCTATCCGCCGTGTGGAGCCGAGTATTTGCTGGAGCGGGCGCGCGCGCAGGGCGCGGAGGTGCGGCTGCACACCGCGGTGGCGGCGATCGGGGGCGGGGTGGCACGGCTCGCGGACGGCAGCGAGTGGCGTGCGGCCACCATCGTCAATGCGGCGGGCGCCTGGGCACCGCGGCTGACGCCGGGGCTCGCCATCCGCTGGCGCAAGGGGCATCTGCTGATCACCGACCGGTATCCCAACTGGGTGCGGCACCAGTTGGTGGAACTCGGCTACTTGAAGAGCGCGCATGGGGTGTCGAACGAGTCGGTGGCGTTCAACGCGCAGCCGCGGGCGACGGGGCAGATCCTGATTGGCTCCTCGCGCCAGTTCGAGGCCGAGCACAGCGCGGTGGAGCACCATATGTTGACGCGGATGCTGCGCCGGGCGGAGGAGTACATGCCGGGGCTAGCCGGACTGAGCGCGCTGCGCGCATGGACCGGGTTCCGCGCGGCCACACCCGACAGCCTGCCGTTGATCGGACGCTGGGCGGGCGATCCCACGATTCTAGTGGCGGCCGGACACGAGGGCTTGGGCATCACCACCTCGCTCGGGACCGGGCAGTTGGTGGCCGACCTCATCACCGCCGCCAGTTCCGCGATTCCCGCGGCGCCGTACGATCCCAACCGAAGTTACGAGCATGCAACTCATCATTAACGGAGAGCGGGTGGAGGTGGCGGCGGGCGCCAGCGTGGCGGCGGCGGTCATGGCGGCGGGAGCGGCGACGCGCCAGTCGGTCGAGGGCGCGGCGCGCGGGCCGCTGTGCGGCATGGGCATTTGTTTCGAGTGCCGGGTGACCATCAACGGCGTGGCGCACCAGCGCAGCTGCCAGATCGCGGCGGCGCCGGGGATGGAGGTCGCAACCGGGGGCGGTCCCGAACCCGCGGTGGGCGCGGGTGCGTCCGCGGTGCGTGACGGTGGAGAGTGTGACTTGTTGGTGCTCGGCGGCGGCCCGGCGGGGATGGCGGGGGCGGCGCGCGCCGCCGAGGCCGGGCTGCGGGTCGCGCTGGTGGACGACAACCCCTCCCTCGGCGGCCAGATCTGGCGCCGCGCGCAAGAGGGTGCGGCGGCGGCGTGGGCCGCGCGGGTGCGGGCGGCGGGGGTGCGTGTGCTCACCGGCACACGCATCGTGGACCAGCCGGCGGGGCACATGCTGCGCGCGGAGGCGGCGGACGGCATGGTGGACCTGCGCTACCGGCGGCTGCTGCTCGCGACCGGGGCGCGCGAGCGCTTCCTGCCGTTTCCGGGCTGGACGCTGCCGCACGTTCTGGGCGCGGGCGGCCTGCAGGCCATGGCGAAAGCGGGCGTGCCGATGGAGGGTAAGCGGGTGCTGGTGGCAGGCGCGGGACCGCTGCTGCTGGCGGTGGCGGCGTACGTGCGGCAACATGGTGCGGATCTCGTGGCGATCTGCGAACAGGCGCCGGCGAGCGCGTTGGCGGCGTTTGCCGCGGCCACGCCGATGAGCAAATGGCGCGAGGGGCTGCGTCTGGGCCGCATCCTGCGCGGCGTGCCGGTGTGGACCGGTTCGTGGATACGGGAGGCGTATCCCGGCGGGGTGGTGGTGCGGCGCGGAGGGCGCGAGCGGCGCGTGGCGTGCGACTGGGCCGGGTGCGGCTTTCACCTCGTACCCAACATCGAGCTGGCGCAACTGTTGGGATGCGGAACCCAGAACGGCTGCGTGCTGGTCGACGAGCGGCAACGAACCACGGTGGCCGATGTTTACTGCGCGGGCGAACCCACCGGGGTGGGGGGCGTGGAGCTGGCGCTGATCGAGGGCGAAATTGCCGGCCTGGCGGCGGCGGGGCGCGAGCCCGCGGGCCACGAACTGGCGACGCGGGCGCGCTACCGCCGTTTCGCGGCCAAGCTCGACGCGGTGTGCCGGCTGCGGCCGGAGCTGCGCGGGTTGGCGCGCGCCGACACGCTGGTGTGCCGCTGCGAGGATGTGTCCTACGCGCGCATGGCGCCGTATACACGCTGGCGGGACGCGAAGCTGCAGACCCGGTGCGGCATGGGTCCCTGCCAGGGGCGGGTGTGCGGCGCGGCGGCGGAGTTCCTGTTCGGATGGCAGCCGGAGGCGGTGCGGCCGCCCATCTTCCCGGCTTCGGTGGCGGCGCTGGGCGCGGGCGGGGTTCAGAGCAAGGCCTGAAGGAGTAGCAACCCGGCGAGCAGCAGCAATCCGAAGTAGACGTAGCGCACGAAGGCGGGGCCACGGAGGGCGCGGTTGAGACTGCGTCCCAGGAAAATGGCGGGGAGCGCGACCGGCAGCGACGCCAGATAGTCGCGCGTGACCGCGGGAACCCACAGGCCCACGTACCAGTAGCCGGCGAGCCCGATCAAGCTCGCGGGCAGAAAGTAAGCCTGGAGCGTGGCGCGGAAGTGCTGCGGCGTCCATTGGCGCAGGGCGCCGTAGGCGGCGAGCGGCGGGCCGTTCATGCCGTAGGCGCCGCCGAGGACGCCGGCGGTGAAGCCGCTTAGCAGCAGCCAGCGCCGCTTGTCCTTGCCGGGCGCGGGCCCCAGCGCGGCGTTGCCGCGCGTCCCGCTTGTGCTCGCGCCGGCATGTTGACCCCGGAGCCCCATGCCGGCGCGGCGCTCGTTACGCGCGGGGACGCCGCGGGCGCCGAGCAGGGAGTACAACGCGAAAGCTCCGATGACCAGCGCCAGAGCGACCTTGATGGCGGTGGGGTGGGGACTGGTGAGCAGGAGCAGGCCGAGCGGGATGCCGAACAGCGTGGAGACGATCCACCAGCCGGCGCTGCGGAAATGGACTTGCCGCCAGTCTTGGGCGAGGACCACGAGCCCGACCGTAACCGAGAGCAGCGCGGCGAGCGGGGTGGCGAGCGGAATGGGCAGGCGCAGGGCGAGCAGGGGCACGGCCACCAGGGCCTCGCCGAACCCGAAGGTGGAGCGGATCAGCGTGGCGACGAACACGACGAGGAGAACGTAGGGGAGGATACCCATAGGTGGGGGCGGCGCGAACTTCCATTGTGAGGGAAAGGCGCGGGGGGTAGGCTGGCCTCATGGTCAACGCCGAGATCACGGACGAGGAGTTGGTGCTGCGGGTCCAGGGCGCCGACAAGATTTGGGCGCTCAAGAGTGAGCTGCGCATTCCGCCGCGGCACATCGCCGGGGCGCGGGTCGATCCCGAGATCGTGCACGGCTGGCACGGCGGGAAGATCGCGGGCGCGCTTGCACTGGCTCAGCGGAGTGAGGTAGGCTGCGGCCAGGAAGCGAAGTGCCCAGGAGGGTGCGATGCACAAGACCGGCGGATGGATTGTGAGCGGGTTGTTGAGCGCGTTCCTGTTTTTTGATGCGGTCGGCAAGCTGATGAAGTTGAGCGCGGTGGTGCAGGGCTCGGCCCAGGCCGGCTACAGCGCGGACCTCTTGCCCAAAATCGGGATGGTGCTGCTGGTGTGCACGATCCTGTATCTGATCCCGCGCACGCTATTCCTCGGCTCGCTATTGCTGACCGCCTATCTCGGAGGCGCGGTGGCGACCGGGGTGCGGATGCACGCGGCAGCCTTCATGATCGTCTTTCCAATCGTGTTCGCCGTGTTGGTGTGGGTCGGCACGGTGTTGCGCGACGGGCGCTTCCGTACGCTGCTGACGTCGTGAGTCATTCATGCCGGTCACTCCCTATTTTCTTCGACGGCAACGGCGAGGCGGCGTTGGAGTTGTACCAGGGCGTGTGCGGCGCCAAGATTGGGCCGCTGCTGCGCTTTGGCGGCTCGCCCGCCGAGGCGAGCGCGCCGCCGGAGTGGCGGAACGAGGCCAAGCGCATGTTTGACGGCTTGGCCGAGGGTGGAACGGTGACGCTGCCGTTGGGGCCGGCCTTTTTTGCCGAGAGCTTCGGCATGCTGGTGGACCGGTTCGGGATCCCATGGATGGTCACGTGCCAGAATCCGGCGTAGGCGCGAAGGCGGGTACGTTGCGCGCCGCCAATTGGATCGGGGGCGAGTGGTGCGGTTGCGCCGGGGCGGAGCATCTGCCGGTGCTGAACCCGGCCACGGGGGAGCGTCTGTGCGAGGTGCCGCTGTCGCCGGCCTCCGAGGTGAATCGGGCGGTGGAGGCGGCGGCGCGCGCGTTTCCGGCGTGGCGGCGGACGCCGCCGGGCGAGCGCATCCAGTACTTGTTCCGGTTCAAGGCGGAGCTGGAGTCGGGGCTCGAGGCGCTGGCGCGCGGCATCACGCTGGAGTGCGGCAAGACGTTGGGAGAGGCTCGCGCCGAGCTGCGGCGCGGCATCGAGAACGTCGAGGCGGCGTGCGGGATTCCGCTGTTGCTGCAGGGCGTGCACGCCGAGGATATCGCGCCGGGGATGGACGAGCTGCTGCTGCGGCAGCCGTTGGGGGTGGTGGCGGCGATCACGCCGTTCAACTTCCCGGCGATGATTCCGCTGTGGTTTCTGCCGTGGGCGATCGCCTGCGGCAACACGTTCGTCCTCAAGCCCTCCGAGCGTGTGCCGCTGAGCGCGGTGCGGCTGTTGCAGGTGTTGGAGCGCACGGGGCTGCCGGCCGGGGTGGTCAGTCTGGTGCACGGCGGCGCGGAGGCGGTGGAGGCGTTGTGCGACCATCCCCAGGTGCGGGCGCTGAGCCTGGTGGGCTCGACGGTTACGGCGCGGCGGGTGTATGCGCGGGCGGCGGCGGCGGGCAAGCGGGTGCAGTGCCAGGGCGGAGCGAAGAACGCCGCGGTGATCCTGCCGGACGCCGACATGGAGATGACCCCGCGGGTGTTGAGCGATTCGGCGTTCGGCTGCGCCGGGCAGCGGTGCCTGGCGGCGTCGCTCGCGATCACGGTGGGCGCGGCACAGGCCCGGTTGGAAGCGGCCCTGGCGGCGGCGGCGACGGCGCGGCGCGTGGGCAACGGCCTGGCCGAGGGGGTGGAGACCGGCCCGGTGATCAGCGCGGCGAGCCGGGAGCGGATCGCGGGGATGATCGAGGGCGCGGTGGGTTCGGGAGCGCGCGCATTGGTGGATGGGCGGCGGCCGGAGCACGAACGCGGATACTTTCTGCGGCCGACCGTCCTGACGGGAATTGATCCAGTTGGGGCGATGGCGCGCACCGAGGTTTTCGGCCCGGTCTTGGGGCTGATGCACGTGGAGACTCTCGAGGATGCGATTGGGCTGCTGAACCGGCAGGAGTACGGCAACATGGCGTGCCTGTTCACGCGCAGTGGGGCGGCGGCGCGGCAGTTCCGCTACGAGGTGGAGGCGGGCAACGTCGGGATCAACCTGGGGGTGGCGGCGCCGATGGCGCAGTTCCCGTTCAGCGGCTGGAAGGGGAGTTTCTTCGGCGACCTGCACGCCCAGGGACGGGACGCGATCGAGTTCTACACCGACAAGAAGGTGGTGGTGGAGCGCTGGCCGGAGGCCTGGAGCCGGCAGTTTTAGGCTAGCCGGATCGCCCCCCGGCCGCGCCGGTTGCTCGTTCCCAGAGATCGGTAACGCCGAGCAGGCCGGCCTCGTGTGCAAGATAAGCGCGGTCGAGGCGGTCGCCTTGGGCGATCAGCACCCCCATGATGTCGCGCCATTGCCGGTCGGAGGATTCACCGCCGAGACGGTACCAGCGCAGCTTCTGCAACACAATGTCCTCGGGCGTATAGATGAAAAGCTGTTCTTCCGGGCGGGCACCCACGCGAATCCGGCGGCGCCGATTCAGCTGGCGCGCGTCGAGGGAGCTGTGCGCGACGAAGAGGTCCACTTTAATGCCGGTGGGTTGATGAATGGCGTTGACGCACGAGCCGGCGCGGACGGCGCGCCGGGCGTCCTCGGCCTCGAAATAGAAATCGTCGCCCAAACGCGCCGCCAGCTCGACGATACGGTTTTCCGGAAGCTCGATAACGAAATCGATATCCAGAGTGGAGCGGGGCTCACCCGCGAAGGAGCTGGCCAGCGAACCGCCAACGAGATAACGCAGCCCGGAAGCCTCAAATGCGGAGGCGACCGTGAGGGCGATGCGCAGGACCTCGGTCATCGCGCGCGGGGATCGAAGGATTCGAGTTCGGGATACGCCTTGCGGGCGAGCTCGGGGCCCAGGGTGCGTTGCATCAGGCGCAGGAAGCATTCGCGCTCGGTGGCGTCGGGGTGGCGCTGGCGGATGTCGGCGCGCGCCAGCGCCAGGACGGTGTCGCGCATCTGGCCGACCAACTCGAGTTTTTCGGCCGGGGTCATGCGGCGCCAGATCTCGAACTGGCGGCGCTGGATTTCGGGTGCGGTGTCGCGCGAGAGGAGGCCCACGGCCCGATTATAGCGGCGTATAGTCGGAGAATGGTTTCTTGTCCCGCTTGCCGTCAGCCGGTGAATCCGGAGGATCGTTTTTGTGCGCACTGCGGCGCCGCGATGGGCGCCGGTACCGCGGTAGCGGCGCCGGGGCCGCCGCGGGCGCCGGCCGCCGATGCGCTGCCGGCGGAGGGGCGGATCGGGGGCGCCGCCTACCGCATCGTGGGCTACGAGATGCAGGCGGTGAGCGTGACGCTGCCGCCGGGCGAGAGCGTGCAGGCGGAGCCGGGCGTGATGCTGTACATGCGCGGCGGGGTGGAGATGAACACCGGCATGACCGGCGGGCTGATGTCGGGGGTGAAGCGGGCGCTGGCGGGGGACTCGTTTTTCCTGGCGCACTTTACCGGCGCGGAGGCGGGGGGCGAGGTGTGCTTCTCGGCGCCGTATCCCGGGACCGTTCATCCGCTGGCGATTGGGGCGCGGCAGTGGCTGTGCCAGCGCCATTCGTTTTTGTGTTGCAGTCCGGGGGTGACGCTGTCGGTGGCGCTGAGCCAGAAGCTGGGCTACGGGCTGTTCAGCGGCGAGGGCTTTATCCTGCAGACGCTCTCGGGGCAGGGCGACGCGCTGGTGCATGCGGGCGGGCACTTCCTCCGGATGGAGCTGGCGGCGGGCGAGCAGATCCGCGTGGACACCGGCAGCGTGGTGGCGTTTGAGGCGAGCGTGGGGTACACCATCGAGTTCGTGAAGGGCTTCAAGAACCTGCTGTTCGGCGGCGAGGGGATGTTCTTCATCGTCCTCACCGGGCCCGGCACGGTGGTGCTGCAGTCGCTGTCCTTCGATCGCCTGGTGAGCCGGATCGCGGCGGCCGCCTCGACCCAGGGTGGCGGCGTGGCCTCGACCGCCGGCACGGTGGCCGGGGTGGGGGCGTTGGGCGCCATCCTGGGCGGGCTGATGGGCGGCGGCAATCAGGGCGGCGGCAACTGGTGATGGGGCCGCGGACGCCGGCTTAGCGCTTTTCGGCGCGTTTGCGGACTTCGGTCAGGATGTGATCCCAGCCTTTGGGCATGCCGTCCTCCTTCTCGGCCGGGATGGGTCCCGCGGCCAGGTGCTGGAACTTGATGAGGGTTCCGCCGTTGGATTCGGTCAACCGGTACTGCACATTGTGGACGGCGGGGAACGACAGCATCAGCGGCCCGCAGAACTCGAGCAGGGTGGGGCGCTTGATGGCCTGCACCGATCCCCAGAAGTGGCCGTTCTCCCTGTCCAGGTCCCGGTACCAGCGGCCGCCGGGATGGGCCTCGAGCTTGAGCGGCATGGGGGTGCCTTCCATGTTGGTAAAGCCCGGCCCGAGCTGTTCGAGCAGGGCCGCGAACGTCGTCTCGAGCGAAGCCTTCACCTGGATTTCTTGCCGGATGTTGAGGATGCGGGCTTCGGGCAGGGAAAGAGCAGGGGTACTCATGATTGGTTCTCCTTTTTCTCGGTCTCGGCGGCTTCGGCGATTTCTTTGATGCGCACCAGTTGGCGCTGCCAGAGCTGTTCGAAATGCTCGGTCCAGTCTTGCAGCGGCCGGAGGGATTCGCCGCGGGCGTGATAGAGGACGCTCTTGCCCTCGCGCCGCGCCCGCACCAGCGCCACGTCGTGGAGCACCTTCAGGTGTTTGGAGACTGAAGGCTGGGCCAGTCCGGTGGCGGTGGCGATCTCGCCCACCGACCGTTCCCGCTGCGCCACCAGTTCGAGGATGGCCCGCCGCCGTGGCTCCGCCACCGCGTTGAACACATCCGAGGTCGTCGCCGCACGCGCCATAGATTCATGATATTCCGATATGGGAATATGTCAAGGGGCAAGGTGGGCGGCTGCCGCCCTGGCTGGGAGGCGGTAGCGCGCGCCCTAGTGCCCGGCGGGCAGTTTCGGTAGCGCTCCGGGGACGGGGGCGCCGGCGGCGGTGAACTGTTGCTCCAGCGCCGGAACCGTGGTGGCGGCGAAGCGCTGGAGCTGCGGGAGCGCGGCGGCCAGGGCGGTCGAGGCCCACTGGTAGTCATCGAGGCTGGTTTGGGTGGGGGCGGAGAGGGAGTTGCGCTCGGCGCCGGCGGCGTTGCTCAGCCGGGTGCTGAGGCCGGGGGCGGCGGGGCCTTCGCCGCCGAAGCCGCCGCCGCGCAGGGCCGCGGTGATGTCGGCCAGCTGTTTCTGCGCGGCCTCGGTGCGGTCCTCAAGCGCTTGGTGATCCACCGGCAGCGCGGCCGCGGTGGCGCGCAGGGCGGTCAGGCGGGTGGTGAGGTCGTTGGCATAGGCCTGGGCGGCGTCGGCCGCGCTTTGCAGTGCGGCGAGCTTCTGCATGAAGGCGTCGTGGGCCTGGAGCGAGGCGAGTGCCGGCATGGAAGCGGGGTCGGCGACGACGGTCAGGGTTTGGGGCTCGCCGAGCGTGGTCCATTTGCCGTCCCAGTGCTGGACCAGCGCGACGTGGTACTCGCCGGGCAGGACCAGCGGGCCGGGGGTTCCGCCGCCTTCGGGCGGGGCAACGGGGCCGGTGGCGCCGCCACGGCCGCCGCGTCCGGCGGGAGCGGCCACCGGCGCCGCGCCACCGCGGCCGCGTCCGCCCCCGGTGGGCGAGGCCAGGCCGCGCAGATCCCAACTCGCGCGGTTGAGGCCGGCGCGGGCGGGGACGCCGAGGACGCGGATGGGGTGTCCGGAGGCGTCGCTGATAACGAGGTCGTAGACCGGGGCGGCTTGCGCGGCTTGGGCGGCGAGGTCCGCGGCGGTCGGGTAGGGGGTGAAGTCGGTGCCGGCGCGCTCGGCCTGTTGTTCGCGCCGGGTCATCTGCTGGCGCAAGGTCTGGGGTACGGCTTTGATCCAGTAGGTCAGCAGCGCCTCGGGGCCGAGCGTCGAGGCGGTGAAGAAGGCGGCGCCGTTGTCGGCCTTGCCGGGGGCGCCGTACCGCGAGGTGGAGAGGTACTCGAGCGTGCGCCGGGGCGGCAGCAGCGCGCCCGCCGCGTCGAGCGTGGCGGCCGTGAGGTGGCGCAGCGGGGTGTAGTCGTCGAGGATGTAAATGCCGCGGCCGAAGGTGCCGATCACCAGGTCGTGTTCGCGGCGTTGGATGGTGAGGTCGCGCACGGCGATGGTGGGCAGGCTGCGCAGACGGGTCCAGGCGCCGCCGCCGTTGTTCGAGATGTAGAGGCCGTACTCGGTGCCGGCGAAGAGCAGGTCGGGATCGGCATCGTCCTGGGCAAGCGCCAGCACCGGCCCGTTGGCGGGTAGGTTCGAGGCGATCGAGGTCCATGTGGCGCCGGCGTCGGTGCTCTTCAGGAGGTAGGGCTTGAAGTCGCCGTTCTTGTGGTTCTCGAGCGCGACGTAGACGGTGTGGGCGTCGCTCTGCGAGGCCAGGATGCGGCTGACGAAGCTCTGGTCGGGGACGCCGGGAAACTTGTCGTGCTTGGTCCAGTGGGCGCCGCCATCCTCGCTGACCTGCACCAGGCCGTCGTCGGTGCCGACGTAGAGCAGGCCCTGCTGCCTGGGCGATTCGGCGATGTCGTCAATTTTGCCGTAGGGATCGGTCGAGGAGTTCTTGGCCACGGCGCTGGGGCCCCAGATGCGTCCCATGACCGGGAGGGAGTCGCGGTCGAGGCCGCGGGTGAGGTCGGGCGAGATCTCCTTCCAACTGTTGCCCCGGTCGTCGCTGCGGAAGAGCTTGTTGGCGCCGATGTAGAGGCGGTTGTGGTCGAAGGGGCTGATGCTGAAGGGCACGTCCCATCCCCAGCGGAAGCCGGCCTCGTGTTCGCCGGGCTGGGGCTGGATGCCGACCACTTCGTGGGTGTGGAGGTTGACGCGGTCGATCACGCCGCCCTGGGACTCGGAGTAGACGATATCGGGATCGGTGGGATCGACCGCGTTGTGGAAGCCGTCGCCGCCGTGGGTGATGCGCCAGTCGGCGCTGCCCAGCCCGTTGGTGGAGTATGTGCGGGAGGGCCCGCCCTCGTCGTTGTTGTCCTGGGTGCCGCCGTAGACGTTGTAGAAGGGGGTGGCGTTGTCGGTGGCGACGTCGACGAATTGCCCGAGCGGCAGGTTGGTCTTCCACTCCCAACTGGCGGCGCGGTCCCAGCTCTCGTAGAGTCCGCCGTCGCAGCCCACCAGGTAATGGTCGTTGTCGGCGGGATCGATCCAGATCACGTGGTTGTCCACGTGTTTGTTGGGCTCGCCGAGCGGCGCGAACGTGGTCCCGCCGTCGTTGGAGACCGAGATGGTGGTATCGAGCTCGTAGACGCGGCCGGGGAGTTTGGGGTCGGCCACGATCTGGGCGTAGTACATGGCGCCGGGCTGGATGGGGTTGCGCTTCTGGAAGGTGGCGCCGCCGTCGGTGGAGCGGTAGACGCCGCCGCCGCGGTTGGCCGCCTCGACCGTGGCATAGAGGATGGTGGGGTCGGCGGGCGAGATGGCGAGGCCGATGCGCCCGAGGTCGCCTTGCGGCAGTCCGCCGCGCAGGCGGGTCCAGGTCTTGCCGGCGTCGGTGGTCTTGAAGATGCCGTCCTGCGGACCGCCGTCGATCAGGGTGTAGACGTGGCGCTCGCGCTGGTAGGCGGCGGCGTAGAGGACGTTGGGGTGGCGCGGGTCCATGACCACGTCGCTGACGCCGGTGTGCTCATCGATGGTGAGGACGGCGTTCCAGGTCTTGCCGCCATCGGTGGTCTTGTAGAGGCCGCGGTCGCCGCCGGAACTCCAGAGCGGGCCTTCGGAGGCGACGTAGACGGTGTTGGAGTCCTCGGGATCGACGAGGATGCGGCCGATGTGCTGCGAGTCCTTGAGCCCCAGGTTGCGCCAGGTGGCGCCGCCGTCGTCGGAGCGGTAGACGCCGTCGCCATAGCTGACGGTGCGCTGCGCGTTGTTCTCGCCGGTGCCGACCCAGACGGTGGTGGGGTGGTTGGGGTCGAGCACGATGGTGCCGATGGAATAGCTCCCCTCGTGATCAAAGATGGGGGTGAAGGTGACGCCGTCGTTGGTGGTCTTCCAGACGCCGCCGGAGGCCGCGGCCACGTAGTAGTGGCTGGGGCGTCCGGGCTCGACCGCGAGGGCGACGATGCGTCCGCTGACGATGCCGGGGCCGATGGAGCGCACCGGGAGCGCCGCGAGCGCGCTGGCGGCGGGATCGGTGGGGGCGCCGCCAGCGCCGCGGCGGCCTTGGGCGCAGGCGGGGAGCGCGGCGAGGCAGACGGAGGCGAGAGATGCGGTCAGGAGGCGACGCGGGAGCCGGAGAACCATTCGGAGATGCTACTACCGGACATCGGGACGTGCCACCCTTTTCCCCCTGCGCCAAATGACGGCAAGAACATACTCAGTCCTTGCGGATCACCACCAGCGTCCGGTCGTCGTGGAAGTCGGCCTCGCGCCGGAAGGCGTCGCACGCTTCGGTGATGCGTTGGATCACGGCGGCGGGAGCCATGCCATGGGTGTCGCGCAGCAGCTCGCGCAGGCGGGTGGCGCCGAACTCCTCGTTGTCGGGGTTGAAGAGCTCGATCCAGCCGTCGGTATAGAGGACGAGCAGGTCGCCGGGGTGGAGGTGGCAGGCGCCGGCGTGGTAGCCGGTGCCGGGGTCGAGGCCGAGGAAGAGGCCGCCTTCGCTTAGGGTTTCGGTGGGGGCGGGGGCGGCGCGGACCACCAGTCCCGGGGGATGGGAGGCGTTGACGTAGAGGAGGCGGCCTTCGGCGTCGAGCTCGCCGTAAAACAGGGAGACCAGGTTGCGGAGCTCGCCCTGCTCGGCGAGGGCGCGGTTGAGCATGGCGACGCGGTGGCCGGGGGGAAGCGAGAGCTGTTGGACCAGGCGCAGGGCGGTGTGCAGGGCGGTGATCAGGACGGCGGCTTCGAAACCCTTGCCCTTGGCGTCGGCGACCACCACCCCGGTCGAGGTGGGGGCGAGGGGGAGAAGCTGGTGGTAGTCGCCGCCGACCTCCTCGGAGGGGATGGCGAGGGCGGCGACGGTGTGTCCGGGGAGAGCGGGGAGGAGGGGCGGGAGGAGGCTGAGCTGTTGTTCGCGGGCGAGGGCGAGGATGTGGTCGAGGCGGGCGCGGTGGTGGTGACGCTCGACGAAGAGGCGGATGAGCTGTCCCAGGACCTGGAACTGGAGCTCGCGCGCCGGGGCGGCCGGGCTGCGGGTGAGGAAGCCGAGGGCATGTTCGCGCCCGTGGTTCAGGGGGAAGAGGCGGAGGTCGAGCCGGGCGCCGTTGGGAGCTTGGCAGAGTCCGTGCTGCACCCACCAGCGCAGGCCGGGGAGGCGGCGGCGGCGCCATCCGCGGTGGGAGGCCTCCGACAGCAGGTCCCAACCCGCGCCGGTGGAGAAGACGGGGACGTAGCCCTCGCCCAGGTCGCGCAGCTCGGCGGCCCCGACCAGGCCGAGCGAGCCGGCGAACTGGGAGTGGAGGGCGCGGGCGAGGTGGGGGAGGAAGGCGCCGGCGGAGGCGCGTTCGGCCAGGGAGACGCTCTCGATCAGGTCAAACAGTTCGCGCTCGAAATTTTCCTGCATTGCCGGGATGCCTGGTGTCCCCGCCCCAGGGTTGGGGGGCGGGGACGGGGACGCGGCAACGGGGAGGAGTGCGGCCGCGGCCAGGCTAGATTCAGCATGGCGCGGGCGGGCGGGGATGACGGTTACAGGTTGATAACGGCTTACCGCGCGGCGGCGGCGGCCGCGGGGAACGCGCGGGCGAGGGCGGCCTGGATGGCCTGGCCGAGCTGGGTCTCGAAGGTGTCGGGGACGAGGCCTTCCTGGCGGTAGACGACGGCGCCCTTGGGGTCGAGGATGAGGGTGGTGGGGAGGGAGTCGACGTTCAGGAAGCCGGCCAGGCCGGCGTCCAGCCAGGTGGCGCGGTCCCAGCCCTGGGCGGCGAGGAAGGGGGCCACGCGGGAGGGGTCCTCGTCCTCGTTGACCGCGATAAATATCACGTTGTGATCTGTTGCGAAGCGCTGGCGCAGGGCCTCGAGCAGCGGGTGCTGCACCTTGCAGGGGCCGCACCAGGTGGCCCAGAAGTCGAGCACGGCCAGCTTGCCGGCGGCCGCGGCGGCGAGCGAGCGCGGGGCGCCGTCGAGGGAGGTGAGGCGGAACTGGGCGGCGGTCTGGGCGTTGGCGTTGGCTTGGGCGCTGGGGGCGAGGGCGTGCTGCTCGTCGGCGTCGCGGGCGGCCACCTGGTCGAACTTCTGCAGGATCAGGTCGCCGAAGCCGGCCTCGCTGCCGTGGTGCTGGGAGCGGTAGAGGGTGCCGGCCTGGGCGCGCAGGGCGGCGCGGTCGGCGATGGTCTCCCCGGGCAGGGCGAGGGCGAGGGCGAAGGTGTCGATCGCCTGCGGGATTTTGTTCTCGGCGACGTAGACGTTGGCCAGGTGCTCGGCGGCTTCCTGGCTCTGCGATTGTTGCAGGCTCTTGACCAGATAGGTTTCCGCCTGGGGCCACTGGCCCAGGGCCTGGGCGGCGGAGCCCTGGAAGAGGGCGGCGACCGAGCGCAGGCGGGCGAGGTCGAGCCGCCAGCGGGCGGCGCCCATCTCGGCGGGCGGGGGCTCGGCGGCCTTGGCCTCGACCATGCGGGCCAGGGTATCGGCGTCGCGCTGGGCCTGCCGCCGGTGGGCGGCGTCGGTTTCGAGCATCAGGAGGTTCAGGGTCTTGATGCGCTGGGCGAGGTCGCCGGGGTCGAGGTCCTGGAGCTTCTCGTTGTAGAGGAGCACGCGGTGGTCGTCGTTGAGCTGGGTGGCGTCCTCGAGCAGGGCGGCGTAGATCTGGGAAAGCCCGGGGCTCTTGGGGTGGGCCGTGACGTAGGCCTCGAGGCCGCGCAGCTGGGCGCCGGGCTCGTCGAGCGCGAGCAGCGAAGCCAGCGCGGGCGGGGTGTCGGGGATTTGCGCGGCGGGCGCGGGGGTTTGGGCGAAAGCCAGGGTCGAGCCCAGGGCGACGACGAGCAACAGCGCAGCCGGGAGACGCATTGCTACTGATTGTGGCACAGCCCCGGCGCTAGTTTTCCGGGGCGAGGCGTTCGTAGAGGCGCTGGAACTCGTCGAGGCCGTTATAGGCGATCTCGATCACGCCGCGCTGGCGTTTGCCGGCTTTGATCGATACCTTGGCGCCGAGCGAGCGGGCGAGGTGTTCCTCGGCGGCGCGCTCGTTGGGGTCGCGGGGGATGGGGGGCTTAGGCGGGGCGGGGGGCTGCTGCAGGCGGGCGACGGTCTCCTCGACCTTGCGGGCGGTCCAGCCCTGGGCCTCGATCTGGGCGGCGAGCGAGCGCTGCAGCGCGGGCTCCAGCCCGATCAGGGGGCGGAGCTGGCCGGGGCGCAGCGGGCCGGACTCCAGGCGGTCCAGCACCTCCTGGTCTAAACGTAAGAGCCGTAAGGAGTTGGCGATGGTGGCGCGGTCCTTGCCGGTGCGTTCGGCGATCTGTTCCTGGGTAAGGCGGAACTGTTGGGAGAGCTGCTGGTAGGCGCGGGCCTCTTCGACCGGGTTGAGGTCGGCGCGCTGCAGGTTCTCAACCAGGGCGACCTCGAGGCTGCGCTGGTCGTTGTAGGACTGCAGCAGCGCCGGCACGGTTTCGAGGCCGGCCAGCTGGGCGGCGCGGAAGCGGCGCTCGCCGGCGACGATCTCGTAGCCCGAGCCGTAGGCCCGGACCAACAGCGGCTGCAGCACGCCGTGCTGGCGGAGCGAGGCGGCGAGCTCGGCCAGCGCCTCGGGCTCGAAGCGCCGTCGGGGCTGGTGCGGGTTGGGCTGAATCTGCTCCAAACGCAGCTTCAGCACCTGGCCCTCGGCGGGGGCGGCGGCCGGGCGGGCGGCGCCGCCGCCGGGGAGCAGGGCCTCGAGACCGCGGCCCAGGGCGGGCCGTTTGAGGGGGTTAGGACTGGAGGACGGGGGCGGTGCGGGCTTGTTCACGTTGGATGACCTCGTGGGCGAGCTGGAGATAGGCTTCGGCCCCGCGGGAGCGGAGGTCGTAGAGCAGGACGGGGAGGCCGTGGCTGGGGGCCTCGGCCAGGCGGACGTTGCGCGGGATCATGGTCTGGAAGACGCGGTCGCCGAAGTGCTGGCGCAGGTTGTCGGCCACTTGGCGGCTGAGGTTGGTGCGCTCGTCGAACTGGGTGAAGAGCACGCCTTCGAGCTCAAGCGACGGGTTGAAGGCCCCGCGCACGGCATCGAGCGTGGCGATGAGCTGGGCCACGCCCTCGAGGGCGAAGTACTCGCACTGCATGGGGACGATCAAGCCGTCGGCGGCGCACAGGGCGTTGAGGTTCAGCAGATCGAGCGCCGGCGGGCAGTCGAGCAGGATGAAGCCGTAGCGGCCGGTGAGCGGGGCGAGCCACTGGCGCAGCCGCAGCTCGCGTTCGGGGGCCGCCACCAGCTCGAGGTTGAGCCCGACCAGGTCCCGGCTGCCGGGGATGAGCTCGAGGCCGGTCATGGCGGTGGCGACGATGGTGTCGGTGGCAGAGTGCTCGCCGCGCAGGCCGGTGAAGAGGCTGGGGCGGCCGGGGTCGGCGGGGTAGCCCAGGCCGCTGGAGGCGTTGGCCTGGGGGTCGCAGTCGACGAGCAAGGTCGGCACCTCGGCGGCGGCAAGCGAGGCGGCGAGGTTGATGGCGGTGGTGGTCTTGCCGACGCCGCCTTTCTGGTTGGTGATGGCGAGGATGCGGGCCATGCGGAGGCTTAGTGTAGCGGAAGCCGCACCTGGGAAGCGCTCTATTTTTGCCCTATGTTCCACGTGAAACATCGGGCGAGCGGCCAAGCAGAATGCCGCGGTGCTCGCTGGCGGGGAGCGCGTGGAAAACGCCCCATTGCCAACTTGGGTACTCCCGGCGCCAGCCCTCCGCCCTGGCGTCGGTGACCCAGAAGGCGGCCGGGGTGCCGGGACGCAAGCGCCGGCCCAGCCAGTCGGGGACGGTCTCCATCCGCTCCAGCGCCCGCACCGTCACCAGGTCGGCCGCGGCCAGCCAGGGGGGCGCAGCCTGGGCGCGCCGCTCCAGGAACTCGGCCCGCACCGCGACGCGGTTCCCCAGCGCGAGCGTTTCCGCTACCGAGCGTAGGAAAGCCGCCTTCTTCTGGTTGGACTCTACCAATGTAGTGGAAAGCTCCGGCCAACCGAGGGCCAGTGCCAAGCCGGGAAAGCCCGCGCCGGAACCGATATCCACTACGCGCTGGCGATCCAGCCGCAGCGCTTGGCCCAGGGCAAGCGACTCGCCCAGGTGGCGGGCGGCGAGCTCCTCGGCGGCCGCCCGCCCCACCAAACGCACGCGTTGGTTGGCTTGGGCGACCGCCGCCAGGTAGTGGACGAAAAGCTCATGCTGCGCCGCGGCCGCGCGGACCCCGTACACGGGCAGCGCGGCCTCGACGGCGCGGCGCAGTTCGTCCGGCGTCGCGGCGGCGCGGCGCGGGGGCGCATCCGCTTTGCGTGAGTCGCGATCCCTCTCCATTTTTCCCGTAAACTAAGACGACAGGAGTCGCATCGTCCATGCTTATTGTCATGCAGTCCGCGGCCACCCCCGAGCAGATCGAGGCGGTGTGCCGGCGGGTCACCACCCTGGGCTTCCGCCCCCACGCCATCCCCGGCGCCCAGCGCACCGCCATCGGCATCACCGGCAACCAGGGCGCGGTGGAACCGGCCGCGATCGAGGAGCTGCCCGGCGTCGCCGAGGTCATCCTGGTCTCGAAGCCCTATAAGCTCGTGAGCCGGGACCTGAAGCCCGATACCACCGTACTACGCTTCCCCGGCCACGGCGCCACCATTGGCGGCAAGGAGCTGGCCATCGTGGCCGGCCCCTGCTCGGTCGAGACCCGGGAGCAGACCTTCGCCACCGCGCGCGCGGTGCGGGCCGCGGGGGCGCACTTTTTCCGCGGCGGGGCGTTCAAGCCGCGCACCTCTCCGTACGCGTTCCAGGGACTGGGCAAGGAAGCGCTCCAGATCATGGCCGACGTGCGGGCCGAGCTGGGGCTGCTGATCATCACCGAGGCGGTGGACGAGCACTCGCTCGAGCTGGTGGACGAGTACGCCGACGTGATCCAGATCGGCGCGCGCAACATGCAGAACTTCTCGCTGCTGAAGATGGCGGGGCGGGCGCGCAAGCCGGTGCTGTTGAAGCGCGGCCTGGCGGCCACGCTGGAGGAGCTGCTGATGGCGGCGGAGTATGTGATGAGCGAGGGCAACTACAACCTCGCCTTGTGCGAGCGCGGCATCCGCACCTTCACCGACCACACCCGCAACACGCTCGATCTCAGCATCGTGCCGGCGGTGCAGCGGCTGAGCCATCTGCCCATCCTGGTAGACCCGAGCCACGGCACCGGCAAACGCAACAAAGTCGCCCCGATGGCGCGGGCGGCGGTGGCCTGCGGCGCCGACGGCTTGCTGATCGAGGTGCATCCCAAGCCGGAAGAGGCGCTGTCCGACGGCATGCAATCGCTTTACCCGGAGCAGTTCGCGGCGCTGATGCTGGAGGTGGAGCAGATCGCCCCCATCCTCAAGCGCACGGTGGCGCCGGCGCTGGGCGCGGTGCCGGCGGGGGTGGGCGTCTAAGCCGGCATGGGCGCGGGGCGCAAACTGAGCTCGTTTCTCTGGTGGACCTATCCGCGGGGGTCGCTGGAGTACGACATCATGGTGGGCATCATCCTGGCGTTCATCTTCCTGACGCCGCGCCACTTCTTCCGCGACCAGCCGCGGCCGCAGGGGGCGCCCTTCGCCCCGGCCTTCAGTTCCCTGCCGGGCCTGCCGGCGGGTCCGGCGGCGCTGGCGCTGCTGGTGGCGATCCCGGCGCCGGCCCCCGCTTCTTCCCAAGCCTCGCCCACCGATCTGGCGGGCGTGATCGCCGCCCTCAACGCCGCCGCGCCGCAGCTGCATGCGGTCGAGGCCGATGCCGAGGTCACCGACTACACCGCCCTGGTGCAGGACTCGAGCGTCTCCTCGGGCAAGCTCTACTTCGAGCGCCAGGGCTCCGGACCGGCCTACGCGCTCGATCTGACCACGCCGCCGGCGAGCGCCAAAAAACTGGTCTACCGCGACCGCACCGCCTACCTCTATACCCCCGCGAGCAAGCAGGTCGAGAAGATCGGCCTGGGCGACCAGCAGGCCCTGGTGAACCAGTTTCTGCTGCTGGGCATGGGCTCGACCGGCGACGCCCTACAAGCCGCCTACCAGGTAACCTACGCCGGTCCGGCCACGCGCAACGGCACGAGCACCATCCACCTGACGCTGGTGCCGAAGGCGCCGAGCGCCGCCGCCAAGTTTCCCAGAATCGAGATCTGGTACGACCCGGCGACCTGGATCGCGGTCGAGCAGCAGCTGTTCCAGCCCGGCGGCGACTACCACCGCATCCTGCTGAGCCACATCCAGCGCAACCCCAAAATTGACGGCAAGGTCTTCTCGACCAGCTTCCCCGGGGCCACCGTGGTCACCCCGCATTCCTAGACTAGTGCGACGACACCCTGGCGGAGTCCGCGCCAAGCAATGCCTAGCTTGCGGGGACGCAAACCGGATACAATGACTCCGACTGCGGCGGGCGATTCCGTCCCTTCGCCCGACAGGAACGTGCCCATGGAATTCTCGGTACAAAAATCCATCCTGCTGCAAGAACTCCTGCTCCTGCAGGGTGCGGTCGAGCGCAAGACGACCATGCCGATCCTGGCCAACATCCTGGCCGAGGCCACCCCGGAAGGCCGTCTGCAACTGGCCGCCACCGACCTGGACATCGCGCTCACCACCTCCTGCGCCGCCACGGTGAAAAAGAGCGGCGCCTGCGCGCTGCCGGCGCGGCGGCTGCTGGAGTACGTCAAGCTGCTGCCCGAGGCCGAGCTCTCGGTGAAGCGTCTGGAGAACCACTGGGTGCAGATCCGCTGCGGGCGCGCCAACACCCGCCTGGTGGGCATGTCGAAGGAGAATTTTCCGGAGATGGCGGTGTTTCCCGCGGCCGGCGTGGTGCGGATGCCGATGGCGGCGCTGAGCGAGATGATCTCCAAGACCATCTTCGCGATCGCCAACGAGGAGTCGCGCTACACCCTGAACGGCGCGCTGATGGTGCTGAAGCCGAGCGCGCTGTGTCTGGTCGCCACCGACGGCCACCGGCTGGCGCACGTGGTGCAGGAACCGCTGGCGCTCGAGGGCGTCTCGGGCGAGATGAAGGCGCTGGTGCCGAAGAAGGCGATGGGCGAGTTGCAGAGTCTGATGGCGCGCGCGCCCGAGGACGCCACGCTGGAGTTCGCGCAGGACGACACCCACCTGTTCTTCCGGCTGCCGTCGGAAGGCGGCGCGCCGCGCACCCTGGCGGTGCGCAAGCTGACCGGGCAGTTCCCCAACTACGAGGCGGTGCTGCCCAAGGCGCAGATGCAGTCGCTGCCGCTGCGGCGCGAGGAGTTCCAGGCCTCCATCAAGCGCGTGGCGCAGTTCGCCGACGAGCGCTCGCACGCCATCCGGGTGCGGGTCGAAGCCAACAAGGTGGTGCTGGCGGTGGCGAGCGACGCGGGCGAGTCGGAAGAGGAGATCGACACCACCTACGACGGCGCGCCGGTCATGATCGGCTTCAACTCGCAGTACCTGGAGCAGTTTTTGGACGCGGTGGGGAGCGACGAGGTGCTGCTCGAGTTCAAGGACGAGTCGAGCGCCGGCCAGCTCCGTCCCTCGTCCAACGACAACGGCCAGTACCGCTACGTGATCATGCCGATGCGGATATGACCCCTGGGGCCGACACCCCTCCAGCGGGTGGGCTAACCCGCTATTTTTCAGCAACTTAGGGTTCCCGCAGGGCTTGCCGCGGAGGGCGCGGCATGGTATTCTGTATGGAGGCTTTCGGCGCCTCTCCCTAACCCTGTGAGCACCAAAACTCCCGCCCTTCTCGAACCCCAGGCCGACCGCGACACCGACTACTCCGCCAGTTCCATCAAGGTTCTGGGCGGGATGGAGGCGGTGCGGCTGCGTCCGGCGATGTACATCGGCTCGACCGGCGAAATGGGTCTGCATCACTTGGTCTACGAGGTGGTGGACAACTCGGTGGACGAGGCCCTGGCCGGGCACGCCAACCAGGTCGAGGTCACCATCCACACCGACAACTCGATCACCGTGGTGGACAACGGCCGCGGCATTCCGGTGGACACCATGGAGGTGGACGGCGAGACCCGCGGCGCGGCCGAGATCGTGATGACCAAGCTGCACGCCGGCGGCAAGTTCGACTCCTCCAGCTACAAGGTTTCGGGGGGACTGCACGGGGTGGGCGTGAGCTGCGTCAACGCGCTCTCGGAGACGCTGGATCTCGAAGTCTGGCGCGACGGCTTCACCTGGACGCAGTCGTTCGCCCGGGGCGAGATCTGCGGCCCGATGGAGAAGCGGGGCAAGACGGGCAAGCGCGGCACCAAGATCACCTTCAAGCCCGACACCCAGATCTTCTCGGTCACCGAGTACAACTTCGACACGCTGGCCAACCGTCTGCGCGAGCTCAGCTTTCTCAACCGCGGCCTCAAGATCCTGCTGCACGACGAGCGCGGCGAGGCGGAGAAGAACGCCGAGTTCGAGTACACCGGCGGCATCGCCGAGTTCGTGCGCCACCTCAACCGCGGCAAACAGGTGCTGCACGACAAGCCCATCTTCATGGAGGGCACGCGCGAGATGAACGGCGGGGTGCTGCAGATGGAGGTGGCGCTGCAGTACAACGACAGCTACAGCGAGACGGTGTTCAGCTTCGCCAACAACATCAACACGGTGGACGGCGGCACCCATCTTTCCGGCTTCCGCGGCGCGCTGACGCGCACCATCAACGCGGTGGGGCAGAGCCTGAACCTGTTCAAGGACATGAAGGAGAACCTGAGCGGCGACGACGTGCGCGAGGGGTTGGTGGCGGTGGTGTCGGTGAAGCTGCCGCAGCCGCAGTTCGAGGGACAGACCAAGGGCAAGCTGAACAGCGACATCAAGGGCCAGGTGGAGGCGCTGATCAACGAGCGGCTGAGCGAGTTCCTGGAGCGCAACCCGGCGGTGGCGCGGCGGGTGATCGCCAAGGCGATCGAGGCGGCGCGGGCGCGGGAGGCGGCGCGCAAGGCGCGCGACCTGACCCGGCGCAAGGGCGCGCTCGATTCGGGCGGGCTGCCGGGCAAGCTGGCCGATTGCAGCGAGCGCGATCCGCAGCGCTGCGAGATCTTCATCGTCGAGGGCGAGTCCGCCGGCGGCACCGCCAAGCAGGGCCGCGACCGGCGCTACCAGGCCATCCTGCCGCTGAAGGGCAAGATCCTGAACGTGGAAAAGGCGCGCTACGACAAGATGCTGGGGCACGAGGAGATCCGGGCGCTGATCACCGCGCTCGGCACCGGCATCGGCCCTTCCGCCACCGACCTCGATTACGCCAAGCTGCGCTACGCCAAGGTCATCCTGATGACCGACGCCGACGTGGACGGCAGCCACATCCGCACCCTGCTGCTCACCTTTTTCTTCCGCCACATGAAGGTGCTGCTCGACAAGGGCAACATCTTCATCGCGCAGCCGCCGCTCTACCGCATCAAGAAGGGCAAGAGCGAGCAGTACATCAAGGACGACAAAGAGTTCGTCAGCGTGATGATGAAGCGCATCACCGAGGACCGCTCGCTGCGCTACGGCGAGGGCGGGGCCGAGCTCAAGGGCGCGGCGCTGAGCAAGTTCCTGGTCAGCCTGAGCGAGTACTACACCTACTTCGACAAGGCGGACCGCAAGCTGCGCAACCCGGCCGTCACCCGGCTGGTGATCGAGGCGGGGCTGGAGCGCAAGGGGGACTTCGAGAGCGCCGACAAGCTGAGCGCGCTGGAGCCGCGGCTGAAGGCGGTGGCCGGGGTGCAGGGCGTCAAGGTAGCCTTCGACGAGGAGCACAGCCAGTGGGAGCTGCGCTACCGCGACAGCAACCAACTCGAGCACGTCATCAACGCCGAGCTGGCGCTGCTGCCCGAGTTCAAGCAGGCGGTGAAGACGCATAAGATCATCGCCGACAACAACCATCCCCCGTTCCTGCTGGCCGACGGCGACGAGTTGCCGGTGGAGAAGGCCGACGGGCGCGAGCTGCTGGAGTACATTCTCGACGAAGGCAAGCGCCTATTCAGCGTGCAGCGCTACAAGGGCTTGGGCGAGATGCGCGCCGACCAGCTCTGGGAGACCACCATGGATCCGGAGAAGCGGACGCTGCTGAGCGTCAAGCTGGAGGACCTGCTGGCCTGCGAGGAGATCTTCTCGACCCTGATGGGCGAGGAGGTCGGCCCGCGGCGCGAGTTCATCGAGAAGAACGCGCTGGACGTGAAGAACCTGGATATCTAAGTGATCCGCGACCCCGCCCATTGGCACGCCTGGGAGCGGCAAGGCCCGCAGGCCGAACCGGTGGATGTGGCGCGCAATTTCCGCATCTTCGCCGAGCTGGTCGCGCAGGCGCGCGCCCTCGGGCGCTGGCCCCCGGCCGATCCGCTCGAAGGGCTGGAGGAGAAGATCGCTTGGCTGCGGGAGATGCATGGACGCGCCAAACCCACTTGCTGAGCTCGCCGCCGCGCTCGATCGTAGCGGAGTGACCTACATGGTGATTGGCGGCCAGGCCGTGCTCGTTTACGGCGAGCCGCGCATGACGCGCGACCTGGACATCACCTTGGGCGTCGGTCCTTCGCACCTCAAGGAGATTTTGGCGCTGGTCGCCGAGCTGGGCTGGCGCCCGCTGGTGGCGGATCCCGCTAGCTTCGTACATCGCACTTGGGTGCTGCCCTGCGAACAGCCGGGCGGCGGCTTGCGCCTGGATTTGATGTTTTCCTCCAGCCCCTACGAGCAGACCGCGCTGGCGCGGGCGCGGGGGCTCGATCTCGATGGCCAGCCCGTGCGCTTCGCCGCCCCCGAAGACCTGATCCTGCACAAGCTCTTCGCCGCCCGCCCCCGCGATCTCGAAGACGTGGCCGGCATCCTGCGCAAGCCGACCGCTCTCGACCTCGACTACCTGCGCCTCTGGCTGACCGAATTCGACCGCGGCGGCGATCGCGCCATGACGGCCGCTTTCGAGCGCCTCTGGCGCGAGGCCCGAGCCTAAGCGCTCGCCGAATCGGCTAAGCCACTGGAACTGTAGCCGCGCTGGGGCCCGCGCCAATCAATGTGCACAAGCTCTTTGCGGGCCGTGCCCGAGATATTGAAGACGTGGCCGGGATCCTGCGGCGCAAGCCTGAACTCGACCTCAGCTACCTGCGGCACTGGCTGGCCGAGTTCGACCGGGACCTGGACCAGGGCATGGCGCCGCAGTTCGAGCGGCTCTGGGCCGAGGCCCGGCGCAACCCCGACTAGTTCCTCGAACCCCCGCTGCCGCTGCCGGGCGCGGCCGCCGCGGGGGCGGCCGCCGGTTTCTGGTTGAACTTCTTGAGGTAGTCCTGCATGGCGAGGGCGGGGACGCCTTTGGCGTACCAGTCGGGCATGGGCCCGCCTTTGAGGTAGTGATCGAAGAACTGCTGCATGCGGACGGTGTAGTCCTTCTGGTCGGCGAGCTTGGCCAGGTTGTGGTTCTGGCTGGGGTAGTCGAGCAGCACCACCGGTTTTTGCAGCCGGCGCAGGGCGTTGAAGTACTCCATGCCCTGGGTGAAATCCACCGCGCCGTCGCCCAGGTCGCTGAGCATGAGCAGCGGGGTGGTGACGTTCTTGACGTTGGCCACCGGGCTGTTGCGGGTGTAGGCGTCCCAGTTATCCCAGGGCGGGCCGGTGAAGCGGCCTTGCGAGGCTTCGAAGATCTGTCCGTTGGTGACGCCCGAGTTTTTGTAGATCAGCCCGTACATGCTGATCATGTCGGTAAGCGGGGCGCCGGCGGCGGCGGCGGCGAAGAGGTGGGTCTGGGTGATGGTGAAGGCGGTCTGGTAGCCGCCCCAGGAGTGTCCGTGGATGCCGATGTGTTTGGGGTCGGGCACGCCGGTGGCGATGGCGGCCGCGACCGCGTTCACCAGGCATCCGGCGGCGGACACGCCGGGCTCGTTGAGCTTGTAGCTAATGTCGGGGTCGAAGACGGCGTAGCCGTTGCTGGTGTAGAGCCCGATGCTGAAGCCGTTGGCGGTGGGCCGGGCGTACTGGTAGGCGTTTTGCGACATCTTCTCGTAGAACTCGACCACCATCGGGTACTGCCTGCCCTGCACGTAGCCCGAGGGCAGGTGCAGCGCGCCCTGGAGCTTGTCGCCCTTGTAGCCGGTATAGTTCACCAGGATGGTTCCGGCGGACCAGAGGAAGGGCTTCTGCTGGGCGCCAAGATCGGTTAATTGACGCCCGTTGAGGAAGCCGGCGCCGCTGGCGTAATAGTCGGGCGGATCCTGGAACGTCTGCCGGGTATAGAGGTAGACCGGCGCCGACTTGGCCTTCACCAACCCGCCGTAGGAGGCCTGGTCGAACTGGATGCGGTGCGCGCCGGGCTGGCCGGGCTCGAGGACGGCGATGCCGTCCTTCTTGGTCCACTCGCCGTAGGCGTCGAGGTAGACCGGTTTGGTGAGGTCGTAGCCGCGCAGCCGCGGGTCGGACATCGCCTCGAAGTTCACCGGGCGGCGGTAGCGGATGCCGCTGGTCTTGCCGTCGCGGGTGAGGTTGCGGGCGGCGCCGCCGGCGACCGGCACCTCCCAGATATCCCAATTGTCGGAGAGCAGCAGCTCGCGGCTGTCGCGCGACCAGCCCACGATGGGGACCGGGGGCTTGTCGAGGTTGTGGTCGTCCTCGGTGTTGACGAACGACACCGGGGCGGTGCGGGTGAGGTTCGCGCCCACGCCGCGGCTCATGTCGTAGACCCAGTAGTTGCCGTCGCTGAAGTAGGCGAAGTGGATGCCGTCGGGGGCGGGCTCCTCCTGCCAGCGGGCGTGCTTCACCGCCAGTCGGCGCTCGCCGGTCGCGAGGTCGGTGACGTAGATGTCGTCGTAGGACTGCCCGTCGAGGTGCGAGGCGAGCTCGTAGGCGGCATCGCCGAGGCCGATGGCGTAGCGGTCGTGGGGCGCGACCGCGACGGTGCGCACGGTGTCGTCGGCGAGGCGGACGAACTTGTGGTCGGCGACGCGGACCTCGCACAGGTAGCTATAGTTGCGGTCCTGGCCCTCCTCGACGATCTGCTCGCTTTGCAGGCGCGGGTCCTGGTAGTTCCAAATCACCAGGTCCACGGAATCGTTGGGGTCGGCGGGCGGGGCATCGGCGGCGGCGCCGCGGCCCGCGGCCGCAGTGGGCGGGGCGGGGCGCAGGGCGTGGATGCCGAACAATAGCGCGGTGCCGTCCTCGGTCCAGTTGGGGGTGCGGGTGGGGCTGATGGCCATCTGCGCCGGGAAGGCGGAGTCGCCGGCGGGGTCGTAGCGCACCGATTGCGGGGCGCCGGAGGCGAAGCCGCGGTATCCCAGGACCGCGTAGTGCTTGTCCAGATAGCCCTTGGCGTCGGTGCCTTCGAGCGCGGCGAGCGCGGTGCCGTCGGGGTTCCAGTCGAGGGCGCGGAAGATGGCGTCGTTGTCGCTGGCGAGCGGGCGGATCACGCCGGTCTTCATGTCGCGGTACTGGTTGCCGTTGCCGCCGCGGTCGGCGGAGGCCACGGTCCAGGCGAGGTAGGCCCCGTGCGGGTCGAAGGCGAACTCGCCCACGTTGCCCAGGTTGAACTCGGCGCCGGTGGAGAGCTGGCGCAGGATGAGGTCGCTGCCCTTGGGGTCGGCCTCGGGGGTGGCGGCGGCATCGCCGCGGCCGCCACGGCCAGCGGCGGCCGCGGTGGCGTTCGCGCCGCCGACGGGCGCGGGGGGAAGCTTTTGCAGCGCGATCCAGTCGGGGTTATCGCCGGAGAAGGCGAAGCGGCGCACGCGCGCAATCTCGGTGGCCTTGCCGGTGGCGAGGTCCACGATCTGGGCGGAGGTCTCGATGGGCTTGCGCTGGCGGCGCAGGCGGAGGCCCTCGGCGTGGGTGGGGTAGGCGAGGAATGCGCCGAAGCGCCCATCGGCGGAGAGCGCGATGTTGGCGCCGCCGCCGCGCCCGCCGCGTCCCGCCGCGGGGGCGCCGCCCCGCGGGGCCTCGCCGATATTGAAGCGGTAGCGCTTGTCGCCCTGGGTCTGGCGGAAGACGGCGTCGCCATCGCCCTCGAGCGAGGTCTCGCGGTAGGCGAACCAGACCCCGTCGGGCGAGAGCACCTCGCCGGAGACGCTCTTCCAGGCCATCACGTCGGGGACGGTGATGGGGCGCTGGGCGGGGGTTTGCGGCGGAGCGGAAACGGTAGGCCGTGGAGCGGCATTGGGACGTGGGCGCGGCAGCCAAGCGGCCGTCAAGCCGCCGAGCGCCAGAGCGGCGACGGTAAGCAGACCCTGCGGGCGTTTCATGGCGGGAGCATAGCAGAGTTGGGGGAGGGTGCAACCGGGGGGCTGAGCCGACACCATCTCGGAGGGAGGGGGCTGTACCCGGCGGGGCCGCCAGCCTGGCACTGCCGGCCGGGCCGCGCGACATCGAGGGAGCCGCCCTGGGAGCCGTAACTCCCGGTGGGCTCGCGGTTGGCGGAGCTATTAATCGAGATGAGGCCGACGGTCCAGGCAAAATGCTGGGTGTAAACCGAATAGGCAGGGTGCCCAGGTTGGGGCGCCCATTCGCCGTTGTGTCACGCCCCTCCCTTTGCTAGCTTGGCGTAGATGCCGCCGCCGACGCCTGAACAGACCCGCAGGGCCGTGGAGACGCTCTACCGCTCGGAGTCGGGGCGGGTGCTGGCGACGCTGGTGCGGCTGTTGGGGGATCTGGACCTCGCCGAGGAGGCCATGCACGAGGCGTTCGCCGCCGCCCTGGAGGCGTGGCCGCAAACCGGGGTCCCGGAGAAGCCGCGGCCCTGGCTGATCTCCACGGCGCGCTTCAAGGCCATTGACGCCCTGCGCCGGCGCGCGCGCTTTGACCGGGCCCAGAGCGAGCTTGCCGCCCACCTCGAGCGCCTCCACGCCGCGGCCCCCGAGGAGCCGGCGGACGAGCTCGAGATCGGGGACGACCGCCTCCGCCTGATCTTCACCTGCTGCCATCCTGCGCTGCTGCAGGAAGGGCAGACCGCGCTCACCCTGCGCGAGGTGTGCGGCCTGACCACGGAGGAGATTGCCGCCGCCTTCCTGGTCACGCCGGCCACGCTCGCCCAGCGCATCGTGCGCGCCAAGGCGTTGATCCGCGACCGCGCCATCCCCTACCAGGTGCCGGCCGCGGCGGAGCTGCCGGCGCGGCTGGAAGCCGGCCTGCTTGTCGTCTACCTCATCTTCAACCAGGGCTACACCGACGAAACCGCGGCAGGCCTCAGCCATGAAGCGATCCGCTTGGGCCGGCTGCTGCTCGACCTGCTGCCGGAGCCCGAGGTGATGGGCCTGCTTGGGCTCATGCTCCTCCAGGAGTCGCGCCGCGCCGCCCGCACCTCGCCCGACGGAGACCTGATCCTGCTGGAGCAGCAGGACCGGTCGCTGTGGAACCGGGAGCAGATCGCCGAAGGGATCGCGCTCACCGAACGCGCGCTGCAAACCCGCCGCTTCGGCGCCTACACGCTGCAGGCGGCGATTGCCGCCGTTCACGCCGAGCGTGGGGATTCCACCGATTGGCGGCAGATTGTGCTGCTCTACGACCGCTTGCTCGCGCTTCGCCCCTCCCCGGTGGTCGAGCTCAACCGTGCCGTGGCGATTGCCATGGTCGAGGGTCCGGAGCGGGGTCTAACCATGATCGACGATCTGCTGGCGCGCGGGCAGCTCTCCCACTACCGCCCGGCGCACGCCGCCCGCGCGGACCTGTGCCGCCGGTTGGGACGGGTTCCGGAGGCGCGGGCTTCCTACGAGAAGGCGCTCGCGCTGGCGCCGCCGGAGGCGGAGCGGCGGTTTCTTGCCCGGCGGCTCCGGGAACTGGGCTGAATAAAAAACTTGGCGGCCGCCGTCGAATTCGCGGAGGCGCGGCGACTATAGGGTGAAGGGACAATATTAGGAAGCCAGAACCATCCATGCGAACCGTCATCTACGCCATCAACCTCACCCTGGACGGCTGCTGCGACCACGCCAAGCAGTTCGTCGACGACGAAAAGCTCGAGTACTTTACCCAGCTCGCGCGCGAGGCCGGCGTGCAGGTGTTTGGGCGCAAGACCTACCAGTTGATGGTCCCCTACTGGCCGGACGTGCTCAAGGGCCCGTCCGAAACCAAGGCCGACACCGACTTTGCCCGCGCCTTCGATGCCCTCGACAAGGTCGTGGTCTCGCGCACGCTCACCGGCGTGGAAGGCGGCAACACGCGCCTGGTGCGCGGCAACCTGCGCGACGAGATCCTGAAGCTGAAGCAGGAAGGCGGCAAGCCGATGCTGGTGGGCGGCGTCGACGTCGCCGGGCAATTGGTCGAGCTTGGCCTGGTGGACGAGTTCCGTCTCGCGGTTGGGCCCACCATCGCCGGCGAGGGACGGCGGCTGTGGGACGGTCTTCGCCTGCCGGAACGGCCGCGGCTGCAACTGGTCGAGACCAAGGCGTTCCAGTCAGGCGGCGTGGTGCTGCGCTACCGAAAGGGGAACTAACCATGAAGTACATCTGTCTCGGGTACTACGATAAAGCCAAATTCGACGGCCTGACCGAGGCCGAGCGCAACGCCATGTTCGACACATGCTTCGCCTATGACGATCATTTGCGCGCCCACGGACACTGGGTGGGGGGCGAGGCGCTGCAGCCGGAGGAAACCGCGCTGACCGTGCAGGGGAAGAACGGCAAGGTCGTCACCACGGATGGCCCGTATGCGGAAACCAAGGAACAACTCGGCGGCATCCTGCTGCTGGAGGCGCGCGACATGAACCACGCGATCGAGCTCATGTCGCAGCACCCGGCGGTGCGGTACGGCAACATCTTCGAGATCCGCCCGGCGGGGGATATGAGCGCCATCCAGCAGGCCAGCGAAGCGCGGCGGGGGAAATAGCGCGTTCGGCTATTAATAATGCCCTGGCGGAAAAGCGGCGCGCGCCGCTTGCTCGATGCCCTCCAGCCGAGCGGCCGCGTTTATGGCCAACTCCGGCGTCACGTGCGGCTTCAGTTCCACCAGCTTTTGCACCGGGTCGATCGCCTTCCATTTGCCTTTGATATAGATCAGGGTGCAAATGCGTTCCAGCTCCGCAACCGTCTTGGGTCCCAACTCCTGGGCAATGAAGCGGAGCTTGTCCTCATAGGGGGCCGCTACCTGGGCGTAGGACTTCCACAACAGCTCGTTTCTGTCACCCGGCAGAAGCGTCGCGCCGTAGCCCTGCACTCTTGGCACAAGCCGCAGAAACTCCTCGCCCCGCATGGCCGCCAGGTCATCGGCCAGCTCAAACGAGTAGGGTCCGTGCCTGTAGATCACAAAATCGAGGCCAAAAGGCACCGCCAACAGGGATTGGGCACCATAGACGGTCTTTTGCATGTGGGTCTCGCCCGCCCAACTGCCGGCTTTAATGAGCTGGCGGTTCAGCGCCAACAGCAGGCTCGACCGTTCAAAAAACGCCGTTTTGTCGAAGTTCACGGTTGCAACAGCCTATCCAGGTTGTGATCGATCCAGGATCGGATTTCGTCTCGCTTAGTGGGGTCGGCGTAAACCCGATCCACGATGGGCGTTGGCGCGTTGGCAAGTGTCGGCGACACCTGTAGCGACGAGTCCATGCGCCCGCCCCCAGGATACACCGGGAAGTCGTAGCCGGCGGCTCGCCTCGAAGGAATAAGATCCCTCCAGACCGCGTCCACGCCAAATTGGCCTTGAAGTGCCTCATAGACGGCAGCGGCGGGGTCAAGGTGGCTTTTGCGGTCCCCGGAGGTTGGCGCGTAAACCTCGCGAAAGTGACCGCGCTCTATGATCCTGCAAGCCGGCACATGGCCGGGGGAGCCGACAGCGATCGCAGCATGCCGCAGAGCGGCGGTAACCTCCACGTCTGTGACTCTGAGCAGCGCATCCGGAGCGGGATCAAAGCGCCCGCCGGGCAGCCATGCCTGCAAGAATTCGACGAGATGGTGGTCGTAGATGCGCCGCGTTTTGTGGAAGTACACCTGAGAAAACATCTGGTAGCGGGCCCACAGCAAAGCTTCCGCGCTCTCCAGCCCGCCGCGCTCAATCCCAAGAACGTAATCCTCAGAACTGTCCCCCTGCATGGGGAGAATTCGGATCGTATCGATCAACCGGTGATGATCAAACCGGCCGTAGGCGACGCCGATGTGATGGGAGTCCCGTAGCAGGTAATCTATCCGGTCGGCGCCAAAGATGTCACCGGTAATAATCTCGGCCACGATCTCCTGCCATTCCGAGAACGCCACGGAGGGCAGGGTCTTCTTGCCCAGGGCTATTCGGGCAACGTCCAGGGCATCGACGTGCAATGCGTCCCACACCGCACGCATCTGGTCACCCTGGATGAACGCCAAGCTGAGTTGTTCGTGATCCATCCCGGCCGGGAGAAGCTCGTGCTCGGCGGCGTGCGAAAACGGCAAATGGCCCAAGTCGTGACACAGCGCCGCCGCGCGCACCACTCTGCGCCAATAGGCCCGGTCAAAATCGGTCTCAGGCACCAAGTCGCGTACCGACTGGTGACGAATGTTGGATGGCTTGGTGACCACGTCGTAGATTCTGGTCGCCACCTCCATCACACCCAGGCAGTGCTCAAAGCGCCGGTGCGTCGCCCCCGGATACACCAGGCAGGTCAATGCAAGCTGGTGAATGTGGCGCAGCCTCTGATACGGGCTCGAGTCCACGATGGCGCACTCGTCCGGCTCGAAGCGGATGAACACATGCACGGGATCGCGAATTTCTCTCAAAGCCGCTGACCTCGCAGGGCGCGATGGTATCACGGTGTCCCTCGCTCAGCGACCCACCCGTCGGGGGCGGCTACCGCACCCAGTTGATGGCGAGCGCCGGGGTGACCGAGGCGGGGGTGTTGTGGCCGGCGCCGAGCAGGCGCACGCCGACCAGGAAGCCCAGGTTCGGGCTGAGGTTGTACTCCACCGCCGGGGCGAACCCCATGCCGTCGCTCGAGCCGGAGTCGAACGCGACGGGTGCGCCTTGCCGGGTGCCGCGCACGGCGGTCGAGCCGTTGTGGCCGTAGGTGATATCCATCGCCAGCACCCAGCGGCGGGTGAGGCTGTACTCGGCGGCGCCGTCGGCGTAGAACTCGCGGCCGGGGAGGGCGACGCCGCGGAAGCCGTCCGGGGTGCCG
>Ga0134125_10000483_pt1 | contig 53963 bp, 42 predicted proteins | sample KB31751_FD_96464 | JGI IMG/M metagenome (GOLD analysis project Ga0134125, IMG submission 96464) | Terrestrial soil microbial communities with excess Nitrogen fertilizer from Kellogg Biological Station, Michigan, USA - KB3-175-1 | ecosystem: Environmental > Terrestrial > Soil > Unclassified ... | reverse complement strand
TTTCCCGTCGACGAGGATGGCATATCTGACGCGTATGCTGGACGCTAACTCCATCGTCCGCTCGGCTTTGGTAAGGGCTCTCGTTCTCGGCTCGGCGGCCAGGGATCGTGCACCGGCCCTGACTCTGGAGCTATGCCCGCCGGGAGGTGCTGCATGCTGCAAAAACTCAATAGAATCAAACGTTTGTACCGGGCGACATGGCGCCAAATCGCCGATAAATTTTCGATAAGTTTCCGCTGATCGCTACGATCGCTACAATACGGCCACACCAATACGGGCGGCCGGAATGTTTCGCCTCGATCGCGGAAAGATGTCACGATCGGTTGCCTTTGCTCGCGGCCGACAGAGGAACACATGAGCAAGCCGTCAAAACACACAGAACCGTCGCCGGCGATTGTCTCCTCGGCCCATCTGGCCGCTGGCGCGTCCCCGGCGCTCTCGGAGCTCGAATTCAGCCTGACGCTGGCATTCAATGCCTACGAGCGCTGGATCGTGCGCTGCGCCGCGGCCGCGGGTGCTCAGCTCAGCCCTTTGGAGGTGCTCATCCTTCACACCGTGCGGCACCGCGATCGGCAGAAGAGATTCATGGATATCATGCTCGTCCTTCACATCGAGGACGCGCATCTTGCGAACTATGCTGTGCGAAAGCTGCAGACCGCCGGCCTGGTCCGTTCGAGGCGCATCGGCAAGGAAAAGTTCGTCGAAGCGACGGAGAGCGGCGTCGCATTCTGTGATGCCTATAGGACCGTGCGCGAGCGCTTGCTCGTCGAAAGCGTAAAGACCGGTGGCTTCTCGGAATCGGCACTGTCAGCCACGGCGAAGCAGCTTCGCATGCTGTCCGGGAATTACAATCAGGCGGCCCGCGCCGCCGCGACCCTCTAGGGCGGAAAATTAAACCCTGATGGCGCCCAGTTCGCGCCCCTTGGTCTCGGGCAGCGACAACGTAGAGACGAGCACCAATACATAGGCGCCACCGGCGAAGACGGCGATGGCTACTCCCAGTCCCATTCCCTGGCTCAGGTAGCCCACCAGAGTCGGGAACAGAGCTCCAACGCCGCGCCCGAAGTTGTAGGTAAAGCCTTGCCCGTTCGCGCGCGCGTCAGTAGGGTAAAGCTCCGTCAGATAGGCGCCGACCCCGGAGAAAATCCCCGATGCGGCGAAGCCGAGCGGAAAACCCATTACCAGCATCGCGCCGTTGCTCAACGGCACTTCAGTGTACAAAACCAACGAAATGCCGGAAAGGATGGAGAATATAATGAGATTCGCCCGTCGACCCAACCTATCCGTGAGATACGCGCCCACCAGGTATCCGCAAAACGCACCTGCTATGACAACCATCAGATAACCGCCCGTATTCAGCACGGACAAGTGCCGGGTCGTCTTCAGATACGTCGGCAGCCAGGTGGTAACGGCGTAGTAACCACCCTGGCAGCCCACGCACATCAATGACGCCAATGTGGTGACCCGCAGCAGCTTAGGGGAAAAGATTATCCATGGTGAAGCGCGCATTCCGGCAACATCCCGCTCCGCGCGCGTCTTGCTGAAGACTTCCGGCTCGTGAAGATTTTTGCGGATGTATAGAACCAAAAGCGCAGGCAACAGACCTATCCAGAACAGTGCACGCCATGCGTAATTCTCTGGCAGCAGCGAAAACAGCAATGTATACATGATTGCGGCGAGCCCCCAGCCCAACGCCCACGCGCTCTGCACCGTACCCACGGCTTTGCCACGATCGAGTGACGTGGTGATGATCTCACCCATCAGGACCGACCCTACGGCCCACTCTCCACCGAACCCAAGCCCCTGCAAGGCCCGTAACCAGAAGATCTGTGCAAAACTGTGCGCAAAGCCGATTGCAGCGGTCGTTACGGTGAACCACAGGATCGTCGCCTGCAGAACACGAACGCGTCCATACTTATCGGCGAGAATTCCGGCTCCCCAGCCGCCCACGGCCGATGTCAACAGGGTAATGGTGCCCAGGATGCCTGCCTGGCCGCGATCAATGTGAAATACGTTGATCAGGGCTGCTATTGCAAACGTATAAACCATGTAATTGAGAGCATCCAACCCCCACCCGAGAAAAGATGCCGTGAACGCAGCGCGGCCATTTGCGTCCAAATTCTTATACCAGCGCATTTTTCGAACCTCGTTTGCGGAGTAGGGAACTCACTACTTGGACCGAAAATCATCGTTATAGTAGATCACTGCTCCCGGAGAGCCACCATGCCACCATCTGGAGGCTGAGATCGCTGACACCGGGGAGAGTCACAAATTTCCCAATATCTTCAGCGAGTTATCGTCTCACCGTTCATCAACGTCGAGGCAGACGCGAAGTTATTGTCAATAATAGCCTGATAATTTATATTTGTATTCTCAATAAGGCGCGCGGAGGACGCCGGAGTCCCCCGCGCGACGGCCAGAGTGGGCCGCGACAATTCTTGCCACTTTCTACAGAAATTGATTTCGCGACGATATGGCCTACAACGGAGCATCGATGTGACTGGCTGGCAATTCTGGATCGACCGCGGCGGGACCTTCACGGACATCGTGGCGAAGGCGCCCAATGGAGCGCTCTCCACAATCAAGCTCCTCAGTGAGAATCCCGAGCGTTACCGCGACGCGGCCACGGCCGGAATCAGAATGGCACTCGGGATCCCGATGCAGGCTCCCATCCCCCGGGATGGGGTTGCCGAAGTCAAGATCGGCACTACCGTCGCCACTAACGCGCTTCTCGAGAGGAAGGGCGCGCGTACCCTTCTTCTCGTCAATACCGGCTTCAGGGACCTTCTCCGGATTGGCCATCAGACACGGCCGCGCCTGTTTGACCTCAACGTGCAGCTTCCGGGAATGCTCTGTGAGGCCGTCGAAGAAATTGACGGACGCGTTTCCGCCGCAGGCGAGATCCTCACGCCTCAGGATGAGCCAAGAGTGAGAGAGCTGCTGACACGCCACAGGGCGGCAGGTCTCGAGGCTTGCGCAATCGCCCTGATCCACGCCTGGAAGTACCCGCAGATGGAATTGCGCCTCGCGCAGCTCGCTCGGGAAGCCGGATTTCTCCAGGTATCCGTGAGTCACGAGGTCAATCCCCTCGTCGGCTACGTAGCGCGTGCCAGCACTACCGTCGTCGACGCATATCTCTCCCCCGTACTGCGGCACTACATCGATCAGCTGGTAAGCGAGCTGCGCGGCGCACCGCTCTTTTTCATGAAATCGAGCGGCGGCCTCGCGCTGGCTGCTGACTTCCAAGGCAAGGACGCCATTCTCTCCGGCCCCGCCGGCGGGGTGGTCGGAGCTGCGCGCACCGCAGAAGCCGCCGGTGAGCCGCGCATCATCTCATTCGACATGGGCGGCACTTCCACGGATGTCGCACTCTATGCAGGCGCTCTGGAGCGCACGTTCGATACCGAAGTCGCCGGAGTCGAGATGCGGGCGCCGATGATGGCGATCGAAACGGTCGCAGCCGGCGGCGGCTCCATCCTACGGTTCGACGGCACCCGGTTTCGGGTCGGGCCGGAGAGTGCGGGTGCGAACCCGGGGCCGGCAGCCTATCGCCGCGGCGGTCCGCTCACCGTGACCGATGCCAACATCATGTGCGGCAAGATAGCGCCCCGCCATTTTCCGGCGCTGTTCGGCCCTGATGGAAACGAGCCGCTCGACTTCGCGGCAGTCTCGCGTGGGTTCAGCTCGATCGCCAAGCAGGCTGGCAATGCGGATCCCAGAGAGACTGCCGAGGGCTTTCTCAAGATTGCAGTGGCCAACATGGCGGCCGCGATCAAGCGGGTGGCGCTGGAACGCGGCCAGAACGTCGAAGACTTCACCCTCCAGTGCTTTGGCGGCGCGGGCGGACAGCATGCCTGTCTCGTCGCCGAAGAGCTGGGGATGAGGCGTGTACTGATCGATCCTTTCGCCGGTGTTCTTTCGGCCTATGGCATCGGCCTTGCGGACCAGAGCGTGACCCGCCAGTGCGGTATTGAGCAGCGGCTCGGGGAAAGAGACGAAACAGCCCTGGTCGAAGTCATCGACAGGCTTACGAAGGACGCCCTTGAAGCGCTGACTTCCGGCACCGCCGACAGCCGGATACGGACCATCGTCACGGTGCATCTGCGTTACGAGGGCACTGATACGCCGCTAGCCGTCCCTTTCGCCACCACCGAAGCAATGCGGCGGGCGTTTGAAGAAGCGCATCAAGCCCGGTTCGGCTTTGCCACCCCCGAGCGAGGTCTCATCGTCGAGGACGTCATCGTCGAAGCCATCAGACCTGGTGAGGCAATCAACCGTCAGCTTCCGGTCCGTTCCGAGCATATTGCGCCAATAGACCAAGTTGAAATCTGGACACGAGGCCGCACTTGGTCCGCGCCCGTCTATGACAGAGCGCAAATCGGCCCCGGAGACCGGTTCGACGGTCCGGTCCTCATCCGCGAGGCGATTGCAACCACAGTGGTTGAGCCCGGCTGGGTGGCCGAAGCCCTCCCTAACGGCGCCTTTCTCCTCAGGCGCGTAGCGTCCGTCGACCGATCGTTCGAGGTTTCCGAAGCGCCCGATCCGGTGCTGCTGGAGCTATTCAACAATCTCTTCATGGGTGTCGCGGAGCAGATGGGCGCGGTGCTGGAGAACACCTCGACGAGCGTGAACATACGCGAACGACTCGATTTCTCCTGTGCTCTCTTCGATGCCGCCGGCGCGCTCGTCGCCAATGCGCCGCATGTGCCGGTTCACCTGGGGGCAATGGGAGAGAGCGTCCGGACGGTGATTGCCCTACGCGGCAACAAATTGCGTCCCGGTGACTCGGTGTTGCTCAACAACCCTTTCAACGGCGGCACGCATCTTCCGGATGTCACCCTCGTTACGCCCGTATTCGATGAGCAAGGACAGTCGATCCGGTTCTTCGTCGCCAATCGCGGACACCATGCCGACATCGGCGGAACCACCCCCGGCTCCATGCCACCCGACTCCCGCAAGCTGGTCGAGGAAGGCATCGTCATCGACAATTTCCTGATCGTCGATCAGGGGAAATTCCAGGAAGCGGCCTTCCGCGAGCTGCTTGCGTCCGGACCCTTTCCGGCGCGTAGTCCGAACGTAAATATTGCTGATGTCAGGGCGCAGCTGGCGGCGAACGCGGCCGGAGCACGGGAGCTTCACGGGCTCGTAGCTCGGTATGGCTGGCCTTGTGTTGCCGCGTATTTGGGCCACGTGATGAATAACGCCGAGGAAAGCGTACGCCGCGTCATCAGCCGCCTTGGTGACGGCAGTTTCGAATACACCATGGACGATGGCGCAAAACTGAAAGTATCGGTTTGCGTCGATCCTGAAAAGCGCGAGGCAGTGGTGGATTTCAGCGGAACGAGCAGCCAAAGAGATGGAAATTTCAATGCGCCGCCCGCGGTCACGCATGCCGCAACCTTGTACGTCTTCCGGTGCCTGACCGGGGACGATCTTCCGCTGAACGAGGGCTGCCTGCGTCCGCTCAGGATCGTGATCCCCAAAGGCTCATTTCTCTCGCCCGACCCCGGTCGCGCCGTGGTCGCCGGAAACACCGAAGTCAGCCAGGCGACCTGTAACGCGCTTCTCGGGGCGCTCAAAGCCGCGGCAAGCGCTCAGGCGACCATGAACAACTTCCTCTTCGGTAACGAGCGTTATCAGTACTACGAGACGATCTGCGGCGGAACTGGCGCAGGTCCGGGCTACGACGGCGCAGGACCGGTCCACACTCACATGACCAATACGCGCATCACTGATCCGGAGATCCTCGAGCTACGGTACCCCGTCAGGTTGGAAAAATTCGGCGTGCGCGAAGGATCTGGCGGAAAGGGGAGGTGGGTTGGCGGTAGTGGCGCCATTCGAAAGGTTCGCGCACTGGAACCCATGGTCGCGACCTTCGTGAGCTCGCGTCGCAGCGTCCCGCCTTTCGGGCTCGAAGGCGGCGGAGCCGGTGCGCCCGGGCGCCAGTGGGTCGAACGGCAGGATGGGTCCGTTCAGATCCTCAGCGGAACCGCTCAAGTGGAGCTGGGTAGCGGTGATATGGTGGTGATTGAGACACCCGGCGGCGGCGGGTTTGGCCGCCCGTAACAGTCGCGCGAGGGAACCAGCGTCCCGACGACCAAGACTGAAGTTTCCAAACGACGAATGAGTTCTGCCCGAGCCGCGTGACGGGGCGAAGTCGGACAGCCTGCAGCTGTTCGAAGCGCTTCTCGCCACGCTGAGCGCGCAAAAGCCCTCAAAATACAAATACCTGCAGTTATTTCGGCCCGCTTCGATCACCGAACATCTCGAGGCGCACGCTCACAGCCCTCGAATGCCCGTAATAGGTTACGGGGAAGTTATTGACATTTTATAAGTACTGAATCACCATCGGATCATTAGGGGAGAGTGATCGTGGGGGGCGTCGATGAAACTCTTAGATCTCCTTTGCGCTCTTGGTCTCACTCGCGCAGCTCCTGCGCGTACCGCGCGCTGCGTTGGCCATTTCCGGCCGACCATTTACCAGCTTTGGATCAGCACAGCCGACGTAATCAATCCAACGTCATCGGTGGCGGCCGTCTGAATCGTGTCTCGCTGTAGGTCCTAACAACTGACTTTCTCTGGCTGAGGAGATTTGCAATGCGTACTTCCGCGATTTCGTTCGCTGTACATGCGGCCTTGACGGCCGGCGTGTTCGTTGCGGGTGGATTACCGGTGGCTACGTTCGCTCAGGAGGCCGCCCAGCCGGCAGGCGCTTCGTCTTCGCAAAGCTCGAATGCAGCTACTTTGCAGGGTGTCACCGTGGTCGGGACCAGGATCAAAGTGACTGACAAAGAGACCGCGCAGCCCATTCAAATGCTGTCCAATGCGCAGCTGAAAGCTACAGGCCTGACTTCGGTCGGTCAGATCCTGCAACAGCTGCCTTCCGCCGGTGACTCGCTCAACGAGCTGACGAATGCCGCCGGGAATTCCAACACGATCAACTCGCCCGCCGGCGAGGAGGGAGAGGCGCAAGTATCCCTGCGTTTCCTCGGGGCTCAACGAACTCTGGTCCTCGTCGATGGGAAGAGGTGGGTAAGCGACTTCTCCGGTGCCGTGGATCTGAATTCCATTCCGTTATCCATGGTTGACCACATCGAAATCCTGAAGGACGGCGCTTCGGCCATCTACGGTTCCGATGCGATCGCCGGTGTGGTGGATATCATCACCAAGAAGAATTTCAATGGCGCGACAGCCTCGGCCTACTACGGGCTATACAACGAGGGTTCGCAGACAGCCGGTCGAACGCAGCAATATTCATTGTCGGTCGGCTCGAACCACGACAATCATGGCGTATTCGTGTCGGTCGAACACAACCAAACAAGCCCGGTATTCAACTCGTTCAGTCCGCAGACGGAATTCGGAATTCCCGGCACCGGCAATACGCGTGGTAGCTCCGGCACCCCACAAGGCGACTTCCAGTTTCTTACTCCTCCCATCTCTGACTTTGCCGCCAACGGCGGCAGTCTGCCCGTCGGGGACAATGCACTTCTCAGCATGTGTCCTCCATCAGCAACAAACGCAAGCGTATTGAAGTGCAATCTCACGCTGAAGCCCGGAGCTTCGGGCACCAGCGCCAGCGACTTCCGGCCGTACACGGCGGCCGATGCATTCAATACCAATCCGCAGAATTACCTGCTGACGCCAATAAAGACGAACAGCGTCTTCGTACAGGGACACTACGATTTCACTGATAACCTCATCCTCACCCAGACGGTGGCGTATACCGACAGGAAATCCTCGCAGCTGAATGCGCCAATGCCTCTGTTCTTTTCCCCGAACAATATCGACGCCGGCATCCCTGCAAATAATCCGTATAACCCGTTTGGATTCGCGCTGGACCCGCACTCGAATCTGATCCTGTTGGCCAGGCGCTCGATCGAAATGGGACCTAGGGTGTTCAATACGGACGCCTCGAGTTTCAACTACAGAGCGAACATCATCGGCACATTGAAGCTCGGAAGCACCGCCTGGGATTGGGACGTAGGCTACATCTACGGCGAAAGCAACGAGCGTGACATCTATTCTGGAATGTTCAATCTGAACAACGTCGCGGTCGCGATCGGTGACCCCGCGACGTGCGCTGCCATCGCCGGATGCGTGCCATACAACCTGTTTGGCGGAATTCCGTCCGTCGATTACCACACGTACGTGTTCCCGCCCAGGGCGTTTCCCGGCTCGATTACTCCCGCCATGAATGCCTTTGTCGGGGCGACGGAGCAGAATACCGTCGATAACTACCTGTACGACTATACTGCCGACATCAGCAATTCGGCGTTGCTGAAACTGCCTGCCGGGCCGCTGGGCGTGGCTTTTGGGGTGGAGCATCGAAAGAATACGGGAACGTTCACGCCCGATGCGCTGCTCGCCGCCGGCGACAGCACCAGCTCCCCGGGAGTGCCCGTGCCTGGAGCGCAGGGAGAGATTTCGGTAAGCACTGCTTACGCGGAAGCGAACGTGCCGATTCTCGCAAGGCTTCCGGCGGTCTATCGCTTGAGCCTGGATGCCGCTGTCCGGTTCTCCCACTACGATCTGTTTGGCAGCACGACCACGAGGCGACTCGGCCTCAAGTGGCAACCGATACATGACCTGCTGCTGCGGGGCACGTATTCGACCGGCTTTCGCGCTCCCAGTCTGAATGATTTGTTCGGCGGCAAATACCACAACTTCAGCTTTGCCGGATCCGATCCCTGCATCCGGTGGGCGACGTCGGGGGTGGCGCAGAGCATACAGCAGCTATGCCAGACGCAGGGCGTGCCGAGTGATTATGTCGGCGGGAACGGCGCATCGACCGTGGTCGTAACGGGCAGCAACGCCAGCCTGAAGCCGGAGAAGTCGACTTCCCGGACATTCGGGCTCGTGTACAGCCCGAGCGCCGTGAGCGGGCTCAACATCAATTGGGATTACTACAAGATCGAAGTCAATGGCGCGATACAGGCTCTCGGCGCCTCGACAATCGTTCAGGGCTGTTACTTTGGGCAGAATGCGCAGGATTGCTCATTCCTGCAGCGCGACATTTTCGGCGACCTGACCATCAATGCGGGCGAGGAGAACATCGCGGAGCTCACTACCGAGGGTATGGACGGTGGAGTCGATTACACACTCCCCGTCGGCTACCTGGGGCTGTTCAAGCTGGGGTTGAATGTCAATTACGTGAAGGACTTCGAGATCTCGCAGCCCAATGGCCTCGGCGGACAATCGGTGGCGCAATACGTCGGCCACGAGCTCGGGGGCTCGCCGTCCGGCGTACCGAAGGTTCGCGCCAACTTCAATGTGGCATGGGGCTACGGGAATTGGGGCGCCGAGTGGACGATGCGATACATAGATTCCATGATGGAGCGATGCTCGGATTCCCAGGATGGCACCAAGAACAGCTTCACGAACCTGGGCCTGTGCTCGGACCCGAACTACACGAACAATTCGCTATCCACCAACAGGATAGGAGGGATCGTCTACCACAATGTATTCGTGACTTATGACATAGACAAGTTCAATACGAAGTTCACCTTGGGGGTCAACAACGTCTTCGACAAGAACCCGCCGGTGTCGGTGACGCTGGGGGGCTTCGATCCGAGCATGTACCTGATTCCGGGAAGGTTCATTTATGCGAGTCTGTCGGCCAATCTTTGAGCCTCGGCGGGAGCGTAGATGTATGAGATCTTTAACCCTCTTCGTTAATCTTTGCGTTCTTGCGGCCGGCTCGATGCCGGGAGTGGCAAGCGCCGCCGCTCCGGATCCCGGCTCGCCTTCGGCCGGTCTCATGGCGGATATTTCGTTCCGCAATATCGGCCCTTCGGTCGGCGGGAGAGTTGCCGCGGTCGCAGGCGTGCCGGGCGATCCTCAGATATATTACGTTGGCGCTGCCAGCGGCGGCGTCTGGAAGACGGCGGACGGGGGGAACACCTGGAGCGCGATCTTTACCCACGAGGGTTCGTCTTCAATCGGCGCGATAACAGTAGATCCGAATGATCCGGATCACGTGTGGGTGGGAACGGGAGAATCCAATCCTCGCAATAGCGTCGTCCAGGGCGATGGGGTGTACTACTCGGACAATGGCGGAAGGTCGTGGCAGCATCTGGGGCTCGAGAATGCCGGCCAGATATCCAGAATTCTCGTGGACCCGCAGAATCGAAACATCGTATACGTGTCCGCTTTGGGGAACCCGTGGGCTCCCAGTCAAGAGCGCGGGGTGTACAAGACGGAAGACGGTGGACAGTCGTGGAAGAGGATCCTGTACGTTGGTGATACGACGGGTGCGGTCAACCTGGTAATGCAGCCAGGCGATCCAAAGAGCTTATTGGCCGCGATGTGGGATTTTCAGCGATTCCCGTGGCTGCTGCGATCCGGGGGACCCAAGAGCGGCATATATCGCTCTCGTGATGGCGGAGCGTCGTGGACGTTGCTCCACACCGGCCTTCCTCATGGGCCGCTGGGCAGAATCGGGCTGGCCGTGGCCCCGAGCATGCCGAATCGGGTTTACGCAGTGATTTCGGCGGCTAGCGGCATTTTGTGGCGCTCGGATGACTTTGGCTCGTCGTGGCGCCTCATGAGCAGCGACTATAGGATGGATTTCAGGCCTTTCTATTTTGCAAGTCTGGCGGTGGCACCCGACGATCCCGACAAGGTCTTCTTCAGCTCCTTCGGGCTCATGGAATCGGTTGACGGCGGCAAGACGGCGTTTTGGGCCGATCGTGGAGCGCACGACGACCACCACGCGATTTGGATCGATCCGAAAAATCCGCAGCGCATGATGCAAGGCAATGACGGGGGTGTGAATCTCTCACAGGACGGCGGCAAGACGTGGCGACGTCTCAAGAACATGCCGCTGGCGCAGTTCTATCAGGTCGGCATCGATAATAGCGTCCCATTCAATATGTGCGGCGGCCTGCAGGACCTCGGAGTATGGTATGGGCCGTCGAATAATTTGGGACGCGATGCAAATACCTCGGAAAACTGGTTTACGGTAAACGGGGGCGACGGCGGGTACTGTGTGCCTGCCCCCAGCGATCCAAACATCATCTATTCCGCAGAAACAGGCGGTGGGAACATCACGCGCTATGATCTGAGGACTAACGTGTCGGTGCCGATAGATCCTTATCCGGTGGATGGCGGAGTGCCCATGGCGCAACGCAAGTACCGATTCAACTGGCAGACGCCGATCGCTGTCTCGCGTTCAGAGGCAAACCACGTCTACGTCGGTGGGAACGTGGTATTCGAGACCAAGGATGGCGGGTATTCGTGGAATGTCATCAGCCCGGATCTGACGCGCAACGACAAGACCAAGCAGGTGGTTCCGAAGGGACTGGTGAACTTTGAACAGAGCAGCGCCGAGGCTTTCGATACGATATTGTCGATATCGCTGAATCGGCAGGCGCCCGGAGAGCTGTGGGTGGGGACGGATGACGGAGCCGTGCAGCTCACTCGCGACGATGGCGGGAGTTGGAAAAATGTAACCCCGCCGGGGGCTCCGAAGTGGGCTCGCGTATATAATATCGGAACCTCTGCGACGGCTCCGGGCACGGCGTTCGTGCCGTTTGACGCACACAGGAGTGGAGATAACAGACCGTACGCGTTCAAGACGACTGACTACGGTAAGCACTGGACGACCATAACCAATGGCTTGCCGGACAGCGGGTACATCAACGTAATACGTTCAGATCCGCTGAGCCCGCATCTGTTGGTTCTCGGCTCGGACAACGGACTCTATTACTCGCTCAATGACGGCGAGCAGTGGGAGCGATTCCCGAATTTTCCGACGGTCCCGGTCAGAGACCTGAAGTTCTCCGAGGGGCAGCATGACCTCGTGGTTGCTTCGCACGGACGCGGTCTGTTCGTTCTGGACGACATACGTCCTCTCGAGCAGTTCAGCTCACAGATAGCCAGTGAGGCTTTTCACCTGTTCACGCCGGGTCCCGCAGTCGAGTTCCGTCACTGGTTGTACGACGCACGTTGGGAAACGGATTACACCGCATACCGCCCTCCCAATCCGGATGACGGGGCATATATTGACTTCTACGTGGGCTCGGATGCGCCGCAAAATGCGGGCAATGTGGATTTCCGGGTTACCGGACCGGATGGCCGGGTGATCTCCACGTTTTCGGCGCCTGCGCACCCTGGCATAGGCAGATACGTGTGGGATATGCGCTATGCGGATTCCACGCGCCTCGATTTCGTCAAGAAGCCGCCGGCAGGTCCGGGGCCGCCGGGTCACGATGTGGATCCGAACCAAGGACCCCTGGTGCCACCGGGCGAATACGAATTACAGGCTCAGTACGGCGGGGTTACCAATACCGTCACCATCAAAGTCGTCAAGGATCCGAACGTCGGCTACGATGACGCGCTCTATTCTGATTACGCGAGAGAAGCGCTTCTCGCACGTGACACTCTGAGCCGCCTCTCTGTCGTGGTGAATACACTGCATCGACTCAAGGCACAAACCGCACAGATTGCGGGCTCTCTGGGTGATGATCGCGGGAGGCTCAGGAAGCTCCTCAAGGCGGTCGATGCCTCGGTCAATTCATTGCTTGCGGAGACGTACGAGTCTTCAGCCGGGCACATAGAGATTACGAGGAGCTCGCCCTATCAGCAGACGCTGACGCTGGCACGGCAGCTCGCTGCCACTTTCCCCTACAGGCTGCCCCCGTCGACACTGGATTCAGTTCAAGCCAACAAGAGCCGGGTGGACGGGTATGTCGGTGAATACGACACCAAGGTGGTGCATGCCATCGACGCCTACAACAGTGCGGCGGAAAAGGCAGGCGCTCCAACAGTGTCCGTCCATTAACTGAGGGCCCGGAGGGCGGTGGCGGCGAAGAGTGTCCGCCAACCGTCCTTGGAACGGAATTCGATCTGAGAGAGGCCGGTTGTGGAGCATGATCCTCGGGTCTCGCATGCAGGTGCGGGCGGCATTCTCTTCGACGTCGCCGGTGAATCGTTCGAGCTGGCCAAGCAGCATCGTCTTTGGGCGCTTGCCGAGAGTCTGGCGGCGCAGCCGATCCCGGGACTGAGGGAAACGGTGCTGGGTATCAACAACGTGCTGCTCATCGTGGACCCCCTCGTCACACACCCCGGGCGGGTGACGGAACAGTTGCTGCGCCGCTGGGAGACTGTGGAACCCTCAGTCCCCGATTCCCGCGATGTGGAAATTGACGTTCAGTACGGAGGGGAGGGCGGCGAAGATCTCGCCAGCATCGCAGCCCACGCCGGCATGAGCGCGAACGAGGTTGTCGAGGTCCACAGCGGTGCTGTCTATACCGTAGCGTGCCTCGGTTCGATGCCCGGGTTTCCCTACCTGGTGGGACTTCCGTCCAGATTACACGTGCCGCGACGAAAGGTACCCAGACTGAGGCTGCGGGAAGGCAGTGTCATCATAGCGGGAGCGCAGGCATCCGTACTTCCCTGCGCAGGGCCGTGTGGTTGGCACGTCTTGGGCTGGGCCGGAGTATCTCTCTTCGATCCTGAGGCTCCTGTCCCTTGTCTTCTGGCGCCCGGAGACCGGGTTCACTTCCGCTCCGAGTCGATCGACTGATGCTCGAGGTGCTGACCAACGGTGCGCTCAATATCGTGGTCGATTCAGGCCGCTATGGCTTCATGGGAATTGGCGTCAGCCACGCCGGCCCAATGGACGCTCTGGCGTTGGATATCGCCAACGCGCTGGTGGATAACGATCCGGAGGCCGCGGCGATAGAGGTGAGTATCTTCCCCTTTCGCGTCGCCTTTTTGGCTGACATGGTCATCGCCGTCACTGGTGCGCCCTGCACGGCGGAGCTGGGGCGGCGTCGCATACCGCCGTATTGGGCAACGCGAGCGCGCGCTGGTGACATACTGAGCCTCCACCCGCCGGAGCTGGGTGCACGCGCTTACCTCGCGGCAGCGGGGGGCTTGGCCGTCAGCCCGGTCCTGGGGTCCCGGTCCACAGAGGTAAAGGGGTCATTCGGGGGACTGCAGGGCCGCGCGTTGCGCCGCGGAGATAGACTCGACGTAGACCTCGAGGAGGCGGACGAACAGTCCTTCCCGCATGGAGCCGCGGGCTTCGGCGTGCTTACAGAGACACTCACTGCATATTGGCGGGAGCTCCATACCGGCACTGTGAAATTGCGTGTCCTGCCCGCGGCGGAATACAACGAGTTCACGGAAAGAGCCAGACGCGATTTCGCCAAAGCTTCCTATCAGGTTACGGGGGAGTCGAATCGTACCGGCGCCAGGCTGAGTGGTGATCCTCTTGCCTTGCGGTTCCGTCGTGAGCTTCTGTCGCACGGGATCGTGCCGGGCACCATACAGGTTCCGCCTTCCGGTGAGCCGATAGTCCAGCTCGTCGAAGCCAATACGTGCGGGGGCTATCCGAAGATCGCGACGGTCATCGAGTGCGATTTATGGAAGTGCGGCCAAATGCGACCTCGCACGCGGCTTACTTTTCAGCTCGTAGACCTGGAGGAGGCGATCGAGGCCCTGAAGGACGACGCTGCCGAGCTGCAGGAATTGAAAAACACCGTGAGAGGTCAATCATGCAGGACTCCAATGCCAAGCTAAGTGTCGATTTGAACGCCGACATGGGAGAAGGCTTTGGTGTGTACCGTATCGGTAACGATGAGGCGTTGCTCGATATCGTCACCTCCGCCAACGTTGCCTGTGGATTCCATGCCGGGGATCCGGAGATCATGGCGCGCACCTTCGCCATGGCCAAGGATCGCGGGGTCGCCGTTGGCGCTCACCCCAGCTTTCCGGACCTATGGGGATTCGGCCGCCGGGTGATTCCGTGCTCTCTCGGCGAGATCGAGCGCTTCGTCGCCTACCAGATTGGTGGAGCGCAGGCGTTGGCCGCCTATGCCGGACATTCGATCACCCACGTCAAGGCGCATGGCGCTCTCGGAAACATGACACAGTCGAATCGAGAAGTCGCGCTCGCCATCTGCAAGGCCATCAAGGCCGTCGATTCGGGATTGATCTGCATGTCATACGCCGGCGGACTGATGCTGGAGATCGCGGCCGACATGGGGCTGAGCACGAGTGGCGAGATTTTCGCCGACCGCGGCTATGGCGATGATGGTGAGTTGATACCGCGCAGCAAGCCGGGCGCCATGATCCACGATCCCGATCTTGCCGCCGAGCGGGTGGTGCGTATGGTACGCGCCGGCGCCATCGAGTTGCCTCAAGGCAGGCAAATCAAAGCCGCAATCGACACGGTGTGCATCCACGGCGACTCCCCGAATGCGATCGCCACGGGCACCCGCGTGCGGGGCAGGCTGGAGGAAGCGGGGATCGAGGTCCGAAGTTTTGCCAATGGGTGGCGCTCGTGAGTCGCGAGCTGCTGGATCAGCTGATCGAGCTGCTCGAGCAGTCTCGCGTGAGCGAGCTCGTTTACACGAACAGTGGCACCCGCATAAGGCTGGTCAAGCGGGAAGAAGCTCCGCCAGCGCCTGCGGCACCGCTGGCGCCCGTGTCCCTGCGGGGCCAACGATGACTTATGATGAGCTTGCTGCCCTCATCGCGCGATTGTCCGTTGCCCGGATCAGGTTTTGTGAGTACAAAACAGATGAAATGGAAATTCGCGTACTCTTCGACGGAGCACGGCATGACATCATTCATTCCCGCGAGACAGGAGTTTTCCATTCCAGGCATCCTCTGGCGAAGACAGCGTCCCCGCGTGACGGAGAAGTCGTTGCGAAAGGGCAAATCCTTGCCTACGTGCGTACGGGAGGTGTCATGCGGCCCGTTACTGCGCCTCTCGAGGGTCGGATCAGAAAGCAACTCCTGACCGACGGTGCCGCGGCCGGCTATGGTGACCCGTTGTACCTGTTTGAAGCGGCCGCGGGCGAAATGGAGAAGCCATAGGAGCGTCATTCCTGACGCAGCGAATCAATCTCCGGCTATGCGTCAGCTCCATGTGTCGGCAGGCATTTTTGCAAAGCGGGCTCACAGCGTCGCGAGGTCTTCCTGGGTCGGCCTCGTGAGCGGCGGCATCGGCTCGGCCCATTCTACCTCTCCGGTAATCCGCGCCAGAACGGCTTTTATGCTGGGTACGAGAGGAAGACCGGTAAACACGGCGCGAGCAGCCGAGGCACGCTCCAGCGCGGCTTCGTCACCCCCGTGGTAGGCGGCGGCGCAAAGCGGCGCGTTCAGATTGGCTGTCGCTGAAATGCAGCCGGCGAACTCGCCGGCGCGTGCGCGCAGAAGGACGCTCTCGCTCGAGGGGAACACACTGAGGTTGGCGGACGATTCAACGATTTGGGCGGCGTACGATAGATCACCTGAGGAATCCTTGAGCCCTGCAATCCGGGTCCCAAAACGAGATAGAAGCAGGGAAACGGTCGCAACGGAATACTGAACTCCCGATAACGCCGGAAAGTTGTACAGGTACAGGGGTATGACCTGCGATCCCATCGTGTTCAACACGCGTTCGACATAGCGGGAGACGCCGTCGTCGGAAATGCCCTTATAGTAAAAAGGCGGAAGCAGTAAAGCGCCGGCAAAACCGAATTGCGCCGCTGCGCGAGTGAGCTCCGCCGCATCGCTCGTCGAGGCTGCGCCCGTACCTACCATGAATCGATCGAGCGGCAGACCGGCTTTTGATACAGCCTCCATCAGACTGAGACGCTCGACGAGGCTGAAAGACGTGGCCTCACCGGTCGTCCCCAGAAGATTGAGGCCGTCACACCCATTGGACAGCAAATGTCCAGCCCGGGAGATGAGTCGCGCGCAATCGGGTTTTCCAGCGGATGTCACCGGAGTGGCGATCGCCGCGATGACGCCACGCAATCCCTCGGTCGACATGAGGCTCTCCGGCATGCGATTCATCAGGGAGGTTTATTTGCCTAGGGTACGAGGTTCCGCGCCTACCGCCAACGGCTGTGACCACTTGGTTATCCTGCCGGGGTATCAGCCCAGCCTGATATAAGAGGTGTACGGCGCATCGTGGATCGCCGTGAACGGTACGAAGCGCACACCACCGGCCTGCCAGTAACCGTCGGCCGCGCGTTTCACGTTCAACAATTGGCTGCGGCTGAGCCTCGGTTGCTGTACCAGCGCGAACAGCACCTGCGGGCCGCGCATCAGTGCGACGACGTCGGGATGATGTCGATTGATGGGCACCAGCCGTACCGGCATCGGCAGGTCCAGATCGATCCGGTCGCCGTCCTTCCAGGTACGTTCGATCGTGGCGAATCCCAATCGCGTCTCCACGGGCACCGGCTCGCCGTTCACGCGCAACCTCGGCCCACGACCATCGAGGTGCGACCACCCCGGGATACGCAGGCGCAGGTGAAATCGCGTGTCGCGGCTGGCCTTCAGGCCCAGGCGCACGTTGCCGTCGTTGGCGTAGTCGCCGCTCTGCACGAGAGCCAGCCGGGTGCCGTCGGCCGCCGTCCAGCGGCCGGTGGACGGTGTGTACAGGTTGACGTACACGCCCTCCGGATCGCGGAAGTAGGCCAGCACGTGGTAGTCCGCGGCAACCTGCGGCAATGTGCCGGAACAGCACGGCCAGCGATCCGGAAAGTAGGTGCGGGACCCCTTGAAGTTGTAGTCCGAATAATAGAATGCGTGGCCGTCGTCCTCGAGCTTTTTCGCACCCAGCACCGTGTTGAGGAAGACCTGTTCGATGCTGTCCCCGTAGCGGCCGTCGCGCGTGATGCGCAACAGATAGCGGGTGAGCTTGAGGTGCGCGTAGCTTCCGCAGGGCGTTTCGAAACCGCGATGAGTCGTGGTGAGCGTGGTGTACAGGTCGTCACTGTCCGGCTCGCGGAAATATTCCTCGGGTCCCCAGCCGCCTGTGGCGAAGCTCTGGGCGGCAATCATCGCGAAACCGTTGCGCGCGGCATCCAGATGCATGCGGCTGCCGGTGGATATGTAGGCCTGCGCCGCTGAGTTTAGCGCGTTGGCGTAGCTGTAGGCATGCAGGTTCGACAACACGTTCCGGCCTGCGGCCAACGGCCCAAAATAGGTGTCATCGAGCAGGAATCGCTGCGCCAGCGGCAGATAACGCCGCCCCGCACGGCGCTGCCACGCCAGGAACAGGTTTTCTCCCAGCGTGTAGCTCTCGTCCATCAGATACCAGCCGGATGTGCTTTCACCGATCGATTGCCGCCAGCGCTTCTGCGGGTCGCCACGGTCGAGCGCGCGCGGTGGCAGATGTGGTTCGGCAATGTCGGTCGTGCGGTCCAGGAGCGGGAACGCGGACCCTAGGCTGCAACAGGAATGCGCGTCGACCAGCCCGCAAACGATCTTGTCGTAGTTGTAGGCCGGGAAGGGGAAATTGGCGTAAAAGCGTCGCGAGATGGCCGGCTCGTAGGCCGCGAGGATTTCCTCGACCTTGATTCTGACGGCGGGCTTGCCGGATATTGCGTAGCCGCGCGCGAGTGCCGAGATCCATTGGCCGAACGCATGTCCCGGCGCGAAGCCGTGTCCGCCGTAGGGATCCTTGTTCTGCGCGCGAATGGCGTCGGGAACCAGATCGTACCAGCCGCCCATCCCGCGCCCCGGCGCCGACAGGCCGGCGCGCAGGCGATAAGGTTTGAGCAGGGAGTCGATGTCCATCCGCAGCAGCACGCGCTGGGTGTGCTCGAACTGGCTGCGGGGCAGGCCTGGCGCCAGCTGCACATCGCCATAACCGAATTCCTCGAGCAAGTCCGTGGGCGCCGATGCGCGCGGGATGGGGCTCGTGCTTGCCAGCGCGGTGACCGGCAGCGCGCATCCGGAAAGCGCGAGCAGCGAAGCGCTCTTGAGGAATCCGCGGCGCGGATTCAGAGGAGAAGATGCTTCGTCGCCCATGCGCGCCATTATACTTCTGCAACGGATTCCCATTGCAAAGGCTCCGCGTCCCGGACGACGAAGATCCACCCCAATGCGCCGAGGAGCAGGAATACCGCGTCAACTCCAGGCCGCGGAGAAGTTTCCGGTCATATCGATCACGATGCCCGTCACTACCGGAGCGACGACTCCGGCGACACTGCCGACCATGAGCTGCAGGCCCATCCAGCGACTGATGGCCCGTGGACCCGCGATGGTTTGCGACATCAGCAGTACGATGGGGCCAAAGATGCCATGGCGGGTGCCCGCTTCGAGATGCACTACTCTGTGCGATCGTCGGGTCGCATGGCCTTTGCAGAACGCGTTGCCCAATCCAGATTTGCTGACAAAGTCCGCCTGCATCTCGACGATGGGGCGGAGGAGCAGAAGCTGAATGTCAAAAGTGTGCTTGCGCGGCCGCAGCCGGATACGCACGTGTACGTGTGCGGGCCCAAAGGCTTCATGAATTGGGTGCTAGGGGCGGCCGAAGAGGCGGGCTGGCCCGAGGCGCAAACCCATCGCGAGTACTTTTCGCAGTCCGAGCCGCCTGTCCCGGCGATTCGTGAGTTCGAAGTGCGGCTCGCGCGCAGCAACCGGCGCCTGTTGATACCGGTCGACAAGACCATCGTACAGGTACTGTGGGAGAACGGTATAAAGGTTCCGGTCTCCTGTGGGGAGGGAGTATGCGGGTCGTGCATGACCCGGGTAATCGCCGGCGAGCCGGACCACGCCGATTCGGTTCTGAACAGCGCTGAAAGGGACCGAAACGATTGCATGATGCCGTGCTGCTCGCGAGCCAAGAGCGAAGTGCTGGTGCTCGACTTGTAGGTAGGGTGGTAGACTCTGCTGCCGACCGCGGCGCGCCTGAAGGAGGAGGAATCATGTCGCTCGATTTCGAGGGAACCTACATTGATAAAGCAGCCCTGGTCGTCATGCACTATCAAGAGGACGTCTTCGCCCTCCTCTTTGGAGGGGAACATTCGCCACTGCTCGATGAATGCAATGCATTGATTCGGCGCTGGCGCGTCACCGGCCGCCCGCTATTGTTTCCCAACTTCTTTCTGGGCGAGAAGTATGAACACGCTTCGAAGGGTAATCGCCTGATCTCGTCGATTGTACCGACCGGACGATTCCGTAGCGCTCTTCCGATGAAAGGGCTTGCGATCGAACAGAAGGATCTGTTCTATGCTTGCCCGCGAGCCAGTGTTTTTTACGGCACGCAGCTGGACGCCGACCTTCGGACACGCGGTATAAGCACGCTCGTGATGGCTGGCATCAGTACTACCGGCGTTGTTCTTTCGAGTATCACCTGGGCCAGTGACGCGGACTATGACGTGCGCCTGGTGCGGGGTTGCTGTTATGACCCTGATCAGGACGCTCACGAAGCCCTGTTTCGTACTGGTTTCGGCGGACGTGTACGGGTGGTTTGAAAACGCGATGCACGGTCGGGGCCGACAGCTTGGCCCTGCGTCGATGATGGGACCGAGCACCGTGGATAAGCGTTCGCAGGTACGTGGCGGGCAGGGGGCCGCCTACACGCTCGTCGTATCGCAGCCGTTCTAGGATTGAAACCAGGCGCTTGGTCCGACGCTTGCTTTAGAGGGGGCATGGACGCACTCCGTACGGATATCGCGATCGTGGGCGGTGGTCTCGGCGCGTGCGCCGCCGCGCTCGCGAGCGCAAGAGTCGGACGGCGCGTGATCTTGACCGAGGAAACGGCATGGCTTGGCGGGCAGCTGACGAACCAGGCCGTGCCGCCCGATGAACATCCCTGGATCGAAGGGTTCGGCGCTACGGCGAGCTATCGAGAACTACGGGAGGGAATCCGCGAGTATTACCGCCGCTTCACACCGCTTACGGCTGCGGCACGCGATTGCCGGGAGCTGAATCCGGGCAATGGCTGGGTGAGCAGGCTCTGCCATGACCCCCGAGTCGCAGTCGCCGTGATCCATCAGATGATGATACCGTACCAGCTCTCGGGCCAACTCTTCGTCTTGCATCCGCACCGCCCGGTTTCGGCCTGGGTGCAGGGGGACCGGGTGTCAGGTGTGGTCGTCCGGGGTCTCGAGTCCGATCGCGAGACGCTCATCGAGGCGCCTTTCTTCATTGATGCCACCCCCTACGGCGACTTGCTCGCGATGGCGGGCGTCGAGCACGTTACGGGAGCGGAATCGCGTGCCGTAACAGGTGAGCCGCATGCTTCCGAGCAGGAGGACCCGCGGGACGAGCAGGCCATCACGGTGTGCTTCGCCGTCGAGCACTTGCCGGGGGGCGATTACACGATCGACAAACCGCGGCAGTACCAGCTCTGGCGCGAGTTCAGGCCTGCGGGCTGGCCTGGGCCCCTGCTGGGGTGGACAACACAGAAACCGGAGACTCACGAGCCAATGACGCGTGGGCTGTTCGAATCCACGGACGCAAAGCCCTGGTGGCGCTTTCGCCGGATACTCGACCGGAACAACTTCGCGCCGGGCTTCGCGCTCAGCGACGTGACCATCGTCAACTGGCCTCAGAACGACTACTGGTTCGGCCCAATTCTGGGTGCCGATCCGGCCGAGCGGGCTCGCAATCTCGAATCTGCGCGCCAGCTCAGTCTGAGTCTGCTGTACTGGCTCCAGACAGAGGCGCCGAGGCCGGACGGCGGCGTTGGTTATCCCGGCCTGAGGCTTCGCGGGGACGTAGTCGGAGGAACTCCAGACGGACTCGCTCAGGCTCCTTACGTACGGTCCGGGCGTCGTATTCAGGCCGAGTTCACCGTGCTCGAGCAGCACATTGCCTACCCCTTGAGAGCGGACGGCCCCGAGCTCTTCGCCGATTCCGTCGGCGTCGGCTGCTATCGGATCGATCTTCATCCGCGCGTCAGCGGCGCCGGTTATCTCGATCTTGGGTGCTGGCCGTTTCAGATACCGCTTGGCGCCATGATTCCCATCCGAGTCGAGAACCTGCTGCCGGGGGGCAAGAACCTCGGCGTCACCCATATCACGAACGGGGCGTTTCGGGTGCATCCGGTGGAATGGAACATAGGTGAATCGGCGGGGCTTTTGGCTGCGTTCTGTCTCGAGCGGCATCAACTCCCGCGTGCGGTGCGACATCGACCTGATCTCCTGAAGGAATTCCAATCCCTGCTGATACGCCAGGGCATCGAACTCGCCTGGCCATCGCTGACACCGGTATGACTCGCTCCTCAAATGATCCGGCGCGCCGCTTCCGCATTGGCATCTCGGGCTCTTATGGCGGGATGAATGTCGGGGATGAGGCGATCCTCGAGGCAATTCTCAGCCGGCTGCGTGCGAGTGTTGCCGCCGATGTCACCGTCTTTTCGCTGAATCCCACCGACACGCTCGCTCGCCATTCGGTCGAGAAAGCGATCAATCCACGGTCGCTGACCCGCAAGGAAGTCGTCCCGCTCGTCCGTGAGCTCGATTTGCTGATCCTCGGTGGCGGCGGCATTCTCTACGACCAGGACGCCGCGGCCTATCTGCGCGAAGTCAACATTGCCAATGAGCTCGGGGTACCGGTTCTGCTATACGCGATCAGTGCGGGTCCGCTCGTTACGGAAGCGGCGCGGCGCGCGGTTCGGGAGGCGCTCAACGCCTCGCCGACGACGCTCATCACGGTGCGCGACCCGGAGGCGTGCCGTCTGCTCGATGATGTCGGGGTCACTAACGAAGTACACCTCACCGCCGATCCGGCCTTTTTGCTCGAGTCCGAGCCACTCTCCGACCAAGCGCTCGAGGCCGAAGGGGTCGACTTCTCGCGCGCACTCGTGGGCTTTTCCGTGAGAGAGCCCGGTCCGGCCGCACCCGACATCGATCCAGACGACTATCACGAAATGCTCGCAAATGCGGCCGACTTCGTCATCGAGCGGTTCGACTCGGAAGTGCTGTTCGTCCCCATGGAGAAGGTCGACCAACGCCACAGCCACGCAGTGGTCGCACACATGCGCAATTCGGAGCGCGCCGAGATTTTGCGCCGTAGGTATTCACCAGGCCAGATTCTCGATCTCATGGGTCGATTCGAGTTCGCAGTCGGCATGCGGCTTCACTTCCTCATATTTGCCGCCAGTCGCGGAACGGCGTTTGCAGCCCTTCCATATGCCTCGAAGGTGTCGGGATTGTTGCAGGATCTCGACCTGGAGGCCCCGCCGCTCGGTGACATGGGGGTCGGCCAGCTCATCGCCCGGATCGACCGCAAGTGGGACACGCGCGCCGACATTCGTGCAAGAATCAGACAGCGTGTGCCCGAGCTCAAGCAGCGCGCTTCCCGCAACAATGAAATGCTTCTCGACATGCTCCGAAGTGACCCGTAGCCGCGCGCCTTCGGGACGATCCAATGCAGCGCCGCCCGGCGGGCACGATTGCGATCGCAATCAATAGCGCGCGACCGCGTCGCTGGCTGGAAATGTGTCCATCAACCTGCGATCGATCTCGTCGTAGAGGACTGGCGGTGGGACCTCCATGGCTTCAGGCCATGGCCCTGCTTTCCAAACTCCCTCGGCCGGTGCCCCGCAGCTCGCACGCTCCAATGAGTACTCTGCATCACAGCCGGTCATCCCAATGCGCCTCCCCCGGGCCGGACCCGTTCGGTTTGCAGGACAGTGGCTCTACGCGGCTTCATCCTGCGCCGCTGCAGCACGCGTCGAACCGCCTGTTCGACGCCGGAAAGGGCTCCGTCCACAGCCGCATTCAGCGTAGGATCGCGCTTCTCGAAGACTACGCTCGGTAGACCGATCAAGACCACCTTGATGCGGCAGACTCGGTCCACTCCGCCCCGAGGTCCATTCGCATCTTCGGTTCGCACGCTTACCCGCACGATGTCGCCGGCGAATTTTCCGAGCGCCCGTCCGAGCTTGCCCCGGATGTGAGCTCTATCTTCGGCGCCGAGATCGCGCTCTGCGGCGCGGATGTGAGCCGGGATGGGGATGACCGCGGACCGGGGTTCGACTTTCGAAAACTTCGGAAGCGTCGCGGGAAAGGGAAATCGCTTCAGGCTATCCGGCCTGGCGCGGCGCCCGACCCACAGCGGCTGCGAACGCGGTTTCAAATGTACGCGAGGTGTTCGCGAAGTCATCTCAAATCTCCTCTTCTCGTTTACCTCTCGCGATCGTTTATAGAGCCGGCTTGCGGTTAGATCCATTACCATTAATCGACGCGACCATTCCAGAAAATGAGATGATCTGACCGCCGGCTGCCGGCAGATGCGTCTCGAGTCCCGCTGCCAGCCAGGTTGCGCAGCCGAGGCTCCGGGCGGCCATCCGGGAGCCATCGAGCGGAACGAGCAACGTGGAGAATCTGCTCATCGTTGCACCCGGACGGCATGGCGCGAGCCTCGCCACGCGAGCTCGATCTCCACAGAGGACCATTCCTCGGGCAGTCGTTCGGTGGCGTCCGGGACGATGAGTCCCGCGTCGGTCAAGCGCGCTCCCAGGAAGCCGAACACCAGGGCTTGCCACGTGCCGCCCATGCAGGCGGCATGTACGCCCGAGGCGCTGTTCCCCATCTGGTTCGATAGGTCGAGCGCGAGGCTCTGGCGGAAGTACCGCTCGGCTTGCTGGCGAAGTCCGAGCCTGGCGGCGACTGCCGCATGGATGGCCGGCGAGAGACTGCTGCCATGGTCGGTGCGGCTCTCGTAGTAGTCGTAGTTGGCGCGCACGACCTCGTGTGGGAACTCTTCCGGAAAGAGGTACAGCAACATCAGCACGTCCGCCTGTTTGAGGAGCTGCAGCCGGTTGATGCGGTCCGCATCGAACAGCCTGCTCACGGGCGGCTGCAGCCGCTCCTCCCCCGGCAAGGCATAGGGCTCGAGGTCGAAAAAGCCCGCGAACTGCTCGATGACCCCGTCGCTGCGCGGGCCGGGGCAATAGAGTTCTCGTGCGACCCTCAGCCACTCGCCCGGCTCCTGCGGCTCGAGCGCCAGTCGGACGGTGAGCTCGTGCCATTGCCGTGGCGAGGAGCGCTGCAGCCAGTCTGCCGCCCACCAGGCTTTCTCGAGGTTGAAGCGGGCCAGACGGTTCGTGTAGGCGTTGTCGCTCACGTTGTAGTGATATTCGTCCGGCCCCACGACGCGATGCAGGTGATACGCACCGTTTTCGCGCGTGCAGCGGCTCGTCCAGAAGCGCGCCGTTTCGGCCAGTATCTCCACGCTCACTTCGCGGAGGAACTCCTCATCGGCCGTCGCCTCCCAGTATCGCCATAGTCCATGGGCTACACCCGCCGTGACGTGGATCTGCTGGGTTCCGGTATGGATGGGAATCTCCTTGCCGCTCGTCTTCAGCCGGATGACCCGAGGCGTCACGTCCTCGCCGGTCACGGTGGATTCCCAGGCGTAGCAGGCTCCGCGGCAGCCCATGGCTCGGGCGCGCCGTCGCGCGCCGCCGAGGGTGTGATGCCGATAGAGCAGCAGTTGCCGGGCGAGCTCCGGGCACGTATGCACAAAGAAGGGCAGCATGAACATCTCGACGTCCCAGAAGACATGTCCCTGATAGCCGCGGCCGGAGAGGGCGCGCGCACCGATCGAAACCCGTGGATCGTGATCTGCGGCGCTGCGCAGATGGTAGGCGTTGAAGCGCAAGGCTTGCTCGACGTCCGGCTGGTCCGCGACCCGGATATCGGCGTGCCGCCATACTTGCCTCCAACTCGACGAATGCGACGCAACGTGTTTATCGAAGGCGCTCCACTCCAGTGCGCGCAGGTGCGCGAGAGCCGCCGGGACCGGATGCCGCACATCGCGACTCGTGTACACGATCACGAACCGTCTGAATACGAGCTGCGTACCAATGCCGGCTGGAACGCGCCACTGGAGCGCGTCCGTACCGCTGCCGCGCAGTGTCGTGCGCGAAGCGATGGCGATGCGCACCTTTGAAATCTTCGTCCTGAACTGCAGGACTTCGACAGCCGTATTTTCCGGCCGTGCTGCCACACGCTCGAGGTGGGGATGCTTGCCGGCGAGGTGCGGATCGTCGATGGTGGTATCGAGCTCGATGGTCGCGGAATGATTCTCGAGCTCCACCGTCAGTTCCTGCAGTAGCAGGTGCAGGTCGGCGAGCGAGGCGATTCGCCGGGTGCGCAGAAGGGTGCGCTTGCCCTCGATCTCGAAGCGCAGCTCGCTCGCCAGGGTCGCCTCGTGCAGATCGAGAATTCTGCGGTGGGTAGTCCAATGACCCGCCCGCAGGCAAAGAGGTCTGCCGCCCACCGTCAAGCCGAGACGAAAGGGAAACGGGAGCGAAACGAGCTCTCCGTACGTGCTGTCATCGTCCGTCAGGAACTCCGGCTCCGAGTACGGCAGAGCCGGCTGCTTGCGGTCGTAGATACCGGCGACGAACATATCGTCGAGTGCTCCCGGAAGAGGGCTCTCCAATGAGCCGCGCACGCCCAGGTAGCCATTGCCCACCGTGAACAGGCTCTCGATGTCATCCTCGCAAGTCGGATCGAAGCCCTCCTGCTCGATACGCCACGCCAGGAGCTGCTGCCGTTTCCGTAGCCCGGCTTGAATGGTGGTGACATCGAGCTCGCTGAGATCGCTCACGACGAGGTCCGCGCCATTTGCGGCCAGTGCGTCACCGTTGCCGCCGCGATCGACACCGATTACCAGGCCGAAGCCGCCGCGCCGACCCGCCTCGACGCCCGCGACGGCGTCCTCTATGAGCGCGCTACGTGCCGGGGCGACTCCGAGCGCTCTCGCGCATTCGAGAAAGGAGTCGGGATCCGGCTTGCCTTGCAGATTGCGCTCGTCGATATCGATTCCGTCGACGCGGGCGTCAAACAGCCCGCCGATCCCGGCGCGCTGCAGCACCTCGCGACCGTGGCGGCTGCACGTGACAATTCCGGTACGCACCCCGACGGCACGCAACGCCGATAGCAGCGCAAGCGTCGAGTCATAGACTCGGGCCCCTTCGCGGCGCAGCGTACGCTCGAACGTTGCATCCTTGCGCCTTGCAATGGCTTGAACCGTCGCGATGCCGGGTTCGTCGCGGGCGGTGCCCTCTGGCAGCTCGATACCGCGTGCAGTCAGGAAGTTGCGGACTCCGTCCTGGCGAGGTCTGCCGTCGACGTAACTCAAGTAGTCAAGAACCTCGTCGAATGGCCGGAGCGGAACGTCGTGAGCTGTGGCGCAGGCGCGTAACACTTCATCGAACACAGCCTTCCAAGCCTCCGCGTGCAGCTCTGCCGTACGCGTCACCACGCCGTCCATGCCGAAAATTGCAGCGGCAAGCTGGGAAGCCATTGCGCCCCTGACAGGCAATCGGCGTTCCCTCGCGGGGCATTCGGGCGCACGGTTTGCTAGAGCGTGGGCAATTCGAGCTTGTGCGACGCGCGGGCGCGACAACTTGGCAGGAGCGCGCTTCATGTCGAATGGTCGATCAACATCCAGGAACTCACACGCGCTGATCCCTCTCGCGGCAGTGATCGCGCTCGGTCTGGCAGGTTGCGCGAGCCGGCAGCTCGTTCCGGCTCCAGAGGCGCAGCTCATGCCCGGGAGCCAGGATACGGCAGTCGCTGAATCGGATGGAGTGCGCACCACGGTTCAGTCGCAGGCGTGGTCCGGAAGTCCCGCGAGCCTGCCGCAGCAGATCACGCCTCTTCAGGTGACGTTAGTCAATCACAGTGATCGCCCTGTGCGCATCACCTACGACGATTTCACGCTCACCGGATCCTCGGGATTCACCTATAACGCCCTGCCACCCTACAAGATCACGGGCTCCGTCCGTGAGCCGGTGATGGTGCCTCGCTTTTCATTTTCAGGGTTCTATGTGGCTCCGTTCTACCGGCCCTTCTATCCGGGCGTGCCCGTTTGGGCCGCATCTCCCTGGCGGTACAATTCCTATTACTACAACCGCGTCTGGGCCGACTGGCCGGTGCAGCTTCCGACGCGCGATATGAGGGAGAAAGCCATTCCAGCCGGGGTACTTCAGCCCGGCGGGCGAGTGTCCGGCTTCCTATACTTCCCCAAACTGCCCCGTGAGACAACGACCGTCACGTTCAAGCAGAGCCTCGTTGACTCGAGTACGCAAAAGACCATCGCCGAGGTCGAAGTTCCATTCGTCTACAAACGATAGCGTCGGTCTCTTGAATGCAAAGAGCAGTGCGGATGTCGAGCTGAGTGGAATCAGTCTGCAGCGCCATCTCATCCGCCGGTTGCCGCCCACGGCTGAGTCGGCGTGCGACGACTGTGCGCGATCTGTCTAAGTCCGCACGCACAGCGGCAAATGCTTGAGACCGCGTAGCGTGTTGTTGAACCGGCGCACGGGCGGACCCGCCAGCTCCACCTTCCGGACCCGCCGAGCCAGGGCTTGCAGCACGACTTCACCCTCGAGCCTGGCCAGCAACTGACCTACACACACGTGAATGCCGGCGCCGAAGCCCACGTGGCCCATGGCGTTACGCTCGATTTTGTAAGCATCCGCGTTTGGCCATCGGTGGGGGTCTCTATTGGCGGACCCGAGAAACAGCAGGACTTTTCTCTCGGCCTGCAGCTGCACGCCTCCGAGCTCCGTGGGGCATGTGGTTGTGCGAAAGAAAGTCTGGACGGGAGATTCGAAGCGAATCGCCTCCTCGAACGCGCCACGTGCCAGCGCCGGGTTTGCTCGGAGCTTGTCCCATTGCTCGGGAAAACGGGCAAGGCAGTAGAGAGCGGCCCCAATACCGTTGACCGTCGTGTCAACACCGGCGGTGAGTATCGCGCGCACCAGCTTGTGTGCTTCCTCCTCGCTGAGCTCTCCGGCGTCAGCGCAGTGATACAAGAGCATGCCGAAGCCGTCCGGACGGAGGTTTTCCCGCTGCGCCTCGGATTGGACCCAGGGGAACACCTTGTCGGCACGCTCCGCCGCGGTAAGAAATAGCTCATTTGCAGGCCCGAACGAATTGAACACCATGTCACCGTACGGTAGCAGGTGGTCGCGATTCTCAGGGCGCATACCGATGGCGTCAGGGAAAACTCGCAACGGGAACGCTTCTGCCAAGTCGGCACACGCATCGAATTCGCCTTTGGCGGCCAATCTGGCCACCATCTCGTCCGCGACTGCCGCAAACCGGTCGCGCAGCCCCCGCATCACGCTGTTTCCCAATGTCTTGCTCAGTACGTGGCGCGAGCGTGTGTGCTGTGGAGGGTCGGCCTCCAGAATGATGCTGGGAAGCCTGAAGCGTCCGTGCACTTTGAAGTCCGCCATGCCGACGCCGCGCGCGGAAGAGAATGTCTTCCAGTCCTTGAGGGCGTGCTGCACCTGTTCGTAGCGGGCGCAGGCGGCCACAGCGTAACGATTCAGCCAGACCACCGGTCCGCTCTCCCGCATGAGAGCATGCGCCGGATACGGATCAGAGAGGAACTCGGTCGAGAACGGATCTAGGTCAACAGCGGGAATTCCTGCCGGGGGATCGAACTCGTAGAGAGCGTAAGGTGAGCGTTGCGTACTCATTGACCGGAGCGTACGCGAAACTTACTATCCGGCAATACGATAAGAGCCTAGCTGTATATCGGCCGGAACGATGCCACGCCAGGAGCTCCCTTTCGACCTGAATTTGCTGCGCGTCCTGCTGGCCCTGGACCGCGCGCGCCACGTTACCCGTGCCGCGGAGCTTCTCAACATGAGCCAATCCGGGTTCAGCTCGGCTCTCGCAAGGCTACGCCGCCGTTGCGGCGATGAGCTTTTCGTGCGCAGCGGCGGGGCCATGGTCGAAACGCCCGCCGCCAGGCGGTATATCGAGGCTGCGGAGAAAGCCGTTGCGACGGTTGAGCAACAGATACTCACGCCTGCGGTATTCGACCCCGCGAGATTCCACGGTGATTTCAGGTTGGTAATGGCTGACGTCGCGGAGATCGTGTTTTTGCCGCGACTGCTCGCCCACCTGAAGCGCTTTGCGCCCGGCGTCTCCGTGCGATGTCAGGCCTTGCCGAGAGAGACTCTTTCGCAGGCTCTCGGGGATGGCTCGGCGGACCTGGCCTTGGGCTACTTTCCCGATCTCGCCTCCCAAGCTTTCTATCATCAGCGACTCTATTTGCACACGTTCGCCTGCATCGTGCGACGGGATCATCCGCTCGAGCGCGGCAGGATGACCCCGGCGATCTTCAGCCGACTCGGTCATGTCGTCGTGGAGTCACCCTCACGGAGCGCGGGATTGCTTGCTGCGTGGCTAAAAAAGCACCGGATCACGCATCATGCGGTCTTGCATACCCCGCATCACATGAGCCTTGCGGCGATCATCGAGACCAGCGACTTGGTTGCGACGGTTCCTCTAGCGGTGGCCGTCTGGTATGCACGCCGCGGATCGGTCCGGGTGACGCCATTCCCGTTCAAGCCGCCCGTATTCGGAGTTCATCAACACTGGCATCGCCGCTATCAGCACGAGCCCCGGCATGGCTGGCTTCGGCAGCAGATATCTCATCTCTTCAACGAGACGACGGATGATTGGCGCCAGGTCGAGGAGGACCTCTATGGCGACACACTGCGAGAGGAGTATCGCCGATCCGTGAAGTCAAGGGTGACGCCGGCAGACAGCGTCTAGCAGAGCCTTCCGGCTGCGGCAGCATTGCTACAGCTCGTGCCGGCGCGCCACTTCAATGGCGGCCTCGCGGGTGCTGACACCGAGTTTCTGGAAGATGCTCTTGAGGTGAAACTTCACGGTGTTTTCGGTCATCTGTAGTGCGCGTGCGATCGCCTTATTCGAGGCGCCGCGGGCGAGCGCCGCCAGCACTTCCATCTCGCGCGGGCTCAGCGGCAGGCTCGTGCCGCGAACGCCAACCCGAAATTGATCCACTGCCGACGTCAGATCGGCCAGTGCATTTCTGATCCTGACGCTCGCGGTGGATTCGCTGGCGCGGGCGCGCGCCGTGCGGACGAGTGGTGCGATCACCGGGCCGAGGCGCGCCAGGCACTGCAAATCGTCCTCTGCCACCCGTTTCTCGACTACGCCGAACAGCATTCGGCTGGCCTCTGCAGCATCTCCCCTGCGCAGCCGCAGCACCGCCCGCAATGCCTGTGTCAACGCAAGTGGCAACTCGCGACTCCCTGCCGTCGCGGCGCTCGCCAGGTCATCTAGGATGAGCTCAGCCCCCGGTAGATCCTCGCGTGCCAAAGCCAGCATCGCTGCGGCTAGCGCCGCCTCATCGTGCACCCGCCACCAGTATGGGTCGTCTCGCCACGCGCCTGGACGGTAGGGAGGCGAAATCCGTCGCAGCGCGGCCTCGGCCGCGGCGAAGTCTCCGCGAAGGATCGTGATCCGTGCGATCAGGGTCTCGCGCAAAGCCGCCAGCCGTCCCAGACCGCGCTCGGCGGCTGTGTGTTCCATGCGCCTGAGAATATCGTCCAGCGCCTGGTTGTCTCCGTCGATGAATGCGATGGCAGCGGCGGTCTCATACCCTTCGAAATAGACGCCGATCGAGCCGTCGCCGGCCTCCGCTTGACGCAAGGCGGGACCCAGCCGCTCCCGCGCGCCGACGATGTCTCCGCGGGAATAGAGCGCTACCGAGAGGAGAACGTCGGCGCGGGCGCGCAGACCACTGTCGGCGCCAAAGTTCTCCTCAGCAAGCGCGCTTGCCTCCTTGAATACCGCTTCCGCCTCCCGCCGGTGCCCCAAGCCGAGGTGCGCCAGGCCGACATAAAGAGAGCAGTAATTGAGTCCCACGACTGAGCCCACATGCCGCATCGCCCGCACTGCTTGATTGGCTGATTCGAGCGCGGTAGGAGCACATCCCAGACTGTGAGCGTAGACTGCGGCGACATTGAGCAATATGGCTCGCGCTACGCCGTCGCTCGAGGGAAGCTCCTCAAGCGATCTGCGTACCCCGTCGAGATCGGCAGTGGTCAGCGGAAGGTCGCAGTATCCCGCCACCATTCGCGAGACGATCGAGGCGTCGCGCCTGGTGGGTCCGATCTCGTCGGCCGCGACGCGAGAGAAGCCCGCGGTAGCCTCCTCCGTGGCTTTGAACAATTGCAGTGCCTCGAGAGTCTTCGAGCTCTTCGCCAACAGATATGCCCGGCCGAGCTGCAGCCGCGGGTACTCACGTGCGCGCTCTGGAGGGATTGGCGCCAGCAAACGTCGCAGCAGCGATACACCCCCGAACTGGGTCATCTCCCAGACGCCCATGCGCTCAATCATGCGAGCGGCGCGGTCGAAGTCACCCGCTCCGCACGCATGGCGGACGGCCTCGACCGGCATGCCGTGCTCTTCGAACCATCGTGACGCCCGCCGATGGAGCTCTGCGATGTAGTCCACGGGTCGGCGCCGCAGGCGCTGGCGCAGGATCTCATCGATCAGGTGGTGATAACGGAACCAGTAGCGGTGTGCATCGAGTGGCACGATCAGGTATTCGAGCAGGCGACTTGCGATGACTTCGCGCCACGCCGTGCGGATCCCTGTCACGGCGGCGACCAGATCCGGATTGAATGCGTCGAGAATGGATACATCGCACAATAGCGACGCCGCATCTTCAGCCAGGTTCGAGAGGACCTGATCGGTGAGGTAGCTCACGATCCCGTCGAATCCGCCAGGCAGCGGGGCTTGCGACGAAGTGCTCTGGGGACGAGTGTGCAGCCAGCTGCGCAGCAGTTGCAGCACGATGGGCCAACCCTCAGCTTGCTCTACGAAGCGCTCGATTTGCTCGGAAGCAATTCCGGCCAGTACTTCCCTTGCTTCGTTGGCGGAAAATCGCAATTCCACCGGATCCAGCCGCAGGAGCAGACCCCTGCCTTCGAGCTCCGGGATGTTGATGGGCGGCGAATCCCGGCCGCTTAGCACGATGCGCACCAGGTCAGGCGGCGCACGGAGCAGCAGCTGCTCCAGCACCTGTGAAAACGCCGCGGCCGAGATCCTGTGCACGTCGTCGATGATGAGTATCAGAGTACGGGCATCCTGTCCCAGCGCCTCCCCGAGGCGGACCACGACCGACTGGGTCGGCATATCCGACAGGCCGTCCTCGGCGAGCGCAGTTAGCTGCCCGAGATTTCGGCCTGCGCTTGCGATCGTCAGGACGAGATCGATTGCGAGCGCGTGCGGCTCAATGCCGGCCTCGACGATGCTGAGCCATGCGACATCAATCCCCCGGCTGAGCTGGTCGGAGCGCCACTGGGAAAGGAGCGATGTCTTGCCGTAGCCAGCGGGCGCCGCTATGACCGTCAGGGGATAGCTGAGAGCGCGATCCAGGCGCCGTCGCAGCCCTGTGCGCGGCAGCAGTTCCACGCGATAGAGCGGCGGCTGAAAGCGATCGACTGCGCTGATCGACGTCAAGACTCTTGATCGAAGCGTGCCCGCGACAGCTGATTGAGGATAAATCTACCCGATCCCAGCGAGGGTAGAAGATCGACGGACCTACCCGCAAACGTCCCTAAACCCACCCCAGTGCGGCGCGTTGCCCGCGCGAGTCACTTATAGCATTAATGGGGCTGCTTCCCGTACCCGCATTCCTGCCCGGGACGATGCAGTCATGCAGGTTCGCAGACAAAGCCTGCACGTCGAGGCACGGCTGTCCCGTGGGCGGGGGGGCGGCGACCAGAGGGGCAAAATAGATGAAATACGCCGATCGTTTGCGCGGCAGGTGTGGTGGATTCGCCGGTCGCGCGCGGACCATTCTTGCCGCGCTGCTCTGCGGCAGTGCGATTCACCTCGCCACTGCCCAGGCCGCCGATGCCATCGATCCGGCGACGGCAGACCCGAATGCCGCCGCTCCAGCCACACTGCAAGAGGTCATCGTCACGGCCGAGCGGCGCGCGGAATCACTGCAGAAGGTGCCTGCCCAGGTCGATGTGTTCAACGCGCAGCAGATCGCGCAGCGGGGAATCAAAAACACGGCGGACTTCGTCGCCGAAATCCCGAACATGACCTTCGATCGCGCCGATACCTACCATAATAGCTGGGTAGTCGTGCGCGGCATTGCCTCCGTGACCAATGCAGACTCGCCGATAGCGGTGGTGGTTGACGGAGTGCCAGAGGTCGACCAGAAGCAGTTCACCGAGCAGCTGTTCGACATCAAGGACATCCAGGTGCTCAAAGGTCCGCAAGGGGCGCTGTACGGCCGCGACGCACTCGGCGGGGCCATCATCATCCAAAGCGAGCCACCAACGCCGGATTTTACGGCGAGCGGCGATGTCTCCTACGGGAACGGCGGGATGTTCGACGCTCGGGCCGACGCCTCCGGGCCGATGGGGTCCGAAGCGGTCGGTTACCGCTTCGCGGCCAACTACCTGACCCAGAAGGGACTCATCCCCAATACCTATCGCGGGGATCATTCAGACTTCATCCATTACGACTACGACACCCGCGGCGCGATCGTCGCCCATCTCACTACGGATTGGACGCTGAATCTGATCGGCGAGTTCGGGCGCAACAGCGGCTCGACCAACCAGTCGAGCTGGATCCAATCGGATGATCCCAATCAGTTCCTCGATCCGACCTTCGCGTTCTACCCGCAGGATATCGGCATGACGGGCAATTTGACCGCCAAGTTGGAAGGCAGGCTTCCGTTCGCGACACTGACCTGGATCTCCGGTTACAACCGCATGTACGAGGACTCGCGTGCCAGTCTCTCATTCAGCAACCCGGTGCAGAATCCCCTCGGGCTCTTCAATCTCGGGTTCCAGGCCGGCCAGGGACAAAATTTGGGCATCACGAGCTACTACCAGGAGTTGCGCCTCACATCGCCGTCGGATCAGCGCCTTCGCTGGGTGACGGGACTATCCTCCCAGTATCTCGACAAGTCGCTCCTCAACCACGTGTTCAGGGATCCGAGCGGCGATCCAAGCGAGTTCTGGAGCTCGAGCCTGGTCATCTCCTCCAAGGACTATCGCTGGCTCGAGCACTCCTTCGGTGCCTACGGCCAGGCAGACTATGACCTGCGGCCGGATCTGACGGTGACCGCCGCCCTGCGCTACGACTTCGATGATCGCTCGCAACGGAACTTGGTCTCCGGCCAGGTGCTGGCCGCGAACTTCCTCGCCTGGCAGCCCAAGCTGACGCTGAGCTGGCGCCCGACCGACCGGCAGACTTACTACCTGACGGGAAGCACCGGCTACCGGCCTGGAGGCTTCAATCCCACGGGAAATCCATCTCATTTCACGAGCGAGTACCTGCGTAACTATGAGGCGGGATGGAAGACGGTCCAGCTCGGCGGACGGGTCCGGATCAACGGCGCCGTTTTCTACGACACTGATCACGGATACCAGTATTTCGACGTCTTTCGCACGGGCGCCGGCACGAGCTTTGCCCAGGTGAATCAAAACGTCAACCTGGTGGTGATCAAGGGTGCTGAGCTGGAGACACAATGGTATCCGCTGGAGCATTGGCTGCTGTTCGCCAATGCAGGCTATGCGGATTCGCGAATCGAGCGCTTGGCCGGGGTACCCGCGTGCGAGGGTCTATCGGCAGTGCAATTGAAGGCGGTGGACTACGGCTGCCACGGCATATACACGCCTTATCTGACTCCGTGGACCGGCAGCGTCGGCACGCAGTTTGAGCGACCCTTGACCGCCGGTCTCAGCTTTGTCGGCCGCGCGGAGCTTAACCTCTACGGCAGCAAATACTGGGAGGTGAACAACATCGCGGTGCAGCGCCCGAAACAATACCTCAACCTCCGTGCCGGAATCCAAAGCGGACGGTGGAGTGTCTTTCTGTGGGGCAAGAACGTCACAGATACGAGAGCATACAGCCAGTTCATTCGTGCGGTCCCCTTCGGCATCGGCATCGCGGGAATCGGATTCCTCGTGCCGCCGGCAAGCTACGGGGTCGAGCTGCACATGGAGTTGTGACATGAACGCAGTGGCTCATACCAACGGCGGCGCGTGCTTCATTCTGGGCGTGGATGTGGGCGGTACCAACACGGATGCGGTCCTGATGACCGGGCGCGAGGTAGTCGCCAGCGCCAAGCGCGCAACGACCGCGGATGTCGGGGATGGTCTCTTTGCCGCAGTGGAGGCTGTGCTGCAAGCCGCAGGGGTCCGCCCGCAGTCGATCGGCTCAGCAATGATCGGTACGACACAATTCATCAATGCCTTCGTGCAGCGCCTCGGCCTGGCGCCCGTGGCAGCGATTCGGGTTTCCGCGCCGATGGGAGACGGTATACCTCCCTTTGCCGCCTGGCCGCGGGATCTGCTGGCGGCCACCGGCGAGCAGAGCTACCTTGTGCGCGGTGGCGCGTTCTTTGATGGCAGGGTGTATGCGCAGCTCGAGCGTGCGGAGCTTGCGAAGGTTGCCGAGGACATCCGCGCCAAGGGCATCCGCGCCGTCGCCATCTCGAGCTGCTTCGCACCGGTTCGCTCGGACATCGAGCGCGATGCCGCCCGGATAGTCCGCGAAGTGTACCCGGAGGTCGATATCACCCTCTCGTCAGAAGTCGGCGGTCTCGGGCTCCTTGACCGGGAAAACGCGGCCATCATGAATGGAGCACTGCGCGAAATGGCGCATCGCGCGGTGGCCTCGCTCAACGAGGGTCTGCGCCGAGCGGGTATTTCCAGCCGCATCTACTTCAGTCAGAACGATGGCACCCTGGTAACCGCGGAATATGCCAGCCGTTTCCCGGTTGTCACCTGCTCGGCGGGACCCACGAACAGCCTGCGCGGCGCAGCGTTCCTCACCGGCCTCGACGACGCGCTCGTGATGGACATCGGCGGCACGACCACAGACCTGGGCTTCCTCGTGCACGGTTTCCCGCGCGAGAGCTCGCTGCCGCGTGACATCGGCGGTGTGCGCACGAACTTCCGCATGCCGGACATACTCTCCATTGCCGTGGGCGGGGGCACGCTGTTGCGCCGGACCGGCCTCGGACTCACGCTCGGACCGGACTCGGTCGGGTACCAGCTTCTCGAGCGCGCCCTGGTATTCGGCGGCTCGGAGGTTACGGCGACTGACATTGCCGTGCGCGCAGGCCAGGCGCGGATCGGCGATCCGTCGAAGGTGCAGTCTCTGAACGAGGCATTGGTCGATGAGGCGCTGAGTCTCATTCACGGGCGACTCGAGGATGCAATCGACCAGATGAAGACGAACAGCAAGCCCGTGCCCGTGATCTTGGTAGGCGGTGGACACATCCTGCTCGGCCGGCCACTGCGCGGCACTTTGCAGGTGCATCGTCCGCGATTTGCCGAGGTGGCGAACGCGGTGGGTGCGGCCATAGCGATGGCGAGCGGGCGGGTCGATCGTCTATACGACTATTCGGATGGGCGGGAGGCCGCGTTGCAACAGGCCAAGGACGAGGCATGTCAGGCCGCATGCGCGGCCGGTGCTGACCCGCGAACCGTCACTATCGTGGAAGTGTCGGAGCTGCCCCTGACGCATATGCGCACCAACCTGGTACAGGTGCGGGTGCGGGCGGTCGGGGAGCTAACCTCAATTGGGAGCTGAAGTGTACCGAGTGGAAACCGAAACTGACGTGAGTGACATGGCTCGTGGTGCGGTGTTTCTCGGCGGCGGAGGCGGTGGCGACCCGAGAATCGGGGCGCTGGTCGTCGTTGGTCAGCTGCGGCGAGGAAAGCACCCGCTGGTCATCAGCGCCGAGGAGCTCAACGACGACGCATTGGTGCTTCCCATTGCCGGCGTCGGGGCGCCGACAGTGATCCAGGAATATCTGGTGTCGGAGCGAACGCTGAGGCGTCTGCTCGCTGAGTGCAAGAAATTCTACGGCAGGCCGATCGACGCCGTAATGAGCGCGGAGATCGGCGGGTTCAACTCCATCATGCCGTTGGCTGCAGGGATGGCAGCGGATTTGCCGGTTGTTGACGGCGACGGCTGCGGCAGAGCCGTACCGCACATAGAAATGACGGCGTTTTCGATTTACGGCTGCCGGGCGACGCCGAGTGTGGTAACGGATGATGCAGGCAACGTGGCGCACATCTTCACCGTGAACGATCGCACGGCGGAGGACATCATACGCGCAACCTGCGTGGGGATGGGTAGCAGGCTCGTGGGTGCCTTCTACCCGATGACGGGGAAACAGGTTAAGGAGACCGCGGTTCTCGGCTCGTTGAGGCAAACCCTCGAGATCGGCCGCCGGATTCGCGCCGCTCGCGAGCGGCAAGTGGATCCCATCGCAGATCTGCTCGCCTTCCTCGATGTTCCATCCGCGCAGCGCTTTGCCCGGCGTCTGTTCGCGGGGCGCATCGTCGATGTACGCCGCGAAACGCGCGACGGCTGGCACTGGGCCCAGGTGCTCTTGAGCGGCGCGGCCGCAGGCGAGCCGGAATTCTCGCTCGAGATACAGAATGAAATTTTGCTGGCCCGCAGGCATGGACGCATCGTGGCGACGGTACCCGACATCATTACCGTGGTGGACTCGGAGTCCGCCGAACCACTCGCCGCGGAGCGGTTGACGTACGGTCAGCGCGTACATGTCATCGGGTACAGCGCCGACCCCAAGTTGCGGCGTCCTGAGGCAGTAGCTGTGATGGGCCCGCGGGCGTTCGGGTTCGACTTCGATTTCGTGCCTGTTGAAGAGGTCAACTCGATATGATGCCGGTGCAGCCCGCCCGCCCATTAGAGGGGGTTACATGAAGGCAATAGTTTCTGCTGTCTTCGGATTCGGACTGATCATCAATGCGTGCCTGTTCGTGCCGCAGGCTTGGCACCTATGGAAGGCCAAGCGCGCGGACGGTATTTCCATTCCGTCGTTCCTCGGCTTCTGCTCCATTCAGTTCGTCGCGCTGTTGGACGGCTATTACCAGCATGACAAGGCGCTTCTGATTGGCATGGCCGCGACTTTGATCACTTGCGGTACGGCCACGGGGCTCGCGATCTACTATTCCGTGGTAAATCGCGCAGCTCGCATGGATGCTGCCGCCACACCCAGTGGCCGGTGCGCTGAATGAGGCGCTTATGATAATCGTATTCTCAGACGCCATTGTCTTCGATGGTGTCTCTGCCGAGGTCGGCGATCCTCAACACGTGGTGGTGGAGGACGGGCGCATTCGCGAAGTCGCCGCGAATCGGCCGCAGTTGTCACGCGCGACGGTGGTGCCCTGTGGACGCCGCTTCCTGATGCCGGGTCTCATAGATGCTCACTTTCACGCATGCTCGCCAAGTTGGGATGTCCGCGCGTCCGACCGGATGCCGCCGTCGCTCATGGCGTTTCATGCCGGCCGTATCCTGTCCGATACGTTGGATCGCGGTTTCACCACGGTCCGGGACGCCGCCGGAGCCGATTTCGGTCTGGCCCGTGCACTGGAGCTGGGCCTGATCCGGGGTCCGCGCCTGCGATATGCCGGCAGGGCGCTCTCACAGACCGGGGGCCATGGAGACATGCGTGCCATCGACGAAACCCCGCTCTGCGATTGCCACGGCTATGCCGGACTCCTGGCACGGACGGTCGATGGGGTCGAGGATATGCGGCGCGCGGTGCGCGAGGAGCTGCGGCGCGGAGCACACCAGATCAAGCTGTTTATCTCCGGGGGCGTCCTTTCCCCGGCAGATCCGATCTGGATGCCGCAGTTCTCGGATGAGGAAATTCGTGTTGCGGTGGAGGAGGCGCGGACCAGAAGGGTCTATGTGATGGCGCACTGCCACACTGACGCCGGCGCCGCGCGCTGTGCCGGACTCGGCGTTCGCTCGATAGAGCATGGGACGTTGATTGAGCGCGACGAGACGGCCCGTTCCATCGCAGCTGCGGGCGCGATTGTAGTGCCGACGCTTTCGGTCGGGGACGCGCTCAGTCAGCCGAACGGCGCCCGGAAGATCGCGCCCGCGATGATGGAGAAGCGTCGATCTTTGGGCGATGCCGCGCTCCGAGCCATCGAGGTCTGTCGTCGAAACGGCGTGAAACTGGGATTGGGCACCGATCTGTTCGACTACGAGTCGCACCCACGGCAGGGCGGCGAGCTCGAGCTGCGCGCCCGTGTAGATAAGCCGATCGACGTGCTCCGCTCGGTGACGTCGATCAATGCGGAGCTTTTGCAGATGCAGGGCGAATTGGGAGTGGTCGCGGCCGGTGCGCATGCCGACTTGCTCGTGCTGGATTTCGATCCCTTCAAGGACCTGAGCCAGTTCCGCTACAAGGCCCGCATACCCGTCGTCATGCAAGCGGGACAGTTCGTGCGCAACGAGCTTTGACGCCGCAGCGTCTGATAAATACCGGAGAGAACCGTGGATTTTGGAATCGCACACAGGCGGGCTCTGGTCCTGAGCGCCGGTGGTGGCTTGGGCAGCGCGATCGCCGTCGCTCTCGCCAAGGAAGGAGCCCTGGTGTGTCTGGCCGACAAAGACGAGCAGGCTCTCGGTCTGACGGTTGATCGGGTACGCGACCAGAATGGTGAATGTCATACGTTCACATTCGATCTTGGGCTTGCGGACGAGTGGGCGCGCGGCCTGGAAGCCGTTCTCGAGCGCGTAGGTGGCATTGACATTCTCGTGAACATGACTGGCGGACCACCCCCGGGGCTCGCCCAGGGCCATGCAACCGAGGTGTGGCGCGGCGCGTTCGAGTCCATGGTGCTGTCGGTCATTGGAATCACCGATCGTGTGCTCCCGGGGATGCGCGCGCGTAAATGGGGACGCGTGGTCACCAGTACTTCTTCCGGCGTGGTTGCCCCAATCCCGAACCTGGGTCTCTCGAACGCAACGCGTACATCTTTGGTTGCATGGTCGAAAACGCTGGCACGCGAGGTGGCTCCAGATGGTGTCACCGTCAATGTCGTGGTTCCGGGTCGCATCGCAACCGCGCGCACGAAATTTCTGGATGCGGCCCGTGCGAAGCGCGAAGGTCGTGACGTCGCGTCGGTCGAGGCGGACAGTGCAGCCACGATTCCGCTCGGGCGTTACGGCATGCCCGAAGAATACGGCGATGTGGTCAGCTTTCTGGCAAGCGAACGTGCTTCGTACGTGACCGGAACGACCATTCGCGTCGACGGTGGCCTTATTCCCAGCCTCTGAGCGCGTGCACTCATTGCTTTGCTCTTGATGATCGACCAGGTTATTCGACATGAATTCTCACGATGATACTGCGGTGTTTCAGGAGTTGAGCGGCGTCACCACCGCGACGTTGACGACGATTCTGCTCAAGAAGGGCCTGCGTAACGTCTGGATCAGAGGCGCATTCCCGCTGACTCCAGACTTCCGACGGGTAATGGGGCGCGCGTTCACGATGCGTTTTGTTCCCGCCCGCGAGGACTTGGCTACGGCCGAGTCGTGGAGCTCGCCGAAGTCGAGCCGGGCGGCTATCGAGCAGATGCCCACAGGGTGCATCGCCGTAATTGATGCGATGGGGGTAAAGGATGCCGCCGTGTCGGGGGATATCCTGTGTGCCCGCATGGCCAGGCGTGGCTTAACTGCCCTGGTGACCGATGGCGTAGTGCGAGATCTGGCAGGTGTGCTTGCTACCAAGCTGCCGATCTGGGCCAGTGGTGTCGCCGCTCCGCCTTCGGTGGCAGGGCTGACGTTTGTCGACTGGCAGCACCCAGTGGGCTGCGGCGGAGTGGCTGTACTTCCCAATGACGTCATCGTCGCCGATCGGGATGGGGCGGTGGTGATTCCACAGGGGCTGCTCGCAGAGATTGTGAGCCTTGCGGTAGAACAGGAGCGCCTTGAAGAGTGGATTATGAGCGAGGTGAAGGCCGGAGCGGCTCTTCCGGGGCTCTATCCGCCGAATGCCGATAACAAGGCGCGCTATGAAACTGCGAAGCGAATTGCTCTGCCATGATCGTTCTGATCTGTTCTACCGCTGGGCGCAACTCCGGGGAGCGCTACCGAAACAGCGGTCAAGATGGTCCGGAATAGCACTCGCGATACATGAAGGCCGGCGCGCCTGACCGCGGGAACCCCGATGTATGTGTTCGTCCTCGCCGGATTTCAAATTCAAGGGTGATCGCAGCTGCGGTGGCTTATTCGAGAGTGCACGCCCCTGGACGTGAAGCCGGCAGCTCGCGCATTTAATCCTGGAGATCGCATGGACAAAATCGGTAGAACGCTATCTCCGCCACAGCACCGCCGTCATTATGATCATGGCCGGCCGGAGGGTCTCGCTGTGTTAGTGAGCACGGAACCGTGGCACATGGTCTCGAGGCCAATAGTCCGAAGCCGCCGCATCCCGATCAACGAGTCACAGGACGACAAGAGCCAGATCGAGGAGTATCTGCGGGAATATCACGGCGAGGGCATCAGCACATAGCGCTCGCCACGGAGGATATCTATCGGACCGTCGACGTGCTGCGCAGTCGCGGGCTCGCCTTCCAGGAGACTCCCGATACGTACTACGAAGGGGTCGATGCGCGCGTCTGCGGTCACCGCGAGCCGCTGGAGGAGCTGCGCCGGAGGCGCATCCTCATCGACGGCAATCCCGAGCGCGGCGAGGGTCTGCTGCTGCAGATCTTCACGCAGAACGTGATCGGGCCGATCTTCTTCGAGATCATCCAGCGCAAAGGCAATGAAGGCTTCGGCGAGGGCAACTTCCGCGCGCTCTTCGAATCGATCGAGCAGGACCAGATCCGCCGCGGCGTCATCTAAATTTGATGCGCTGGATTGGGCCGGGCTTCTTCAATTCATTCGGCGATGTCCGTTGTGCGCCGTGGAGATCCACGCGCGTCCGTCTGCGTTCCGTGACATTTTTTTTCGTACCGTTTTCGTACGCAGAGCGGGTTTTCAAGGACTGGCACCTATCCGCTCGGAATAGACCCTTGTTTTATTGGCGCTCCCTACGGGATTCGAACCCGTGTTACAGCCTTGAGAGGGCTATGTCCTGGGCCTCTAGACGAAGGGAGCGCTGTGGCTTCGGGGCCGGCTACAGGAGCGCGGTATTATAGGGGGGAATCTCCGGCTGGCAATGGCTCTTTGATTTCAAGGACATAGGCCCGTCAATGAGCCGGGCCGCCCGGTCAGGGAGCGGCTTCCGCCGCCTGCGCTTGCGGGCCCGATTCGGCGCCGCACGACCCGAGGGTCTTCACGCGATCAGCGCACTGCCGCACGGCCTGCGCGTCCTGTCCCGCCGCGAGCGCGAGCCAAAGGATGATCACGCTGAATCCGGCGATGATCCACATGCCGGTGAAGAAGCCGATCATCCCCTGCCCGCCCATGGCGCCGGCCGGTCCGAGATAGCTCACCACCCACATCCCGGCGAGATAGGGAATCACCCACCAGCCCTCGCGCCAGCCGAGCTCCCGCAAGGGCCGGCGCGCGACGAGTGTCCACGCCAGATACACCACGAGGTAGGCGAATACGGCGCCGAACATCCACTCGGCCACCGCGTAGCCCGTCCAGTAGATGATCCAGTTGGAGGCGATGAATGCGATCGGTGCGACGATGCGGGCCGCGCGCAGCCGAAACGGGCGTACCGCGTCCGGTAGGGTCCTGCGCAGATGCAGCAGAATCACCGGTCCGATGCTGTAGGAGAGCACCGTGATGAGAGACACGGCCGAGACCAGCTTCTGCCAGGAAGGGAAGGGGAAGAAGAACACCACGCCGACGATGTAGGTGACGACCAGCCCCGCCCACGGCACGCCATGGCGGTTGAGCCGAACCATGTACGCCGGCGCATTGCCCATCTCACCGGCGGCCATGATGATGCGCGGGCTGCCGGTGATATAGATGAATGCGGTTCCCAGAGGCGAGATGATGGCGTCCGCATAGAGCACGACGGCCCACCAGACCGCGCCCACGCCGACCGCGATGGCCGCAAGGGGTCCGAACATGCCGGTGAAATGCAGGTGCTGCCAGCCGTTGCTGATGTCGCTGGGATTGAGCGCCGTGATGAATGAGATCTGCAGGCCGACGTAGATCAACATCCCGATCAGTACTGAGCTGATCAGCGCGATGGGCACGTAGCGGTTGGGGTTGCGTGTCTCTCCCGCAAGGGCGATCGCCTGTTGAAAGCCGAGAAAGCTGAAGACGATTCCCGCCGTGGCTACCGCCGTGAACATGCCGCTCTTCGGTGTGCTCCCGGCGTGCGCCACCATGTTGGACGGATGAAAGGAGTACGCCATCAAAATACCGATGGTCACGATCGGAATGACGAGCTTCCACCACGTCGCCACGTTGTTGATGGCCAGGACCCAGCGCACCGCCAGGAAGTTGAGAGCCACCACGCCCGCCAGAAGGACCGCCGCCCAAGCCATGCCGGCCGCCGTCATCAGTCCGGTATGCGGCTCTATCAGCCCGGGTATGTAATTGTTCGCGTAGGTGAGCACGGCGCTCACCTCCACCGGCGGCACGGACACGAAGGCCAGAAACAGGATCCAGCTCCAGATCTTGCCGACGAGGTCACCGTGGCTGACGTGAGTCATGTGCACCATGGCCCCAGAGTTCGGGAACATGGTCGACAGCTCGGCGAAGACGAATGCCAGGAGCAGGATGGAAACCGCGCCGATGACCCAGGAGAGCACGCTCCAGGGTCCCGCCTCCACCGCGGCATGCAGTGCCCCGAACAACCAGCCCGAACCGATGATGCTGCCGAGACTGGCGTACAGGAGCCCGATGACTCCCGCATCGCGTCTGAGCTGGGTCGGTCCTGCCATTCGTCACCCCGGTGTTTGGTCTTGTCGTCTAATGCGTTGAGCTGTAACGGGAAACGTACAGCCCGTCTCGGTATAATAGAGAGCTGTGTCCAATGCTCAAGCCGAAAGCCACGAATTGAACTCGTCCCAAGCACGCCTGGTGGCGCCCGCGGCCAAGCCCCGGGTCATTCCGCGGGCGGAGCACTCGATTTCCCGATCCCATATCTCGCCCAATGCCTTGCGCGTGCTTTATCGCCTGAAAGACGGTGGATTCCACGCCTTCCTGGTGGGCGGCTGCGTGCGGGACCTGCTGCTCGGGATGGAGCCGAAGGACTTCGATGTAGCGACGGATGCGCTGCCGGAGCAGGTCAAGCGGCTTTTCCGCAATTGCAGGCTGGTGGGGCGGCGGTTCCGGCTGGCGCACGTCTTCTTCGGCCAGGAAATCATCGAGGTCGCCACCTTCCGGGCAGCGAGCGCGCCATCCCAGGGGGAGGACCCGCTGGCGGACGCCGACCCGGCGGACGGGGAGGCGGCGGAGTTCGATGATCCGGAGCTCCTGGCGGGGTCCATGGGCGAGGCCACAGCAGGTGCGAACCTTCCACGGAGCGAGCCGGATGCCGGCGATGCCGCGCAGCAGGCCGATGCCCCCGCGGAGGAAGACAAGGCCGTCGCAGAGCGCGCTTCGGACCGGTCATTCGGGCGGGAGGCGCGGCCGCCCATCGATGACGACTCGGAGCGCATGTTCGATGAGACGGGCCGGATTCTTCGGGACAACGTCTACGGCACCATCGACGAAGATGTCTGGCGTCGGGATTTCACGGCCAACTCGCTCTACTACAACATCGCCGACTTCTCCATCTGGGACTATGTCTGCGGTGTGGAAGACATCGCCGCCAAGCGCCTGCGGCTGATCGGCGATCCGGAGACGCGCTTTCGCGAGGATCCGGTGCGCATGCTGCGCGCCGCGCGCTTCGAGGCGAAGCTCGGATTCGAGATCGATCCGGAAACGGCCGAGCCCATCGGGCGGCTGCGGGAGCTTCTGAGCGGCGTGCCGCCGGCGCGTCTCTTCGACGAGATGCTGAAGCTTTTTCTCACCGGGCACGGGGCCAGGAGTCTCGAAGTATTGCAGCGGCGGGGCCTCCTCGCGCAGCTGCTGCCTAGCGTGGATGCGTATCTCAGCGCGCACGCCGGCGGCCTCGTCGAGCGCCTGCTGGTGAAGGGCCTCGCCAATACGGACGCGCGCGCCATCGCGGGCCGGCCCGTCACGCCCACATTCCTGCTGGCGCTGCTCCTCTACGGTCCCATTGCGCAAATCATCGAGTCGATGCCGCCCGAGAAGTGGCACGAGCTCTCGGCCATCGCGGAGGCTTGCGATCGCGCGGTGCGACAGGCGCAGGCGCACCTCACCATTCCCAAGCGCTTCTCCCTGGGCTTGAGCGAGATGTTCTCGCTGCAGCCGCGTCTGGAGCATCCGAGCGGACGCCGGTCGCTGCGCCTCCTCACCCACCCACGGTTCCGAGCGGCCTACGATCTGCTCCTGCTGCGCGCCGAGCTCGGCCTGGCCTCCCCCGAGATGGCTCGTTGGTGGACCCAGGTGCAGGAGGTCCCGCACGAGGAGCAGGGGCGAATGGCCGATGCGCTCGCACAGACTGCCGGCCCAAGGCCGGGGCGTCCCAAGTCCGGCCGCCGGCGCCGCAGGGGCCGGCGCGGCCCGCGCGGCTCGTGAATAGCTGCGCAACGGCGATCTGGCAGCCCGCGTACATCGGCCTCGGTAGCAATCTCCAGGATCCGAGGTCACAGCTGGCGCACGCCGTGGCGGGACTGCAGGCACTGGCCGCCACGCGGCTGGTGTGCGTGTCGCCGCTCTACCGCTCGCGCCCCTTCGGGCCCGTGCCGCAGCCCGACTTCATCAACGCCGTGGCGGGGCTGGTCACGCAGCTCGATTCCCGCACTCTGCTCGCGGGGCTGCAGGCACTGGAGAGGGCGCTCGGCCGGCCGGCCGAGCACGAGCGCTGGGGACCCCGCATCATCGATCTCGATCTCCTGGTCTACGGCGCGGAGCGCCGGGAAGAGCCGGGCCTGACCCTCCCCCATGGCGGGATAGTGGAGCGGAACTTCGTTCTGTATCCTCTTTGCGACCTCGCTCCGGACCTCGACGTGCCTGGGCTCGGCCGGGTGGCCGAGCTCAAAGGGCGCCTTGCGTCCGCAGGCCTCGAGCGCCTGGGCGAGCTCTGAGTCCGACTGGATATCGCGTGAGAGCATGACCGGGGCTGAGCACCAGTTCATCGTGGTGGAAGGGCCGATTGGCGTTGGCAAGACCAGCCTCGCCCGGCGTCTCGCCGAGAGTCTCTCGGCGGAGCCGGTGTTGGAGGATGCGGCGCAAAATCCCTTCCTCGAGCGTTTCTACAAGAATCCGCGCGCCGGCGCGCTGCCGGCGCAGCTTTATTTCCTCTTCCAACGCTGCCAGCAACTCGGCGCCCTCAAGCAGCAGGACCTCTTCACGCAAGTACGCGTGGCGGATTACCTGTTGGAGAAGGATCGCCTGTTCGCGCGGGTGACTCTGGACGATGCGGAGTTCGCACTTTACGAGCAGATCTACGCCAGGCTCGACGTGCAGGCGCCGAAACCGGACCTGGTGGTCTATCTCCAGGCGCCGGTCGATGTGCTGCTGGAGCGCATCGCGCGGCGCGGCATCAGCTACGAGCAGTACATCGAGCGTGACTACCTGGTGCGCCTCAACGAAGCGTATGCGCGCTTCTTCCATGAGTTCGAGTCCGCGCCGCTGCTCATCGTCAACGCCGCCTCCATCGATCCCGTCAACAACCCCACGGACTATGACGAGCTGCTGGCCGCTATCCGGCGCATGAAACGCGGACGGCTGTACTACAACCCATTGCGCAGCCGGGCGCCCTTCCAGTAAACGAGCGTAGGCCGAATATGTACACGCAGCTGCAGCTTCGCGATTCCGACCGCCAGCCCGTGACACTGAGCACGCTCGCGCGCATGAAGGCAGACGGGCGCAAGATCACGAGCCTGACCTGCTATGACGCGAGTTTCGCCGTCCTTCTCGATGAAGCCGACGTCGATGTCGTGCTGGTCGGCGACTCCATGGGCATGGTCATCCAGGGGCACGATACGACCGTGCCGGTGACGATGGATCACATCGTCTACCACACCCGCGCAGTCGCGCGCGGCCTGCACCGGCCGTTCCTGATTGCCGACCTGCCATTCATGAGTTATCCATCGAAGGACAAGGCGCTCGAGAATTCCGTGCGCCTCATGCAGGAAGGTGGCGCCAAGATGGTGAAGCTCGAAAGCGGCGGCAGCCAGGCCGAGATCGTGGAGTTCCTCACCGGTCACGACATCGCAGTCTGCGCGCACCTCGGCCTGCGGCCGCAGTCGGTGCACAAGACCGGCGGCTTTCGCGTGCAGGGCCGGGAGCGGGACGCGGCCGCGCAGATGATCGAGAATGCCAAGCGCCTGGAATCGGCGGGCGCGGACATCGTGCTGCTGGAGTGCATCCCCGCGGACCTCGGCAAGGCGATCACGGAGGCGCTGCACGTGCCCGTCATCGGGATCGGCGCAGGACCCGCCACGGACGGACAGATCCTGGTGCTCTATGACATTCTCGACATCACGACCGGACGCAAGCCGCGCTTCGTACAGAACTTCATGAAGGGCGCCGGTGACAACCGTGAGGCGCTGAAGCGCTACGTCGAGGCCGTCCGGACGGGCACCTATCCCGCCCCGGAACACTGCTTCTCTTGACCATGCTGCTACCACGAGTTCGCCTGTTCCTGACAGGCTCGCCGCGATGCCCGTTTCGCGCTTCCTCTGCGAGCACCTGCTCGATGAACTCGAAGTCATCGAAGCATGCATCTCTCGCATCCACGCGCAGGACCGAGATGTCGTTCCCCGATAGAGACAGCTTACATTCGCGATAGGCCTCAGAGCGTATGCCGAGGGAAGTGTTCCAAAGCCTTCGGACCGCTCCACGCCAGCGGTCGATCATTCTTGTGCGCGCCATTGGCGTATGCGCGGAGGCGGTAACTTCGTGTTACGCTGGCCACCCACAGTCATCATAACATCCCAGGACCGCAGCGTGGAGAGCACTATCGGCCGTCGGACGCCCGGCGCGCAGCGCCTCGAATCGAGCGGCGCGTTCATGGCTCGGAGCCGGCGGTGTCGCTCACGTCCGTGTTCGCTTCGACGCTGATGGATATCGTCACCACCATCGCGGCGGTGCGCGAGCACGTGCGCCGCTGGCGCAGCGAGGGAAGGCGCACCGCCTTCGTTCCGACCATGGGGAATCTCCACGCCGGCCACGTGAGTCTCATCGAGACCGCGCGCCGCCACGGCGACCGCTTCGTGGCCAGCATCTTCGTCAATCCCATGCAGTTCGGTCCGAACGAGGATTTCGCGCACTATCCGCGCACGCCCGCCCAGGACGCCCGCATGCTGTCCGACGCTGGCTGCGATCTCATGTTCATGCCCGACGTCGGCGAAATCTATCCCAACGGCTCGGAGCGGGCGACGCGAGTCGAGGTGCCAGGCCTCTCGAGCATCCTCGACGGCGAGTTCCGTCCCGGACACTTCGAGGGTGTCGCAACGGTCGTCGCCAAGCTCTTCCACATCGTGGAGCCCGATGTCGCCGTTTTCGGCGAAAAAGACTTCCAACAGCTCACCGTCATCCGCCGGATGGTGGCCGATCTCTGCATGCCCATCTCCATCATCGCGGCCACGACCGTTCGCGAGCCGGACGGCCTCGCCATGAGCTCGCGCAATCAATATCTCACTGACGAAGAGCGTCGCACCGCGCCCATCATTCATCAAACATTGCAGGCCGCCGTCGAGCGGCTACGCGCCGGCGACAGAGATTTCGCAGCCATCGAGCGCCAAGGGGTCGAGGCTCTGGAGCGGACGGGATTCAGGGCGGATTACTTCTCCGTCCGGCGCGCAGACGATCTCAGCAGTCCAGATGCCACCACGCAGCACCTCGTGGTCCTGACAGCCGCGCGCCTCGGCCGTGCCCGTCTGATAGATAATCTTCAAGTCCGAACGTAAAAGAAGAGCGCATCGCAAATTGATCCTGGCCAGAAGCTGATCGCCACGACGGCGATCCGCTAGCCTACGTGGGTTCGCCCCATGCGGCGAACGCCCGCACGGGACCGCGCGGGCCGGGTACCCTGGCGCCAAGGATGGCCAGAGCGATGCGCCTAAAAGGCGTTCTGGCCAGGGTCAATTCGTGAGGCGCTCTGGACGCCGACAGCGCCACTGCGCTGCCGCTCCAACGCCCAATCAATATGCTCCCGCACCAACGCAGACGCCCCCTCTCTTCTCTGCTCCAGCGCCCGAATCACCCCCTCCGAGGCAGGCGCATTCCCCAGCGCTATCGCAATGTTCCGCGACCACTTTTCATACCCGATGCGGTAGATCGCCGACCCTCGCATCCGCTCCTCGAACTGCGCCTCCGTCCACGCAAATAGCTCCGTCAGCCGCGCCGCATCCAGCCCATGGCGCACTTTGAAGTCCGGATGCGCCGCCGCGTGCGCGTACTTGTTCCACGGGCAGACGAGCTGACAGTCGTCGCAGCCGTAGATGCGGTTGCCGATCGCCGGCCGCAGCGCCTCCGGTATTGCGCTGTGATGCTCGATGGTGAGGTACGCGATACAGCGGCGCGCATCCAAGCGATAGGGCGCCACGATGGCCGCCGTCGGACAGGCCGTGATGCAGGCCGTGCAGGTGCCGCAGTGCGCACTCGCCGGCTCGTCCTCAGGGAGCGGCAGGTCGGTCAGGATCTCCCCGAGGAAGAACCACGAGCCCGCATCGCGCGCGATCAGGTTGGTATGCTTGCCGATCCATCCGAGCCCGGCATTGCGGGCGTGCGCCTTCTCGAGCACCGGAGCGCTGTCGACACAGACGCGATACCCGAATGGTCCGATGTCCTGCGCGAGCTCCTTGGCGAGCTGCGCGAGCGCCCCGCGCAGCACCTTGTGGTAGTCGCGTCCGAGTGCGTAGCGGGAGATGTAGCCGCTCTCGGCATTGCTCAGCACTGCCTCCGCATCCCGGGCGGCGGCGGGCCAATAGTCCATCCGGGCGCTCACCACACGAGTCGTCCCCGGCACGAGCTCCTGCGGACGGCTGCGCATCGTGCCATGGCGGCGCATGTAGTCCATCTCACCGTGAAAGCCCGCATCGAGCCAGCGCAGCAGGTGTCGCTCGTCCTCCGGGATGTCGATGCGCGCCACCCCGATGCGATCGAAACCGGCTTCCCGGGCGCGCGCCGCCAGCTTGTTCTTGGCCGCTGCCGGATCGAGCGGCGGCGGTCGTGTCATGGCTTCCTCACCGCGCCATTATAATCGCCCGATGGCGCTTCCCGTCTGCCTCTACTCCACCGCTCAAGTGCGGGCGCTCGATGCGCATGCGATCGAGACGCTCGGCATTCCGGGTTATACGCTCATGAAGCGGGCCGGCGAGGCCGCTCTGCGGTACTTGCGCACGCGCTTTCCTGTCGCCCACCGTATCGTCATCGTCTGCGGAGCCGGCAACAACGGAGGTGATGGGTACGTACTCGCGCGTTTCGCCCACGCGGCGGGCCTCACCGTCACCACACTCGCAGCGACCTCACCCGATAGCCTTCGGGGTGATGCGCGTCAGGCGTATGAGGATTTGCGCGCGAGTGGCGTTCCCGTTCAACCCTATGAACCGGAGCGGTTCGCGGAGGGTGAGGTCATCGTCGACGCCTTGCTGGGCACAGGGCTGCGAGGCCCCGCGCGCGAAGAGGTCGCGCGCGTGATCCGCGACATCAACGGTTCCGGCCGCCCCGTACTCGCCGTCGATGTTCCTTCCGGTCTGGACAGCGACACCGGTGTGCCGCTGGGCGAGACCGTGCGCGCGGATTGCACGGTGACCTTCGTCGGCTTGAAGACCGGCCTTTTCATTGGCGACGGACCGGAATTCGCGGGCACGGTGTTCTTCGATGACCTCGAGATCAGTCCCGACCAGACGGCGGCGACACCGGCGCGCGTGGAGCGCATCCTGGATTCGGCAATCCAACAGGCACTGCCGCGCCGCGCGCGCTCCTCGCACAAGGGCGACTTTGGCCGCGTACTGATCGTCGGCGGGGGAGTGGGCATGCCGGGAGCCGTTCGGCTGGCCGGCGAGGCCTGCCTGCGTGTCGGCGCCGGCCTGGTGACGGTGGCCGTCGCACCTGAGAATGTGCCGGCGATCGCGGCGGGAAGACCGGAGTTGATCTGTCTACCGGTCGCAGATACCGGGGCGCTGGCGGAGGCGCTCGCGCGGACTGATGTGACCGCAATTGGACCGGGACTCGGCCGCACGCCGTGGGCGCGGACCGTGCTCGAGAAAGTGCTGAATGCGGGTAAGCCGCTCGTGGTCGATGCAGATGCTCTCAACATCGTCGCGGAGTCCCACGCGCCCGCACGCGAGGATTGGGTCCTGACACCTCATCCGGGCGAGGCAGCGCGCCTGCTCGGCACGGATACCAGCGACATCCAGCGGGACCGCCTCGCTGCCCTCGAGCATCTCGTCGCACGTTATCGCGGCACCGTCGTTCTCAAAGGGGCCGGCACGCTCGTCGGCGCACCAGGGCGCACCCCGGCGCTCTGCGAGCGCGGCAATCCCGGCATGGCGACGGCCGGCATGGGGGATGTGCTGACTGGCACGATTGCGGGCATCCTCGCTCAATGCCGAGATGCGTGGCTCGCCGCGCGAGTGGGCGTGCTGGTGCACGCCATGGCCGGCGATGCGGCGGCGCGCATGGGAGAGCGAGGCCTCCTCGCCGGCGATGTCGCCCGGGAGCTGCGCAACTGCGTCAATCTCTGAAGACACCGGAAGAGACGGAGGCGCTCGGCGCGAGGCTCGCCGCGGCCCGTCCTCCCGGGCGCGAGCAGGCGGCCATCCTCTACCTGACGGGCGATCTGGGCGCGGGCAAGACCACCCTGGTGAGGGGATTCGCGCAAGCCTGCGGGGTCGCGGCGGCGGTGCGAAGTCCCACGTACACGCTGGTGAACGTGCATGAGGCGCAAGCCCTCGTGCTGGTGCATCTCGATCTCTATCGGCTGCGCGACCCAGGTGAGCTCGAGCACCTCGGTCTGCGTGAGTGGGCGCGGCCCGGCTGTCTCTGGCTCGTCGAATGGCCGGAACGGGCAGGGGGCTTACTACCGCCTGCCGACGTGACGGTGCGCCTGGCTGCCGGACCGAATGCACATCAGGCCGACATCATTGCTGGAAGCGCCATAGGAGCCGCCTGGCTCGAAGGCATCCGAAGTAGTTGAAAACTTGCGGCGCGACTCGTAGATTACGCGTCAAGTAGCGCTGCAAAGTCGATGATAAGAAAGGTCTTTCAGCTAGGGGTTCTGGTTCTTCTCGGCGTCGGCTCGGCCATGGTCCCGGGCGCGGCGGTCCGGGCCGCGGGTGCGCGCCTGCGCGCCGTGCATCTGACCACGTCGGCGGCAGGCGCACGCGTCACCCTCGACCTCTCGCGCGTCACGGACGAAAAGCTCTTCGAGCTCGATCACCCCTTCCGCGCGGTCATCGATTTGCCGCGGACCCATGCCGGGCCTGGACTGAGAGTTCCCCGCGCACACGGGCTCGTTGCCGGCATTCGCGTGGGCCGCAGACCGCACGGCGCGCTGCGGCTGGTGCTCGAACTGAATGCGGCCACACGAGTGCACGCCGACTGGACCCATTCCAGGGCGCGGGGACCGCAGCTCGTCCTCACGCTCGGTGAAGCACCGGCCACCGGCGCAAGGGCCGTTGCGAGCGCCGCGCCCGAGCGCATTCCCAGAGCGATTCATGCGCTGCACGCGCCGGTGGACAGCGGGCGCGACATCATCGTCGCGGTCGATCCCGGACACGGAGGCCAGGATCCGGGCGCCATCGGTCTCCACCGCACGCAAGAGAAGAACGTGACGCTCGCGATCGCACGCCGGTTGGCGCAGCAGATCAATGCACAGCGCGGCATGCGGGCCATCCTGACACGCAACAGCGATGTCTTCATTCCCCTTCGAGACAGGATGCGGATCGCGCGCCGCGCCAAGGCCGATCTCTTCGTCTCCATCCACGCCGACTGCATCACCGACCGGCAGATCTCCGGCGCATCCGTTTACATCCTCTCCCTGCGCGGCGCCTCGAGCGAGGCCGCCCGCTGGCTCGCCGAGCGCGAGAACGACGCCGATCTCAAGGGCGGCGTCGCGCTCGATGACAAATCGAGCACCCTTGCCTCCGTTCTCCTCAACCTCTCCCAGTCCGCCACGATCAGCGAGAGCATGACGGCCGCGCGAGAGGTGATCGTCTCTCTGGATCGCTCGGTTCCCGTGCGCAAGTCCGAGGTGCAGCAGGCCGCGTTCGTCGTCCTGAAGTCCCCCGACATTCCCTCGATGCTGGTCGAGACGGACTACATTTCCGATCCCGTCGAGGAGCGCAAGCTCCGCAGCCCCGCCCGCCAGCAAAAAATCGCCGCCGCCGTCTTCCACGGAATCCGCGGTTACTTTCGCCAGCATCCCCCCTCCGGCACCCTTTTCGCCGAAGAACAAAAGCCCCCGAACGACCTGGTAGCAGGCAATCAATAGCCGGCAGCCCGATGGCCCCGAACGCTCGAGAGGAGCGTGCCGTAAAATATTCCTGGCCAGACGCTGATCGCCAGGACGGCGATCCGCCCCTGAGACCCGCCGTCGCAAGACGAAGTGCCCCGGGAAACCCTCTACGGATGGATTTACGGCGTTCTGGCCAGGAATATTTTACGGCACGCTCCGGAGCCATAGACTTGCCCATCCGC
>Ga0134125_10000482_pt1 | contig 54003 bp, 39 predicted proteins | sample KB31751_FD_96464 | JGI IMG/M metagenome (GOLD analysis project Ga0134125, IMG submission 96464) | Terrestrial soil microbial communities with excess Nitrogen fertilizer from Kellogg Biological Station, Michigan, USA - KB3-175-1 | ecosystem: Environmental > Terrestrial > Soil > Unclassified ... | reverse complement strand
GGCCATTCGGTTCCCATCTTTAAAAAGGACGCCTTCAATACGCAGATCCGCGAATTTTTCACTCATCCTTACCGCAAGATCGAAGGCATGGGGAGATTTCAATAGCGTGCTTTGAACTCGGAAGGGTTCTCGCCCACCAACTTCCTGAAGATCCGGGTGAAATAAGAAAGGCTCTCCAGACCCACCGCATAACAGGTCTCGCTGACATTGCGCCCCTGCATCAGGAGGTTCTTCGCCCGCTCGATCCTGTACTGGTTGACAAAATCAGTGAACGTCATATTCGTTTGTTTCTTGAAATAACGGCAGAATGCCGCCGTGGTCAGATGAACTTTCTTCGCCACATCGTTGACGTTCGGTTCTGCGTCGAAATGCGCGTCGATATATTTGTACACCTCTCCCATCCGGACTTTGTCTTTCAGGATAAAACTCTGCTCCTGCAAATCGGCGTTCAGGTATTCCCCTTCTTCCGACAGCGCCAACATCTGGAAGACCTTGACGAGCTGCAGCAACTGATCCAACGCCGGCAACCCGTCCAGCGTTATCAGGATGTCCGCCACCTCCTTCTTTGTCTCGCCGTAGAAGGAGATGCCATATTGCGCATCCCCGAAAAGCCGGGCGACGTCCCGGAGCTCCGGAGCCGTCCCGATCGCCTTACCCAGGAAATCCGTCCGCAACTGGACGACGGTCTGGTGGTAGTCGAAGCGTTGCCGGTAATCAAAGTTGAGGTGCGGCAGGTTCCCGCCGATCAGGACGAGGTCCGATGTCGTATACGTTGAGATATGACGCCCCACGTGCCTGATCCCCGCGGCCGCCGACACATAGACAAGTTCGATTTCCAGGTGATAGTGCCAGAAATACTTGTTGCGCAGCCGCGGCGAGAACACTTTAAAGGATTGACCCGCCGGAAACTCTATTTTCTCTAATTTGACCGTTTCCATCCACCCAAATCTACAAAACTGGTCAATACAGAGCAAATCTCGGTCAATGCAAAAAACACATACCCCTCGGGGGGCCGCTATCTTTGACCCATAAAAACGACATCATGACAACCACTCCCACCACAGTCGACACGCCTGCCGCCGCCATCCCCGCCACAGCCGCTACCCCCGCCAACGCGCACAAAGAGATCCCGGGCAACCCTTCCACCGCCAAATCGTCCAGCCTGAAACTCAACGACCGCAGCAACGGCGAGCCGCTCCGGGTCCTCAGCGAAGCCGACTGGGAATTCTGGATCACCAACGGCTATGTCGTCATCAAAAATGCCGTCCCCGGGGAGCAGGCCCAGCGCCTTGCCGACTATCTCTGGCAATACGAAGACAAAGACCCGAACGACGCCACCACCTGGTACCGGAAACCCAACGTCGATATGCAGATGAAGGAGCTCGTCAACACCGGCATGGTCGAGATCTACAACCATCAATTTATGTGGGATAACCGCCAGTATCCGCGCGTGCACCAGGCCTTTGCCGATGTTTGGGGCACCGAAAAGCTCTGGGTCACGATCGATCGCGCCAACCTGAATTTCCCCCTCGCGCCGGGCTTCGGGTACAAGGGCTTCATCCACTGGGACTATGATCCGGAGACCAGGCCCCAGAACGTCCAGGGCGTGCTCGCGCTGGCCGACCAGACGGACGAAAATATGGGCGGATTTCAATGCATCCCCGAATTGTACCGCACCTACGACAGCTGGAAACTCACGCAGCCGGCGGACCGCGATCACTATAAACCCGACACGACCGGCTTCGGGATCGTCAAGGTCCCCATGGAAGCCGGCGATCTCCTCATCTTCAACAGCCTCGAGCCTCATGGCATCCGGCCGAACCGCAGCGGGAACAAGGTCCGCATCGCGCAATATATTTCCATGATGCCGGCGCAGGAGGAGAACGAGGAGCTGCGGCAATGGCGGATCAACAGCTGGCAAAGCCGCAACCCGATGGAAGGATATGCCTTTCCAGGCGACCCGCTCCAACGCGAAAAAAAGAACCCGGTGGCGAAGCTCTCGGATTTAGGGGAAAGGCTGCTGGGATTGAAGAAGTGGTAGGGATGGGCGCGGTCCTCCCTACTCCACCAACACCACCGTCCCCTTTTTCGAGATCTCCTTTCCAAAATAGGTCACGGCCTCGGCCGCCCAAACATACACACCGGACGCCCCGCGCCGCCCATTCACCATCCCGTCCCAGCCTTCCCCTATCCGCGAGGTGCTATACACGAGTTGCCCCATCCGGTTATAGACGCTGAACGAGATCAACTTCGAAATGCCAACCGGAACAGGTCTGAACACCCGGTTGGCCGCGCGGCCCGGGGTAAAGGCATTGGGCACAAAAAGGTCGGGGAGTGTCCGGAAAACGACAACTCGCACCGCTGCCTGTGCGAAACACCCGATCGGGTCGGTCGCCGTGACGATATATCGGACAGAATCGATATCGGAAAGGGTCGCGACCGGAGTGGCAATTCCCGGATCGCTCAGCCCCCCCGGCGGCGACCAGGAGAAAACATCGTCATCCTCGTTACTCACCGCTTGCAATTGGAGCGGTTGTCCAACCACGACAGCCGTGTCGTCCCCGGCCCATACCCGGGGCAGGGCCTGCACCCAAACCTGCTGATAGGCCGTATCCGTACATCCATCCGTCGCCGCAAACGCATAGGCCAGCGTATCCATCCCCGCCCCCGCGGTAAGCGGGTCGAACATTCCCTCCTTCGTCACCCCCCTCCCGAAGAAACCGGCAGTCCCCGCAAGTCCCGCCAGCTCTCCCGCGTTCGCGATATTCACCATGGTGTCGATCTCGCACTGTTTTGGGATCGCCGCGAACTGAACATGCGGGCTGGGCGAGAGCGTCACCGGCTGGTCGGACCCATTGTCGCAGGTATATCCCGAAGACGCGATCATCCGCACGGTATAGCTGGCGGCGTTCGCGGTCACCGGGTTGGGATATCGGTGCAAATACAGTTTCCCCGGCGCAGGCAGGGAATCCGTATACGATACGCCGGCCGAATCCCCCCAATCGATGCGGACGGCCACCACCGAGCCAAAATCGACCGTGCTGAAATTCTCCAGCCCGACCGGTTGGTTGCTGCAAAGCCGCGAGTCGTTCAACACCTGGAAACTCGCGACCGGGTTGGTGCCGTTCACCGTGAAGGTCCTGGTCGCGCTGTCGATACAACCCTGGCGATTCGCGACCGTTAGGGTCATTTGATAATTGGCGGCCGCGGAAAAACGGTGCGTGGGGTTCTGTAACGTGGAACGGTCAGGGTTGCCCGGCGAAGCATTCGGGTCGCCGAAACGCCACGAATAGGTAAACGGCAGGGTCTCCGCGTCCGGCGAATAAGTACTGTCAAAGAATTGCCCGACCGCATCGTTCAGGCAGATCTTCGGCATGATATAGTTGACGATCGGCGTCGGGTAGGTCTTCACCGTCACGCTGTCGATCGACGAGCAGCCGGGGTTGTCCGCGAACGCCGTCCGCACGAAATATTTATGAAGCGCCGAATCGCCTGTGGGGTTGTCCAGGTGCAGGACAGGCGCGGAAGAAGTTGTGTCGCTAAGCCCGACCGGGGGCCACCAGGCATAGGTGTAGGCTGGGTTTGCCGGCCCCCCAAGCCGGATGCTGTCTTGGGGACAAAAGGCGACGGGTGGCCCGGCGTAGGACGGCGCCATCTGTGTGTAGATGATCACATTCTTGATCGAGTGGGTATCGTCATATCCGCCGGTGCTCGCCGTGAATCCCATGTATCCGGTGAAATTGAAGAGATTCGGCTGGTAGGTGGTCAGGTACAGCGTGTCGTTGACATAAACCGATATTCTGCCGGTATCGTACTCGATCTTTGCCCGGTTATAATTTGGTCCCCGCATATAGGTCATGTCGCCCTTTGAGTTGTCCCTGGTCGGCTGCCCATTACATTCTCCGTAGGTCAGGATATTGCCGTTGGGGTCCGTTTGATCGTAGCCCTTTCCATACCGGATCTCGATCTTTGGCATCAGGTAGTGTACCGTGTTGGTGTCGAACGCGATACAGTTGTTCCAGGTGTCGAAGCAAACCTTCAGGCCATTGGCGACATCGGGTATACCCAGCCCGCCCCCATTTACGTAAGCGGAGGGCGGCACATCCAGGAAACAAAAAGCCAGCCCGTCCGCCCCGGTCCCGTCGTACATCCGGAAGTCGAATTCCGCGATCCATTTGTTGCAGAAGGAAAGATTGATCGGCTGCGCATAAAAGATCGCGCCGCTATTGCTCAGTCCGTTCCGGACGAGGACCAATTCCGAGTCGGCGCTCCCGGTGACATTCCCCACGCGGGCATCCCCTGCGAGATTCCAGCCCGTGATGTTCATGGGCGCCCCCGTCAGCTGCGCAAATACATAATTTTGAGCACGTACCGGCCTGCAGAAACCTGTGATCAGGCCATATAAAAGCAAACATTTCAGGTAGGGGTTCATCCGGGTAATGACAAGCCCCGTAAAATACAAAAAGATACCCGAATCTGCCAGTCCAACTTGTCCTAAATTGCAGCCAGCCGATCAGCACAGCCAACTTTGTCCCGCCATGCCTTACCGCCCGACCTACTGGCTCACACGCTTCCTCATCCTCCGCCTCCTCGGCATTGTCTACGCCGTCGCCTTCCTCGTGGCGATCAACCAGGTCCTGCCCCTCATCGGTTCACACGGGCTCACGCCGGTCGGGCTGTTTATCCACCGGGTCAGGGAAGCGCTCGGTTCCACCGGCGCCGGTTTCTTCCGCCTCCCCTCGATCTTTTGGTTTACGCACTCGGACGCCGCCCTCCTCATCACCGCGTGGATCGGGCTGATCCTTTCCTGCGTCGTGATCGCCGGCTATGCCAACGTCCCCATACTCTTCCTCCTCTGGGCCGGTTACATGTCGTTTTGCAACATCGGCCAGGAATGGTACGGCTACGGCTGGGAGATCCAACTCCTTGAAACCGGTTTTCTCGCCATTTTCCTCTGTCCCCTCGTCGATCCGCGACCCTTCCCAAAACGCGAGCCGCCCCTGCCGATCATTATCCTCTTCCGCTGGCTGATCTGCCGCATCATGTTCGGCGCCGGCCTCATCAAACTTCGTGGCGACGAGATCTGGCGAAACTCCACCGCGCTCTACTATCATTTCGAAACGCAGCCCATGCCCGGCCCCCTCAGTCGCTGGTTCCATTTCCTGCCCCGGGCGGTCCTTCGTGCCGGCGTTTGGTTCAACTGGGTGGCGGAACTGATCGCGCCTCTCTTCGCCTTCTGGCCGCGGGTCGCCCGTCACACGGCGGGGATCGTCATGGTGCTCCTCCAACTCATGCTGATCCTCAGCGGCAATCTTTCGTTTTTGAATTGGTTGACCATCGTCCCCGCCCTCGCCTGCTTCGACGACCGTTTCTGGTCGCGCCTCGTTCCGAAAGCCCTGAACCGCCGCGCCGAAAAGGCCCGGGCCGCCGCCGTTCCTTCCCGTCCCATGACCGTCACGGCCTGGATGGTCACCGTCATGATCGGCGCCCTGAGTTTCCAGCCGGTGGTGAATATGCTTTCTCCGGATCAGATCATGAATACCTCCTTCGATCCGCTCAACCTCGTCAACACCTATGGCGCCTTCGGATCGGTCGGCCGCGTCCGATACAATATCGTTTTCGAAGGCACCGTGGATGAGATCCCCACCGACTCCGCAATCTGGAAAGAATATCCGTATAAGGGCCTCCCCACCGATCCCGACAAACGGCCCCCGCAGGTTGCTCCCTATCACCTGCGCTTCGACTGGCAGATGTGGTTTGCTGCAATGTCCACTCCGGACGAGTATCCCTGGACCTACCTGTTGGTTGATAAATTGCTTCACAACGACCCGTTCGCCCTCAGCCTTTTTGCCGCCAACCCCTTCCCCGGCAAGCCGCCGCGGTACGTCCGCGCCGTCCTCTACCGGTATTCGTTCGCCCCGCCGGGCAACCCGGGTCATCACTATTGGACCCGCAAACGGCTGGGCAACCCCTGGCTCCCCGCAATGGCCCCGGAAGATCCCCGTATTCTCGAATACGGGAAGGAATCCGGCGCCACTCCCTGAACCCGTGCCGCCCCCCGCCCCTTGCCGCCCTGCCCTGTCGGCGACGGCGTCCGGCCTCCGCGCATCATCACGCTATTGCCGCGTAGCGAGATAGCGCGCCTCCAGGAACTTCATCCCCGCACTCCACCATTCCGGCGTCGAGACGGTAAAATGATCTCCCGGGAAATACGCGAAGACAAACGGCGTCCCGAGCTTTTTCATTTCGTCATCCAGCATATGCACCGCGTAATTGAGCAGGAAATTGTCCCTGGTTCCTACCGTCACCCTGACCTTTCCTTTCAGGTCTTTCTCCAGCGACGGCCAGTTGCTGCGGAGATACAGGGAGATATCGTATTTCTTCCAGTGCTCCACACATGCCGGATCGATCACTCCCGTCACCGGGTCGCAGATTTCCACCGGCCGGCCGTCGGCCCCTTTCGCACTGAAGACATAATTGAATGAATGCATCTGCTCGCCGCGATAGATCACGCGCTCTTCGCCATAGGCCTGTTTCTGAGTGGCCACCGGGAAAGACCCGGCGATCGTCGCCACCATCCGCTCGTTGCTGTCCTTAGCATAGAACATATTGTCGCCGGCATACAGATCCACCTGCTGAAAGCTCCGGAAATCCACGGGGTCCGGTGAACTCGACCAGCAGCCGCCAAACACGGTGGGATAATGCGTCTGCAACCACAGCACCGTCCATCCGCCACTGCTATGTCCCCACAACAGGGGCGGTCCGTCGCACCGGAACTCCCGCTCGACCGCCGGCAACAACTCCTTCACCAGCGCATCGCCCCAGGGTCCGTTGTTGTCGCTGTTGGCATAGACCGAGTGACCGCCCGGACAATTGCCGTCGAGATAAAGGGTGATCGTGGGGATGGTATCCAGTATCGTCCCGAAAGCGGTTGTGCTTCCCGAGTAACGGTGATAGTCTCCGCCATATCCGGACACGTTGACCAGGAGCGGGAATTTCCTGCCCGGCTCCTTGTAGTATTCCTTCGGCAGCAACACGGCCGCATGCACCGTCACGGGCTTTCCGCAAAAACGGCTCAACAAAGCCGAAGGCACTTTCATTTCCTTTACCAGCTCCGTTTCATGGAACTCCTGGCCGGGTACCACCTCGCTGCATTGCAACCTGAACACTTTATGCGTCTCCTTGCCGACGTTGACGCGTTGAGGCGCGCTGTACATGTTGCCCGGGCTCTCCGACATCGCCCTGCCCCCGAGATTCCGATCCCAAACCGCCTGAACGTAATATTCCCCCCGCTCGATATCCGATAACGGTACCGGATAACCGACCGCCTTGTCATCGAAGACCACTGCGACCCCCGGTTTCACATTTTTCACGTCGACCGCGAAACAGGGAAACGATTGAATATCGATCATCGCCCCTTTGGGGTTCCTATCATCCTTGTTAAGAAACAGCAAAACCCTTCCGGTAAAAGGCCCGGCAAACGCGCCGGCCGTATATTGCACTTGGAATTGCTGCGCGACAGCGGCACTGCCTGCAAAAAGGCAGATGGGCAGCAGAAGTGGTAAGATTTTCATAAGGCCAAAGGTATATTTTTCTACGGCCGGGGAATAATGTTCTTATTTCCTTCGAACCATATCGCCAAAAATGGATTGAACACGGGTTGGGGTTGCCTATGCCGCAATGATCCCCGATACATGCGTCCCATGCCCGACATCGTCTTCCGGCGGCGCGTTGAGGTTGGTCAGGTTACCGATAAAGCCCGAAGTATCCAGCCCTTCGAGGTCCACAAAATTCCCCCGCTTCACGATCTTGCCCTCCAGCTCGGGGTGATCCAGGTTTACGCCCGTGTCGAGGACGGCGATATGGATATCCGCGTTGCCGCGCGTCTGCGCCTTTGCAAACGGCAGCCGGATGAGATCTCCAGCCGTCGCGCTCAGGCTCGTTGCCGAAGAGACCTTGTAATCGGGCAGGTGCGTCTGGACGATCTGCGCCTTCCTGGCGTCTTCCACGATGGGCAGCAACTTGATGCGGTCGACAAGTCGCGGAGGGAGAGCATAGTCTCGTTGAAGGATGATCCGGTAGATCCGGTCCAGCCCAGCCGCCCGCTCTTCCGGGCTCCAGTCGTCGCCCGCAGGATCGTACTCGTTCGTCACCCAATACCTGATGTTGTGATCGGCCATGACCGAGTCCACCTCGGGATGAAGGGACTCGAGCAATTGAGATTTGTCGTTGATAAAGTCCACCCAGTACGGCGAATGATCATCAACGTCAGGTAAGAACCCGACCGTTTGGACGATAAGATGCTGTTTCATTTCCCGGTTCTTGAAAAATGACTAATCGAAGGTTACAGATCGTTCGTAAGGTGCAGGTAAAGTAGAGAGTTCAGGAGATTATCAGTAGATGACACAAAGGTTATTTCATTTTTTTGATCTGTCAATACCCGGAAAATGGTACTGCTGCATTTTGAGTGTTTGATAAACTGATTTACAAATCCTTGAAGCGATAAAAATATTTTTATTAATTTTTTTTGAGATGGTGGGACTAAATATTTCCACTTAGGACGTCGGATGGCGCGGGCGCGGAGTCCTTCTAAACATTATTACCGCGAATTCGCACCAATTAATAAAAACACTCCCCCTCGGGGGGCCTCCGCCGCTGGACCCGCCGCCGACCCCGTATTCCCTACCTTTGCAGCATGGCATCCGTCTTCATCACCGGCTCCGCTGACGGCCTCGGAAAAACGGCCGCGCAACTCCTGGTTGCACAGGGTCACGCCGTCACGCTTCATGCCCGCAGCCCCGAACGATGCAGGGACGCGCTGGCCGCAGTACCGGGCGCTGCGGGTGCTATAGCGGGCGACCTGAGCAGCATCGCCGCCACAAAGGAAGTCGCCGCTCAGGCGAATAAATTGCCGGCATTCGATGCGATCATCCACAATGCGGCCATCGGATCGGGCGAGCGAAAACGCATCTCCACGGTCGATGGATTGCCCGAAGTCTTTGCCGTCAATGCCCTCGCGCCCTATATCCTGACTTGCCTGATCCAGCGGCCGCGCCGGCTGATCTATATGAGTTCCGGTCTCCACCGGGGCGGTGACGCCGGCCTTGGGGACCTGACCTGGGAACGGCGGCCATGGAATGGCTTCGCCGCCTACTCCGACTCGAAACTTTGCGACGTCTTCCTTGCTTTCGCCGTCGCCCGAAAATGGAAGGATGTATTGTCCAATGCTGTCGACCCTGGCTGGGTCGCTACAAAGATGGGCGGCCCGGGCGCCCCCGACAGCCTCGAGGAAGGCTCGGCGACGCAGGCCTGGCTTGCCGTCAGTGAAGACAAAGCGGCATTGGCCAGCGGCCATCTTTTTTATCATAGAAAGCAGCGGGACGCCCACCCCGCCGCCAGCGCACCCGAAGCGCAGGAGAAATTCCTGGCCGATTGCAAACGGATCTCCGGCGTTGGTTTTCCCGGGCAATGACTGTCAACTCCGGCGGTAGCCGCCAATCCTTTCAATAGTAGCCGCCAACTCCTTCAGCGGTAGCCGCCCGGCGACCTCCAACAGCGCCTCCGACCGCCAACGTCCGCGCGCCCGCGCCGCGCCCGCGCCTACTGCGCCCCCTGGATCACATTGAAATACATTTCCTTGCGCCGCACAAACCCCAACCCCTCATACACGCTTATCGCCTTCGTATTATGCGCCCAAACATGCAGCATGGGCGCTTCTCCCATCCCCCTGATCCGCTCTACCTGGTAATACGTGAGCGCCGCACCAAGTCCCTGCCTCGCATAATCCGGATGCGTGCAAACACCGCTGATCTCGATATAGGGTACCGGATGCAGGCGATGACCCGACATGGCCATGAGCCGGTCGCCGTCGAAGACCCCCACAAAGTTGCCGAACTCGATCGTCCGCTCGCCAAACGGCCCCGGGTTGGTCAGTTTCGCTAAAGCCACCATCTGCGGCACATCCTTCTGCCCCAGTGGCACGAACGTCCATTTGTCCCAGCCCTCCGGCCTGGTCGCCTCGTCTCCCATCAACTGAAGCCCGATCCCATGATGGATGACCTTCCAACCCCCGGGGATAAGGATGTCGGCGGCAGACACCACGACGGCCACTTGCCTCGGGGGCAACACGGTCGCCAGTTGATGAAACCGCCCGGCCTCAAAATCCTGCAATCCCACAAAGGGTGAAACATCGGCCGGGAAATACCTGACCCCCTCATTACCCAAACTGAGGTTGCTGTTACCGCTGATCATCCCGTACCAGGCAGGATTATCCAATATTTCAGGATTTCGTAAATTTGGCATCATTTAGGTACTGTCCTCCCGATTGTTATCAACAGCAACAAAACTATATAATTATGAACAAGATATTACTCGGCCTTCTCGCCGGCGTCGCCATCGGGATCGCAATCGCGCCCGACAAAGGGTCGAAGACCCGCCAAAAGATCCGCGAGGGTTTCGACGACCTGAAAAATAAAGCCAGCGATGCCGCCCGCGAATTCGCGGACGAAGTCGACAAAGGATTCGAGAAGATCAAGACAAAATTCGACAACGCCCTCTGATCGGATTTCCAAAAATTTCCTACATTCATCCTACCCATATTTACCGATGGGTTCCGATACATGAGACGTAGGAAATTCCTGTTGCTTACTGCGACCGGCGCCCTGGCCACGATGGCGCCTTTTTGCCGCTCCCGCCGGAACGACCCGGCATTGAGCAAACCCCTGTTCCTGGCCACGCTCTGCGATGCGCCCACTTTGAAAAAGATCGGCGCTGCCTACCGGGCATCAGTACCCGACGAGTCGAAGCGGTCGACGCTGGGCGACCTGCTGACTGCCGGCCTTCCCGACGACGCCGGCCTCGCCAACCAACTTGGCAGCAAAGTCCGGCAAGACTTCGCGGCAGGCCGGATCGTCACCGTCGACGGCTGGGTGCTCTCCGTCACCGAAGCCCGTCAATGCGCCATGTATTCCCTGCAATAGCCTATAAACGTCCCCAAGACTTTCCTCTATGTACACTGACGCCCGCAACCTCCCCAATGAAACCCATATCGAAGGCGATATCTGTATCGTCGGCACCGGCCCGGCCGGGCTCAGCATCGCCATGGAATGGGAGGGAACGCCCTATAAGGTCATTCTCCTTGAAGGCGGCGGACTGGAGTATGACGACCAGATGCAGGACCTGTATGCCGGGCCCGAAACCGGCCAACGCTATTATCCGCTTCGTTCCACGCGGCTTCACTATTTCGGCGGAACCAGCAATCACTGGGCGGGTTTTTGCTCCACCTTCGACCCCATCGATTTCGAAAAACGGGACTGGGTCCCGAACAGTGGCTGGCCGATCACGAAGACCGATCTGGATCCATACTATGCCAGGGCCCAGGACGTCCTCGACCTCGGGCCGTACCGCTATGATGTCGACTACTGGCAGCAACAGGACCCGGCGCGCCGTTCGCTGCTGCCCGACAATCCGATGGTCTGGAATAAGGTTTGGCAATTCAGTCCGCCCACCCGGATGGGAAAGAAATATGGCGAAGCCGTAAAAAGATCGCGGAATATTCACCTCTATACCTATGCGCACGTCACCGAGATTGCGACCGGCGACAACCGGCAGGAGGTACGCTATCTGAAAGTGAAGAACTTTGCGGGCAAGACGCATACGATAAAGGCGAAGAATTATGTACTGGCCTGCAACACGGTCCAGAACGCGAGATTGCTCCTGGCTGCCTGTCCGCAGGCCCCGCACGGCCTCGGGAACGACAACGACCTTGTCGGCCGTCATTTCATGGAGCATATCGAGATCCAGTCCGCCTGGCTGCATCTCCCCAACCCTGACCCGTTAAAACTCTACCTCTTCCAGGGAGGCACGAAAATGCGCTGCGAAATGGCGGTCACCCCGGCCATGCAACGGAAATACAAATTGCTGAACGGCACCTGTTCCTTCTACCCCGAGGAATTGGTCGGGACGATGAAACCGGTCATCGATATGTGGAGCAGCGAAGACCCGCGGGTCAACGAAGCAACCGTAAAGGCGGCCTGGAGTTCGCACGAGACGCCGATCTCGAAAGCGCCGAATGGCTTTAAGGTGTTTCAACTGAAGACCCGCATTGAGCAGGCGCCCAATCCCGATTCGCGAATTTCCCTCGCCGCCGGGCGCGACCAACTGGGCATGCCAAGGGCGAAACTCAACTGGGTGCTGACCCCTCTCGAGAAACATAGCATCCGGATGATCTATGAATTGATCGGTCGCCAAGCGGGCCAGGCAGCCGTGGGCCGGATCCGCCTGATGGATTACCTCCGCGATCCCAACGACGACTCCTGGCCAAATTTCACCGGCGGGGGCTGGCACCATATGGGCACTACCCGGATGAGCGACGATCCCGCGACAGGCGTGGTGGACGCCAATTGCAAACTTCATGGTGTGTCCAATCTCTATATTGCCGGCGGGAGTTGTTTTGTCACCGCCGCCGCGCCGAATCCCACGCTGACGATCGTGGCGTTGAGCCTGCGGCTTTCTTCATATCTAAAACAGATTTACAAAAAAGGGTGACGCACAGCAGGTATATTCGGGATGTAAACCATTAGTTATCATTAAATTGCGCGCACTTTTTTTCCCAAAAAGGGACGAGGCCCGCCCAAAACAGGACAGGTGCGTGGTATTATTAGGCCTCAAAACTCTCGCAATCAACGTTCCGCGTATTGGCACTCCATTGGAGGTATACTTTCAGATCCATTCTCATGAAAACGCTCGTATCCCATACCCTATGCAGCCTTGGCCTGCTGACCGTTTCGGCGGCAGCCCTGGCACAGCCGGCGATCGAGTTGGTCAGCGGTTCGGGTACAACCCTGAACGGATCGATGATCAGCAACCAGGTGGCTACGTTCAAGAACAACGCCCTCAACCCCGTGACCGGTACCTATACCACGCTTACGCCGGCAACGACGGCCACCTTCTCCATCAGCAATCAACAGTATATACTCCCGGCCACGCAGAATCCCAACGGCGGGGACCTTTCCTTTGGCGCGAACGTCAACGGCGCGGGGAAAACGCCAACCTCCGCGCTCCTGTTCCCGGCGATGAATGCGCTTAGCGCCCCGCCGGCAGCCGACTTCAGCGCCACCCAAAATAATATCGGCAGCGGCATGTCGATGTCTGCCAACTACGCCACCGAATTGTTTACTTCCGCCATGGGCCTCTATAACGCGAATTCTCCGACCAATGGCAATTACTATATCGCCGACCTCACCGTTACCTTCAATCTTCCGGTAACGGACCCCGTAATGCACATCGTCGGGTTGGGGGGAACCTTTGGCGCGCTTGGAGTCACCACTCAACTTGTCCTCCAGACAGGCGGTGTGACCATGTCGAAGCTTTCGGGTTCGACTGAGCTCAGCGTAACGGGAGCATCGATCCTCAATACCGCCGCAAACCCTGCTGCCACGACCGGCGCGGGCGCTGCCTCCGGCTCGATCCTGATCACCGGCACCGTCTCGACGCTGACCTTTAAGGTCTACCTTCGCGGCAACGGCAAGACGCCGACCTGGTCGAATATCAACGAACATACGGGAGACGCCTGGATGATGGGCTTCTCCGCCATCAATAGCTATGTCGCGCTACCCCTCGCCCTCACCGCCTTCACCGCGGAGCCGGCCGGCCACGCCGTCAACCTGCAATGGACAACCGCCCAGGAGATCAATTCAACCTATTTTGTGGTGGAACGAAGCGCCAACAGCAGCGATTGGGCGCCCATCGGCCGGACCGCGGCCGCGGGAAACAGCCGCGCGAGTGTTGCGTATGCTTTTGTCGACGATGATCCGGAAGCCGGCGCAAACTACTATCGCCTACGTCTGGTCGACATAGATGGGAATTCAACCTGGTCCGCGATCCGGGAGATAACCTGTAGCGGCGTCGCCGATGCCGCTTCCGCCGCGGCCGCCGCAGTCGCCAATGGCGCCGCAGACACCCCGATCGAATTAAACTTTTATCCCAACCCGGTCAGGGACCGGCTGACGATCTCCGGCAACACGCCACTTCGATCCGTGACGCTTACCACTGTCGGCGGCCGGACCCTCCAAAACTTCTCCGCTTTTCAATCGGGTCAATCCCTGGACCTGAGCCATTACCCAGCCGGGCCTTATTTTCTCGTCATCCGCACCGCCGCCGGCCAGACCCGAACGACGCTCATCGAGCGCCTGTAACCGTGCCGCGCGCCCCTACTTCCGCACCTCCGCCGCGCTCTCCTCGTCCAAAAAAAGAACCGCCCCCAAATGCCGTCGCAGCACCGTCGACGGGTATTTTTCTCCAACCTTTTCCCGCAACGTGTGGGCGACCGCCGCCGCTTTCCTCGCGCCAGGCACGACCGCAAAGACATTCTTTGCCCGCATGAGCGCCGGGATCGTCACCGTCATGGCCCGCTGTGGCACTTCGTCCAGCGTCGCAAAACAACCGTCGTTGACCTGCTGCTGTCTGCACGCGGCATCCAGACTGACGATCTTCACCAGTTGCGGATCGTGGAAACGGGCGACGTGCGGATCGTTGAACGCCAGGTGCGTGTTCTCCCCGATCCCCAGGACCACGATATCGGTCCAGTTCGCCGCGAGGAGCCCCGCATACCGCTTGCATTCCTGCTCCGCGTCGGCTGAACCGTCCATATAGTACACCTCCCGGAAGGGAACCTTTGAAAACAGGCGTTCTTTCAAAAAATTTCCAAAGCCCTGCGGAGCCGACGCGTCCAACCCAAGGTATTCATCCATATGCCAGCCATTCACCTTGCTCCAATCGATCCGCTGCTGCACAAAGGCAGCGAGGAACTCGTTTTGCGAAGGCGCCGCTGCGAACATCACGTTGACGACGGGCCGCCGTCTCAGCAACCCCGTAATGGCGCGGCCCACAGCCTCCGCGGCCGCTCGCCCCAACACTTCGCGGTTCTCCGCGACGCGGACTTCGAGTAAATTGACCCTAAACACGTTCATGGACTATCCTCCCTCCGATCATCGTCAACCGGACATTGATCTGATCGTTAAATAATATGATATCCGCATCCGCCCCGGCCGCCAGCACTCCCTTGCGCCCCGTCATCCCCAGGATACGCGCAGGCGTCGCGGTCATCATCCGCACGGCATCCTCCAACGGAATGCCCGCCCCGGCCACCGCCCTGATCAGGCGGTCGGCAGTCGCCACGCTCCCTGCAAAACCGCTCCCGTCCGGCAGCCGGGCGACGCCGTCCTTTACAACGACCGGCAGACCGTCCTCCAGGCTTCCCAATATGCTTTCGCCTTCCGGCATCCCCGCCGCCCGCATGGCGTCGGTCACCAAAGCGGTATGTTCCGTACCCTTCAGCCGGTAAACCAACCTGACCAACTCATCCGGAACGTGCACGCGATCCGCGATGATCTCCACATCCATTTCCTCCGTGAGATACGCGCATTCGATCGCCCCGGCCCGTCGCTCCCCGTTCCGCCGTGTCACGCCGTTCATACAGGAATACAAATGAGTCGCCAGTGTATATCCATTGTGAAATGCCGCGAGTGTCTCTTCATAAAGCGCATCCGTATGCGCAAACGCAGCCAGTATCCCCCGCTCCCGCAGCTCCCGCCCCAGGGCCAGCGCCCCCTCCAGCTCCGGTGCGGCGCTCCATCGCCGGATATCCGGCGACCGGGCGAGGATCGCCCGGTACTCCTCCGGCCGCGGCAGTCGGATGTAGCGCGCATCCTGCGCTCCGCGCTGCGCCATCGACAGGTAGGGCCCTTCCAGGTGCCAGCCGAGGAACCGGGCGCCCGCCACATTGAGCCGGCAGGCTTCCGCATACAGGTCGAAAAGCCGGAACAATTTTTCCACCGGGCAGGTCAGCGTCGTCGGCAGCATCGCCGTCGTCCCATACCGCGCATGCAGCGCAGCGACACCCAGGAATGCCTCCACCGTGCCGTCCATAAAGTCATACCCACCGCCGCCATGCACGTGCATGTCGATAAAACCCGGCGCCACATAATTCCCGCCCGCATCGATTTCCACCGCGCCCTCGACCCCCAATTCCCCTTCCGCCACCGTCGCAATTCTGTCGCCCCGCACGACTACCGTGCCACGTGGGATCACTCCCGCGGGCGTAAGCAACTTCCCGTTATATATCCTGATGGTCCGCATCGACGCCCTTAGATGCCCTTGACTTTTTCCATAACACAAGTTACACCCCTCCCCAACGTCATACAAATTACATCTTTTATATATGCGAAATGCCGCTACCCGGTTTTTAAGGTGAAGTCTCTAGTGCATTGTTCGTTCCGCTTTAATTTACAAAACAACAAGCCCCTTCCTGATCGGATCGGCTCCCGGGAGTTGTTAATTTGCTCAGCGGTTGCAAAATTCCAATCCTCCCGTCCGTCGCAGAACCTCCTTTTTAACCTTCGAGCCTAACCCACGCCGTATGAAAGTCTCGCTGCACCATTTGCTGAACGTCCTGCTGCGATTCAATTGAAACTAGCCTTTTACATATTCCTCACGCACACACTCTAAAACAGCCGGGGGCCCCAAAGCCCCCGGCATCTTAGTTGATTTCCTTTATCCTCTTCCTTTCCTTTTTTCTGGCCGCATCTCGGTCCGCCAGGTCCCTGCCGCCGCCTGTATTATTTCCCGGCCACGGGAAGACAAATACTGCTATCGCCTGAAACCCCATGTACATCAGGCCCGCTTTGACCCACCACCAATCCAGTTCGGTCAGATAACGCAGCAGAAAGACTACCAGCGGATACGTACTGGCCCAGCCCGCCGCCGCCATTCGTTTCGAGAGCAGGGTCCAATCGCGGCGGTCGATATAGAAAATGCCCGGCGGCAACAGCAACAGGCCCGGCAGTGAGAGCAGGATGCTCCCTGCAAAAAAGATCTGCCCTAATCCCCAGCCACCTCCGAGGTCCGGCCAAAGCCAGACAGCCTGTCCGACAATTGCCCCGGACGACCAGATCGCCAGCGAATAAAACCGGATCTTTTTTCTTCCGTTTGACATGTGTACGGAAAGCTATTTATTTTTTCATGGACGCCTGCGGCTTCTCCGCATATTGATACATCAGGTCGGCCTGACCCTTGTCGTTGAATCGCCAGGTCTCCTGCCATTCCGTCGTTTCCTCCTTACCCTTCTTATCGGTCCGCTTATCCGATCCCCAGATCAGCGCCCAATGTTCGCCCTTGTCACTTTTGACCGCCATCACCGAGTTTACTGTGGAGGCCACGGACTTGTACATGTTGCGTTCCTTCTGGACGTCGGCAGTCATACTGTCCCGGCTGCCCTTATACATCTTCCCGTCAGCCATATACACCGTTAGGGTATCGGCGATCATATTCTTCGAGGCTGCCAGATCTCCGTTGTCATACGCTTTCCACAGCGCGAGCAATGTCTCGGCGTACTTGGGATCGTCGATCGTAAAGCTGGAAGAATACACGATTGGATACGGCGATTTGATTGGCTGTGCCGCCGCGACCGAATCCGTTTTTGTTTTGGAAGAATCGGCTGCAGGAGCCGTGTTGCTGTTGCTGCCGCAGGCGCCAATAAAGAGGCCGGCGACGACAATGAGGAACTTTCTCATGAACGGGCGTTTGAGGTTAATAAAATATTTCAATTCTCCGATTTTTCCCGCCGCCCCCCGCTCCCTCCGGGCGCCGGATATGCCTCGTCGCCTTTTGCGGCAAACCAAAGGATCCTGTTCATCAACTCGTCCTCCCCGCCATCCACATCCTTGAACGCCCTCGAGGCCGACAACCTCGCATACGATGCCGCCCTGCCACTCCACCCCGCCAGGGGCCGGTTCATCCGATCTAGCGGGATCCGGTTGGCTACCGCATTGTACCGGTAGTCCACAGGTTCTGCGCCAAAACATTCAAACAGCGGCAGCGCCGTCGCATCCAGCACATTCATCGGCGGTATCCCGAGGATCTGCTCGATCGTCCGCACCATCCCCGTCTGGTTGTAGTTCGTATGCACCGGCCGGCCCATCACCGAATAGCGGCTGATCACCAGCCCCGTCGTCCGGTAGGGCGAAATATGATCCCAACCGCTTTGCGAGTCGTCCTCCGTCACAAAGATCACGGTGCTGTCCCAGAACCGGCTGTGCGATACCGCTTCCACGATCCGGCCCAGCGCATAGTCGTTGTCGGCGACCATCGCCTGCGGCATCGGGAAACCGGGTGAAGTACCGGCGGTGTGATCGTCAGGCAGCGACAGGACCATCAGGTCCGGCAGGTCATCGCCCGGCGCGGCCGCGCACGCGGCCAGATCGTGAATAAAGATATCCGCCCGCAGCTGATCGGTAAAGACCAGGTTGTCGCAATCCGGGTAATTCGGCGAAATGATGGGTCTGATCCGTCCGATCGTCGTCGTGTTCACAAATCCCTGATCCACATGATTCGTCCAGCCTTTATAAATGTCTTCCCACTTCAGCGCATGATCGTATTGAGTGAGACAGGCCTCGCCGTAGATCTTGACCGAACGGCCATGATCGAGCGCATCATTCCAGATAAACCCATTCTTGTTGTATACCAGCGCATCGTCCTGTCGGTGCGGATAACTGCGAAACCACGCGCGGACGCTTTTTTCGACATAATCCGACACCATCGCGGCGTCCGTCCATTGATGGCCCTCCGCCGAACACTTGCCCGAGGCATAATAGTTGTCGAGCAGCAAGACCTGGCTGGCCAATCGATGCGCGTTGGGCGTGACACTGTCCCCGTAGATGCAAAGTCGCGGGTCGCCCCGGCCCTGGGACAGATCGCCAAAGACCTGGTCGTAGGTCTTGTTTTCCTTTATAATGTAGATGACGTGTTTGAAAACGGAAGGCTCGCCGATCCGCTCCGGCACAGGACGCGGCGCCACACCGGGCCGCGGAGCCCGGTTCGTCAGGGCCAGCCGGAAGTAAAGGCTTTGTTCCCGGACCTTCTTCGTATCGGCTTTTAACTCCCGCTCAGCCGGCGCCGGGATGATACTGAGACTCGCCATTTCCTGGTGTATCGTATAAGCCTCGACCGGCTCCCGGCCCGGCCCGTATGCCTTCATTTCGGTCACCGGTGCAAGTACCCGCGATCCTTTGGCTTCCAGGTTCGCGACATACAACACCCCTCCCGTCACCGCGACTCCGCCCGGATAAGCTTCCGTGGGAATAAAACCTTCCACCGCCGTTCGCCCCCGCCCCTTCGTGGCAAGCCCCGCGCCCAACCGAATGACGCAAACCGCGTTGTCGAATCCATTCGCCACGTATAACCTCGTCCCATCCGCATCCACCGCCAACGCGTCCGGACTGCTTCCATAGTACGTCAGGCTGCCCGTGAACAAACCTACCGGTATCGAGTCCACGACCGCCTCCCGGCCGACGTTTACGACACTGACGTTGTCGCTGTTGCCGTTGCAGACATACAGATAGGCGCTGTCCGGACTGGCCGCGATCGCGTTCGGGTGCAGGCCCAGACCGATCTCATTCAACATTCTGCCCGTGCCCGCATCGATCACCGACAGGCTGCCTCTCGCCGTTGCGCCCGTTACCGGGTTGGTATAAGCGCTGCCCCAGGGCGTGCCCGCGTGCTCGGCTGTAGTATCGGTGACCAGCGGTCCGGCCCAATTGGTCACATAGACCTTTCCGCGGATCACACGCAACCCGTAGGGAGCGACACCGGTCGCCGCGGTCCAGACGAGCTTCCTGTCGCCAAACCGGATCTTTACCAATTGATTGTTCCCGTTCAACACCACGTACAGAAAGGTTACGCCGCCTTCCACGCTTACCGCGACGTCATTCGGCAGGGCCGCGGGCGCGGGCGCCACTGCCGCCAGGGACATTGCCTCAACCTTTCCAAAACCGGCGGCGCTCCATTCCGCGATCATTAAGGCCGAGGAATGCGTCGTTCCCGCCCCCCAGACAATATACGTCCGCCCATCCGCCACAAACGACTTGATGCCGCAATAGGTGCTCATGAGGTCCCGCGTGGCGGCGGCGCTTTCATCCCTGAAAGTCCAGCGCTGCACGATCGTCTGTGTTGCCAGGTCCAGCACTGCTACCCCGTATCGGTCTTCCACCGCCAGGTGTCGCCCGTCAGGAAGCAACGAAAAATCCAGCGCGTGATTCTCCACCTTCGGATCGCCAAACGCGATCACCCTCCCCGCCGAGCGGATCAGCCGGTTAAAAGGCATCATCGCAAACTTGCTCCGTTCCATCAGGGTGCTGTCATCGTACACGGTCCTGTATGCCGCCGCGCCCCCGCCTGCCGCCCCCCCGACTACCCTCGCCATGCTCGCCGCCCCCCCGACTACCCTCGCCATGCTCGCCGCGCCCCCGCCTGCCGCGCCCGGCTTGCCGAAGCCCCGTCCCTGCGCCAGCAACGAGCCGCCCGTCATCAAAAGAATTGCGGAAAAAATTAATTTGTTTGCCATGGCGCCAAATTACAGAAGATTTCCTTTCGCTGTATTATCGGGATATTATCCCCCGCCGGCCGCCCAAAAAATATTATATTCAGCTTCCAATGCGCCTTGTTCGTCACACCGTTTTTATCCTTTTCGCCGCAGTCTGTACCATGGCCTCTGTCATGCCCGCCCCCTGCGCCGCTCAATCCGGTAGCCGCACCTTTTCAAGCCCGACAGCCGCCCAACCAGCCGCTCAACCCGCCGCCCAACCCTTCTCCCAACCCTCCTCCTCCTGGATCCGCATCAACCTGCTGGGCTACCCGCCCCCGAGCCTTAAGATCGCCGTCCTGGGAAGCAAGGCCGCTATCTCCGCCACCGCCTTCCAACTCATCGACTCCGCCACGCGCAAACCCGTCTTCACCGCGAAGGTCTCCGCCTCCTTCGGGCCTTATGGGCCCTTTGCCGATACCCGTCGCCTCGATTTCACCGCTTTCAAGACCGTGGGCACCTATTATCTGAAAGCCGGCGCCGCCACTTCTCCCGTCTTCAAGATCGCCGCCGATGTTTACGACGGCGCAGCTGATTTTTGCCTTCGTTATATGCGCCAGCAACGCAGCGGCTTCAACCCGTTCCTGCATGATTCCTGCCATACCCATGACGGTTATACGCTGTACGCGCCCGTTCCCGACAGCACCCATATCGACGTGGTTGGCGGCTGGCATGACGCGAGCGACTACCTCCAGTATTCCGCGACGTCCGCCAATGCGACGTATCACCTGCTGGCCGCATGGCGCGACTTTCCGGCGGTTTTCAAAGACGAGTACGCAGCCAACGGTCTCCCGGGACCCGACCGTCTGCCCGATGTCCTGGACGAGGCCAGGTGGGGGCTGGACTGGTTGCTCAAAATGCATCCCCGGCCCGACTGGCTGTTCAACCAGCTGGGCGACGACCGCGACCACCGGGGCATGCGCCTTCCGAAAGAAGACACCAATTTTTACGGTCGCGGGCTCGAACGGCCCGTCTATTTTTGCACCGGCCGGCCGCAGGTCCGCGGGAAGTTCCTCAACCATACGACGGGTGTCGCTTCGACGGCCGGCAAGTTCGCCGCCGCGTTCGCGCTTGGTGGCCGCATCTTTTCTTCGATCAACCCTGCCTTCGCGTCGCTCCTGCGCCAAAGATCCGCAACCGCCATGCGGCTGGGCCTCGACAAGCCCGGCGCCTGCCAAACCGCATCTGTCCTGTCCCCCTATATCTACGCCGAAGATAACTGGACCGACGACATGGAACTCGCCGCCGCCAACCGCGATAACCCGGACCTCGCCTACCACTACGCATTGGCCGAGCCGGTGACGCCCTGGCTGGGCAAAGACACCGCGAATCACTACCAATGGTATCCTTTTATCAATATCGGTCATTACGAGCTGGCCCGGCGTCTGAAGGGAGCGCGGAGAGACACCATTATCTCCTTTTATAAGGAAGGTATCGACCGGGTTTGGCGGCGCGCGAAAGCCAATGCCTTCTATCGTGGCATCCCGTTTATCTGGTGCAGTAATAACCTGACGGTGAGTTTTGCGATACAATGTTATTGGTACCGGCGGCTCACCGGCGACCGGACCTACCTGCCGCTGGAACAAGCCTGCTTCGATTGGCTCTTTGGCTGCAATCCCTGGGGCACCGGCATGGTGTATGGGCTTCCGGCCACTGGCGACACCCCAGTCGATCCTCATTCGGCCTTCACCCATATCGGGCACTACCCGATCGACGGCGGCCTGGTCGACGGGCCCGTATATACCAGCATCTATAGCCACCTGATAGGGATCCGCCTTTCTCACGACGACGCCTATGCTCCGTTCCAAAGTGACCTTGCCGTTTATCATGACGATTACGGCGACTATAGTACCAATGAGCCCACCATGGATGGCACCGCCTCACTTATTTATCTCCTCGCCGCCCATCAGGCTGAAGCCAGCCGTTCGTACCCTGCGAAGCGTTCCCATCAGGCTGAAGCCATCCGTTCGTACCCTGCGAAGCGTTCCCATCAGGCTGAAGCCATCCGTTCATCCCGAGCCGGGCTTTCCCGCCGCCAGGCCGACCATTCGAACCACTCCAGCCAGGCCGGAAAATCGCGGTGAGCCCGGCGCTATATCTTCTACTTAATTAGGTCGAAATCGACTCAATTAATCTACCCAACACCCGCCCGCCCCCCTCGGGCGCAACACCCAAAACCCTATCCGTTTTGCACCCGCTCCTCCTCTTCCGTCGCCCCTTCCTGAGGCCGCACCGCCTTGAATGATTTGCCGAACCTATACGTAAAGGACACCGCGACCACCCGGCTGTCGCGCTTGATCTTAAAATACTCCGTCGCATCCGGGAACGAAGTCAGCCCCTCCATCGCATTGCTATAAAACACATCCCTGTAGCTCACTTTCACCGTCCCCTTCTTCTTCATCACCGACTTGCTTAAACCCATCGAAGCCTGCCCCGTCGGATACAACAGTTCCTGTATATCGTTCCGCGCCCGCGTCGTGTAAAATCCCGACAGCTCGGCGGCATACCCCTTCCCCAGATTGAACTGGTTGTTGATATTGGCATTCAACTGGCTGATCTCCGACGTATATCTATTCCCATTAAAACCCCGCAGCTGCTTGTGATTGAAGAACAACCCCAACTGCACCGACCACCACCGCGCGGGCCCCATGTTCACCGACACCGAGGCGCCGAAATTATTCACGCCGCCCACGTTTCCCTGGGTGTAAAAGAGGATCGTCCCGGTCGAATCCGACAAAAAGATCTGCGAAAAATAGTTGGTCAGCCGGCTGTACGACAGCGAAGTCGTGAGCACCTGCCCGTATTGATGGGTGAGCTCCAGGTTCCAGCTATATTGTGGCAACAGGTAAGGGTTTCCGGTCTGATAGGTGTATTTGTTGATGATGTAAAGAAAGGGATTGAGGGTTTGGAAGGGCGGCCTGTCCGTCCGGCGCCCGATCGTCAGCGTAATGCTTTGTTGCGAATCGATGGCGTAGGAAAGATACCCGCTGGGAAAAAAGCTGCCGTAATTCCGGGTGGCCGTCGAATCCCGCTGCAATGAATTCCCGAATTGCCTCGCCGTATAGGCCGTATACTCGTAGCGCAGCCCGGCCTGGTAGCTGACGGTCCCCTTCTTTCCTTCCACCGAGGCATAACCCGCCGAAATATTCTCCTGGTAGACGAAATGGTTGCTCCGCGTATCGTCCGTCACCCATTGCTGGCTTTCCAGGTCTTCGTAGGTCGCTGCGTTATCCGTGTGGCTGGATGAAAATTTCACACCGGCCGCCAGCACAGCACCCCCACCTATCCCGGCGGTAGCATCCAGCTTTCCCGAAAATATGTCGATCGAAGTAGGGATCCTGCTTCGGAAAACCGAATCGTACCCGCCCGCCACCAGCAACTGATTGTCGAAATCCTGTTTCCCGAGCATCCGGTAATGCAGATAATCCAGGTCCGTCCGCAACTCCGCCTTCTTTCCTAATTCATGTTTTGCGTTCATATTGACGGCGCCGTTTCGGTATGTATTGACGGGAAGGGCTTTCGTGAGCAGGGAGGAGTCCAGGTTTCCCGCCGCGTCCAGCCAGTCCGCGTGCCCGGTATTGCTGCCGCTCCGGTGGATCGCCGTGCCCGACAAAGCGATTCCGATGGAGGTCCGCGACGAAAGAGAATAGTCCAAGCCGGTCTTGACCGTATTGTTCATGACGGTGCCGCTGAAATAGGCCGGCTGCCGCAAGATGCCGGTGACATTCTTATCGGCATCGTAATAGGTACGGTAAGCGTAGAGGTTCGTCAGGTACCGGACCTCATTGAGGCTATAATTCAGGAACGTGTTGATCCTTCCCTTCTTGTAATTCAACACCACGTTGTTGTTACTCTTAGGATAAACGCCCTGCGCGTAGGAGGCTGTCGCACTGCCGTTAAACCCGGCGATGCTATTTTTTTTTGTTTTGATATTGATAATCCCCGCATTGCCCGAAGCATCATATCGCGCGGAGGGGTTCGGGATCAATTCTATCTTCGAGACCTGCGCGGCATTCATGCTGCTCAACAGGTTATTGAGATCGTCCCCGGCGAGATACGTGGGCTTGTCGTCGATCGTCACCAGCACACCCGGCTTCCCGTTCAAACTAATTCCGCCGTTTCTATCTACTGTCACCCCCGGCGACCGTTCCAGTACCTCGAGCACTGTCGATCCCGTATTGGCGGGCGAAGCCTCGACGTTGACGATCGTCCGGTCCCGCTTCCTTTCAACCGGCTTCGTCCGCCCGGTGACCGTCGCCTCCTGCATCGTCGCCACCGCCCTTTCCAGCCTCACCGTGTCGGTCTGCGGACCAGGGAACTTGTACTCCCCCGTCATCCGGGGCTGGTACCCCTCGCTGCTGACCAGGAACGCATAGTTCCCCTTCCCCAGGCGATCATAGATAACCTTTCCCCCATCGTCCACCACCGCGCTTCCGGCCAATTTGCCGTTCTTCAGCGTTTTCACAGTCGCCCCGCTCACCGGTTGGTTTTGCGCGTTAACGACGACCAGCGAAAACCGGTCCTTATCACCTGGTTGCGCGCGAGCCAGCACAGCCGTCATCACCAACAGAGCCAAAATCCCGATGTTCTTCATGGTTGCGGCAAATATCTACCACAATCCCCAAAAGCCGCCGCCGTTGCTCCCTTTCCGTCACCGTCAATCAAGATACCCACTTGCCTTCTCCCTTCCCGTCATCCCCGTCGTCGGGAAAAGCAGTGGCGCCTCCATACACTAATGCACTCCCTCCGCAAGTCCCTGTTTGCAATCTCCAATAAACTTTCTATATTGAGCCGCAAACATTACACCTGCCTCTAAACAACTTAACCATGTACCGTAACAAGCTGACGTGCCTCTGGGCGCTGACCACATTGATCTTAATTTTCTCCTGCGGCAAATCCGGGTCGAAACCATCTCCAACAACAGCACCGCCCGGTTCAGTCAATATCAATCTTGGCTATTCGGATCCTGGGGCGAAATTCGAGCTGATCATCAGTGAGCCCGCAGGAAAAGTGTTGCTGGACACGATGGCGACCGGGCCTGCCCCTGTGGTCGCCACCCTCAGGACCAATGACAGCCTGCTCGATGTGACCAGCGTGGTTTCCGGGGGCAACCAATACAGCATTCAAACATTAAGAAGCATCAATCCTTCTACGCTCAAATGGCTGGACTTTGGTGGTTACATAATGGCTTACGGCCTCAAGGCCGGCAATACGACGCCTGCCTCGATCTATTATAAGAATATCCCCCCTGGCATCCTGACAACCACGCTTGCCCCTCAATTCCTGTTTACCAATTACCCGTGGAATGAATTCAGCGGTGCAGGCATCGATCCCTACGCTAATAGCGTATCCGTCACTTATAATCGCTACCCCGGTAATTATGCCTACTTTCTGCTGCCCGGCGCCGGCTTGTACAGCCTTCACATGCAGGTCAATGCCCGTGATACCATTGACTGTTCTCATCTTGATACGGCCGTAGCGCTGACTTTCAATCGGCCCGAGCCATTTACCGTTTCCGCGCTTTACTCCTCCTTTATCGGCATTCCGGACACCACCGACATGACCAAAGTGATCTCCTTCTCGGACTTCTTCCTTGCGGCGCCCAGCAGGCCGGGAGTCGACCTCGAATACCCGAATATTCCCGTCCAGAAATATGAATTGAATGTGTATGCAACGAACGCAAGTAACGATGCGGTTGGCTATTACTGCTATACCAACGAAATACCACTCACGCTGCCGCTGGTGAAAGAATCCGACTTCACCATTTCGTCTTCCACGGACGCCAATTTTTCCGTAACCTTCTCCGGCACCAAACCTTCCTATTATCGCACCTACTGGAAATCCGACAGCGTTTACTGGGACATCATTTCGCCCGACGACGCAGGAAGTTTCGATCCCACCACGCTCATTGCCAATCAAAAAAGCAGGATGCTGCAGGGGATCGACCTGAGTTCAATGCAAATACAAGAATTCGAAATGGAAAATGTCGACGGGATGCCCTATCGGACCTGGCTGCCTTATATCACGGACCCCAGCCAAATCAGTTCGCACCGCATTTCTTTTGCAGCCAACCTGATAAAGTCCTTTCCTTAACGGTCCCCGATGCGCGTCTCGCACCCACCGGATCGCGACGGTCTCTATCGCACCCGCCGTCCTATCGCGCATCCGTCGCCCTATCGCGCACGCGCCGCCCTATCGAACCCGCAGCCCTATCGCGCATCCCCCGCCCTATCGCGCCGCAACCCGGTCTCGCCAATCCTGTTGGCCGCATACTCTTCCTTCCAGGCGTGTTTCCAGCGGCGATGGCTCCACAGCCACATATCGGGCCGGTTCCGGATCACCGACTCGAGATATCTGACATACCTGCGGGTCAACTCACCTTCCGGCAGCTCGGAAGCATCCATGCAGGCTATCTCCATCGTGGCGTGATAATGGCCGCGGCGGGGTTTATCGATGGATGCGAAGACCACCGGCAAAGCGCCATTGCGCGCGCCGCGTTCCGGACCGCTGGCAAACGGCGTGGGCCGCCCGAGAAAATCGATCCAGTAGGCATTGTGCATGCTTCCCGGGGACTGATCAGCGACGAGACCCAGTAGATATTGCGTCGAAAGATAAGGAACGATCGCCTCCCGCATCTGCGAGGCCGGCAAAAAGGCATTCCCGTTCCGTGTCCGGATCCGATAAAACAATTTCTCCAGCACCTTGTTGCTGATTGGCATATATACAACGAGGATCTGGTATTTCGTCAGCGCCGTCAACACCAGCTGTCCCCACTCCCAATTAAAGGTGTGTCCCAGGTGCATCTGGCAGCTCTTCCCTGTCGCATACACCTCCTTCAACGCCTCGGTATCGATCGTGAAGCGCTTCCGCAGCCAGGCATCGCTTGCCGAGACAAGTTTGATGACTTCGATAAAAGAATCGATAAAATTCCGGTAAAATTTCTTTGCGATCTTCACCCGCTCCGCCTCCGACTTCTCGGGCATGGCCTGCCGCAGATTATCCATCACCACCTTTTTCCTGTATCCCAGAACATAGTACAGCATGCCATAGATCCCGTCCGCGATCAGGTAGAGCATCCGCATCGGAAGCAACGACACCAGATAGAGAAACCCATAGAGAATATAGTACATGACTCGACCCGAGATTTGCCCCTAAAGGTAACTGTATTTATCGAATGGCAAATCCTCCGGTTTGGTTTCCTGCCCCCCCACGCCCCGCGCCCTTATCCTTCAATACCAATTCCCCCTTCACCAACCACGAGATCCCAAACGAAACCAGCGCGATCGTCTCGAAGATCAGTGTGGGCTTCAGGAACCCGATCGCATCGTGAATCTCCCCGATCCCATCGATCGGGATCCCGATCACGGATACGGCCATCACAACTCCGCAAACCCTGTACACCCGGTTCCGCTTGATCTTTTGCCGCGTCATATTCCCGGAGGTTTTTGTGAGCAACCAGATCGACATATAGGCCAGCTGACGATCGAATCCCGCCTCGAATATCCCCGGTAGGCCAGCAGGAACATCGAAATCCCGCACAACACGCCCTCCATTTCGTTGCGCATACCGGAATAATAATAGGCGCTGACCGATACGAGGATCTGACGCGGCCGGTCCAACAGGAGCGACCCGATCACCAGGACCGGCGCCAGTGCAATCCCAAGGAAACCAACCCATTTCCGAAGCGTCAGGTAGGAGATGATCAATGGGCTCTGCAGCGGTTGAGTAGCGCTCATGGTCAAAGGGATTTACAGGTTAAAAATTCAGATGTCAAAAAGGTAGTTCGACATCAAAATACTTAATTTGCCCTTACATGTCAACGGGAAAAATACCCAATCTTAAGGACGCCGCCGCGGGCTGGAACATGATCCCCAACCTGATCTGGACCGCGTTGTTCCTGCTACCCGTGTATATATATTGTCAGTCCCGGATGCCATTGAAGCCGGCGCTGACGATGCTGGCGCTAAGCCTTATCCCCCTTTTCCTTCCAAACTCGTTCTTTACAATGATCCAGCTGAGCAAACGGCCCGCATTCTACGAGTGCCTGGGAATTCGGTTCATCAACATTTTCGCCCAGAACGGCACACTCATCAACCGGCGCCTGCGAAAAAAATATCCCCAATTAAAGGCGGCCGCTGCCACCCGGACCTCGATGCGAAAGGTCTATCATCAAACCTTCCTGTTTGAAAAATTCCACTTCTCCCTCTTCCTTTTCACCACCGCCATCACCGCCTTCTCGGTCGCGCGGCATCAGTTGGTCTGGGCGGTGACGCTCTGCGTTTGCAACCTGTTCTACAACATTTTCCCCAACCTGTTGCAACAATACATCCGTGCGAAACTCAACCCCCTGATGCAATAAAACTTATCACGGCAGTAGTGCAATACGCTATCTTCGTCTCATGACAGGCATCAAAAATTTCCTTTTTGTTTCCGACCGCCTGGCCTGCGCCGGCCAGCCAGACGAATCCCAACTGACCGCCCTCGCGGCCGAGGGATATGCCGTCGTGATCAACCTGGGCCTCGCCGACAGCAAATACGCGCTGCCGGACGAAGCGGGTTCTCTCGCCCGCCTTGGCCTGCGTTACTTTCATATCCCGGTACTCTTCGACAGCCCCCTGCCCTCACAATGGGAATCCTTCGCCGCCATCATGGACCAGCAAGAGGGCAATAAAATATTTGTCCATTGTGCCGCCAATTACAGGGCCACGGCCTTTACCGGGCTATACCTGTTCGCCAGGTCGGGCGTCACCGAGGCGGGGCTGCACGAGTTCATTTCGAATGTTTGGGATCCGGATCCGGTCTGGCGGCGGTTCATCGAAAACGTCATCGCGAAGATCAGGGAACAACAAGTATAGTGCGACTGGCTCGCCGCCTATTTCACCTTCTTATACAACCCCACCAGGTCGCCCTGCGCGAGGATATGTCCCTTCATCGCCTTTTCGAGCTCCTCCTTCCCCGCCTGGGCGCCCAGATCGAGCCGGGCGTCCAGCGCGTAAACCATAAAATGATAATGATGCGTGCCGGTCGGGGGGCATGGCCCGATATACCCGGCTTTGCCGGCGCCGTTCCTGGCTTGTACCCCTCCCTTGTAAGCTTCGGGGATGTTTTGCATCGGGTCGATGTTAAAGGCGACCCAATGCGTGAAGCCGCCGGGATGTCCCGCGTCGGGGTCGTGCATGATGATCGCCAGCGACTTCGTCTGCGCCGGCAACTGCCCGATATGGAGCGCGGGGCTGATGCTCGCCCCCTCACAGGTGTACCTGGTCGGGATCATACCGTTGGCCCCGAAGGCGGGGCTGCTGACCGTGAGGGTCGCATAAATGAAAAGGGATAGTATGGATAACATAAAAAATGTTTTAATGCTTTCCCCGCAAAGCGTGTACCCCACCCGTTACCTGTTTCCACCCAACCGTTGCGCGCATTCAAAAACGCCCTTCCGGATCGGATTCGGATTGTAGTACACCTGGTTGGGTTGCAGGCCGATGTTTTGCCGGTTGATCAGGATAATGACCGAAAGGTGTTCGCTTGGAACGACCGCGATACTGGTCCCCGTGAAGCCCGTATGACCAAAAGACCCCGCGGGCGCGTCCTTCATAAAGGAGTTCGCAGGGTCCATCATCCAACCCAGCCCGTTTCGGAAACTATCCGGCGTGAGGAAAGTGCGGATAGTCGCCGCCGAAATAAACTGCCGCGTTCCAACTTTTCCGCCGCCACCACCCGCGCCTCGCCGCCCACCTCCACCGCCCCTTCCTCCGCCGCTTCGCCGGCCACTCCCTCCACCACCCGCGCCTCGCCGCCCCCCTCCACTGCCCCTGCTGCCTCCGTCGCCCGCAATCTTACCCCCGTCCATCAGCATGTCCACGAGCCGCTGGATATCCCCGACGGTGGAAAACAGTCCCGCATGCCCCGACACTCCCTCGCTGGCATACCAAGCGTTGCCATCGTTGACCTCACCTTTCACTACATATTTCCGCCAGCCGTTCCACGACATCGGGTCGAGTCCCGGTATCAGGAAGCCGAGCGACGAATCGTGCGTCATGCGGTATTCATACGGGTTGCCGAGCGACGTAGCCGCGATATCCGTCGTGTGGCCATGCTGCAGCGGGTTGTACGTCGTATGGGTCATCCCCAACGGACCGAACACATACCGTGCCTCAAACACTTCCAACGGCATCCCCGACACCCGCTCCACCACCGCACCCAGCAACATAAATCCCAGGTCGCTGTACCGCCGCTGCCTGCCCACCGGATACTTTAACGGCAGGCTTTCGACCAACCGGATCGTGGAATCCCTGTGCGCCGACCGGTAGAACAAAGGGTACCATTCATACAGTCCCGCGGTGTGCGTGAGCAAATGCCGCAGTGTGATCTGCCTTTTCGCGCCGGTATCGAAACCCGGAAGGTACCTGGAGACCGGATCGTCGACATGGATCTTCCCCTGATCGGCCAGCAGCATCAGGGACGTCGTAGTCCCCACCACCTTGGTAAGCGATGCGAGGTCGAAAAGCGTGGCGGTGTCCATGGGCGGAGCCGGTGACAGCGGCTCGCGCTGAATATCGTATTTCTGGGAGACCCCGTAGGCCCGGCTGAGCACGACCTTGCCATCCTTTTCTATTTGCACGACTGCCCCGGGGACCTGGTCGGCAAGGACAGCGGCCCGGACCACCGAATCCACTTCTGTCGTGAGCAAGGCTGCATCTCTGCTGACCTGGCCGTTCGCGCGGAACATGGTGAGGCCAAGCACCGCCGCCAGTATCGTTAACTTCCTCCTCATTCCGCCTTCCAAACATTATTTTCCCTGTTCACGTCCGGCAACACATGATCCGGATCGAGTTCGACGGACCTGAGCGCCGTCGTCGAGGCGTATTTGAAGGTCCAGGTGCCGCCGCGCTGCCAGACGTCGACGGGCAGCCTGAGGATCTGAGAGGCCCCGGTGGCATCGGTGACCTTCACGATCACCGGCATGGCCATTTTGTCCAGGTTGTCGATCGTAATGAGCGCGCCCTTCGTCGAATCGTTGTCCGCATATTTCACCGAGGTGACGGCCTGATCGAGCTTGTCATTGGTAAAGAACCATTCCTTCCAGAACCAGTCGAGATTTTCACCCATCGCGCTATTCATGGTCCTGAAGAAATCGTCCGGCTGGGGATGCTTGAACGCCCAACGCGCGATATATAACCTGAAAGCATAGTCGAACCGGTTGCTGTCCGCGATGATGTTGCGCAAGAGATCCAGTCCCGCTGCGGTCTTGCTGTAATATGCGCCATAGCCCCGCAGGTTCATCCCTTCGGGCGCCGTCATCAGCGGGTCCTTGTCCCTCGAAAACGAGCGATAGATGTATTCGGTCAGCGGCTTGCGGTAGTACTCTCCATGGTTGAAGGCGCGCGTCGAGTACTCGTTGATGAAGGTATTGAGACCCTCATCCTGCCACATGAACCGCCGCTCGTTGGAGCCCACGATCATCGGGAACCAGTTATGACCGATCTCGTGAGTAATGTCTCCCCAGAGGCCGCCCCTTGTCAGGTCGGACTTACAGAAAATGATCCCCGGGTATTCCATCCCGAGCGCGACCCCCGCGACGCTGACCGCCGAATTCCAGGGATACTCGAAATACAGGTTGGAATAGATCTCGATGCTGCGCTTCAGGTACTCGGTGGAGCGGCCATAGCGATCCTTTCCGGCAGCCTCGACCGGGTAGGCGGATTGCGCGATCGCCGGCCGGCCCGACGGCAGGTTGACCTTCGCCGCATCCCAGATAAATGCCCTGGAAGCCGCCCAGGACACATCCCGCGTATTGTCCATCTTAAAATGCCAGGTGAGCGAGCCCGTCATTTTGGGCCGGCTCGTTGGTTGTCCTACTTCTTCGGGCGTAACGATCATCACCGTCGCATCGCTCTTGCGCGCTCTGGACAGGCGGTCGATTTCGCGGGCGGTCAGTACCTCCTGCGGGTTTTGAAGGTCGCCCGAAGCCACCACCGTCATATCGGCCGGCGTTGTCAGGTAGTAATCGAAGTTGCCGTACTCGCAGTAGAACTCTCCCAAACCCATATAGGGAAGTGTGTTCCAGGATTCGATGTCGTCATAGACGCACATCCGCGGGTACCATTGCGCGAGCTCGTAAACCGTGCCGTTTTTTGTGTCCAGCCGGCCCATCCGGTCGGCCCCATACACGGGGATGGCGAAATTATATTTTATTTTAATCCTGATCTTATCGCCGTTTGGCTTAACCGGCGCCTGTAACCGAACCTGCATCCGGGCATCGGTGATGACGGGCGTAACGGAATATGATTTCTCGCCATACATGACCTCCACCGATTCGATGTGGTATCCGCCTTTCGAAAAACCCTTAACGTCGAAGCGGTCTCCGGTGACCGGTGTCGTCGCCGCCCCCCTGCTGTCGGGGCGAAAAAGGTTCTGATCCAACTGCAGCCAAAGGAAGTCCAGCTTGTCCGGGCTGTTATTGGTATAGTTGATCGTTACGTCGCCCTTGATGGAGGTGTCCTGCTCGTCCAGGGTCGCCCGGATCTGGTAATCGGCCCGGTTCTGCCAGTATTTCGGACCGGGCTGCCCGCTGGCGCTTCGGAATTCATTCCCGTTGGTATTGAAAAAATAGGGACTGAATAATTCGTGCTGGTCGTAGACGGATGCCGGCTGCGCGGCTTTCGGGCCTGCAGGCTGCCCGGCCTTCGTATTCTCCTGCGCGAAGGTTCCGGAAACAGGGAGGGCCGCCAGGATCAGGCCGGCCATGGCCAATCGTTGTAGTTTTCTCATTGAACAAAGATAGGGCAACGGGAGCTATCACGCCTTACGGGTACCGACCCCATACCATGCCCGTACCCAATCCCCCGAAACCATGCCCCGGACCGCACACTCCACTGTATCGAAACCGTACACTCCATTCCCGCAGCGGTCAACAAATCCCTGATCCCTAACCATCTACCGATATGGTACTTTTTTGGCGGCAAAATTCGCGACCAGAATAAGACACCATGATCTTCAACTACCTGAAAATCGCCGTCCGCAGCCTCAGAAAGAACAAAGCTTTTTCCGCGATCAATATCTTCGGCCTCGCCATCGGCCTCGCCTGCTGCATGTTGATCATGGCCTATATCTCCGACGAGACCAGTTACGACCGGCAGGCGCCGGATGCCGGCCGGATCTATCGCGTCGGCATCCACCTCAACCAGAATGGGGGCACGGCCGACTATCCGACCGTGGATGGCGGCGTTGGCCCCGGCATCAGGAACACCTACCCGGAGGTGGTCGACGTCACGAGGTTTTTCCCAACGAATCCGGTATATGTCAAAGTCGGCGACCGCGTGTTCAAAGAAAGCAAGATCGCGCTCTGCGACTCCAACTTCCTCCGGTTCTTCTCCATCCCGCTGGTAGCCGGCGATCCCGCCACCGCGCTCTCGGGCCCCGGGATCGTTGTGACTACGGCATTCGCAAAGAAATATTTTGGCGAAAGCCCCGCCCTGGGAAAGTCGCTACCCATCTTCGGCCAGCTCAAGATCACCGGCGTCATCGACAAGTTGCCGGACAATATGCATTTTCACTTCGACGCCTTTGTGTTTGGCAATTTCCACAGCACTACCTGGAGCAATATCGGGTTCTATACCTATTTTAAACTGGCAAAGAATGCCGACCCCGCGGGACTGGAGGCCAAATTCCCTGACCTGGTTATGAAATATATCGTTCCTGAAAGCGTACACGATATGGGAATTACCCTGGCGGAGGCCAGAAAAGGGGCCAAAGACTGGCATTTCTACCTGATGCCCGTCACCGATATCCATCTCCGGTCGCACACCAAATATGAACTCGAACCCAATGGCGACATACAGTATGTTTATATCTTCGGCGCGCTCGCGCTATTCATCCTGCTGCTCGCCTGTCTGAATTTCGCCAACCTGGCCACTGTGAGCTCCGCGCAGCGCGCCAGAGAAGTCGGCATCCGCAAGGTCCTTGGGTCGCTGAGATCGCAGCTGGTCGGCCAGTTCCTTGCCGAATCCGTTGTGCTGGCCTTTGTCTCGATGCTGGTCGCACTGGCTTTTGTCTTGCTCCTGTTACCGCTCTTCAACGAGCTGTCGGGCAAGCATTTCGAGTTTCCCTTTTTCCTTCAGCCGGGCAAGCTTGCCATTGCCGCCCTACTGGCCATCGCGGTGGGCATGCTATCCGGTCTCTATCCCGCGTTCTTCCTGTCCGCCTTCCGCACCATTGCCGTACTCAAGGGCGGCGTCAGCGGGACCAGCGGGCGACGCACACCCTTGCGCAAGGGGCTTGTCGTATTCCAGTTCATCATCTCCACCTTCTTTATCGTTTCTACCGTCTTTGTCTATCAGCAACTCCACTACATGCAAAACAAAAAGCTCGGTTACGATCCGAGCCAGGTACTGATGATCGAAGACACCTACGCACTGCGTTCCAACCAGTCGGCATTCCGGCAATCCCTTCTTGCCGATAGCCGCGTGATCGACGCGACCATCTCACGCGATGCGCCGGTGGACCGGGTCGGGTCCGACGTGGATGGTTCCGAATTCTATGCCAAAGGCACCGGCGGGGCGCACAATGGCGGCGAGATCCATATCTTCATTTTCCACGTGGACTACGATTATATCGCCACATTGGGAATGCACATGGCCGCGGGCCGGTATTTTTCCAGGGATTTTTCCACCGATGATTCCTCCTCCGCAGTGGTCCTCAACGAAACCGCGGTCCGCAACCTGGGCTGGCAAACCAACGACGACGCCCTGGGCAAGGTCATCGTACGTTCCGGCCAAAAGGAATACAGGGTCGTCGGCGTCGTCCGCGATTTCAACTATACTTCCACCAAACAAAAGATCGCGCCCCTCATGATGCTGCTGGGACAAAACAGCGGCGGCATTATGGTCAAGGTCAAGACGTCGGACATCCCTGGATTCGTCGAATCGGCAAAACAAAAATGGGCCGCATACAACCTTCAAAATCCCTTCTCCTGGTATTTCCTCGATGACCGTTTTGCCGCGCTGTATACCGGCGAGCGAAAGACAAGCGAGCTGTTTACCTTCCTGACCGTCGTTGCGGTCGTGATCGCCTGTATGGGGCTTGTCGGGCTCGTTGCGTTTACCACCCAGCAGCGCACCAAGGAGATCGGCGTGCGAAAAGTGCTTGGGGCCTCCGTCCGCCAGGTCCTCTTCCTCCTGTCGCGGGAGTTCCTTTGGCTCGTGACTATCGCCTTTCTCATATCCGCTCCGCTGACGTGGTGGGCCATGTCGGTCTGGCTGGACAACTTCGCCTACCGGATCACCATGGCCTGGTGGGTCTTCCTGCTTGCCGGCGTGGCCGCGATCGTCATTGCGCTATTGGCCATCAGCGCGAACACCATCAAAGCAGCCCTCAGCAATCCGGTGAAAAGTCTCAGGTCCGAGTAACAGAAACGTCCGGGCGAATTAATTCCCTCCTTACAGGGCACGCAGTCACCGCGATAGTCGATAGTCTGACGTAAAAGTTTTCCCTTATGCGCGCATAAAATTTCTCAATCCACGCCCGAAATTTTGTCCTTCTCGAAAGTTGTCTTTAACTTTTTAGAAGTTTAACCTTTTACCTATGCCCAGGTTTCACAATGACAGCTCAGCCATTTCCCGGGTTGCGGAGCAATATGCCCGGCTTCTCTCACTTAAGATCACCCCGCGGATCATCCGGAATAGCATCGAATCAAATCCCGACTACCCCAGCCTCTATTGCCTTACCGACACATTCCACCGCTTTAATGTCGACAATAACGCGTTTGAAGTGTCCGGCGAGAACATCTGGCATTTGTCTCCGCCTTTCGTGGCGTATATGAACTTGCCGCACGTAGGAAAGGATTTTGTCTTGGTAACGGCCGTCGAAAGCGATAATGTCACGTATTACCACTCGTCCCGCCGGCCGCAACACCTGACAAAGACCGCGTTCCTGCAACAATTTCAACATATCGTATGGAACGCGCAACCCGGCCCGGAAAGCGGAGATCCCGGATATGTAATGCAGGCAAGAAAGGAAAGGGTATTGGCGGCCAGGAAAAGATGGTGGTGGACGGCGCTGATAATAGCAATAGCCGCCACGAGCGTTTCGCACTGGATCGAACCCGATCCGCCGGCCTTCTGGTCGGCCCTCCTGCTGGCATCGTCCGGCATGTTCCTGACGGCCTTGTTGCTGGCGTTCGATATGGACAGGTCGAATCCCTTGTTCCAGGATATCTGCGGTAACGGCGGCAAGCTGCCATGCCATGCCGTCCTGGAAAGCAGGTTTGCGAGATTCAAAGGGATAAGTTGGAGTGAGGTCGGGTTTATCTATTTTTCAGCGCATTGGCTCTGGCTCTGGACCTCCGGCGTTCCCTCGGCAACAAGAGACAACCTGGCTGCTACTTTTTACATTTTTGCGAGCCCGTTCATACTCTTCAGTGTATTTTACCAGTGGCGCATTATCCGCCAATGGTGTGTTCTCTGCCTCGCCGTGCAGTTGATCCTTTTAGCACAGCTCGCCTGGGCTGTGCTGTTACCACATGCGTTCTCTTTCGCCACCGCCTCCGCGATTTCACTCCGAGCCATGATCCCGGGGCTGATTGGTTGCCTGCTCGCACCCGCCGTTCTTTGGTACGGTCTCAAGACACCCCTGCACACGGCAAAAAATGCACGGATCAACGCCAATGCATATCGACGATTACAACTAAAGCCCGAGGTATTTTATGCACTCTTGCAGCAGCAGCGAAAGGCGCCGGACGGCTGGCAACAACTTAGCCTTTCGATTGGAAACCCTTCCGCGCCCATTGCATTGTTACAGGTATGCAATCCTTATTGTCAACCTTGTGCCAGGGCCCACCGCCAATTGAAGGCGTTCCTGGAGCGTAGCAGGAATATATCTCTGAACGTCGTGTTCACCTGTCCTCCCTCCGACAGAGAGCGGGGCAACCGGGTTATCAGGCATCTGCTGGCCATTGCAAATGAAGGCGACGCGGATAAGACCAGGCAGGCCCTGGATGACTGGTACGGGAATGACAATCGGGCATTCGACTCGTTCGCACTAAGATATCCGTTGAACAACGAGCGAGCTGAGTCGGAATACAGGCTTGAAAAGATGTTCGAATGGTGCGAAGCGGCCGGAATAAAGCATACGCCGACGATATTCGTGAATGGTTTTCAGCTTCCGGAACATTACCAGGTTGGCGCGCTTGAAAAGGTCCTATAAAAGAATTCTTTGGCCAAAGAAAAAGGGGCAGCCGAAAACCTTAATAAAAGAGTAGGCCTATTGAACACTTTAAATCTTTATTTAAATGAAAAAGATCGAAAACCTTGGGCGCACCTTGTCCAAAAGCGAGCAAAAAAATGTCATTGGCGGCCTAAGGCCTTGCACCTGCACATGCGAAGGAGGCACCGGCGGATCCTGGTTCTACAATTACGAACCGTCTCAGAGCGAGATCGCCGAAGACATAGACGACTACTGCAGCACGCAAACAGCTTCATGCACGGGGTGCAGTAATTTGTAATGGAAAACAGAAAGCCGGGCATTCTTCAGCAAATGCCCGCTTTCGCAACGCGTCAACATATGAAAATCGCAGTACTTTTCTGTATCCTTGCTGCATTTCTCCCGTCCGGACAAGCCCAGGTACTTATTAGGGGACACATTAAAGATGATCGGCACGGACAGGTGACCGTATTCGCTCCTGTGAACGGATTTTGCAACCGCATCCTAAACCGGCAGGAATACAGGACGGTACCCGGGCCCGACGGCTATTTCGAAAAGCATCTCGCGGTTGACTTCCCGGTAATGGTCACTATTTCTGTCGGTATCCGGCCCGTATGGGTTTTTGTGGCACCCGGAGACACGGTGACTGTTGACATAGACGCCGGCCGCTTTACACCTGAGTCTCCCGGTGGCGGGATTCTCATCCAGGGAACCAATGGCGCGGGCAATACTTTTTATAATACGTTCAATTATTCTCCCGGAGAAAAATTCAACCGTTTTCAGCGCTTGCTCGACAGCATGCATTTCAGACAGACGCTCGACCCACGGTCTGTCCAGGACGCCCTGTCCGTGATCACAGCGCCTTTCGAGTCGCTTCTGGCATCGCAACAGATAACAAAGGCGTATTATGATATTGTTGTCAACGATATCCGCAACGTGCTTATCACCCACCTGATCCGATTTGTTTTTGACGACAAGGATGTCACAAACGACCAGGCAATTTCGTTTTTCAATAAGATATATGACCGGTACCCATTAACCGAAGCTGCGATCAGGGGCGGGCTCTACGGTGTGAGTCCCTGCGAGGAATATTACTATATAAAGGGCACTGGAATCTACCCTGGCAACCAACTCTCCGACAGCACGCTGCAAGTCCGGGGAAAGACCGTCTTCGTCAACAGAAATCTGGTGCCATACCTTTACGCACCGGCGGACCTCCGCGAAACCCTCTGGGCCCTGAAATTGATTTCTCTGAAACGTCTTTTTGCCAGTACCTATGGCCGCCGTGACGTTGACGCATTTGTCACGATGTTCCCCGATAGCAGGATGAAGGCTTACCTGGCACCGCCCTACTTTAATTTGTCGGAAGGACCGGCCACTTTCGGCGATAGCAGCGGCTATGTGTTCGCAAGCAACAACATCAATTCTTTCGACGCCTTGTTGGCCGGGTATAGGGGCAAACGACTATTGGTCGACCTCTGGGCAACCTGGTGTGTTCCCTGCAAACTGGAATTTGGCTACAACGCACCCATCGATAGCTTTTGCCGCCGCCACGACATCCGGCGGTTATATATTGCGTTTGAAAGGGGCGCCACCAGAAACAACGTAAAGAAAGACGTATACGCTTATAGTCTGAAAGGGTTTCACGCAATCGCCAACGATACCCTGATCCGTGATATGACCCGCCGGATATACCCGCCAAATGAAGGATACGTCATTCCGCACTACCTGCTTGTCGATGAAAACGGGCATATCCTGGACGCCGAAGCTCCCAGGCCAAGTTCCGGGAAAGAGCTTTTGTTACGGATGCTAACGGTCTTTAAACTCAAAAACTGAATGAGCTTCCCTTTCGCCCGCCAATTGGACTCCATGGACTGCGGACCTGCATGCCTGCAAATGATCTTACGGTTTTACCGCCGGGACCTGCCGGTGCATGTAATAAGAGATAAAATGGAGGTAAACAAGCAAGGCGCAAACATGCTTGGTATAAGCAATGCCGCCGAGACCCTGGGATTTAGAACGCATTCGGTCAAATTGGATTTTGCAACGCTCAGTAAAGATGCGTTGTTGCCGTGCATTGTCCATTGGAACCAGAACCACTTCATTGTATTGTACAGGATCGCTAAGGACGTTATTTACATTGCCGATCCGGCGGTCGGCCTCGTCCGCCTCGGAGCAACCGATTTTCTCTCGCAATGGGCGGGTCACGACGGCGAGGGCATTGCACTCTTGCTAGAGCCAAGGCCGGGTGCGTATTCGGAGGAAGAAGAGCAGAGCGGCGAAAAGACCTCCCGGCTTACTCTTCATAGCCTCTTCAGCTATCTCTTTCCTTTCAAACGTTTGATCGTCCAACTCTTGCTCGGGCTCTGTGTGGCCAGTCTCCTGCAATTGATATTGCCTTTTCTCACCCAAAGCGTGGTGGATATTGGAGTCAATAGTGCAAATATCCATTTTATATATATTGTTCTCCTGGCACAAGGCGCGCTGACTATCGGCACGCTGTCCGTCGATTTTGTGAGGAGTTGGTTATTGATGCACATCAGCACCCGTGTCAATATTTCGATCCTCACCGATTTCCTGATTAAGCTGATGAGCCTGCCCGTTAGTTTTTTCGACAGCAAAAAGACCGGGGACATCTTACAGCGGATGAATGACCATCAACGGATCGAGAGCTTCCTGACGGGGTCGTCGATCAATGTACTATTTTCCATGGTCAACCTGATTATCTTTTCGATCGTGCTTGCGGTATTCAATTTATACATTTTTTCCGTCTTTGCTTTCGCGAGTGTCTTATATTCATTGTGGGTGATCATCTTTCTCAAAAAAAGGCGGGAGCTGGATTACCGCAGGTTCGCCGTCGCCAGCAAAGAGCAAAGCGCAACCATTCAACTGGTGCAAGGCATGCAGGAAATCAAACTGAATGGAATGGAAAAACCAATGCGTTGGGCCTGGGAAAGGCTGAAGGTGAAACTATTCCGGCTGAACATCAGCGTCCTGGTGATGAATCAATGGCAACAGGCCGGTGCCTCATTCATCAATGAAGGGAAGAATATCTTCATTACTTTTCTCTCGGCAAAGGCTGTTGTCGAAGGCCAGATTACTCTCGGCACCATGCTTGCGATTCAATATATTATCGGCCAGTTGAACAGCCCGATCGAACAGATGATCGGCTTTATGCAAAACTGGCAAAATGCGCGCATAAGTCTGGAGCGGTTGAACGAAGTGCATGACATGGAGGAGGAAGAACCCGTAAGCCGTCATCTGCTGAAAGAATTGCCTGTTGGTGTGGTGGTGGGCATTTCGGGCGGAGGACCGGGTGCAACCCGTGCCGGCGTGACCCTCAGCGATCCTGCCGGCCCCGCGCCGCAAACGCCACCCATCCTGAGCGCGCCTGCCATCCATTTCAACAACGTGAGCTTTACGTATCCCGGGGCGGGCAATGAGCCTATTCTGCATGACATCAACCTGTCGATCCCGGCGAATAAAGTGACGGCTATCGTGGGAACCAGTGGCAGCGGAAAAACCACCTTATTAAAACTATTGCTCAAATTTCATATTCCGCAGAAAGGGGATATCCGGCTGGGTGATATGTCCCTTAATAATCTCAGTCATCGGGTGTGGCGGAGTCATTGTAGTTCTGTCATGCAGGAAAGTTTTATCTTTTCCGACACCATCGCCAACAATATAGCCGTGGGCGCCGATCGCCCGGATCCGGCCCGGTTGCAGTATGCGATTTCGGTTGCAAACATTCAGGAATTCATCTCCGGCCTGCCGCTAGGGATCCATACCAGGATCGGTTCGGAAGGCAATGGCATCAGCATGGGTCAAAGACAGCGGATACTCATTGCACGAGCCGTGTACAGAAATCCGGATTTTCTATTGCTGGACGAAGCTACGAACAGCCTGGACGCGGACAACGAAAGCATTATCGTTCGAAACCTGTCTTCATTTCTGAAGGGTCGCACCGTTGTCATTGTCGCGCACCGGCTTAGTACCGTCCGTAATGCTGACCAGATCATCGTCTTAAGCAAGGGAGTCATTGTCGAAAAAGGTACCCATCAGGAACTCGTTACCCTGAAGGGCGAATATCTCCGCCTCATCAAAAATCAACTGGAATTGGGCGACTGATCCCAAAAATCTTTAAAATGATCAAAAGACTTCTATGTCCGAAGATTTTTCCTATCCCGAAGCTGCCATAATTCAACCTGCCTCATCTGCAACCGCCGATGACGGTAGCGCGATGCGGGAAATGATCAGCAACAGGCCCCATTGGTTGATCAGGAATGGAAACCTGATACTGTTGTTCATCGTCGGCCTCATACTCGCGTTCACGTGGTTTGTCCGCTACCCGGACGTCATAAAGGGTTCGATGCGGCTTGTTGCGGTTAACGCCCCAAAGATTCTGGTAGCGAAAACGGAAGGCAAGCTGGAACGGCTTTTGGTTGCCAACGAATCCGTGGTTTTCAAAGGTCAGCCGCTCGCCTTTATTGAAAGCACGGGAGATCCTGTACAGATGCTGCACCTACATAACTGGGTCGACTCGATGGTGGAATTTCTGGAGAATGACAGCATGGACGCGCTTTTCCGAAATCCCCTCCCGGTGTGCAACGATCTGGGCGACGTGCAGCCGAATTATCAGCAATTCGAAAGTGCTTTTCAGGAGAGCCTGCAAGTATTGGCGAACGGCTACTATCAACGAAAGAAGCGCGCGTTGAAAGAGGACCTGGCGTTTTTGTCCGAGCTGCGTGACAGCAGACTTAGGCAGCAACAATTGACCAGGAAGGACTTCGAGCTTCAGCAGATCGAATACAACGCGAAAGATTCTCTCGCCGTTCAAAAAGTAATCGCGCCGATGGAGCTCAACCAGGAAAGAAGCAAGGTAATCTCAAAAGAGCAGAGTCTCGAACAGATCTCCGCGCAGGCGATTAACGACAACCTCATGGAGAAAAACAAGGTAAAGGAGATACTGGACCTGCAAAAGACAATGAATGACCAGCGTGAAAAATTCAAATCGGCCTTGTTCACACTCAAAAGTTCGGCAGAAAAATGGTTACAGCAATACGTGGTGACCGCGCCCGAAGACGGGAAGGTCCTGTACACCTCGTTTTTGCAGGAAAATGAAGAGCTGTCGGCCAACCAGCAATTATTCTACATCCAGCCCCCCGAGACCATCTACTATGGGCAAATGCTGGCCTCTCAAACCGGATTGGGGAAACTCAGGCCAGATCAAAAAGTACTGATCAGCGTCGAAAGCTATCCCAGCCCCGAATACGGATACCTGACCGGTCGCGTAGGCTATATTTTCAATATGCCCACGGCAAAAGACAGCTTTATGATCAAAGTGGACCTTCCGCATGGTCTGGTCACGAATTATGATAAGGTCATTTTTTTCCGCAATGACCTAGATGCAGAGGCGGAGGTAATGACGGACGACCGGCGGTTATTCCAAAAGTTCTTCGACCGGTTGACTGCCCTTTTCCATACAAACTAGCCGTGCCCGCGTCTCCCCAAAGCCCGGCCCATCTCGACCCGCCCGAGCCGCAAACGACGCGGCGGCTGCGCAATAACATCGTTTGCTCTACATTGACTAATAACTCCCACTCACGCCTCAGCTTTTTGCCAATACAGAGCAAAACTCACAAATTCGGCTGGACGTAATATACGCGCACCCCCGCCGACGTCGCAATCGCCCCTTCTGAACGCAAAACCCGCCATCCCAATCGCCGCAAAAACCACCACCCCAAGCCCCAGCCCCTCTACCAAATTTTTACCCGCTGGTCCTCCGGCAGGTAATTCTTATCCCCGGGTTGCACATGGAATGCCTTATAAAATGCCGGCCGGCTCATCAGCGGGCCGTTTACCCGCCACATAGCCGGCGAGTGCGGGTTCGTGTTGACATACATGCGCATATAGGCGTCCCTCGTCTTCACTCTCCAGATCCTGCCGATCGACAGGAAGAACCGCTGATCGGGCGTGAAACCATCGATCCGCAAGGTGGAGTCCTTCCCTTCCGGCGTCATCTTGAACGCATCATAGGCGATTGCCAGACCACCGTTATCCGCTGCGTTCTCACCCACCGTCAGCGCGCCCTTGAGATGCACCGTGTCCAGCACCACAAATGAACTGTACAGGTCGATCACTCGCTGCGTCTTCGCTTTGAACTTTGCATAATTTTCTTTGGTCCACCAATTGTTTACATTGCCCTCCTTATCAAATTGGGCCCCCTGGTCGTCAAAGGCATGCGTCATTTCATGCCCGATGACCATCCCGATCCCGCCATAATTGATGGCGTCATCCGCCGCAAAATCGAAATAGGGAAACTGTAAGATGCCAGCGGGGAAGACGATTTCATTGGCCTGCGGGTTGTAGTAAGCGGTGACAGTCGAGGGCGTCGTCCCCCATTCCGTCCGGTCGACCGGCTTGTTGAGTTTTGCCAACTGATACCGGTATTCATTTTGACCAAGCGCGAGCATATTCTCGAAATACTTGTCCCGATCGATCCGAACGGCGCTATAGTCCCGCCATTTATCCGGGTAACCGATCTTCTTGGTGATCGAGTACAATTTCTCGATCGCCTTCTGCTTTGTACTGTCGCTCATCCAGTCGAGCCGCCTGATCCTGGCTTCAAACGCCTTTTGCAGGTTGTTGACCAGATCGAGCACCCGCTTCTTTGCCTCCTCGTTAAAATATCTCCTCACGTACAGCTGACCTAGGGCCTGTCCCAAAAGACCATCCACATTTTGCGTCATGATCTCCTGGCGGGATTTCTGCACCGCCTGGCCAGAAAGGGCCCTGGTGAATTCAAAGGACGCGCTCACGAATGGCGAACTGAGGTCCGATGCGTAGTTTCGCAGGGTGGCCGCCTTCAAATAAATTTTCCAGTCACTCACCGGAATGGTCTTCAAGAGAACGTTCAACTTACCATAATAGCCGGGTTGGGCGACATCGATCGAATCGGTAACCGCGCCCAATTGCGCAAGCATCATTTTCCACTCCAGGTTGGGTTCTGTTTTGTTGAGCGAGGCCACCGCCATCTTGTTGTAGTTGGCATTAACATCCCGCATTTCAATATTGGTCTTATGCGCCGCAGCGAGCCGCGTTTCGATGCCATATGCGGTCTCCGCCTGCCTTCCGGCATCGGCCGGACGGGCGCCGGTCAACCGGAACAAAGCCGCCAGGTATTTCTTATACGCGCGCTGGATCGCCAATGTAGCGGAGTCCGTCTTGAAATAATAATCGCGTTCAGGCAAACCGATACCGGCCTGGTATACATGCGCGATATTGATACGGCTGTTCTTGTTGTCGGGAGAAACGCCGAAAGCAATAATCGAGAAGTTGCCTGTCGTTTGCCCCGTCGCAGCAAATTTCACGACAGATGGAACGTCGCCGATCGCATCGATTTGCGTAAGGATAGGTGAGATCGGTTCGTAGCCGCGTTTGTCGATGGTCGCGGTATCCATCCCGGAAGCATAGAAGTCCCCCACTTTCTGGTCGATGCTTCCAGGAGCGTTGTGGGCGGCGGAAACGCTGTCCAGGATGTTGCGCAGCAGTCTTCGCTGCGGAATATTGAGAAAACTGTAAGAACCCACACCGGTTTGATCGGCGGCAATGGTCGCGGTATCATACCAGCGGCCGTTCACATAGCGAAAGAAGTTGTCACCGGGCTTTACTGAAGTGTCGAGGCCGGGGACATCAACAAATTCTTTTTTCCCCGGTCCGGTCTCGTGACCGTTGCACGCTCCCATCAGACACGACGCCAGGCAGATGTACAGGAATTTACTCATATTCAGCTCGTTTGCGCTAAAGATAGAGCATATTCCCATATCGCCGCGTCCCCTCACCTCACCAATATCACCGTCCCCTTTCGCCATACCGGCCGCCCCTGATAGTCGACACCCGCCGCGCTCCAGACATACGTGCCCGCAGGCGCCAGCTGCCCGCCGACCGCCCCATCCCATCCCGACCCGGCATCGACGGTGGCAAATACCAGCTGGCCGAGCCGGTTATACACGCGAAAGAACTGAAACGACCGGATGCCGAAGACGATCGCCCGCAGGACATCATTGTGGCCGTCATTATTGGGCGTGAAGGCATTGGGCACGATAATGTTCGCGACATTGGTCGCGCCGATCACTATCGACGCCGTCGCGGAACAACCCAAAGCGGTAGTCGCCACCACGGTATAAGTTACGGTTCCCGAGACGACGGTTGTCGGATTCGGGATATTCGGATCGCTCAGCCCCTCAGCCGGCGTCCAAACATACGAACTGAAGCCCCCGCCCCCCAAATCCACCGCATCCAGCTGCAAAGGCTGACCGATCACCATCACCGTATCGTCCCCCGCGAAAACCTTGGGCGGCGCTGTGACCACCACCGTCGTGACAGCGGAATCCACCGACCAGCAGCCATTGGCGCCCAGGACTTTCAGGTGATAGGAGATCGTCGCGTCAGGCTGATTCACCGTTGGATTGGCTGCGGTGGGATCGCTGAGGTAAATTCCCGGCGACCACAAATATTGGACCCCGCCGCTTCCCTGAAGCTGGGCGGATTTCCCGGGGCAGACCGTATCGGAACCGCCGGCGACGGCCTGCGGCCCAGGTATAACTGGCACTGTCACACTCGCGGTATCCAGGCACGCTCCCAGGGTGGCCGTCACGATATAGGTCGTAGTGGCGGACGGTGTGGCCATGGGATGGGCGACGTTGGGGTTATCCAATCCATCGCCGGGAGTCCAGGCAAAGGAATTGGCATTGGTGCTGTCCGGCAGCAGGACGCCCACGCCCTGGCAGGTAGGGGGAAGGATGCCCGTGCTGACACGCAGCGAGTCGGTGAGCGACACCAGCGCAGTAGTCGAATCGACGCAACCAAGTGCGTCCGTTACGGCAATGGGATAACTGCCCTTGGCCAGGCCGGTCCAGTTTTGTTGACCGAGGACGGCAGGTCCGCCGTTAAAGGAGTAGGCAACCGGAGACGAGCCGCCTGTCGCAATGATCTGTATCGCGCCGTCATTGTTCTGACAGCTCGCGGCGGTCGGAACAGCCGAAATCTGCGGCCCCTGGACATTCTGGACCGTCACCGGCACCGTGGTGATATTCCCGTGGGCGTCTTTGATCGTGACAATATAAAAAGCGGGACCCAGACCCTGGATCACGTTTGTATTGACATACCCGGAGCCGGAGAACAGCGAGTACTGGTACGGGCCCGTACCACCTTCCACGTTCACGGTGATCGATCCGTTGGACCTGCCGCAGGAAGCCGGCGTGGACGTGGCGCCCACGGTCATACAAACGTCCCCGACCGCTACTACCGTCCGGGCCGTCTGGCCTTTGCTGTCTTTGACCGTAACCGTATAATATCCTCCCGCCAGATTGGAGAACACGTTTGAAGCGACGAAATTCACTCCGTCGATGCTGTAGGTATAGCCGGGCGTTCCGTTCACGCCCTTGGCGGTAATGCTGCCTGTCGACGCGTCGCACTGGGAAGGGTTGCTCGTTGCAACTGCCGCGAGGCAGATCTGGCTGACATTTCCGCTGCCGTATGTAATAGCGCCATACGCATCCCTGACCATGACCGTATAGGTCCCGGCCGCGAGACCGCTGAAGGTCGGACTCCCCTGAAAGTTCGTTCCGTCGATCGAATAAGTCAGGGGCGGGATGCCGCTGGCGGCCGTTACTGTCATAGTGCCGCTGCTGCCGCCGCATTGCGAGGGCGTTTGCGTGGTGGTAAGGACGCAGTCGTTCGGAAAGGTATAGTCGTAACTTTGTTCCACCCCCGCCGCATCCCGGACGGTCACGGTATGCACGCCGGGCGACAACCCGGAAAAGCCGCCGCCGGCCAGCGCACCAAAAGGTCCTCCATCCAGCGCATACGTATATGGCCCCGTTCCCCCGGTGGTATTGGTAATACTGATCGAGTTGGTCTTCCCGCAAGACGGCGCGGACTGCGTCGCGCTCATGACGAGCGAGCAGTTGGGCGCACCCACCTTCACAAAGCCGGCACGCGACCACAATTGGAAATCCGCGTACGAGACGCCGATCGCCGACCACGGCGCCGTGATACATCCATTCGCGTCCTTGATCAGGATGCTGTAAGATCCGGGGGGTAGATTACTGAACACATTGCCGGACTGAAAACTCGCTCCGTCGTTAATGCTGTACTGGTAGGGCGCCATGCCGCCCGCCGGGGTCAGCGTCACCCGCCCGTTATTGGTATTGCAACCGGTCGCGTCCACAACAGCGGACGTAAAATAGGGGAAGGTCCCGGGACTCGTCAGTACCACGGAAGTCGTGGTCCGCTTGCCTTTCAGGTCCTGGACCGTCAGGTCGTAGGTTCCGGCCGGGAGGCCGCCGAAAATCCCGGTTTTATTGCTAATTCGCGCTGCTGTACTGAAATATACATAAGGAGGGTTCCCGCCGGTAGCCGTAACCACAAAGCCGCCATTGTCATATGCACAGGTGGGGTTGGTCACGGAGACCGTGACCGTCGGCTGGCCATTGCAAATAGTTCCCAGCAGCAGGAATGCGGCCGATAAGATACGGAAATAGACTTTCCCTGAAGAGGGATGGTGGCGTTCCGACATTCAAAAGGTTGTTGTGCTACAATTTCGCTCATTCCACAAATACAACCCCCGTGCCAAACATCGTCGCAGGCAGAACCCGGAAAATCAATAATTTACGGTCGGCATCATTCAATCATAACACTTCGATCCCTTTTTGCCGGTAGGGTTCGAGCACCGGGCTGTCGGGCGGCAGTTCGGTGATCAGCACGTCTATATCGCTGATGGGAGAAACATGGATGGGCTGGAAAGTATTGATCTTCTCAGCGATAGAAAGACAGACGACTTTTTGGGAAGCCGCGATCATCGCCTTTTTGATTTGCGCCACGTCCCAATCGTTGTCGGTGATCCCTTTGTCGGGGTCGATCGCGTTGACGCCGAGGAAACAAAGGTCGGCCCGGATCTGGCCGATCCGCGTGATGGCCTCGCCGCCGACTGTGATCTTGGAGTTCTTGGATACCTTATCGCCGATCACGATCACGTCGATCCCGGGATGATGGCTGTATTCGAGGACCACCGGGAGGCTGCCGGAGACAAAGGTCGCTTTCAGATCCTGCGGGAGCGCCCTCGCCAGCTCTATCACCGTGGTGCCGCCCGTCGTCATGACGAACATGTCGTTCCGGATCAACGAGATCGCCTTTTTTGCTATCAGTCTTTTTTCCGCGTGCGAATATACCGGCTGGGAATGGGCGGGAATTTCGTTGAAGGACAAAGACAGCGCGCCGCCATGCACCTTGATCAGCTTGCCCGATTCCGCCAACTCCTGAAGGTCGCGCCTGACCGTATCCTCCGACACGTTCAGCTTCTGGCTGAGGTTGGCGGAGAGGACCTGGTTGTGCAGGTTGACCTCATGGACGATATGGGCCTGACGTTCCTGTTTGAGCATCCCTGTGAAGCTACTCTTTTGCCCTTTGAAAAACAAGTCATGCTCGTAAATACCGCTTTACCGGTCCCCCGTTAATCCCCCACCAGGGCCCGCCGCCCCGTCACAATCATCCCCGCTCCGGCCGCCCCTCACTCGCTTCTCAGGCTGTTCACCGGGTTAACCATCGCCACCCGGAGGGTCCGGATGCAAAGAACGATAAGGGCGACCAACAAAAGTGCGCCGCCGCCGGCCGCAAAGATCCACCAGCTGAGCGAAGTCTTGTAGGCAAAGTTCTCCAGCCATTTACGGCCGCCCCACCAGGAAATGGGCATGGCGATGAGGATCGCGAGGCCGATCAGTTTGAGAAAGTCGCGGGAAAGCAGAACGATCAGGTTTCCAACGCTGGCGCCGATAACCTTGCGGATGCCAATCTCTTTTGTCCGCTGGTTGGTCACATAGATCACCAATCCAAGGAGCCCCAGACAACTGATAAAGATCGTGAGACCCGTCGCCCAGGCCAGGAGCCGGGAAACGTTCCTTTCCGCGTCGTAGAACTTCGCGATCGTGTCATCCACAAACTGATAATCGAAATCGTCATTGGGATAGACGGCGTGAAATGCTTTTTGAATGGCCGCAATGGCCGCGGGCCAGTTCGATCCGTCGGCGGTTCGTGGCTGGAGTTTCACGTTAAAGACATTCGCCGTTTTTGTACCGTTTGTGACCACAAGCGGCTTGATCGGCTCCCGAAGCGACCGGGGGAAAAAATCGGCGACGACTCCGACGATAAAGGGGTTGCCGTTGAATTCCTTGATCTGCAGCCCTATTGCCTTTTGCGGGTCCTGCAATCCCAGGATATGAAGGAAAGTTTCGTTGATCACCACAGCATTCGTCGTATCGCTCTGCCGGGCGCTGGTGCCTGCCAGGAGGCGCAGACCATACAACCGGAAATAATTGCTGTCGGCCAGTTTCACCTGGACATTCTCCCGGATATCCTTTTTGCCGTTATTCACCACCATGGTGCTTGTCCAGGTACCGTTACTGGACGGAGGATTGCTGGAAATGCTCACCATGGCTACGCCGGGGATACCCCGCAGCTGATCGAGCAGCACGGACTTCTTGTCGGCGTCCTGGCGATCGTTCGTCCTGAAACACAGGACCGCATCGCGCTTGAAACCGAGGTCCTTGTTGATGGCATAGCTGATCTGTTGCGAAACGAGGAGGGTCCCGATGATAAAGACCTGCGCGATGACAAATTGGGAAACGGTCAGCAGTTTCCGGAGCCGCGCGGAGCGGGTCTGGCTGCTGTTGAAAGCGGACTGATTCTTTAGCACCAGCGCGGGTTTGAAACCCGAAAGGATGAGCGCGGGATACACGCCGGAAAGCAGGGTGACCACAAAGACGAGGACGATGAGAAAAAATATGATCCCCGGCTGCCGCAAGAGGTTGAAATGGAAGTCCGCAGGAATAAAGGCGCCGAACATCTTCAAAAGAAAGGGCAACAGGATCAGCGAAAGGATCGTGGCCATCAGAGTGAGCACAAAGGTTTCGGTCAGGAACTGAAAGATCAGTTGCCGGCGCGCGCTGCCCATCGTCTTCCGGATGCCGATCTCCTTGGCGCGCTGGGTGGCCTGCGCGGTCGTCAGGTTGATAAAATTGATCGACGCCAGCAGCAGCAGGAAGGCGGCAACCGCCAGCAGGTAATAAAGGGTCGGCTTATGCGCCTGGCGGCTTTGGTCGAAGACGCCATAATCGAGGTCAAAATGAAGATCGGCGAGCGGTTGAAGCCCCGCGGCCTGTGTGGCATGATCACGCGGGTCAGGATGCTCATTTGCCAGAAGGATCCGGGTCATCTGTGCCCGGACAGCCGCGGGACTTGCGCCCGGCATGAGCCGGACAAAGAGCTGATCGGCGGAATTGACCCAGCCCCAGTGGCCAAAGCCCTGTGGTTTCAGGCGATTGGTATAATAGGTCGGCCGGGAGATGAAGGTGCCGAAGTAGAAATCCGAGTTACCGGGAAGGTCTTTCACGATGCCGGTGACCGTGCAATGAATGGTGTCATCGAAGATGATCGGCTTTCCGATGATGTCCGCATTCTTCACATTCCCATAGTACAGCCGGGCATTCTTTTCAGTCAGGACGACCTGGTAGGGCTCCCGGGTGGCCGTCACAGCCGAGCCCGCGAGCCAGGTATACCCGATCAGCTTAAAGTAGCTGGAGTCGGCGGCTATAATATCCTGTTGCTTCCGGAGCACGACAGGGTCGTTCGCGCTGGGATAGGGAATGGTGACCCGCGTTTCATCCAGGGTCCGAAAGGGGGCCACGATATCCAGGCCAGTAACCTGCTTTTTTACCGCATCGCCCATGGGCTCCGCAAGACAGCCGTTTTGCCAGCTCCCTCCGTCGCCCTTACCATGCGCTGTGACGCGATAGATACGGGAACCGTCCTTCTCGAACTTGTCAAAATTAAAGTCGTACTGGACGAGTAAAAAAATGACGAGGGAGGCACTGATGCCGATGGAGAGACCGACGATATTGATAAAAGAAAAGGTCTTATTGCTGCGGAATGCGCGCAGGGCGACGAGGAAATAGTTTCTTAGCATAAACAGGCGTGATTACGGTAAATTTCGTAATTAATTCCCTCATTTCGCGGGAACCTGCCCTTAAACCGATATATATTTCCTCAAGATCTTCATCAACACTTTCTCGCCCGCGCTTAAGCCCGCCCGCTCCCCCAGTTCCGCCCGCTCCCCCGGCCCCGCCTGCTCCGCCCGCCCCGCCAGGTCGCCTTCTGGCGTATCCTTCTCCCCGAGGTATTTGACCAATTTGTTCTCTTCATAGAGTTTGATGAGCCCCGGATGCACATAGTATTTCCGGCAGACCGCCCTCGTATTGCCCAATTTGGCACTGACGCTATCGAGCACAGCATTGATGTTCCGCTTCGTTTCCGCCTCCGACCCGGCTTCGCCCACTTCCCGGAATTCCTGCAGCGCATGCAGTGATCCCGCCCAAGTCCTGAAGTCCTTCGCCGAAAAATCCTCCCGGGTCGCCTCGCGGATATAGTTGTTGACCATCCCCGAATCCACGGGATGCCGCCCGCCTTCCTCGTCATAGTACTCAAACAATTCCTTACCGGGCACGTCATGGCACTGCGCCACGATCCTCGCCAACCGCTTATTGCGCAGCGTCACCTCATGGTGTATCCCCTTCTTTCCCGTAAAAGAGAAAACAATCTTATCGCCGGAAACGGAAACGTGATTGTTCTTTAACGTGGTAAGCCCGTAGGAGCCATTTGCCTTTTCATATTCATAATTCCCCACCCGGATGAACGTCCGTTCCATGAGACTGACCACCGTGGCCAGCACTTTTTCCTGCGTGAGCCCCCTGGCCCGCAGGTCTTCTTCCACCCGGCTGCGCAACAGCGGGAGCACCTTTCCGAATTCATATAAGCGATGAAATTTGGTCTCATTGCGTAAAGAATTCCACAGCGGATGATACCGGTACTGCTTCCGGTGGCGAACGTCAAGCCCCGTCGCCTGAATATGCCCCTTCTCGTCCGCGCAGATCCACACCTTTGTCCACGCCGGGGGGATCACCAATTTCCGGATGCGCTCCAGCAATTCAGGGTCTTTGACCACCGCATCGTTGAAAAGATAAGTAAACCCCTTCCCTTTCTTCATGCGCAAAATGCCCGGCTGACAATCCTTCACATACCGGAGATGCGCCGCCGAGGCCGCTTTTTGATGGTCCTTGTCCGCCCTCAGGAACTCCTTGTGAGACAGGGCAATGGTCGTATCCGTTCCCATACCGGGTGTACTCCACAAATGATGCCTGAGTTCTGCGCTCAGGGATACAACAGATACTTTTTCCGCATCTTTTTATAATTGCTTAAACCCGGTTCCCAGCTCTTCCGGATATCCGCTTCACTCATACCCGCGGCGATCTGCTCCTTGAACGCCTTCGTCCCCGCCAGCCTGTCGATGCTGCCCATTTCCCTGCTTTGATGATAGTCGAAGAACTTTTCCTTGTATGGATAGGCCTTGTAGAGTTCCATCATCCACGTGATATTGATCTTCCCCGTCCTGCGGAGACTGTCGGCGTTGATGTTCCGCAGGTCGAGCCCGTAGCACACCTGGTCCTGGTGGAGAGGCGTTTCCGACATGCCGGGGATGCTGACGGGAGTGAAAGAAAAGCTGTACGAGTCCTTCAGGTCGGGGTTACCGAGGACCGTGAAAGGCATGTGGGTTCCGCGGCCCTGGCTGATGATGGTTCCTTCAAAAAGGCAAAGCGAAGGATAGAGCAGCACGGACTGCTGGCTGTTGAGGTTCGGCGAGGGATAGACCGGCAACGGGTAGGACATGTCATGCCTGTAGTTCATCACAGGGATGACCGTTAGCCTGCACTGCTCCTTATCCGGCAGCCAGCCTTCCCCGTTGATCATCCGGGCGAATTCACCGATGGTCATGCCATGGACGATGGGGACGGGGAATTGCCCGATGCCCGACTTGAGCGACATATCGAGAATGGGCCCGTCGACAAAGCCATTGGGGTCGGGGCGATCGAGAACGAGCAGTTCCTTTCCCGATTCGGCGCAGGCTTCCATGATGTTGCGCAGCACGTTGATATTGGTATAGAAACGGCAGCCCACATCCTGGAGGTCGAAGATCATGATATCGATGGCATCCATATCCGCTTTGGAGGGCTTGCGTTTGGGGCCGTAGAGCGAGATGACCGGAATGCCGGTGGCCGAATCCACCTCGTCGGCGACCTTGGCGCCGTTGCTTGCCTTGCCGCGGAACCCATGTTCCGGTCCGAAGATTTCCTTAATGTCGATCCCAAGATCGTGAAGACTGTCGACAAGGGACCGGTTTCCGATGATGGTGGTGGGGTTACCGAGGATGCCTACCCGCTTGCCCTTTAGAAGGGGGAGATAGCGGCCGGTTTGGTCGGCGCCCGTAACGATGGGTTTGG
>Ga0134125_10000481_pt1 | contig 54012 bp, 46 predicted proteins | sample KB31751_FD_96464 | JGI IMG/M metagenome (GOLD analysis project Ga0134125, IMG submission 96464) | Terrestrial soil microbial communities with excess Nitrogen fertilizer from Kellogg Biological Station, Michigan, USA - KB3-175-1 | ecosystem: Environmental > Terrestrial > Soil > Unclassified ... | reverse complement strand
CGCTTCAGTGTATATTGGAGGTCGTATGGCATCAGCTGTTGAACAAAAAGTCAAGCAGATCATCGTAGAGCAGCTCGGCGTGGACGAGAGCCAGGTGGATAACAAAGCGTCGTTCGTCGATGACCTGGGCGCCGACTCGCTCGACATCGTGGAGCTCGTCATGGCGTTCGAGGAAGCCTTCGAACTCGAAATCCCCGATGAAGATGCTGAAAAAATCGCCACGGTCGGCGATGCCGTCACCTATATCGAAAACAAGAAAAAGTAGTCCGGTTCGCGGCATCCCCGCATTCACCGCAGGCATCTCATCGGGTAGCGGGGTGCAGGCCGCACGGCGTGTTCTCTTCCACGTTTCGCCCTCCAGGAGTTCCTGATCCCGGCAGGGTGGTATTCATCACGCGTGTAAAATCAGGAAGGAGACTTCTTCTATTTCCCGCAGAGTTGTAGTTACTGGCGTAGGCCTCATTTCGGCCATTGGCGCCACCACGGAAGAGAACTGGCAGTCCCTTCTGGTCTGCAGGAGCGGTATTTCCCGCATTGAATCGTTCGATCCTGCTCTTTTTAACTCGCAGATCGCCGGTGAGGTGAAGAACTTCGATCCTTCGCAGTTCATCGAGAAGAAGGAAGTGAAGAAGATGGGGCGCTTCATCCAGTTCGCCATCGCGGCGTCCGTGGATGCGCTTTCGCAGTCCGGGCTTCAGGTCACCCCGGAAAATGCCGAGCGGGTTGGTGTCTACGTCGGCAGCGGCATCGGCGGTTTCGAAGTCATCGAGCGCGAGCACAACAATTATCTGGCCCACGGGCCGCGCCGCATCTCCCCGTTCTTTATCCCGGCGACCATCATTAATCTCGCTTCCGGCTACATCTCGATCCGCACCGGCGCGAAGGGCCCGAATTCCGCCACCGCCACCGCCTGCACCACAAGCGCCCACTCCATCGGCGATTCCTTCCGCATCATCAAGCGCGGCGATGCCGACGTCATGATCTGCGGCGGCGCCGAAGCCTGCATTACTCCGATGGGTGTCGGCGGGTTCGCCGCCATGCGCGCGCTCTCGCAGCGCAATGATGACCCTGAGCACGCCTCCCGCCCTTTCGATAAGGATCGCGATGGTTTCATCGTCGGCGAAGGCGCGGGCGTCCTCATTCTCGAAGAGCTGGAAACCGCGAAGAAGCGCGGCGCGAATATCCTCGGTGAAATCGTCGGCTATGGCATGAGCGGCGACGCGCATCACCTGACCTCCCCGCCCGAGGATGGCGAAGGCGCCTACCGCGTCATGCGCAACGCGCTGAATGACGCGAAGCTCCTGCCGGAGCAGATCGATTACATCAACGCTCACGGCACTTCCACGCCGCTCGGCGACCGCGCCGAAACCGCGGCCATGAAACGTACCTTCGGCGCGCACGCTTATAAGCTCGCCGTCAGTTCCACCAAGTCGATGACCGGCCATTTGCTCGGCGGCGCCGGGGCACTCGAAGCGGGTATCGTGATCTGCGCGCTCCGCCACCAGATTGCGCCGCCCACCGCGAACCTCGATCATCCCGATGAAGGCTGCGATCTCGACTACATCCCCAACAAACCGCGCGAAATGAAGATCGATTATGCGCTCAGCAACTCCTTTGGTTTCGGCGGGACAAACGGCGCTCTCATCTTCAAGCGCTTCACGGATTAACCGGTACTTAACGCCATGAAAATCGTTGTCGCCATCAAGCAGGTGCCCGCCCGGGACAGCCTGCTCAAAGTCAATGCGTCCGGCACGTGGATCGATGACACCGATCTCTCGTGGGAGATCAACGAGCCCGACGCCTATGCTCTTGAAGCCGGTCTGCAGTTGCGCGAAGCCGCTTCGGGCGAAGTAGTGGTTCTCTGCGCCGGCCCCGAACACGCCACGCAAACCATCCGCGAAGCTCTGGCCAAGGGCGCCGACCGCGCCATCCACATCGAAACGGACGAATCCGCCGCCGACCCGCTCGTGCTCGCGAAACAGATGGCCGCCGCGCTCGAATTCGAGAAGCCGGATGTCATTCTCACCGGCCTCCAGTCGGACGATCTCGGCTACGGACAAACGGGCGTGATTCTCGCGGAAGTGCTCGGCTATGTGCATGCAACGCTCGTCATGAGCATCGAGACAACCGGCTCCGGCATCCGCGTCAAGCGCGAGCTCGAAGACGGCTGGTTCCAGAACGTCGAAATGCCGCTGCCGGCGGTCCTCACCATCCAGTCCGGCGCCGCGAAGCTTCGTTACGCCACTCTGATGGGCATCAAGAAAGCGAAATCGAAGGAGATCAAAGCTGTTCCCGCCGCCGCGGGCGCCGCTCCGCTCGTCACGCTCGAGCGCGTTTACTTCCCGCCGAAATCGAAGAAGTCGCAGATATTTGAAGGCTCGCCGCAGGAAACCGCGGCTCAACTGGTCGAAAAACTGAGATTCGAGGCGCGCGTATTATGAGCGGCATTCTGGTAATTCTCGAACAGCCGCACGGCATGTCGATCGAGGCACTGGCTGCCGCGCAACAAATTGCTTCCGAACTCGGCCAGCCCGTGTTCGCGGCCATCGTCGGGAATGATGCCCCGGCGGTTGCCGCGTACAAAGTAGAGAAGGTTCACGCGGTTGTTCATCCGCTCCTCGCGGAATACACCTCGGATGGTTACAGGATCGCGCTGAAGCAGTTGATCGAACAGCATCGGCCTTCGTGCGTGCTGTTCCCCCACACCTACCAGGTTCGTGATTTCGCGCCCGCTCTCGCCGCATCGCTCGGCCGCGTGCTCGTGAGCGACGTCGTCGGTCACCGCGCTCCAAACGGTTCGCTCGTTCTCGTTCGCCAGCTCTTCCAGGGCAAACTCAATGCGGATGTCCGCTTTGTGGGCGACGGTCCCTGGTTCGCCTCCATTCAGGCTGGCGCCTTCCGCGCCGAGAACGCCGTCAAGGGTGACGCCGCGGCCCCGATCGAAACCGTGACGCCCGCGCTCGAAGCCTCGCAGATTCGTACCAAACCTCTCGAGCGTTTCCGGGAATCGCAGCGCGCCGTCGATCTGGGCGCCGCCGAGCGCATCGTTTCCGTCGGCCGAGGCATTCGTGAGCAGGAGAACATCGCGCTCGTCGAAGACCTTGCGAAAGCGATGGGCGCTGAACTCGCCGCCTCACGTCCCATCTGCGATAACGGCTGGCTCCCCATGGAGCGCCAGGTCGGCAGTTCCGGTCAGACCGTCGCGCCGAAACTCTACGTCGCGGTCGGCATCTCCGGCGCCATCCAGCACCTGGTCGGCATGAAGGGCGCGAAGACCATCGTCGCGATCAACAAGGATCCCGAAGCCCCCATCTTCGAAGTAGCGGACTACGGCATCGTCGGCGATCTCTTCCAGACCGTCCCGGCCCTCATCGAAGCGTTGAAGAAGTAGCGCGCTTAGTGCATCGTCGCTCTTTCGAGCATGTCCCAGCCGTAGGCCCGCGCAACCCGGTCGACGATCTCATTCCCCAGCGCCTCGCCATTCTCGCCGTTCGTCATGATCGCCACCCCGTACCCCTTCGCCCGGTGCGCAATCAGGCGGCTTTTGTAACCCGCGCTGCTGCCGTAATGCTGGAAATACCAGCCCTGCCCATATTTCGTGATCATGAAACCGACGGCATACGGCCCCACGCCCACCGGTGTCACCATTTCCTGTGCGGTCGTTCTGGAGAGTACTCGCGTCGACCGGCCGGCAAGCTCAAGCTGCACCTCGATCGCAAACTTCGCCAGGTCAGTCGGCGTCGTCCAGAGTCCGGCCGCCGCCTGCTGCGGAAAGACCCACCACGGAACTTTTTCGCGCTCGCCCGACCCATCATGCGCTCGCGCGGCCTGCTTCTCCCGATCCTTCGGGAGCGGCTGCTCATAAGTGCTGTTGCTCATCCCGATTGGCCCCAGCACCCAATCCTGCATGATCTTCGCAAAAGGCTCGCCGACAGTATCCGTTAAAGCCAGTTGTTCAATCAACGCGCCACCCCCTGAATACTGAAAGCCTTCGAGCGGAGCTCTCCCCAGCCGCACCGGCCCTTGTGTTGACGGCGGAACTCCATCCAGAACCTGAACAACGGTCGGCGTGGGCGCGCCGGGCGCATACCCGTCGAAGCCGAATCCATCGGTCGTTCCCGACGTGTGGCTCATCAGGGTCCGCGGCGTAACGAACATCCCTCCGTGAAACGGATCATCCGGAAGCTTCCAGGATTTCAGAATTGTATTGATGTCCTGATCGAGCCCGAACCGGCCCTCCTGAATCGCCCGCAGAGACGCCATGGCCGCAACAGGCTTGCTGATCGACGCCGCCTGATACAGAGTGTCGTTCGTTGCCGGAGCCCCGGTCTCCACATCCGCGACACCCCACGATTTCGCCCACGCAATCCGGAAATCATGAATCACCGCGATACTCACGCCGGGTACATGAAGCCGCGCCATGAGTTGCTGAAGCGTCAGCGGCTCGGTGCCCTGACGAACCGGGACCTGCGCGCTTTCAACCGCCTCGATGAACCGCGACGCATCCTGCGCCACTCCAGCGCAGCAAGCTGCCACCCCAACCAGCACAGCCCGGAAAAATATCGTCATTAACGGGGAATACTCGCCATCCTGGCGAAGGTTACGCGGTTCTGATGGTCCCGTCGCGCCCAATCACCAGCTTGTGACCCCGCCACACCAGGCTGTTCCCAAAGAACCCCAGCGCCCACGTTACAAATGACGATGCATCCTCCACCGGCAGCATCCACCACCGCCGATAAAGGCTTCGATCGCGCAGCACCCAAATAGAAGCTGTCCACACCACCATCAGCCGCATCGCAATCGCCAGCGCCGCCAGCCCCCACCACTCCGGCGCAACCAGCCACAACACTACCGCCGGAACCGTGGGGCGCGTGAAAATTTCTCCGACATACCCCACCGGCCGCGACCGCCGCGACCCCCGCGCCCACCGCAGCCGATGCTTCCAGCAATTCACAAACGAATCGTTCCCGATGTAATGCTCAATCACCGTTCGCGAAAGAATCACCGTCCGTCCGCTTGCATGCATCCGGTTCCCGATCACGAAATCTTCCGAAAGATACGGCTGCACTTCGCGCAATCCGCCGATCGCATCAATCTCGGATCGCCGCGTCGCAATCGTGCACCCGATTGCGTAATCCATCCCGTTCACCAGCCGCGCCGTCAGCATCCCCGAAATGAAATCCGCATTCAACCCCAGCGCTTCCGATTGCGACCAGAAACTCGGCCCCGCCGCCGCGCGATACGGACACGTCACCAGCCCCACATTCGGCTGCGCCAGCTCCGAAACCACTGTCCTCAGACACTCGCGCGACCACGCAATATCGCTGTCCGCCATCACGATCGTCTCGTGCGCCGCCTCTTCCCACAGCGCCCGTAGTTGCCACACCTTGCGGTTGGGATGCGGCGAATCTCCCGTGAAAATCAGCCGCGCCGGGCGCTCCGGATACTCCGCCATCAACCGCCGCGCAATCGGCACGGCCGCATCCTCCGGCGACGCCGCCCCCATGATGATTTCGAATTCCGGATAGTCCTGCTCGAAGACGGACCGCAGTCCCGCCTCGGTATTATCGCGATCACCCGCCATCGGACGAAGCACGGAAACCGGCGGAAACTCGCGCAGCCGCGCCGCGCCTGATCTGCGCCACGAAACAGCGCCCGCGATCGCAAGCGCGCAATAAATGATGGAGCCTGAAACCAGCAGGAAGAGCGGAATCAGCCAGAGAAAATCCACGGAGAGCGTCACCGGCAACCCCGATGCGCTATCCTAACCGCGATCGGAGAGCCGCGCTCTCGGCCGCCGCCGCGCTGCGGGCGGGCTTACGGGTGGCGGGGGGCTGAAACCGGCGCCACTGGTCGGTCACGCAGACGAGAAACATCGGCTGCTTCGCGTTCTTCATGACGTCGATAATCCGCTCGGGCTGATCTTCGAGATAGATGTTCTTGCCGTCCGTGATGAGGTGGATGTCGCTGTTATCCGCCACCGCATCGGCCAGCCGCCGGCCCATTTCCTTTTGCAGAAACTTCAGGACGCGCCGGATCTTCTGCAGCGAAAACCCCTTCCGGCGAAGCTCGGCGATCACCGAAACCTCGATCACATCCTGCTGCCGGTAAACGCGGCGATGGCCTTCCTGAACTGGGGACACAACATTGCGCTCATCCCACCATTGCAGTTGCCGCAGACTCACGCCCGCAATTCGCGCAACATCCCCGCTCGTATACTGCAACCCGCTGCTCGCTGCCGCGCCCCCGTCGGCAACGGCCTGTTCCTTTTTTGTTTTGAACATTGCGCGCTATCCCTGTTACGCCCCTCAAGGAGTACTTAGGAATTCTACCAGATTCCGCGAGAAGCTCCCGGACACGCCCCTCGATTTTCCCGGCAGCCGAAGTGCCGACCGGGGGGCCGGGCTCCTGCCCGCACTTCTTCGCTCCTCCGCGCCCCGATCGCTTCGCTCGAGCCCGCTTTTGTGGTAGAACTTACGGCATATGACTGGCTTTAAGTGGTGCCTCATTATCTGTTTTTTGGGAACCACTCCCCTTTCAGCACAGGACGCCGCCAGCCTGATTTCCCGCCTGAACAATTGCAATCCGCAGGAACTTCAGACGGCGGCGACCCGCCTTCAAAAAGGCATAATCGACGGAGTCTGGGCGAAAACGCTCGCCCGCAGACCATTACCCGTGCCACCGGAGTACCTGCGAAACCTCGCCGACATGGCGGCCAGCTGTGAAAGCGGCGCCGCAAGCGTCTCAGCCATACTTCAGGACCTCGAATTTAAAATCAACGACTGCAGAAAATTCGGAATGGCGCGGCTGGTGCCGATCCGGGTGGAAACATTTCGCGCGTCCGATCTGGTCCGCGACTGGGAAGTGTTCTACCGATGGGACTCCGGCTCGTCCTCGCCAAATATCGCCGAACTCAGAGCGCCTGGCCTGTCCACCGCGTCACTCAAACTTCCGCCGGGCCTCTACATCTTTCGCGCGCAGCAGGGACAGCGCGCGTCGGAAAAAGTGCGGATTCCCGTCAGTGGCCTCGCGCAGGTTGTCGTCCAGATCAAGGTGCCGTGATGAACACAGCCCGGCAGGAACCGATGCGAATTGAAGGATTCGCTCAGTTCTTCAAACGCTACATCAGCGTTTCGTCGGTGGTGACAGCGTCCTTGCCAATCCCGATCGCCGCCGCGAAGCTGATCCCCGTCTATGACTGCCAGCAGAAATTCCTCGGCACTTACACGTCCCTGTTCTGTTTTCTCCTCCTGGCGTTCGTCTTTTACAGCCGCCACAGTATTGCGCGCTGGATGTTCGGCCGTCAGCTCAACGCTGGCGCATCGTGGATCGGCGGATTATTCTCGCTGCTGCCCTTGCTGTTGATTATTGGGTCGGCGTGCCTCGTCTACGGGTATCACGTCCAGCTCGAAGCCTCCATCGTCGACGTGCAGGCGTCAGCCTTGCTGCGCGGACTGCCCTCCTACTCCGCATCGAAAATTCTCGCCGAAACCGACCTGCTGGGCGTAGCGCGCTCCACCACGCTCGCCGCAATGTATGTCGGGATCTTTCTGACGGCCGAGCTGGCCTTCATCCTCATGGCTCTGCGCGAATATCTACAGGATCTTCTGAAGCTGAGCGAAAAACGCCTGATCCTTCGCGAACCTTAAAGACCTGCCCTCTACCCTCGCGCCTGCTCCAGAATTTTATAGATCTGCGCCCCGTACTTCTCCACCGTCTTCAGCCCAATTCCGGAAATCGCCATCAGCTCCGCCAGGTTCGACGGCTGCTCCTCCGCAACCGCCATCAGCGTTTTATCGGACAGAATCCGGAACGGCGGCACACCCTGCTTCTTCGCCTGCGCCTTACGCCATTCCTTCAACAGCTCAATGGCCTTCGTCTCTCCGCTCCACGCCGTCTTTTCCGCGCGCGCCTTTTTCGGTGCCGCTTTCGCCTTCTTCCCGCCGCGCTTGCGCTTCTCCGGCGCAATCACCGGCCCACGAATGGAAAGCTCCAGCGGCGTCTCTGCATCCATATACTCCGCGTCGCGCGTCAGACTCGCCTTGCGAAACGGAATCTGCTTCCCGTCCTTCTCGAACGCCGTATCCACCAGCTTCACCAACCCCGCACGCGCCAGCGCCCCCATCAGCTCCTCGAACGAATCCCGATCCACGCCGTTCTTGGAGCAGAGCTCCGTATGCAGCTTCCCGAGCGACCGCCCATCCAGCCGCAGCGCCTCAATCACCTCGCGCGCCAGTTCGATCTCCCCCGCCGTCGCCGCCCGGAACCGCTGCGCCACGCACTTCTCCGGCGCGCAGAAATCGCAAATCCCGCAGTTCTTTTTGCTGTCCGCCGTATCGCCGAAATGCCGCACCAGGCTCGACATCCGGCACTGCTGGCTCTGCGCATAGCGAATCATCGCTTCAATCTGCGCCTGCTTCTGCTCACCCTGCGCGATATACGAATCCCGCCACGCCTCCGAGCCGCGCGTCAGATTTTCAGACGGATCCACCAGCACGCCGCCCTGCGCCCACAATTTTTCGAGCGCCTTCTCGAACACCTCGCCCGGCGCCCTCACCAGCTTCTCCACACGCTCCCGCGGTTGCGCCTCCGCTCCCAGCCGCCGGTAAATCTGGTCGAGCACCACCACATCCGGATAGTCCCGCTCGAAGAAAAAATCATGCGTATGCCGGTCCGCATACGAATGCATCAGAATTGCGCGGCTCGGCTCGCCGTCGCGTCCCGCGCGCCCAACCTCCTGGTAATACGCCTCCACACTTCCCGGCAGCGCCGTATGAATCACGGACCGGATGTTCGCCTTATCAATCCCCATCCCGAACGCGATCGTCGCCACTACCACTTCAATCTTCCCGTTCAGAAAATTGCTCTGCACACGATGCCGCCGCTCCGCATCGAGCCCCGCGTGATACGCCGCCGCCGGAAACCGCTTCGCCACCAGCGCCGCCACGCTCTCCGCCTGCTTGCGGCTCGGTGTATAAATGATCGCCGGACGATGCGCCTCGTCCTCCAGCAGCTCCAGCGCCAGCCCCGCCCGCATCGAAGGCGCCGTCTCCACCAGCTCAATCGCAATATTCGCCCGCCGGAATCCGTGGATGAAGCTCGCCTGCCCATTGAACCCGAGCTGCGTACAGATATCGCGCTGCACCACCGCCGTCGCCGTCGCCGTCAGCGCAATCACCGGTGCCGGACGCAGTGTCGGCAGATAACTCCCCAGCAGCCGGTAATCCGGACGGAAATCATGGCCCCATTGCGAAATGCAGTGCGCCTCGTCGATTGCAATCAGCGTCGGCTTCCGCTTTGCCAGCATCTCCGGAAATCCCGGCACCCGCAGCCGCTCCGGCGCAATAAAAAGGAACTGCAGCCGTCCGTTCAGGTAATCGATGCACACCTGCCGCGAAGCCGCCCGGTCGCGCCCCGAATGAATACATTCCACGGCGAACCCGCGCTCCCGCAGCTTCGCATACTGATCCTCCATCAGCGCAATCAGCGGACTGATCACCAGCGTCGTCCCGCCGCGCGCCAGCCCCGGTAGTTGATAGCAGAGCGATTTTCCCGCTCCCGTTGGCATCACCAGCAACGCATCGCGCCCTGCAATCACCGTACGGCAAACCTCTTCCTGATTTGCCCGGAAATTCGCAAACCCGAACGCGCGATGCAGCAGCGATTCGAGCGGCTCGTTCTCCGCGGCCGGCGCAACCGCCGCGGCAACCGCCTCGCGCGCAACCGGAACCGGTGCAGCCACCTCACGCCGCTCCCGCGGTGCAGCCGGCAGATTCCCCACCTTCCCCACCACCTCCCGCACGTAATCTTCAATCCCGCGCAGGAACGGCTCCAGCTTCGCCTCGCCCCTCTGAATCCGCTTCAGATACGCTTCCCATTGGCCCGTCATCGCCGGACTCTTCACCTCGGGATGCACCACCTCAATCAACTGAATCCCTTTGTCCGTCGCCTCCAGGTTCTTCCCGTTGCGCAGGATGTATTCACGCTTCAGCAGCGTTTCAATAATCGAAGCCCGCGTCGCCGGCGTCCCGAGCCCGCTCTCCTTCATCGCATCGGAAAGCTCTTTCTCATCGAGCGTCTTCCCCGCCGTCTCCATCGCCGTCAGCAGCGAAGCCTCCGTGAATCGCTTCGGCGCGCGCGTCTTCTTCTTTACCGCCTCCGCATTGAGCACATCCTGTGCCTGCCCGCGCGCGAGGCTCGCCGGCAATGCCTGCTCCTCTTCCTGCTGCGCTGACTTCTTCGAAACCTGCAGATCCAGAACTTTCCACCCCACCTGCCGGATCATCTTGCCCGTCGAATGATACCGGTCCACCATCGCATCATTCGAAATCGCCGTGATCACCGTCGTTACCGACCACACGTGATCCTCATGCCAGCACGAAAGCAATCGCCGGCAAACCAGATCGTAGATCTTCATTTCATCCGGCGGCAGATTCGCGCGCTCCGGCGAAGTCACGGTCGGAATAATCGCGTGGTGATCGGAAACCTTCGCATCATCCACAAACTTCCGCCCCAGTAGACGCGTCCCCGTCCCCTCCGCCACCAGCCCCGGATACCGGTCCGCAATCGTCTTCACCACCGAAGCCAGCGTCCGCCCCACATCCTGCGAAAGATGCCGGCTATCCGTTCGCGGATAACTGATCAGTTTGTGTTTCTCATACAAAGCCTGCGCCGCGTCCAGCGTCCGCTGCGCGCTGAATCCATACAATCGGTTCGCGTGCCGCTGCAATTCCGTCAGGTCATACAAAAGCGGCGGACCCATCTTCTGCGTCTCCGCCTTCACCGACTCAATCGCCGCGCTTCCACTCCGCGCCCGCGCCACAATCGCCGCGGCTTCCTCGCCATCCGCCGCCAGCCGCGCCGATTTCTGCGCGTCGTTCACATCCCGTACCCATGTCCCGCGATAGCTCTCCGCCCCGGCATTCCCCGCAGGCCGGAACGTTGCCACCACTTCGATGTAATCCTCCGGCACGAACCGCCGGACCGCCAGTTCGCGCTCCACCACCATCGCCAGCGTCGGCGTCTGCACCCGTCCCACGCTCAGCTCATCGCCATACGTCAGCGTGTAAGCGCGAGAAAGATTCATTCCCACCAGCCAGTCCGCCCGGCTGCGCCCCCGCGCCGCATCCGCCAGAGGCGCGTAATCGCTCCCCGGCTTCACCGCTTCGAACCCTTTGCGAATCGCCTCCGGCGTGAGCGACGAAATCCATAACCGGCTCACCGGCTTCGAACATCCCGCCGCTTCGTATATATAGCGGAAGATCAGCTCACCCTCGCGTCCCGCGTCCGTCGCACAGATCACGCGGCTCACCCGCGCCGAAGACAAAATCTTCCGCACCACCTCGAACTGATCTTTGGTTTTTTCGTAGACAACCAGCGGCCACGCATCCGGCAGCATCGGCAGCGTGTCCCGCCGCCACGCGCGCCACTCCGGCCGGATCTCATGCGGCTGCGCGAGCGACGCCAGATGCCCGATCGCCCACGTCACCACATACCCGTTGCCGTGCAGATAGCCGTCACCCCGCGCGCCGGCTCCCAGGACTTTGGCGATATCCCGCGCGACCGAAGGTTTCTCGGCGAGAACAGCGACTGCGCCCGATTCCCCTGCAGCGTTGCTCAAGTATGTATTTTAGCTGCGCCGGTATATGATGACGGAATCGTTATGAAAAATGCCGCTATCTGCCTGGTCGCTTTCACCTGCACGGTATTCGCACAGGGTCCGTTCACCGGCGGCGCTTCCGGCCGTGGTGGCCGCGGCGGTGGACGCGGTCCCGCCGCCGTCCACTCCCCGCAGGTCATGACGGACAGCCACGTGATCTTTCGCTACCGCGACCCCGATGCCAAATCCGTCAGCGTCCAGCTCGAGCCCGGCGACACCGTCGCCATGACGAAAAACAGCGACGGCGTCTGGGAAGCCAACGTCGGTCCGCTCCAGCCCGATATCTACGCCTACCGCTTTATTCACGATGGCGTCCAGACTCCCGATCCCGCCAGCGGCGCCGTTCTCAAAACCGCGCGCCCCAACGCCGCCGGCGAACTCGGACTCCTCGGCACCTGGCAAAGCCAGGTCGTCGTTCCCGGTAATCCGCCCGAACCCTGGGAGCTGACTCAGATCCCGCACGGCAACGTCGCCCACGTTGTCTTCTATTCGAACGCGATGGACGCCTTCCGCGATTACTACGTCTACACGCCGCCGAACTTCGAGCCGAAACGCTCGCGCCGCTACCCCGTGCTCTATCTCCTCCACGGCGCTGGTGAAAACGCTTCCGGCTGGACCGACATCGGCAAAGTCAATCTCATCCTCGACACCCTGATCTCGCAGAACAAAGCGAAAGACATGATCATCGTCACGCCGCTCGGCCACCCGGCCCAGCCCCTGCCCGCCGTCACCGCGCCAGGCGCCGAACCCGCCCAGGCTGGACGCGGCGGCTTCGGCGGCGGCCGAGGCGGCTCAGGCCGTGGAGCCGGCCCCCGTCAGCCCACCATGACGCCCTACATGACCTCGCTCATCACCGAAATCATGCCGCAGGTCGAAAAGAGCTACAACGCCGGCAACACCAAAGCCACGCGAGCCATCGCCGGCCTCTCCATGGGCGGCGGACAAACCCTCGATATCGTCCTCCTCCACCCCGAGCTCTTTAATTACGTCGGCCTCTTCTCCGCCGCCGTCTCCCGCGGCCTGCCCACAGCCCTCACCCCCTCCTGGTCAAAACAATTCAAGGTCCTCTGGATCGCCTGTGGCGATAAAGACCCCGTTGTCGGCGCAGCCAACGCCGCATTCAAAACCGCCCTCAAAGAAAACAGCGTCCCCTTCACCGACATCACGATCCCCGGCGGCCACAGCTACGCCGTCTGGAAGCGCAACATGGTGGCCTTCGCCCCGCTCCTCTTCCAGTAATTCGGTTCACCGCTGTGGCATTCTGGCAGCAATGCTGGATCACCACACCGTAGCCCTGATCAGCATCGTCGGCAGCTCGCTCGATGTCCTCGGTGCCCTCTACCTTGCCTACGATCTCCTCGGCGGCGAACACGGCCCGCTCCGCACTCTCACCCGAGCCATGACCTACGGAGTGCTTTTCGGCACCGGCTTCGGCATAGCGCTCGGCCCGTTCTTCGGCCTGGTCACCGGCATTGCACACGGCATCACCCTCGGATGGGAATATTCGTGGGCTTCCAAAGGCTGCCGCGACCGCAGCTTCTGGCGTGACACCGCCATGAGCGCCATCCGCGGCGCCAGCTTCGCAATCGGTACCGCGTACTTGTTCGGCCCGCCCTTCGGCATCATTTTCGGAACCGTGAGCACCCTCGCGCAGGCCACAGCCTATCGCCTCGACATCCGGCCCGCGCGTTTCTACGAGCCGCAAAAACGCCTGGGCTTCAATCGCTTCATCCTGCTCGCGGCCGCCAATCGCACCGTAGGCTACGCCCTCGCCGCGTACCTCACCAGTCTCGTCGCCGGACAGCGCGCGCACGCTCTTTCAATCGGACTAAGCGCAGGCCTCGCCATCGGCCTCGTTACAGCCCTCACCGGACCCGCCACACCCATGATCGAATGGATTGCCAACAACATTCCCGCAAAGCGCATGGGCGTCGCCGGCATTGCCCTGATCCTCACCGGCTTCGCAATGCAATCTTTCCAATACTGGCTCGCCTTCCTTGATGTAAAGATTCAATAATCGTTCGAAATTCCGTGCCCGGCCCCGATAAGGCTTACGGACATACGCATCATGTGGACCAAAACCCCTACCCGCCCCGTCCTCCGCGAAGAACGCCGCCGCGAGCTGCGCCACGAATGCACCCCGGTCATCGTGCGCGCCCACCTCGAAGGCTGCGAAGAACGCGTCCACGCGCGCGTGAAGGAAATATCGGGCGGCGGACTCCAGCTCCACACGGACGTTCCCTGGCCCGTCTCCACGCCCGTCACCATCGATCTCACAGACCAAACCGTCCACGGCGAAGTCCGCTACTGCGAATCCCAGGCCGATCTCTCCTGGTCCGTCGGCATCCGCCTCCGCGACGCGAACTGAAATCCCCCCGTGCCCTTACACGCCCGTCCGTCTTTTGGGTTACATTAGGCGTCAGTTACCTCACACGGAACGTACGAAAGGAATTCCCATGCGTCGTCTCATCACCGTTTCTACTGCGGCATGCGCCGCGTTTCTGATTGCGAGCTCACTCGGCGTTTTCGCCCAGCCTCCCGCGGGAGGTCCCGGCGGACGCGGCCGGGGTCCGATGATTGGCGGACCCGGCAGCCCGGCCACCGATGGCTCCCGCTCGGTCCCCAATGGCGGCATCAAAGCCTCCGGCTGGTCCGGAAAAGTCGATGCCGGTGAAGAGAAAGCGGGCATGTCGATCAACGACGCTAAGTTCGAAGAGAGCGGCGGCGCGATCCACGTCACCACCGGCCCCGCCGGCAGTTATTGGAAGACGGACGACAAGGCCACCGGCGATTTCACCGTCAAAGCCTCGTTCACAGAGCCAAAGTACATGAACCGGAACACGCATCCGCACCCCTACGGCGTCTTCATCGGCGGCAATGATATGGGAACGGAAAATCAGACCGAGCTCTACTGCGCCGCCTACGGCAACGGCACGTTCATCGTGCGCGGCTTCGGCCCCGCCCCGTTCCAGATGAACGGCCGCCGTGGAGAAGCCAACGACGCCATCCACAAAGCCGCCGGCCCCGGCGAGCCCGTCTCTCAGGACGTCGCCCTCTCCGTCAAAGGCGATAAAGTCGAATGCTCCATTAACGGAACCGTCGTCGCCAGCTACGACAAGAGCGCCGTCGTCGGCGAAGGCAAACTCAAATCGACCGACGGCGCCTACGGCCTCCGCTTCGCCCATAACACCGAAGTTGAAGTGAAGGACTTCTCCAAAAACTAGCACTCACCTGAACCTGCCCCCGCCCTCGTTGCAGGGCGGGCGCAGGCGCCCATTGACACGCATCGCCGTACCTGCCATGACATCTAGCAGTACGATGCATAGCAGTTCATCGCGAAAAAACCTGCCCCCCCCTCGAGCGTCCTTCATGGACTACGTCTGGCGGCACCCGGACTGCACCGCCGAAGTGTGCCGCGCCGGCGCAGGCCACAGCGACTTCAAAGAATCCACCGTCCGCACCATCCTCAAAAATCTCCAGAAGAAAGGCTACGTCACCCACGTCCGCGGCCGCGCCTTCCACTACCGCGCCCTCGACACCAAACGAATTAATTGCGGAGAGGCTTTCCGGTCTTGAGCATGTGCTGAATGCGCTGCTGGGTTTCGCGGCGTCCGCAGAGGCTGAGGAAGGCTTCGCGCTCGAGATCGAGCAGATATTGTTCGGAAACGAGGGGGTGGCCGGTCAGCTTGCCGCCGCTTAATATCCAGGCGAGCTTCTCGCCGACGACGGCGTCGTAAGCGGAGATGTAGCCGCCCTGGCGCGCCATCCAGACGCCCATCTGCATGAGCGCGTAGCCAGCTTCGCCGGAGACCGGAATATCGGTACGGGGCGCGCCGGGGGCATAGCTCTCGACGAGCGAGAGCGCGAGCTCCTTCGCATCGTCAATGAGGCGCTCGGGGTTCATGGAGATGCGGTCGCCATCGCGCAGATAGCGGAATTCGCGGGCTTCCCCGGCACTCGAGGAGACTTTGGCGAAGCCGATCTGTTCGAAAATCTTTTTCACATCGCGCGAGCGCAGGAGCATTTCCTTGCAGCCGCCGCCGGCGGGGATAACGCCGACGCCGACTTCGACGAGGCCCATGTAGAGTTCGGCGGAGGCCTGGATGCGGGTGGAGTGCAGCGGGATTTCGCAGCCGCCCCCGAGGGCCATATTGAACGGCGCGGAGACTACGGGTTTCGGGGCGTACTTCAGGGACATGTTGAGCTGCTGGAAGCCGTGGACCATGGCGTTGAGCTCGTCCCATTCTTCATCCTGCGCGGTGAGCAGGATCCACATGAGGTCGGCGCCGGCGCAGAAGGTGGGGCCCTGATTGGCGATGACCATGGCGTCGAAGCAGGATTCGAGCTTTTTCAGGCCCTTCTGAAGCATGGCGGAGACGTCGCCGCCCACCGAGTTCATCTTGCTGTGGAATTCGCAGCAGATGACGCCATCGCCCAGATCGATGAGCGACGCGCCGGGGTTGGAATCGACTACGCCGCGGGCGCGCTTCAGTTCGGAGAGAACCATGATGCCGGGACGCGGCTCGACGGGCGCGTAGGCGGTGTTGCGGAGATCGAAGTATTCGGTGTGCGGCTGGCCGTCGCGGTCGGCGGGGCGGTAGAAGCCTTTCGCCTGCGCCCAGAGCATATTGTGAATGCTCTTCGGCAGCGTACGGCCCTCCGCTTCGATGCGGCGGGCGGTCGCTTCGAAGCCCAGCGCATCCCAGAGCTCGAACGGACCGAGCGCGTGGCCGTAGCCCCAGCGCATGGCGCGATCGATTTCGACAATGCGGTCTGAAATTTCCGGCACCATGTAAGCGGCGTAGAGGATGTGGTCGCTGAGCACTTGCCAGAGGAAGCGGCCCACTTTGTCGTCCAGTGCGACCAGGGCCTTCAGGCGGTCGGCGAGCGGCTCCAGCTTGTAGAGTGTTTCGAGGGAAGCGAAGCGCGGTTTGTTGGCAGGGTGATATTCGAGAGTTTTCCAGTCGATTGCGTGGATTGCGCGGTCTTTGCCGACGCGCTGGTAACAGCCCTGTCCACGCTTATCGCCGATCCAGCCGCGGCTCAACATTTCGGAGAGGAAGGGCGGCATGGTGAAGCGATCGCGGCAGGGATCGTCCGGGACCGCATCGTAGAGATTCTTAGTGACGTGCGCCCAGACGTCGAGTCCGACGATATCGAGCAGGCGGAAACTGGCGCTCTTCGGGAGACCGATGAGCGGCCCGGTGAGTGCGTCGACCTCTTCGATGGTGAGGTCCATTTCGACTGTGAGGCGCTGGATGGTGGCGCCGAAAAATGCGCCGATGCGATTCGCGATGAAGTTCGGAGTGTCCTTGCAGGGGACGACGCCTTTGCCCAGATGCAGATCGCAGAATTCAGAGATTTGCTGGAGGAATTCGGGCCTCGTGTCCGGGCCGGGAATCAGTTCGACGAGATGCAGGTAGCGGGGCGGATTGAAGAAGTGGATGCCGAAAAAATGCTCGCGGAATTCCGCGGGGTAGCCTTCCGCGATGCGGTGCAGCGGGATGCCGCTCGTGTTGGTAGTGACGAGAGTGCCGGGCGAGCGATGCCCGATGACGCGATCGTAGAGGGCGCGCTTGATCGTGAGGTCTTCCGAGACGGCTTCGAGGATCCAATCGCAATCGTGGATGGCGGGGAGGTTGTCATCGAAGGAGCCGGTGGTGATGAGGCTTGGGCCGGTGGCAGAGAAAAATGCGCCGGGTTTGCCTTTGAGCGCGGCTTCGACGCCGGCGCGCGCGGCCTGGATATTGACGTCGAGCAGGAGCGAGGGGATATGGGCGTTGGCGAAGTGCGCGGCGATGCGCGAGCCCATGGTTCCGGCTCCGAGAATAGCGACACGGCGAATTGGTTTCATGCGGGCTTCCCGTGTGGATTTTAGCAGTGGCCGGCCGGGGGCTGGCCGCGGACACCGGAGGTCGGCCCCCTTAGCGGCGTTTGCGGAAGGCGCCGCGGATGGCGAGGATGAACTGGAGGGCGACCAGGGCTGGGAAGCCGAGGGCCCAGGCTTTGGCGGAAATGTTAGCAACAATAACACCGGCCAGCAGCCAACTAACGAGCAGAACGAGCAGGGGTGCGCGGCGCCAGAGCCTGGCGGCAGTCTGGGTCCACTTGTGGGGGCTGGCGGTGGTCCGGGAAGATCGGATCTTTTCGGCTGCCCGGATCGAGATTGGCCGGGCAAGAGGAACATCCGGGAGCGGTCCTTCGTACCAGGTGACGATGGTGTTACTGAGTTCTGCCGCGCGCAGATAGTTCGCGTATTGCTGGGTTTCGATCATGCGGGTGGCGAGGGCCAGCACGGTCTGGGGATCGAGACTTTCGGCGATGTGCGGAGGATGAACTCCGGCGTGTTCGATTGCCTGGGTGGCTTTCTCGACCGATTTCATAGCAGCGTCTTTCGCCTCGGCAGCGGCGGGAGCGCTGACGTTTTCGAAACTAATGGAAGACGGGAAAAGCTGCTGCTCAATCGTCTGCAGTAATTGCTGGAGCGGAGCCGCGGTCAGGGCATCGAATGAGACGGAGAGACGGTCGGCCGGCGGTGCAGCCGGGGCAGGAGCACGATCATCCGCACGTGATGGTTCACGGGCGGCTTCTTCGATGAGAGTTTCCGCCAGAAGACGGAGCGCACGAGCGTCCAGGCCTGCTAATCCGCCGGACGAAGCTGGCCCCGTGACATTCACCGCGATCAGTCTTCGCTGCCGCCGAGGAAGCCGCTAAGGGCATCGAGCGCGCCGTGGGAATCACCTCCTGTGCGCGCGGGGGCGAGCTCGCGGCGGAGCTTTTGCAGGGTGAGGCTCTGCAGAATCACACGGCCGGGGCCGGTCAGCGTAGTGAGGAATAAACCTTCGCCGCCGAAGATTGCGGTCTTGATACCTCCGACGAATTCGATGTCGTAGGACACCGTCTCATCGAACGCGACGATATTACCGGTTTCGATCTGTAATTTTTGTCCGGCCGCGAGGGTGAAGTCCACGAAGTCTCCGCCCGCATGAATGAAGGCGATGCCGGGTCCGGTGAGGCGTTCGAGGATGAAGCCTTCCCCGCCGAAGAATCCCGCGCCGAGCTTCTTCACCAGCGCGACGGAAAGCTGCACGGAAGGCTGGGCGACGAGAAATGCGTCACGCTGCGCGAGAATACTCTGGCCCGCGGCTAACTGAAACGCCTGAATGCGTCCGGGATAGCTACCAGCGAAGCCGACTTCTCCGGGGCCGTCCGCGCGGAAATACGTCACGAACAATGACTCGCCCGTGACCGTCCGGCGAAGCGCGCCGAGCAATTTCTCGCCAAGTGAGTTGCCGGTCATACGTGTATCCCAGCTCACATTGGCGGTCTTGTAGACCATCTTGCCAGCTTCGGCGTATACTTCCTGTCCGCTGCGCAGATTGACGCGCACGATCTGAAGGTTATCGCCCTGAATGGTGTATTCGATCGGCTCAGGCAGATAAGATGCGGCCGCCTGGGCATTCGCGGTAACTGGCGTGCCACATGCACCGCAAAAGTTAGCCGTGGCAGGAACCGGCGCTCCGCACCTTGAACAAGGACTCATAGCTCACATTGTGCCATTAGTTTTGGCATTCCGCGTGCTCGGCAATTTGGGTGCCAAGTCACACATCTGATTTTCGATTTTCTCCAGCGGCTCTATAATACGGGAAGAGAATGCTTTCACCGAGGCTACAGCTAAAAGTCGCGCAAAAGCAAATACTGACGCCGGGTCTGGTCCAGATGGTGACCGTCCTTCACCTCAACCGGCTTGAGCTGAAGGAGATGATCAATCAGGAGATCATCGACAATCCGGTTCTCGAAGAGACGCTCGACGCGGAAGATGAGATTTCGCCGGAAGAGCTCCAGCCGCTGCTGGAAGCCGAGCGTTCCTCCGATGTAGCCGATAAAGATTTGCTCGATGCGGCCGACATTCACATTGAGGCGGACTCAGCCGAACTGATCACGGCGACCAGCTTTGAGAGCGGCTCCGATGCCGCCGCCATCGCTGACACGGCAGTCACGGCGACCACGGAAACGCCAGAGGCGGTGGATGCCGCTTCCACCGATCCGTTCGACGAGATTGACTTCGGCTCTTTCTTCGACGATTATCTCGATCCAGGGTATAAGAGTCCCGCGTCGGAAGCGGTCGAAAAGCCGTCATTCGAGACTTTCCTTTCGCAGCCGCAGACGCTGCCCGATTATCTGCGCTCGCAGCTCAGCATCGGCCTGCTCGATGACGAAACGCGCGACGCGGCGGAATCCATCATCGGCAATCTGGATGACGACGGCTACCTGACAGCGACCCTCGATGAGATGGCGTTCCAGGGCGGGCACAATCCAAAGGTGATGGCGCCCGCGCTCAAAGCCGTGCAGTCGCTCGATCCGGCAGGGGTGGGAGCGCGCGATCTGCGAGAATGCCTGCTGCTGCAGCTCGAAAGCGGCAACGGAAGAGGCGGCGTGGCTTGGAAGATCGTCTCCGATCACATGCGGCTGCTCGAGACGCGGCAGTTCAGGGAACTGGCGAAAGTGCTGGGCCGCCCGCCGGAGCATATCGAAATCGCGGTAACGCGCATCCGCCATCTGGATCCGCGCCCAGGAGCGCGATTCTCCGGGCCGGCCGCGCGCACGGTGGAGCCCGACATCCACTTCATCCGCGATGGTGACGATTTCATCATCCAGATGAATGACGACGATCTGCCGCAGCTTCGTCTCAATGCCCAGTACCGCAAGATGCTGGAACGCGATAATGGCGCCACCAAAGACGTGCGCGACTATGTGCGCGAACGTTATTCGTCGGCGCTGATGCTGATCAAGAACATCGAACAGCGCAAGCAAACGATTCTCAAGGTCTGCGAATCCATCCGGCGCCGCCAGCATGAATTTCTGCTTCAGGGGATCGATTACCTGAAGCCGATGATGATCAAGGACGTGGCGGAGGAGGTTGGAGTGCATCCTTCCACCGTGAGCCGCGCCGTTGCCAATAAATACGCGGATACGCCTCACGGCGTCTACGAGCTGCGTTATTTCTTTTCCGAAGCCGTGCAGGGTCCTCAGGGCGGCGATACTCCTCTTCTGTTGCTGAAGCGCAAAGTGCGCAAGATGATCGAAGACGAAGATCCGAAACGCCCGCTGACGGACGACCAGATCACGGCAAGGCTGCAGCAGGAAGGAATTCAGGTCACCCGACGTACGGTCGCGAAGTACCGGGAGGACCTGAAAATACCGTCCACGCATCAGCGAAGAGTTCGGGAATAGCGGACATGAAAATCACCTATACGGGCCGCCATCTGGTACTGGCCCCTTCTCAGACCGTTGAGCTTGACGCCGAATTCGGGAAGGTTGCGAAACTTCTCGACACTCCAAAAGGAGAGGCCCAGGCGCACGTGATATTGAGTCATGAGCATGGCTCCAATCAGGCGGAGGTGACCGTTGCCTGGCGTCATCACGAAATCGTGGGCCAGGCCGAAAACGGCGATCTGTTCACCGCGATTCATCAGGCGGTGGACAAGGTGCGTGTCCAAATCCTGCGCCAGCGCGAGAAGATGCGCGACACGAAACGCGCCGCCGTGCAATAAATTCGGTACAGTACACTGAGCCATAGAAATATGGCCACAAAGCACGCCAGACGGTCTTCGTCCGAGCTCGTGATCATCACCGGGATGAGCGGCTCGGGCAAGGGGTCCGTGCTGCGCGCGCTCGAAGACCTGGGCTATTACTCCGTCGACAATCTGCCCGTCGGTCTGATTCCGAAATTCGCGGACCTGATTCGCGATTCTTCCTCTACACGGCATGCCGCGCTGGTGGTGGATGTGCGCGAGGGGGCCGGACTGCGGAAATTTCCCGCGATTTACAGGGCGATTCGGGGAACCGTCAACGCCCGGCTGATTTTTCTCGAAGCGGATGACGACACGATCGTGCACCGGTTCAGCGAAACGCGCCGGCCGCATCCGCTGGCGGATGGAGACCTTGCGATCGGGCAGAGTATTGCGGCGGAGCGGCGAATGCTGGCGCCGATTCGGGCGCTGGCGGAACTGACGATCAACACCTCGAAATTCAATGTCCACGAGCTACGGGCGTTTATCAAGCAGAAATTTCAGGGTGAGGGCGATGAATCCCGGATCCTGATCTATACGACCAGCTTCGGATTCCGGCATGGCGTCCCGCCGGATTGCGACCTGGTATTCGATGTACGGTTTCTGCCGAATCCGAATTACATTCCGATGTTCAAGCATCGCACCGGGAAGAATCCGTCGGTTGCGAAGTATATCCGGTCTTTCCCGCAAACCGATGAATTTATCGCGAAAGTGACGGAGTTGCTGACCTGGCTGATGCCGCATTACATGCGCGAAGGCAAAAGCTATCTGACGATTGGGTTCGGATGCACGGGCGGACATCATCGGTCTGTGATGATTGCGGAAGCGGTGAAGAAGAACCTGATATCGGCGGGATATCAGACGAAAGTCACGCATCGCGATCTGGCGAAGCCCGTCTGAGAAATATGACAAGTGAGGAACGGCAGGTAGTGCTCGGTCTGCTCGATTCGGGCGAAGCGCGGCTGCTGGAACTGACGGCGGGACTCTCACCCGCGCAGTGGCATTTCCACGAGACGCCAGAGCGGTGGTCGATTGCCGGGAACATCGAGCACGTGGTGGTGTTCGAGAACTTTATTCTCGGTGTGGTTCGGGATTTGCTGGCCGGGGCGCCGCAGCCGGAGAAAGCCGCAGGCGCGGCGGCGAAGGAACGGCAGGTGATGGCGATCGGGTATGCGCGCAATGTGAAAATCAGCGCACGGGACGCCATGGTGCCGCAGGGCCGGTGGACCGATATGCAGGAGATGGTGGCGGAACTCCGGAAGACTTCGGAGCGGGTGCGGGCGTTTGTGATGGAGGCGCCGGGAGATCTGCGGAGTCATTTTTTTGCGCACCGATCGCTGGGGGATCTGGATGCGTATCAGTGGTTATTGGTGGTGGGGCAGCATCGGGCCCGGCATGCGCTGCAGATTGCGGAAGTGACGGGGCACCCGGATTTTCCCTCGAAATAAGCGACGGGAGTGAAAGCCTACTTGTGGCGCAGGTATTCGTGCACGAGTTGTACGGACATAGCGCCTTCGCCCACCGCCGCCGCAACGCGTTTCGATGATCCGGAGCGCACATCGCCCGCCGCGAAGATACCTTCGCAACTGGTTTCGAGCAGGAGCGGTGTGCGGGTGGAAGTCCAGTAGGGAGATTCCTTCAGAGCAGCGCCTGTCCGAATGAAGCCCTTTTCGTCGCGCTCGATCTGTGGCGGAAGCCAGTCTGTGTGGGGCATTGCGCCGATGAAACTGAAGACGGCAGGCGTGTCGATTCGCCTGACCTCTTTCGTTCGCGTGTTGCGGACTTCAATCGATTGCAGATGGCCGTTGCCGTGGAGACGGTAAATCACTGTGCCGGTAAGCAGCTCGATATTCCCGGTCTGACTGATGCGATGAACCAGGTAGCTCGACATACTCCTGTTGAGATCATCGCCGCGGATGACGATGATGACCTTACTTGCGTGGCCCGCCAGGAATACCGCCGCCTGACCGGCTGAGTTGCCGCCGCCGACCACGATGGCCGGGCATCCTTCACAGAGGAGCGCCTCCGCGGGTGTCGCGGCGTAGTAAACGCCGGTGCCTTCGAAACGCTCGCACCCTTCCGCATCCAGCTTGCGGTATTGCGCGCCGGTCGCGATCACCATGCATTTGGCGGTGATCTGCTCGCCGTTCTCAAGGTCGATGACCGCGTAGCCGTTGTCGAACGAAACACGTTTGGCGGGCGTGGGAATGGAGAGGTGCGCGCCGAATTTGTTCGCCTGGAGAATGGCGCGGTCGGTCAGCTCCGCGCCGGTAAGACCGGTCGGGAAGCCCAGATAATTTTCGATTCGCATGCTGCTGCCAGCCTGGCCGCCGGGCGCGGTAGCTTCGAGCACAGCGGTGCGAAGTCCTTCGGAAGCGCCGTAGACCGCGGCGCCCAGACCCGCCGGACCGGCGCCGACGACGACAAGATCGTAAAGCTCCTGCGTGAGGCGCTGGTGAATGCCGATGCGTTCGGCCAACGCCTGATTGGATGGATTGCGCAGCAGCACCATGTGGCCGCAGGCGACTACAGGCGTGTCCGCTTCCGTAACGCCGAATTCTTTCAGGATCGCGTTCACGCTGGGGTCCGTCTCGATATCGACCCAGGTGAAAAGAACGCGATTGCGCGACAGGAAATCGCGTACCCGGAATGTGTCCGCCGAATAGCGCGAGCCGATCACGCGCAGGCCGACGAATTGGCCGGAATCCCGGACAAGCTGGCGGCGCGCAATGAAAGCCTGAAGAATGATGTCGCTCAGGGTCGGGCATTGAGTCAGCAGATGCCGCAACGCTTCCTGCGGGACTTCGAGAACGTCGGTATCGCCGCGGACCACGGCAGTGAAAATTGCCGGCATGCCGGTGAGATGCGAAATATCGCCGGTGAACTCGCCGGATCCATGATTGGCGAGGAGACGCGGTTCGTCGCCGCTGTAGTCGTAGATTTCGACGTGGCCGGATTTCACGATGTAAAACCGGATGCCGCGATCCCCGGTGGCGACCAGTACATCGCCATCGGTATGGTGTTTGCCGCTGACCTGGGCGCAGGCGCCGATCTGCGCCACCTGCTCATCGGTCAGGACGGGGAAGGCAACTGAGTTCAGGGTATTTTCCGCCATAAAATCTCGCTATCTTTCATTGTCGCCGGAACGGGAACTAAGATAGAGATGTGTCCCGCATTTCCCTGACCGTTCCGCGCGTGGCGGGACTCGTCTGGATGCTCTACGCCGCGTCCGCCGCCTTCGCCCATCATTCATTCGCGATGTTCGAGATGTCGAAGAATGTGACGTATAAGGGCACGGTTGTCGAATACCATCTGGAAAACCCGCACTCGCACATCATCATTCAGGTGTCGGCAAGCGAAGGCAAAGAACTGGCGGGAAAGTGGGATATTGAAGGCGGCGCTGTCAATATCATGGTGAAGCAGGGCTGGACGAAGACCACGTACAAGCCGGGCGATTCCATCACTGTCGTGGCGCATCCGATGAAAGACGGATCGAAGGCGGCTTCGCTGTTCTACGCCATCATGCCGGACGGCAAACGGCTCTATCACGATATTGCGCGGCCCAATGCCGACGGCTCCGCGCCGGCGAAGTGATGTCCGCAGCGCCGCTTCTCGAATGGTTGCAGAATACCGGCTGGGCCACGTCGCTGAAGGAATCGACGCTGGTGTTTCCACTGGTGGAGGGCAGCCATTTGCTGGCGCTTTCGTTTTCGGTGGGAATGGTGATGGTGCTCGATCTGAGGCTATTGCGCGTTTGCCTGCGCGACAAGCCCGCGGCGGTAGTGATGCGCGAGCTGATGCCGTGGAGCCTGACGGGGTTCGCGGTGATGCTGGGTACCGGATTCGCTTTGTTCGCCGCGCAGGCGGTGAGCGCGTGGAGTAATCCGTTCTTTCGGGTGAAGATGATTCTGCTCGTGCTCTCCGGGCTGAACGCTCTCTATTACCAGGTCCGGTATTATCCGCGCATGGCGGAGTGGGATCGCGGCAGCACGCCGGCGGGCGTTCGGGCGATCGCTATTGTGTCGTTGATTTTCTGGATTGGCGTGATCGCCTGCGGGCGGACCATGGCGTACGAATTGTGATGCCTCAGCACTGGATCGATCGTTTCGTGCAGTGGTGCTACTACTCGAAGGACTACGCCTTCGTGCGCGACACGAAGTACGGGGTCCCGGTTTTGCAGTCGTTGCACCTGACCGGCATTACTCTGCTGCTGGGGACAGTGCTGATCCTCAATCTGCGCTTGCTGAACTTCGGCTTCCGCGGCATAACGCTTTCGGAGCTTGCGGAGCAGCTGTGGAAGTGGAGCAAAGTGGGGCTGTGCCTGGCCGTAATCGCCGGCATTATGATCTTCCTGCCCGATCCGACGCGTTACGCCCACAGCGGGCCATTTCGCCTGAAGATGATTCTACTTTGCCTGGCGCTCGTCTTCCAGTTCACCGTTTTCCGCAGAACCGTGCGAGCGGGCGGATCGGGGTCGCGGGCGCGGAATATCGCCATTGCGCTGACGTCGCTGTCGCTCTGGTTCGGCGTGGGCTGGTCCGCGCGGGCCATTGCCTTCTTCCAATAGACCCGCGGTTAGTGCATTATGGAAGCGGTATGCCTTCGGCACCCAGACCCGTTGCGGCGGCATTGGCGATCGGCGCGTTGCTGGCCGGCCTCGCGGCCGGAGCCGCCATCGATTCCAAAGACTTCGCCGCGGGCGACCTGTTCAACATCACGAAAGTCTGGACAGTCAATTTCACTTTCACGGCTGAGCAATGGAAAGGAATCACGCCGCGCTATGTTGGCGTCGGCAATGGCATCGCGGCGCGGCTGCAGGGTCCCGAAGGAAAGCGCAATGGGCTGACGGCGGCGGGCGGCATCGAATTCGAATGGACGCATGGCAGTTTTTCGATCGACGGCCGGAAGTTCGAAGATATCGCGGTGCGCTACAAGGGGAACGGGACGTTTCGCCAGGCGCAAAGCTCCGGCAAGATTTCGCTCAAGCTGGATCTCAACAAATATGTGAAGGGCCAGAAGCTGGCGAAACTCGACAAGCTGAATCTGGCGAACAACATTACCGATGCCGGCTGGATGAATGAAGAACTGGCCTACCGGCTCTTCCGTGATGCGGGCGTGCCGGCGCCGCGCACCTCTTACGCGAAGGTCTATGTCACGGTGGGCGCCACAGCGCGGGAATACTGGGGTCTCTATTCGCTGGTGGAGGACATTGACGATATTTTTGCGCGTGATCGCTTCGGCACGAAGGGCGGTCTGCTTCTCAAGCCTGTGACCAGCAATCTTTTTCACTACATGGGCGATGACTGGGCCGCATACAACCAGACCTACGATCCCAAAGAGGATATGACGCCCGCGCAAAAAAAGCGGGTGATCGATTTCTGCCGTCTCGTGACCTCGGGGGATGACGCGCAATTCGCAGCGCACCTGGGGGATTACGTTGATCTCGATGAATTCGCCCGTTTCATGGCGGTGACCGTGTGGCTGACCGACATGGACAGCATTCTCGACAATGGGCAGAACTTTTACGTGTACCTGAATCCGGAGACGCAGAAGTTTTCGTTCATCGCGTGGGACCAGGATCATTCGTTCGGGCAGTTCGGAATGCGCGGCGGCTCAGCATCGCAGCGGCGGAATTTTTCGATTTCTCATCCGTGGTCGAACAATAATCCGTTTCTGTCGCGCGTGTTCGCCGTGCCGGCGTTTCGCGAACTGTATCTCGCGAAGATGGCCGAATTCCAGAACACGATTTTCAGGCCGCAGCGCATTTTCGATCAGGTCAACGAAATCGCGCCGGTGATCCGGCCGGCGATCGTTGAGGAGTCGCCTTCGAGCGCGCAGTGGTTCGACATCATTGTTTCCGATAACGGCGCGGAGAACTACGGAGAAACGGTGAAAGGCTTCGTGAAGGCGCGGGCGCAGTCGGTGGCCGATCAACTGGACGGCAAGACGCAGGGGACGAGTCTCGATCGCGGCTGGGGCCGATTTTAGGTCGTGTTCGCCAGCGCTCTCTTCGGGTCCACGGCAAGGGCTGGCTAAACCCAGAGCAGCGGCTGGCGCACGGGATAATTCCGCAGCACTTCTTCGACCGTCGGATCCGGATCGAGCCGGTGCCACAGCGTGATGTATTCCGGCTTGCCGAGCGCGAGACCGGCGAACAGCAGCGACGGCTGGCGCACCGGCCATTCCTTGAAATACATGACATCTGGCGGAAGCGGCCACTTCTTTTTGTCGAGAATGTACGGATACATGTACGCCACGGCGCGCGCCATGCCGCGTCCATCCGGCATCTGCCATTTCCAGAGACCGAGCGTTTGGGCGATGATGGCGAACGCGTCCAGATTGAACAGCGAGTAACCGTAAGGCTTCGTTCGCTTGAGTTCCAGCGGGAAGCTGCCGTCGGCGGCCTCCTGATCGGGAATCAGAACTGTTTTGAAACGATTCGCGCAGTAAGCGCTCAGCTTTTTGTCGCCGGTTAATTCGGCGAAGGATGCAACCTGCGCGACCCAGCACGTGCCGTGATTGTTCTTCGCATCTCGCTCAGCGAGGCCGTAGGGATGTGTTGTCATCCAGTTGAGATAGGCGGTAAACCACTTGCGCACGCCTGACAAATCGGCGGGGGCAAGGCCGAGGCGTGATGCCGCGCGCGCCACCTCGACCAGATGCAGGGTGTCGATAATGCCGATGCCGCGGCCCGTGTAACGGCCCTTGATCGCCTGCGCGTAGAGCAGGTTCGGATTCATGTGGGTCGCGTCGTCAATGAACCAGGCGCGCAGGTGAAGCGCGGCGTGATCTGAGTACCTGCGCTGTTTGGTGATCTTCCAGGCTGCCGCGAGCGCAGGGACGATGAGGCTCAGCCGAACCATGGCACGGCGGTGCTCCACGAAATTATCGGGATTGGTCATCCCGTCGCGCTGGATGTAAGGACCGTCGGGATGGTTCGGATCGGGCCACCAATAATCGCCTTCGGAGAAAAAATCATGCGGACCGCCCGCGCTGCGCGGGGAACTGGAGGCCGTGACGGTGACCGGCTTCTCCGCCAGGTATTGGTTGGCGGCTTTGAGAACGCGGCCGCGCTCTTCGGCGGTCAGGTCGAGTTGATCCGTTGCGGACGCAGCACGGCACAATGAAGCCGTAACGGCACTCCGCAGCACATCTCTGCGGCTGATAGTCATTCAGGGTCGCTCTCATTTGTAGCACGCCTGGCCGGATTTGAGGGCGAATTGCGGTGCTGATTCGTACGTGTATGCCGAGTTCGACGCCTACTGGCCCAGCTTGCGCAGCAATTCGAGCGCGCTTTGCTTCGCTTCGGGGTCGGAACCCGCGGCGGCCAGTTTGAGGTGCTCGATGGCGCCCTGTACATCGTGCTTCAACCCGAGTGCTACGGCGAGCCTGAACTGCGCGCTGCCGGAATCGGGCTGTAACTGAACGGCGATTTGCAGCTCGCGCAGAGCAGTGTCGACGTCCCCTTTCGAGCCGAGCAGAGAACCGAGCAATTCATGCGCGCCGGCGAGTTTGGAATCCGCGGCAATTGCGGCTTCGGCCTGTGTCTGTGCTTCCGCTGCTTCATTGAGGCTGGCGAGTAATCGGGCATAGTTCAACCGCACCGGCGCGGCTGCGGGATTGAGCCGGATGCTCTCTTTGAAGTGGTAGCGCGCTTCATCATCCGCGCCGCGCGCAGCGAGAAGACTGGCGAGATTCCCCTGATCGGCCGCATTCGCCGGCTGGATGCGCAGCGCTTCCCGAGTCTCCTTTTCCGCGCCCGCGGTGTCGCCGTCTTTCATCAGGAATGTGGCGAGCGTACTGTGCAGGCCGGGAATTTCCGGATCGAGCTCGATGGCTTTCGTCAGATCGGCCTTGCCCTCGGCGTTCTTGCCCTGGGTCCATAAAGTCTGGCCGAGAAGTCCCCAGGCTTCCGGATCATCGGAGGCCATTGCAACCGCGCGGCGCAAAGTTGCTTCCGCCTGCGGAACTTGCCCCTGATCGAGTTGTGCGCCACCGAGATTGCGCAGAACGATTTCGGAACCCGGCGCGTGACGGGCCGCCTCTTCATAGACCGGCAGCGCTTTGGCAAGATCGCCCGCGGCGCGATAGCCCTCGGCGAGCGCCGTGTAGTATTCGGCTTTCAAAGGGCGATACTTCCCGATCAGCGCGGCCATTCGCGGCAGCCCGGCCTTGAGATTGGTTCCGTCGTGCAGTTGCGCAATCCCCGCGTTCAGCGCCGCCTCCTCATCCGTTGCGCCGGGCCTGGCGGGATAGTAGGGAACTACTTCGCCGTGGTACGCGGTGGCGGCGGTCTCGCGCTCTTCCGGCTTATCGGCCAGCAGATCGCCGGGCGGGGGGCGACGGGCGATGAGGTGATCCGTCATCACCACATGCACCACGTCATCGGTACGGCGCTTCGGCATGTGACAGCGTACGCAATCGGAAGCCGCGGCCGTGTGCACGCCGGAAGGAGTTGCGATGCGCGCCAGTTCCGATGCGTGGCAGTTGCGGCAGATGCCGTTATAGCGCGCTTCGGCGGTCCCGGCCGGCTCGGCGACATGCGGATCATGACACGTGGTGCAGGTCATCTTGCCGGCGCTTCGCAGGAAGCACTGCGATTCGCGCAGCCGGTAAGCCGTGTGGGCGATCTCGAAACGCTCACCCTGTCCGCCTTCGCGATCGAAGGTGAACCGGAAACTTCCCATTGGCTGCCCCGCGATGTAGGAGAACGGTCCGACTCCGGGACGCAGCAGCGAATGCGGCAACGAAAGCGCCGTTGTCTGCAGGTGGCACTGCATGCAGACTTCGAGCTCGCGATCCGGGCTCAGGCGCTTCGGATTCACAATGCTGGCGCGGATCTCCGCGGCTGTTGCGCCGGCGCGTCCCACGGTTTCGATGTGCTGCCGCCCCGGCCCGTGGCATCGCTGGCAATCGATCCCTTCCGGCAGGGGCTGGAGGAACTGCGGCACAGCATCCGCCTCTTCCGCCGCCCTCGGAATCTTTGGATAGGCATTGTGACAGAACATGCAGGGATCGTTCACCAGCCGTGTCGATTGAGGCTGGTCAGGCCGGTCATAGCCAGGCGACATCGCCCAGTAGCCGCCCTTTTCCGAATACCAGCTCAGCGCCAGTTCCTGCAAGGTGTTGCGGGGGGTGAGATGAGCGTAGGTGCGGGCGTGATCGCCGGAGCCGATTACGTAATCGATGCGCTTCTCTTCCACATTCGTCTCGTGCCCATCGAAGCCGATTTGCCAGCGGCGCTCAAAATACTCGCCGTTGCGCTCGATCATTTCGTACCAGGATTCGGAAGCGGCGTGATAATAAGGTTTGCCGAGGGTTTCCACCACGTTCCGCGGCCGCAGCCGGAAAAATGAGTGTCCCATGCCGGTTTTGGCAAAACTGGCTGCGATTTCCTGATGACACGCGGCGCAGAGGGCGCCGTCGACATAGCCGTTTGACGGCTCCTCCGGCGCCCGTTGCGCCAGCGCGCCCGCGGCGAGAATCGCAAGAGCCGCGGCGGCGAGCGGGCCGAATTTCAGCAGGCGTCCGGCTCCCGGCATGCGTAGATTCTCTCACGGACACGGCTCAGGACGTGCTGCGGCTTAAACAGCGATGACTTATAATCCCTTTTGGCAATCCTCTACGAGGTAGCGACTTTATGAAACGAAAATTGACGTTGGTTGTGACCGTGATCAGCGCGTTTGCGCTGAGTAGTCCGCTGATGGCGCAAGGTGGTGGTGGACGGGGCCGTGGCGCCACCGGCGCAACCGGCGCTCCTGCCGGTGGGCGTGGCGCAAGAGCCGGCGGCTTTCCGCAGTACACGCGTCCGCTGGCGCCACAGGATGTGCTGGCGCGCGGCAAGGCGCTCTATGAACAGAACTGCGCTTCCTGCCATGCAAGCGACCTGCGCGGCGTTCTGGCGAAGAACGGTCCGAACATTCTGCAGTCGACTGTGGTTTTCAGCGATAAAGAAGGCGAAGGGGTGGCGGCCGCGCTCCAGCAGCACAAGCCGGTGATTAACCTTCCTGCCGATGACACGCACGCCATTGCCGAATACCTGCACAGCGTTCAGGCGACGATGGGTCCGCAGGGCAGCCCTCCCGGACGCAATCCGGTCGGCCTGACTTATAACGTCCTGGTTGGCAACCCGAAAGCTGGCGAGGCCGCATTTCAGAGGCTCTGCTCAAGCTGCCATTCGGTGACCGGCGATCTCAAGGGTATTGGAACGAAGTATTCCGATCCTAAGACGCTGCAGAATACCTGGGTTTCGGGCGGCGGCGGTGGACGCGGCCGTGGCGGTGGCGGATTGCAGGGAACCGTGACCCTGGCGAACGGTCAGAAGTTCGAAGGGCGGCTGATACGGCACGATGACTTCCTCGTGGTGCTGCTGCTCGCCGATGGCACGCGGAAATCGTTCGCGATCGAAAACGGCGAGCCGAAGCTCGAAATCAAGGATCCACAGGAAGCGCATAAAAAGATGCTTCTCGCCATGGACGATCCGGACAACAAGAACATGCACGACATCACCGCCTATCTGGCGACGATCAAATAAGAGGAGCGAGACAGAAATGAACAAATTCTTCCTCACAACTGTTTTGGCGGCGGCCCCCGTGCTGCTGCTCGCGCAGAGCGGCGGCGGTCTCGATCCGGCCGATATTCTCAAGCCCTTGTCGGATCAGTGGACCAGCTATTCAGGCGACATGACCGGCAAGCGCTACAGCGCGATTAAAGAGATCAACACGGAGACCGTGAAGAATCTCAGCCTCCAGTGGATCAACACCGGCATCACCACCGGCTGCGGTCCGAATGGAACCGGGCCCGCCGGCGGAGAAGGCGGCGGCTTCGGTGGCGGTGGACGAGGCGGGCGCGGCGGTGGTGGCGGCTTCGCGGCCGGTCAGATCGTGGTTGGCGGTTTCGGCACCGGTGAAGTCAATTCCTGCGGCCCGACGCGTTTCGGCGGGGGCATCCTCTTTGTGGATGGCGTGCTCTATGGCGCTTCGCAGAACGACGTGTATGCGATCGACGCGCGCGATGGTTCCGTGCTGTGGCACTACTACTGGAAGTACCGCGGCGGCACCACCACAGGAACCCGCGGCCCCAGCATGTGGCACAACTACATCTATTTCGAGCTCCATGACGACTGGGTGGTTTGCCTCGATGCAAAGACCGGCCGCGAAGTCTGGAAGAAGGAAATCGCTCCGTTCGAGCAGCAGTATTTCTCGTCGAACGTTCCGATGGTGATTGGTAACCACATCATTGTCGGTACCGGGAACGATACGGACGAACCGGCCTATCTGAAGTCGCTCGATCCGGAAACCGGCGATGAACAGTGGCGGCTGTATTCCACGGCTCAGAAGGCGGGTGATCCGGGTGCGGATACGTGGGCCAGCCTCGAAGCGGCCAGACACGGCGGCGGCACTTCGTGGATCCCGGGCGCATACGATCCCGATACGCATCTCTATCTGTTCGGCACCGGTAATCCGACGCCGGCCTACACGCAGGGCCGCGGCGACGGAGATAACCTCTACACTTCGTGCCTGCTCGCGATCAACATCGATACCGGCAAGATTGTCTGGTATTTCCAGACATCGCCGCACGATACGCATGACTGGGATTCCACCCAGACGCCGATTATTGCGGACCTGCCGTTCAACGGCCGCATGCGCAAGCTGGTGATGATGGCGACGCGCAATGGGTACTTCTTCGTACTGGACCGCGTGACGGGCGAGCATCTGCTTACCTCGAAGCTCGGTCTGGTGAACAATTACGCTTCGGCCATCAGCCCCGATTCTCCGCTTCATCTCGATAAGCGCGGGCAGGTGCAGCGCAATCCGAACAAGGACGCCACGATTGCCGGCTCGCTGGTAAACAACGACGTGCTGAACTTCCCGCCGCCGACGTTTTCGCCGGACACCGGGCTGTTCTATGTGCACGAAACCAATTCACTGCACATCAGCTATCTGCTCGAACCCGATCCGCGCGGCTCCATGGGTCTCGGCGGTATCGGCAGCGGCGGCGGCGCGAATTATGGAACGTTCGTCGACGCGATCGACTACAAGACCGGCAAGGTGAAGTGGCGCCATGAGCTCACCAACGGCAGCGTGGGCCTCACCACTACCGCCGGTGGCGTTCTGTTCATGTCCAATGGCGGCGGCATCGAAGCCATTGCGGCAACCGACGGCAGGCCGCTGTGGCATTCGGAAATCGGCAACCTCACCAGCCCGCCCGAAGTCTTCATGCTGGATGGCAAGCCGCATGTGCTCGCCAGCGGAGGCAGCGGCCTGTCGATGTTCGTGCTGAACTAAACGGCTCGTAATCGCCTAATACAAAAAGGGCGCCGGGGGAGAACTTCCGGCGCCCTTCGTGTTTGAAATGGGTTCGTTTATGAGAGGATTTTCTTCAGGCCCTCGATGCTGAGCTTCGCGGCGAGAACAGAATCGCCCCAGGCGTTCGCGTTATCCTGCTCGACGCAGAAATGCTTCATGCCCGCCTGTTTTGCCTGGGCGAAGATTGCTTTGTAATCCACCTGGCCCTGGCCGACCGGCACCAGGTAGGCATTGCGCATGCGATCCGCCATCGACATCTGAATCGGCAGATATTTGATGTCCGTCGCATCCTTGACGTGCCAGCATTCGAAACGGCCGGGGTTCTTTTTGAACATCGCGAGGATGTCCTGACCGGCGACTGAGGCCCAGCCGATATCGAGCTGCATCGAAACGAGCGCCGGATCGGTTTCCGCGAGCAGAATGTCGTACGGGCGCATGTTGGGATTATCGGCCAGCACCGCGAATTCCTGCGTGTGGTTGTGGACGATCATCTTCATCCCGAACTTCTGCGCGACCTTGCCGTTTTCATTCAGCGTCTGCGCCTGGCGTTTGATCATTTCGGTGGTTCGACCCTGCCCGGCGGGAGCTGCGGGAGCACGTCTCGCGGGTGCGGGGCCGCGTCCTCCACCCGGCGCGCCACCGCCCAGGTTCTCGATGTATTTGAACCCCATCGTCTGGCCGCCTTCGAGCCGCGCCTCCACGGTGTCGCCCGGAGGCAGGCCGGAGTGCGTGCTGGGCGCGGAAAGTCCATAGCGGTCCAGCATGGCGCGCCAGTCCTTGGGCGACATGTTGTTGTAGCCATTTGCAGGTTCGACTTCTTTATAGCCGAAGGAGGCGATCTTCTCCAGAACACCTTCGTAATCCTTCTGCATCACGTCGCGAACCGTATAGAGTTCAAGACCGATCTGGTTCTTCCAGTCGGGCGCGGTCTGCGCCAGCGCATCCTCCAGACTCCCGACGGCCAGCGCGATGCTGCCCGCCAGCGCGGCGCCTTTCAAAAATGTGCGGCGATCTTCGCCAGCGTGCTCATTCGACATAAGCCTCTCCTTAGGAATCGGAATCGGCTTTAATTATATGTGAGGGCGCGGCGAGGCTTGCCAGGCTTTCAGCGATACCAGACGTCGGATGTTTGTATCCCGACGGTGAAGTGCTCGTCACGAAATTCGCAGTGCCGAACAGCGCCCGTAAGAACGGTGCCGCCCAATTCGACCGTCATGACGGAACCGAGGGGAACTGCCTCATCGATCTGAAGCTGAATGCCCGTGCGCGAGACTTCCACAATCCGTCCGGTGAAATGGCGGTCGGAACCATCCACGCAGGCATGGATCCCGGTCGGGTTGCAGGGCAGACGCGACTCGCGTCTGTTCAACTGAGTTTCCGTATCTGCCCGTGTGGCAACCTGGTCCATCATCCAGGGAAATCCTCCATGTCTCATCATGGGGCCATTTCTCACGCGGCAAAAGCTATCGATTGTTAATTCAAGAGTGGCGCGGGGACGGCGGCCGCGATAGGATCGATGGACATGGGTCATCTATCAAGACGCCAGTTTGCAGCGGCCGCGGGCGGCGGAGCGCTGGCCGCACCGTTCGTCATCGCGCAGCAGGGAAAGGCAGTTACGGCGGCGGAGATCGTGGAACGAATCCGCGGTAACGTGGGAGTCGCCTGGAAAAACGAAACGGTCGACACGTTCAAGGCGGGGGAGCCGGGCACCGCGGTCAAAGGCATCACCGTCGCGTCGATGGCGACGATGGACGTCCTGAAGAAATCGGCCGCGGCGGGCGCGAATTTCATCATCACGGCAGAGCCCACGTTCTTTGGGAAGGCCGACAATCCGAATCCACCGCCAGGACGGGGCCAGCCGGCGAACGCGCCGCCGGATCCGGTACTCACGGCGAAGAGAGATTTCATTCAGAAGAATGGCCTTGTGGTGTGGCGCTTCAGCGATCACTGGCGGATGAGGAAACCCGATCCGCTGATTCAGGGGCTGAGTGAGGCGATGGGATGGACAAAATCTCAGGTGTCCGGCGATCCTTCCCATTTCGTGCTGCCTGCAATGAAGCTGGATGCCCTTGCGGGCACCGTGAAATCGAAGCTCGGGATGCGCGGCGGCATGCGCGTGGTGGGCGATCCGGCTGCCGAAATTCGCACGATTGGGCTGCTGCCGGGCACGACGCCGCTCGCGGCCGCGCTCAAAATGCTGCCGAATGTCGATGCGATCATCGCGGGTGAAGTGCGCGAGTGGGAATCGGTCGAATATGCGCAGGATACGGTGACCGCGGGCATGAAGAAGGGCCTGATTCTCACTGGCCGCGTGATTTCCGAAGAGCCCGGCAGGAAGTTGTGCGCCTCGTGGCTGAAGACGCTGGTTCCGGAGACGCGTGTTGAATGGATCGCGACAGGCGATCCCTATTGGAGGCCGGTCTGATGGCAACGATTTCCGCGGGCGAGATTCTGGATCGGATGAAGAAGAACCTCGGAGTTCCCTGGCAGGAGAATTCCGCGCGAGATACCTATAAATCGGGCGGTCCTTCCACGGAGGTGACTGGTATCGCGACGACGGTAATGTCCACCTTCGATCAGGTTCAGCGCGCGCACGCGCAGGGGCTGAACTTCATCCTCACGCATGAGACTACTTACTGGAACGATCGCGACATCGTGACCGATCTCGCGAACGACCCCACTTACAGGATCAAAAGCGAATTCTGTGCGAAGAACAACATCGTGATTCACCGGTTTCACGATAATCTGCACGCGATGCGGCCGGATTTCAATTTCCAGGCGCTGGCACGCGATTCGGGCTGGTCGAAATACGAAGTCGCGCCGAATTCGCGGCGCTTTACGCTTCCCGAAACCACGCTGGGCGCGCTGGCGGCGGACGTCGCGAAGCGGCTGGGAATCAAAGCGCTGCGCATTGTCGGCGACCCCAACGCGCGCGTCAGTAAGGCGCAGATCGGCGTAGGTTACGGCATGCCCCGCGCCGCGGGCGATGTAGACGTGATCATGAGCGGCGAAGCCCAGGAAACCGATGGCGCGATCGACAACACGGAATATGTGCTGGACGCCGCCACTCTGGGGATCGCCAAAGGGCAGATCATTCTTGGCCACTGCGCCTCCGAGGAGCCTGGCATGGAAGACTGCACGGAATGGCTGAAAACGTTCGTCACGGAAGTGCCCGTGCGGCTGGTACGCGCGGGTGAACCTTACTGGCCAATGTAAATGGCGCCCGTCAATACCTACCAAAGGTAACTAACCCCGGATCATTAACCTTTTACAGAATTGAGTTACCGGTACTAAGTCCCGTGTAATGGGACCATGTATCACCTGCGCCCGCGTGCGCCCTTTGCCGTCTCGCTCGCCGCCATTCTTGCGGGCGCGGTCCTGATTCCCGCCACCGCCAGAGCGGCCACGGCGGTGGTCGGCTCCGTGGTCGCCATTGGGGGAACCGCGTCCGACATCGCGCTCGATGAAGCGCGCGGCCAGCTTTATGTGGCGAATTTCGGGGCCAGTGTGATCGACGTTGTTTCCACGGCGGACAACACGATCCATTCCTCCATCAACGTGCTGCCGTTTCCCAGCGCGCTGGCGCTTTCCTACGACGGGCATTATCTGCTGGTAGCGCACTACTGCAATCTCGCGACGCCGCCCGTGCCCGGTCCTTCGTGCAGCAATGCGGTGACTTCAATCGATCTGATCACCGGCACAAAGCAGGTGTTTTCGCTCGGCAACGCACCGCTCGGCATCGCATTCGTAAAGAGCGGCGGGGCGCTGGTGGTGACCACAACGAATTTTCTTGCACTCGATCCCGCGACTGGCGCCACCCAGGTGGTTCAGAGCATTGCCAATGTAGCGAAGACGATTTCCGTTCCGCTCGCCACTTTTCCCGGCCAGATTATTCAGGCTTCGCTGACCACTTCGGCGGACGGCAATTCCGTCTGGGGCATCGCGAGCGCGGGCACGGACAGCCAGTTGATCTTCCGCTATAACGCTGGCAATAGCAGCTTCGATGTGTCGTATTACGTGTCCTCGCCCACGCTGTTGCCACGCATCAGTACGGCTGCCGACGGCTCGTACGCGATGGTGGGCTATGCGCTGATCGGTCCCGGTGCGGTGCTGAAGGGCCGCTATCCGGACGTGATCGAATCGGCCAACATCACCGGCAGCGCAATCGACTCCGTCAACGGCATCATCTACGCGCAGATTCCGGATTCGAACCAGCCGACAGGCGCGGGACCGACGCCCAGCGACTCCGCCGCGCAATCCGCCATGGTGATCATGGACGCCGACAATCTGACGTTCCGCGACCGCATTTCCATTCCGGAAAACATGGTGGGGCGGGCTCTGCTCGACAGCACCGCGACCATGATGTATGCCGTGTCCGAAAGCGGCGTCATGGTGCTGCCGGTCGGCGCGCTGAATGGTGCGCACCGCGTTGCGGCCACGGTGGAAGATCTGCTGATCACAACCAATTTCTGCAACAGCAGCGTCCTGACGAAGGATCTGGCGATCACCGATCCCGGCGGCGGCGCGACGGATTTCACCATCACCGCATCGCAGCCTGGAGTTACGATTCTTCCTGCATCCGGTGTAACGCCGGCCACCGTGCAAGTGCTGGTCGATCCCGCGATTGTGAAAAGCGCGGGTGGCACCACGGTCGTGATGCTGAATCTGGCTTCGCACTCGGCTGTCAATCATCCGAAGCCGGTGCGGCTGCTCATCAGCAATCCCGATCCCAGCCAGCGCGGCGCTGTCATCAGCCAGCCTGGCGTACTCAGCGATATCCTGGCGGATACGTCGCGCAATCGCATCTACGTCCTCCGCCAGGACATGAATCAATTGCTGGTGTATGACGGGCTGACAATGAACCTGATTGCCACGGTGCGCACAGGGACGTCGCCCACCATGATGGCGATGACGCGCGACCAGAGTCTTCTGCTGGTTGGACACGATGACTCCGAATACATCTACGTTTATGACCTGAATACGCTGATGCCGTTAACGCCAATTCTTCTGCCGGGCGGGCATTTCGCGCGCTCCATAGCCGTTTCGAACGCGGCCATTCTCGCGCTGGTGCGCAATGAAGGCGGAGATCCCGCGGGTCTCATTGACAGTATCAACCTGGCGGGCAGAACGGCGACGGCGCTTCCTTCGCTCGGCGTGTATGAGAACAAGCTTCCAACTTCGACCGGTGTTCTGACGGCATCGCCCAGCGGTTCCAGCATTCTAATGGTGACGCCCGATGGCAATGTGGCGCTCTATTCGGCGGCTTCGAACAGCTTCGTCGTTTCAAGGCACGATCTTAGTTCGCTATCCGGCGCCTTCGCCGCGTCCGATTATGGCGTGTATGTCGCGGGCAATTCGGTGCTGAATGCGTCATTGGTGCCGAGCGGCACGCTTTCGGCGACGGGCCTTTCGAGCTCCGGATTTTCGTTCGTGAATCAGGGCGGGTACATGGCCGCGTCGGCGTCCACGGCGGGGACCATGCTGCAGCTGTCGTCTCTGCAATCGGGAACGGCGGGCCCAACGTCGGTGCTCATGACCGAAGCGCCTCTGCTGCCTGTCGATATTTCTTCGGGCAGCGCCATCGCGAACACATTCGGAACGTATGGCTCGGGCGGAAATAACACACATGCAGCTACGAGCTTTTCGCGCACGCTCGCCGTGCTGCCGAATGCGGGCACAATCGTCGCGCTGAGCACCTCCGGCCTTACGCTGCTGGGCACCAGCTATCCGGCAACCCCTGTGCCACAGATCAACGCGGTAACCAGTGCGGCGGATGGCTCGGCGGCGGTCGCGCCCGGCGGCCTCATCAGCATCTATGGACAGAATATGAGCGGCGCGAATTTCGCCGCCGGTCAGGTGCCGTTGACCACGGGGCTGGGGAACTCGTGCATCGGAGTCAATGGCTCGCCGATCCCGCTCCTCTATGTGTCTCCCGGACAGATCAACGCGCAGCTTCCGTTCAACACCACCGGCAACGCGACGTTGACGATCCACACGCCGGACGGCCTCAGCAATAACGTCCCACTGAATGTGCAGCCCGCCGCGCCCAGCATTTTTGTCGCGAATTCCGGGTCAGAGACCGTTGGTCTTGTCGTGCGCAACACCAATGGCCAGATTGTGACGCCGACCAATCCGATTCATCCGAAGGACGCGATCACGATCTATCTCACCGGGATGGGGCAGACTTCACCCGCAATTCCCGCGGGCGCCGCGGCGCCATCCGATCCGCTCGCTCGTGTCTCTCAGTCGCCGGCCATTACGATTGCGGGTATGGATCTTGCGGTGAGTTATGCGGGCCTTGCGCCGGGTGAAGTGGGCGTTTATCAGATCAATGCAACCGTCCCGTCATCCGTTCTGACGGGAATGTCCCTGCCGCTCACCATCGATCAGGGCGGCGCCGCAACCACTCTCAACGTGCGGGTCGTCAAGTAGCGACCAGGAAGACGAAGGCAAAAAAGGAATGAGGACAGTATGAGAATCACAATCGTGGCGGCGCTGCTGGCGCTCGCACCCGCGGCGGCAATGGCTCAGAAGTGGGAAATGGGCCTGGGCGGCGGCTACAGCTTTCTGAATAACGTAAACGTGACGGGCGGTCCGTCGGCAGCCACAGCGGGATTCGCTCCCGGCTTCGCGGCCGGGGCTTTCCTGGGCGAGAACCTCTACCGGCATGTCTCGGGCGAAATCCGCTACGAGTACATGCAAAGCAATCTGCGTCTGACCTCCGGCGGCCAGACCGCGGATTTCACCGGCGCCGCTCACGCGCTCCACTATGACGTCGTCTTCCACACGACCGGCGGGGAAAATCCAGTGCAGGCATTCGCGTCGATCGGCGGCGGCCTGAAAGCGTATATGGGCAATGGAACGGAATCAGCCACGCAGCCCCTCAGCCAGTACGGCTACTTCACGAAGACCAACCAGGTGAAGCCGATGCTCACCGGCGCTGCAGGCATCAAAGTGCGGGTCTCCTCCGGGGTGTCGCTGCGGTTTGAAGTTCGCGACTTCGTGACCCAGTTTCCCACCAACGTGCTGACGCCGCCTCCTGGTGTGAAGTACTCGAGCTGGCTGAACGACGTGGTCCCGATGGTTAGTCTGGTCTTCACGAAGTAAGCGGATCAGCGCCCGCCGAGTTTCTTCTTCGCAAACGGAATCCCGTAGGCCGCAGGCGGATTATGCCCGCTTGCGGCCGCGGCGAGCCGGTATTGCTCCATCGCTTTGTCGTTCTGCCCGAGCTTCTCATAGGTCTGGCCGAGCAGGCATTCGGTGAATGGATCTTTCTGCGCTTTTAAGAGATCGGCGAGAGCGGTGTTGTAGTCGCCGAGATAGAGCGCGACATACCCCGTCAGGTACGGCATGAAATTCTGCTGCTGGATACGCGAGGCGGTCATCTTTTCAAGCGCGGCCCTGGCGGCGGCAACATGCTCTTCCGCTTCGGCGCGATTGCCCCGGCGGGCGGCGATACGCGCATCGGCATGTTCCAGGCGGTATTCCCAGAGCGCCTTGCGGTCTTCGGAGATGCCGGGCTCGCGCAACCCGAGGTCGTGGCCCTTCCGATACCACTTCGCGGCCACATCGAGATCACCGGAATCGATGCAGACGCGCGCGCCTTCATTCGCCATCTCGCCTTCCTGGTAGAACGCGTTGCCGGGCTGCGAGGCTTCCTGTGTCGCCCAGTAATCGATGACCATCTGCTCATATTCAACGGTCTTCGCGCAATTGGATTCGAATGCCCAGGACATTGCCATGGCGCGCTCGGCCTCTGCTTTTGCGGCGGGTGATGCGGCCGAATCGATTGCCTTCTGGAAAAACGCGCGGGCTTCAGCGCCTTTGCCCTGGACATCGAGAGCTGTGCCGGGAGTGAGGGATGACTGCGCTGGCAGCACGATGCTCAGGGCGGCCGCGAGGAAGAGAAGTCTCGGTCCCACGCCCGAATTATCCCAAAAATAAGCGCCGGGCAAGTTATGGTTTGCGCCAGCCCAGGCGGGCGCTGAGATCGGCTTCCTGTGCCGATTCCTGATTTCTCCCCATGTACCCGAGAAGCTGGCTGCGAAGCAAATGAGCCTTGTACCAGTTCGGCGCCAGACGAATTGCTTCGCGCGACTGCGCCTCCGCACCCGCCAGATTTCCAAGCGCGACCTGAAGAACGGAAGCCTGATAGGCGGCGCTGAATCGCTCCTCGCCATTACTCTCGGCGCGCGCCGCAGCATCGGCCGCGAGCTTCCAGGTGGTGGGAGCGTCCGGCGAATTAGCAATCGCGCGGCCCAGCGTGGCCCACTCGCGCGAAGCCCAAAGTTCGTAGCCGGGCAGACCGAACGCTGCCGTGGATGCGGATGAATACGCGGTCCGCGCGGCAGCGAAATCATTGGTCTCGACAGCGTGCTCCAGATCAGCCCAGAGCGCATCCTGCCGCGTCAGGAGGACCGCCGGAATCAGCAGAGCCAGCGCCGGAACAGCGAGTGCGAGCCGGGGGATCCGCCACTCCCCGGGTGAAGCAGTCCGCGGAGTGAGCGCGACCGCCAGCCCCGCGGCCATCCAGAGATAGAGCGACGTCACCAGCGTCAGCGAAGCGAACATCGAGCTGACAAGTATTCCCAGCAGAGCCGCATTCAGACCGGTGCGAATGGGATTCTGTCGAAAATCAGCGTTCCAGCCCGCGCGCCACGCGACGGCGAAAAGCCCAATGAAGATGAGGGCTCCAGGAAACCCCTGCGCGCACGCGGCATCGAGCAGCGCGTTATGCGGGGTCTCGTTGTAGAAGTCGGGGAATCGGCGCGACAGCTCCGCGGATTGCACTTTTCGAAACTCGCCTGCGAAGACATCCGGACCCTCGCCGAAGATGGGATGCTTCGCGAGCAGCCCTGGGCATTCTTTCCACATCCCCAGGCGCGGGCCGCCGAGATCCGACTGCCATTGGTCGATTCTGTGCCGCAGATTTGCGCCCGCCGGCGAGAGAATGAAGCCTGCCACCAAAACGACAACGATAACGGGCGCAGCGGCATATTTCATGGAGAACCGGCCTTTGCCGCGGAGCGCGCTCCAGGCAAACAAAAACGTTCCCACCACAACCGCGAGGGCAGCGCTGCGAGTTGCCGAGAAAAGAATGGCCGTGGCCGCGAGAATCACGACGGCGGCATGCACGCGCCGCCAGGTGCGATGGGGGTCCGCGAAAGCAGACGCTGCCGCGAGGAAGAGCACCGGCACAAGATACGCGGAAAAGTAGAGCGCGTGGCCCATTGTGGCGGGCGGGCGCGAAATGCCGCCGAAATAATCGATCGAATAGAGCCGCGGGTCGAGAAAAGGATCGATCCTGAAGTACTGCAGAATGCCATACACCGATGCCAGACCGCCGCAGATGGTGATGCTTCGCAGAAGCGTTGTCAGCCAGGCTGGCCGCGATGCCGCAAGGCTGGCGACGGCGACCGCCACCACGAGACCGGAAGTCTGGCCGAGCAATCCGAACCGCCGCCAGACTGTCCCCGCGATGCTGAGCGGGACCTGACTGGAAAGCGCGGTGGAGACGATGAGTGAGACGATCTGCGCGGCGGCCAGGAGCAGCAGGATCTTCCCTTTTGGGCGTCCACGAAGCGCCTGAAGGGCCGGGCTCCATTGCGGATAGAGAATCAGCAGCAGTGCCGCCGCGAGGGCCAGCATCGCGAGCTTCGGGATGACGTCGTGGCTGATGAACACGCCCGTGATCAGGGCAAGCGGCGTCACGGCGACGGCGGCGGCCGCAATCCAGCCCGAGATCCGGAAGGGCTCAGGAGCGGGCGATGGGGTGACTTCGCGAGCCGCCTTGCGGGCCGCTTTGCTGGCTCGTGAACTCATGTGAAACGTTTCAAATAGTTATTCACAGACAAAGATAGCTTACGGTTCAAAACGACCCATGCTGGCAGGGCTCTGCCGCTGACGGTTTCGTGGAATGGCGACCTCAGCAACAGCACGATATTGCCGGTGCTGCACTGATCACTTTCGGGGCGCCGGGTGCTTCGAAATGCACGAAGCGCGCGATGCCCCGCACATCGGTTTCTGAAGCCGGCGGAGGGTCGTATTCGATCCAGACCGGCGCCGCCTCTTTCTGTGCGCCGCAATAGAGATCGATCGTTTCGCTTTCGCGGCCGCGGATGAAGACCTTCTGGGGGTCTTCCATCAGGAACGACACTTTCCCCTCCGGAGTGTTGAGGACAAATCGCGGCTGCTTCTTCGCGCAGTCGAATTCCACGAAAGTTCCGGCAACCGAAGGATACGATCGGCTGATCAGCCGTGGCGCCACAGCGGTGGTGGGTGCGGCGGCATTCTCATTTCTGCGGAGTACCGGTGGCGCGGCATTTGTTGTTGTTGCGGCAATCGTTTCGGCAGGCGGGTTTCGCGATACCTGCAGGTAACTCATGAAGGTTTTTGCGGTGTCCTGATCCCTTCCCTCCTTCGCGTTATCGAGCCAGCGCTGTGCGGATTTTTTTGCATCATCGAAATCACCCACATTCAGCTGCGCATAGGCGGCGGTGCGGAAAAGCGTAGGCGCCTCCTCCTTTGTCACTTTTTTGATCGGCGAGAGGGTCACAAGCGCTTCCTTCGACTGCTTCGCCTGAAGCTGAAGCTGCGCGAGGAGCAGCCGCACGTCAACGCGATTCGTATCCAGCGTCAGGAGAAGCTGCAGGACCTGAAGCGCCTGTGCCGAATCGCGGCCCGCGGCCATCCTGCCGTAGTCCCAAAGCATCCGCGGATTCCTTCCGTCCAGATCGACGGCCGCTTTAAACTCCTTCATTCCCTCAGCGTCTCCGGCGGTATGCATGTCCAGATAGCCGAGCGCGGAATGTGGTTCCGGGCGCGCGGGATATTCCGCCGCGAGCTCGATCAAGCCTTTGCGGCGCTCCGCCTCCTTGCCCGGTTTCTCCAGGAGATCGAGGAGGGCGAGTTTCACATCGAAAGGTTGAGCGGGTTCGATGTGCGCGTCAGTCTTCCCGTCGAGCTGAAAATCGACCAGCGCGCCGCTCAATCGGCTGCTGCGGATATAGCCCTGCACCTCTTTGTCGAAGGCCGAAAGCGGTTTGCCGTACAGCTTCTCCACCGTTGCCCGCGAGGGGGCGCCGTCGCCGAGCTCGTCGATCAGTTGCGAGAACCGCGCTCGGTATTCCGGGCTCAGCAGCAGCATGTGGACGAAGGCCCAGCTCTCCGCATAAAACGATCCCGCTTTCTTTTTTTCGTTGTACCAGGGGGAGCTCTGATCCACCGACAATATGGTGGAGAGCGGAATCCACTGGCTCCGCATCAATTCGTCGACTCGCCCCGGAATCAGTGAGCCGATCAGAATCTTGCCAGCCAGCGGCTTCAGCGTGGAATATGTGTCCGCGATGCCTTCATTCATCCACGGCGGCAGATTCATCCGCTGATGCTGGGCGACGAGGTGGACGTATTCATGGACGGCGATGGGGAAGACATTTTCCGAAACGCCGCCGAGCACGATGTAATCGCGGCCCGCTATCTGGGTATAGAACGCTGCCGCCGCCTCGGAGGGCCGGTAGGGAAGATACTCTTTTTCCGATCCAAAAACGATGATTCGGACGGGCTCGGAAGGTTGTACAGAATTGCCGCCGCCGGCGAATTTCGCGAAGAAGCCGTGGACTTCTTCAAAGTGATGCAGCACATCCTTCGTGCTGCCCTGGCCCGCGGTGCTGAAGATTTCAAAATCGGATGACGATACGTGGATCCACTTCGGCTCCGCGCCAGGTGTCATACCGGCAAACAGGAACAGCCCGCAGAAAAAATATGCCAGTTTCAAGGCAAACCTTCCAATTTAAAGACTCAGGACGATGTTAGCCGATTGGACTCTCCGCGTGCAATCGGCGGCGAACCCTGGATTTCGTCGATTTTACCAGCAGAAAAAGGATCAGACCTCTTCGAGAGTGAGCGGACGAGGCACATGGCCGTCGACATCGGTCAGACTGTATTCCGCGCCGATGGAGGCGGCCACCAGTGCATGGCCACTTCGTGAGATGGTGTTTGGATCATTTGCCAGCGCGGCGATGACGCGCCCGATGTATTCCGGACTTTCACTGTTTGAAAGGTCGAGCCAGCCGGCATGGGCAGCTTCGAGAACGGCCTCCGTTCTCACGAGCCCCGGATAAAGCGAAATCACTGCCACGTTATAGGGGCGCAGCTCGTGTGCCATGTCCGAGGTCATCTTGTCCGTAGCGGCTTTCGAGATCCCGTAGATCGCGTTTCCGATATATTTCTTTGCCGGCCAGAAGCTGATGTTGACAATGAGACCGGCGCGCTGCTTCACCATCACGCGGGCCGCGCGGGCGGAGCATTCAAACGCGGCGCCGACTCCGGCATCCATCATTCCGCGCCAGCGATGCGGCGGTTGTTCCCAGAACGGAAGGCCCCACGTGAACCTGCCGTCTTCCACCATTTGCTCATAGCCGCCCCACGCGCAGTTCACCAGCACGTCGAGCGATTCCGCTTCCTCGCGGATGCGGCGGAAGAATTCGTCGTTCTGCTCGGGATCTGTATGATCGCAGGGAATGCGAATCACACCCTCGGGCACGGTGGCCGCGGCGATCGTGCGCCCCGTGGCGAATACGCGATAGCCCGCCGCCGCCAGGCTGACGGCAACGCCTCTGCCTACTCCACGCGTTGCACCAGTGACCGCGGCATTTTTCATTTTGAAAGCCGATGGGCTGCCTGTGTTTGCTGATTCAGCTGGCTGCAGCGACAGCCATTTGGCCGCCGGTTGCGGTACGTGCTTCACCCACGGCGCAAGTTTCTGCGCATCGGGGCGATTATTTCCCTGCATTTATGTTAATACGACAATCGTGCATAGTTGGGGGCGCCCAGGCGCTGATTACTTCAACTCATTTGGCTTGTATTCTCCGCCTTGCAGCAGGATATTGAGCACTTCCTTCGACCGGGCATCCCAGTTCTGTTCCTTTTGCGGCGTCAGATTGTTGTGTTCAGATTCAATCATCGGCAGCGGTTCTTTCGGGACGGTGATCTGATTCAGTTCGGTCCAGACGCCGGCTGGCGGTGAGGTAGTGTCGATGAAGCCCATCGCCGCCAGCACCGGCGCTTTGATACGCGACGCGAAGTTGATCGTATCGAAATAACGCGAGGCTTCCATCACCTCCGGATTGTCCGAGGGCCAGTTGGGATATCCGGCTTTACGGCCATGCAGATTGCCATTTGAATCGGCTCCGGCGGGTACGCACACGAGTACGGCTGTGATCTTCTCCGGACGAAGCCCCGCCAGAGCGAGGCTTTGCTGCCCGCCCATACTGGTGCCCATCAGGACGAGCGTCCTGCCATCCCAATCCGGGCGCGTCAGCAGATAATCGAGCGCGCGCGAATCCCGCAGGTACATGTTGAGGAAGTAAGACGTTTCGCGGCTCGTGTTGCCGACCTGAGCATAATTCAGCGGAATGTTCCCGCGCGGCTCGGACGGCAGCTTGTCGTGAGAGTCCTCATCCATCACCAGCCAACCTTCGGCCGCCCGCGCCGCCACCGCCTTCGCATTAAGCGCATAGACGCCGGCGTACTGGAGCAGAAGCAGCGCCGGAAATTTGCCTTCCCGCGCCGGTTTCGCGATATAGCCCTGCGCGTGCGATCCGAGCGCGTCGAGAACATAGGTGCTCATCTCTACGCCTGGCGTCTCCGTTACGGCCGGAGTCAGCACCGGATCCACCGGAATCTTCGCCTGTTCGGCGAGCTTGCCATCCCAGAATGCGTCGAAGTCGGCCGGCCGCGGGGTCGCGAGCCCGATCTTCAGCGGTGCGACGGCCGCGCCCACTGCGTAGAGTCCATTGTTCCGGCCCGTATTGCCACCCGTGTAAGCGTTCGGATTGCCTCGCCCTGGGCCGGCCGCGGCAGGCGGCGGCGTGGCGAGTGCGGGCGCGGGATTCGAAACCTCTTTCGCCTCCGGCTCAATCGCCACGTAGATCATTTCCGGCTCGTCGCCTTTGATCTCAATCCGGTCGTGCCCGGAAGAAAGGTCGAGTTTACCCTCTTTCAGGACAATGGCATTGTTTTGCCGGATTGTCCACTTGTAGTTCCAGGCCGGCTCGACGGGGCCCGGCGTTACGGTCCAGCCGACGGTTTCGCCCACAGCGTAGATGCCGCTTGCGTGATCCGGCACGAAAGTCAACTGCTGGGGAATCGGGGGACGTTGCTGGGCAACAGCCGGATTGGCCAGCATTCCAGCGGCGGCCAGAACCAGAATGTGAATTCGCACCGTGGGGCTCCTCCGGTTTAAAAGAGACTATTGTAGGACGAAATGTCCCCCAGGAGCGGACGGCCACTATAATGAACATCTTAGGCTTATTCTTTGGCGATGAACACCCACTGGAAGTCCGATCGCTAACGTATGCGTCAGCTCTTCAGGGCTTTTATCCCGGCAAGCGTCCTCGGATTGGCACTATCCGAGGCAATTCTCATTTTCCTGTGCTATGTCGCCGGCGAGTGGCTGGTGATTCATTTTCTCAATCCATATATTGAGCTGTCGATCTACCTTCTGGATGAAGGCGGCATCCTGCAGATCTCCCTGGTGGTGATCTGTTTGATGCTCGGACTGTATTTTCAGAATCTCTATTCGAACATCCGCGTGAAATCCGCCACCCTGCTGCTGCAGCAGGTTTGCCTGCTGGTGGGTCTCGCATTTCTGCTGCAGGCGTTCCTGGCGTATGTTCGGCATCCGGAATGGAGCCTGCCGCGCTGGACAATGATCTTCGGCAGCATTCTGGCCATCATCATCGTTCCGGCCTGGCGGCTCATCTTCAGCCGCGTCATTCTGCGGTATATGGGGATGCAGCGGATTCTCTTTCTGGGGACTTCGGCAGTCAGCCGTGAGATCGCCGCCCACCTGGTGGCGCGCCCCGAAATCGGCATGAGCGTGCTCGGTTATGTGGACGATCACCCGGATCAGCCAGATCTTCCAGGCGGCGCCGTGATCGGGCCGATCAGAGAACTTTCCTCCATCGCCGGCAATGTACGGCCCGACATGATTGTGGTGGGAATGACCGAGCGCCGGCGCGAATTACCGATGCCCGAAATGCTCCATCTGCGCTTTTCCGGTATCCATTTCGAGGAGGCTGCCGTTACCTTCGAGGCGGCTTTCGGCCGTGTCTCCACCCGCGAAATGCGGCCATCGCGGCTCGTCTATTCTTCCGATCTCGGACCGCGCAAGGATAGTTTGTTCTGGCACTCCCTCTATTCCCTGCCGATTGCCATTCTGCTGCTGATTTTGTTTTCGCCTGTCATGCTGATCACGGCCATCGTCGTGAAGCTGACGTCGCCCGGTCCCATCTTTCACCGCCAGCAGCGAGTCGGGCTGAATGGCCGCGTGTTCATGGTGTACAAATTCCGATCGATGTATGTGGACGCCGAGGCGAGAACGGGGCCCGTGTGGGCAAAGAAGGACGACCCGCGTATCACCGGTCCCGGCAAATGGATTCGCCGTTTTCGCATCGACGAGTTTCCGCAGCTTTTCAACGTCCTCCGCAACGATATGGCGCTGGTCGGCCCGCGCCCGGAGCGCCCGGAATTTGTGAAGTCGCTGAACGAGCATATCCCGTATTACAACTACCGCCACTGCGTGAAGCCCGGTATTACGGGGTGGGCTCAGATCAACTATAAGTACGGCGACACGCTGGAAGACGCGATCATGAAGCTCGAATACGATCTCTACTACATCAAGAACCTGACGGTGTGGCTGGACCTGTACATCATCTTCCAGACCCTGAAGGTCATGCTTTTCTCTGAAACCGCACAGTAGCCGTTCAGGGCTGGATCCAGCCGCGAATCCGGTAGTAGCCGATTTTTCCGATTTCGGCGAACAGGCTCATGGATTCCGGGATCCGCCAGGTCTGGCCGTTCCAGTACTTCAGCAGGTCCGGAAAGGGACGAGCTTCCACGGGGAGTCCCGCCGCCTGAAACGCGCGCTTCGCCCGGAATATATGGATATCGCTCGTCACCAGCACGCGTCTGCCCGGCCAGGACGCGATCATTTGTTTCGTCTGCAGGGCACAATCGCGCGTGTCGTGTGAGCGCTCTTCGAGAAAAATCTCTTCCCGCGGCACACCATAGGCATTGAGAAACTGGCCCACTGCCGCTGCCTCGCTGCCGCAGATCACGACTGCGTGAAAGTGCCCGTCGCGCCAGGCCCGGAAGCCATAGAGGCCCCGGGGATATGTCATCAGCCCCATCACCTCGTCCGGCGGCTCATTGGCAGTCAGGACGATGAGGATTTCGCCGCGGGGATTGGTCCAGTCTGCGCCGACAAGGCGGTTCAGCAGCCACGGCACGAAGGGGCTGAACTGAATGAACAGGAGAATCGCCGTGAAGCCGACGCAGAATCGGATAAAAAATTTGCGGATGGCTCCTCCCATTAGAAACATCTTCCCAGACGGCGGTTATACTACGAGCGTGTCGGGGCTGATGCATAAAATACAGCGGGGTCTGAGGGAACCTGGTGCGGCGTGGGTGGCGGTCCGCGGACGTGTGCGCGGGCGCGTGTTCACGTGGTGGTGCAGAGCATTTCGGCCGCGCGTCCGAATTGGCCGCAATCTGTTCCTGACGGGGCGCCTCGAAATCCGCGGCCCGGGCTCCGTGATCATCGGCGACAACGTCAACGTGGGGATGACGGTGACTCCTTACACATATTCGCGAGACTCAGTCATTCAGATCGGCGATCGCGTGTTTCTGAACGGCGCGCGCTTCGGCTGCAAGCAGCGGATCGAAATTGGCGCACACTGTATCCTGGCGGAGTGCCGCATCACCGATTATGATTTCCACAGCCTGGACCCCGAGCATCGTGATGATCCCGCTTACATCAAATGCCGGCCCGTGACAATCGGTGAAAACGTGTGGGTCACAAGGGACGTCATTATTCAGAAAGGCGTCACCATCGGACGCGATTCCACGATCGCTCCACTGTCGCTCGTACGAACCAGCATCCCGGAGCGGTGCGTAGCGGGCGGCAATCCCGCCGCCGTGCTGAAGATGTTACCCCCGGCTGAACGGGAACGCGCCGCCATGAATGCTGCCCGACCGGCTAGCTGACCGCCGCCTTGATACCAAGCAGACGCAGCGCGCGTTTTTTCAGAAAATCGCGGTGATGCTCGGCCAGGCAATACTGGACAACCAGCAGAAGATAGGGAATCAGCATCAGCACCGAGGCCAGCGCAATTTGACCCCAGTTGCGGCCGGGCAGCCAGGTTTTCTTGATCGCATAAAGGAACACAGTAACGCCCGTTGCGATCGAAAGCGGCGCGAGATAAATTTGCGCTGCATACCGGGCAGCGCTGATTTTCAGTTCGCGGCTGACCAGGATGCACACGGTGATGGAGCGGTTGGCGATCATCGCCGAACCCGCCAGGATGGTGCCGCCCCAGAGCCCAAACCTCGGCAGCACGAACCACATGCCGCATGCAGTAACCAGCGCTTCGGCCAGCAGAGTCCGGGAATAAATCTTGTGCCGCCCCATGCCAAAGAGGATCGAGGTCGAATTGAACTGTCCGGAAACAGCCGCATGGCTGATCAGCATGATGGGCAGCAGATACGCGCTCGCGGCGGCGAAACTCGGCCGTACCCAAAGACTATAGACCTCATAACCGTAAACCAGCAGGACGGAAACCAGCGGCAGGAACAGGCAGAGGCAATATCGATTGGCATAGATGCCGAGTTGCGCGATGTCGCTGTGCCGGTTTTTGGCCGCCAGTTCCGCCGCATTCGGAGTCGTGACCATGCCCACACGGCCCACGCCATCCATGGCGTAGTCCATGATGCGCAGCGGTGTCATGTAATAAACCACCGATTGCATGGGAAGCCGGGAGGCGATGATCGCCGGAAGCCCCTGATTCAGCAGCCGCCCGGAAACGATCGTCGTAAAGCTGTGGAAGCCATACGCTGCAATCCGCCGCAGCATAGGGAACGAGGCGCGGCGCCAGGAAACCTTCACATTGGGCGCTACGTGGCGGAAGCTCAGAAACGTCAGCAGGTAGCTGAGAAGCTGCGCGCCGAGCAGTACGAATCCCATCCACAGCAGTCCGTGACCGGTGTACAGCACCAGGAACACTCCCAGGCTGCGGACCGTGGTGGTCGTGATCCAGATGCGACCGAGCAGATCGAAGCGCTGGAAACCCTCGACGCAGGCACCGAAGATGTTGAAGAACATGCCCAGCCCAAAACTGGTGCCGGCAATTACGATGAGCTTCGGAAATGCAGGCTGGTGAATGTGCCAGAGCCGCTCCGCATACGGCGCCACGAAGATGCTCGTCAGGATGACGATGCAGGCCGTGATCATGGTATATGTCGCGGACGTGCTCAGCAACTCGTTCAGTAGTTCCGGCTCTTCGGAGGCGCGAAACTGCGCGGACATCTTGATGGTGGCGGAACGGAACCCCAGATCGATCAGCCAGTAGTACTCGACGACGGAGAGCACGAGCATCCAGATGCTGACATCCACATCGCCGAGCTTCCTGATCGTGTACGGCTGCAGCAGAATGGCCGAGATGATGCCCGCTGCAACGCCCATCCATGTCCACAGAACATTCGTGAGGTACCGCTGGGTGCGGTGAGTCTTCGCCTCGGAAGACGTGCTGCTAGTGGGTGTCACAGGGTTGGGGCGACCAGCGAGTCACAGGGCGCAGACACTCGTGCTTCATGATCCGCGAGCCACAACTGAAGAACCAGCAGAAGCCAAAGGAAAAATGAATTATCGCGGCGTCCGCTCTCGTGTTCTTTCAGTACGGCAGCTATTCGTTCAGGCGATGTGAAGCCGCGATCGAGGAAGCTTTTGGACGTCAGGCTGTCCCACAGCATGGGCCGAAGCGGTCCCCGGAACCATTCCGCGAGCGGAATACCGAAGCCTGACTTGGGGCGCGTAAGCAGTTCGGGCGGAAGACGATCTCCCAGCGCTTTCAGCAGAATGAGCTTCCCTCTTCCCGCTTTCATCTTCATGCGGTTGGGAATGCGATTCGCGGTTTCCGCCAATACGTGGTCGAGCATCGGACAGCGCACTTCTATCGAATTTGCCATCGACATTCGATCCACTTTGACAAGGATATCGCCCGCCAGTTTGGCGGTCGCTTCAAAATGCATGGCCTGCGAAACGGCGTCGTACCGGTCCGGGAGGATGGCTTCACCGAAGGTTCGGCGGATGCTGTCCGCGCCGGAGGGCAGCATCCATTCGGGATGCAGAGTTCGCCGGCGAAGCGAATAGGTGCTGAAGCTGATCGATTCAAAGTAACGCTCGAGCGGCGTGGCACGGCTGATGGCGTACAGCAGATTTTTACCGCGCGCGGAATAAGGCAGGGCATCGGCGGTGCCCGAAAGAATTGATCGCACCCACTGCGGTATCGCATCGTAACGCCGTGACGCGTCGGCTTCAAAGAACGACGGATAGCCGCCGATGAATTCGTCGCCGCCATCGCCGCTGAGAACCACCTTCACGCTTTCGGACGCGAAACGCGAAACCAGGTACGTCGGGATCGCTGAAGTGTCGGAGAACGGCTCGTCGAAATAGCGGATGAGCTTCGGTACCATGTCGACCGCGTCGGGCCGCACGATCTCCTCATGGTGCTCGGTTGCGTATTTCTGCGCCACCATTCGCGCATAGGGCAGTTCATTGAATGCCTGCTCTTCGAAACCCATCGCAAACGTGCGGACGGGCCGGCGCGATTGCATCGCCATCGATGCGACCACCAGACTCGAATCGATTCCACCGCTGAGAAATGCGCCCAGGGGCACGTCGGCGATCATGCGCATGCGCACCGATTCGTCGAACACGCGGCGAATCTCCGCGCAGATTTCTTCTTCGGACTGCGAAGGCTCGCCTTCGAAAGGCGGCGGGACTTCCCAATAGCGTCCGGTTTCGACCCTGCCCGCGGAATCCAGCGTGAGCCAGTGTCCGGGGGGCAGCTTTTTAATTCCGGCGAATGCACTCCAGGGATCCGGAACATAGCCGAACTGGAGATAAACTCGGATGGCTTCGGCGTCCATGGTCATTGGAACGCCCGCCGCACGGAGACATTTCAGCTCGCTGCCGAAGTAGAAGCCTTCGGGAATCCGGGTGTAATAAAGCGGTTTCTTGCCGAAGCGATCGCGCGCGAGCAGCAGCTTGCGCCGCCGTCCATCCCAGATGGCGTACGCGAACATTCCGCGGAGTTTCGAAATGCCCGCAATCCCTTCTTCTTCGTAGAGGTGAACCAGCGTTTCGGTATCGCTGTTGGTGGTGAAGCGATGGCCCTTTGCGATGAGCTCGCTTCGCAGATCCTCATAATCGTAGATCTCGCCATTGAAAACGACCCACACCGAACCGTCTTCGTTCGAGATCGGCTGGTGTCCGCCCGCAAGATCGATGATTCTCAGGCGGCGCATGCCGATGGCGCACTGTCCATCGACATAGACTCCTTCGTCATCGGGACCGCGATGACGGATTTGAGCGCACATTTGCCGGACGATATCCTGCCCGGCCGGCGCGCCCCCT
>Ga0134125_10000480_pt1 | contig 54104 bp, 49 predicted proteins | sample KB31751_FD_96464 | JGI IMG/M metagenome (GOLD analysis project Ga0134125, IMG submission 96464) | Terrestrial soil microbial communities with excess Nitrogen fertilizer from Kellogg Biological Station, Michigan, USA - KB3-175-1 | ecosystem: Environmental > Terrestrial > Soil > Unclassified ... | reverse complement strand
GAATGCCGCGTGCATCTGGCCCAGAACTCGGGACGCCCAGGGCTCATGCTGCTTCTCCGGCGGACGCAGATTGCGCTCATAGACGAGCTGCACGCTCTTCTCGCAAGCGGCGAGCGCGAGGCCTATCGTGCGCAGCGCTGCCTTGCGCTCCGCGCCGGCCCGAGGCATCAGCGACCTGGGAGCTGCCAGTCCCTCGGCATAATCCAGGATGAGCGTGGAATCCATGAGCACCGTGCCGTCATCGCATACCAGCGTCGGCGCTTTCACGACCGGGTTGATCGCGCGGAACTGATCGAACGTGCGGAATACGGAGAGCGAGCGGTGCTCGAACGGCAAGCCGAGAAGCTGTAGCGAGATGGCCACGCGGCGGACGTAAGGCGAATCGAGCATACCGATGAGTTGCATTCGGGACTCCCACGGTAACCGCTGCGGCAATTCAGGTGCCGGTCCGGATACCATAGCACCCGAGCCATCCGGTCGTTCACGCTTTCACCCTCATGCGGAAGCCCGCGCTTCGATTTCCGGCAACCATCAGGATCCTGGGAATCAATCCCTACGTGGAGGTCAGTAAGCGCCGCGCCGCCCAGCTGCAGGAGAATTGGCGCAGGCCGATGCCGGTATTGGTCCGCGTCGACGGCAAACCGGCGCGAAAACCATGGCGGATCAATATGATGCCCGCAGGGGACGGCGGCTTCCTTCTGTACCTGCATAAATCGGTGCGAGAGGCATCCAGAACGCGCGTCGGGGATCGCGTCACCGTGGAGCTCGAATTCGACAGCGGCTACCGCAGCGGGCCCATGCACCCGATGCCGCGCTGGTTCAGCACGGCGCTCAGAGACAATCCAGGGGCAAAACTGAATTGGAGCCGGCTGACGCCGAGCCGCAGAAAGGAGATCCTCAGGTACTTCGCGGGCCTGAAGTCGGATGCAGCCCGCCAACGGAACCTGGCGCGGGCCATGCTCGCGCTGTCGGGCGCAGCGGTCCGCTTCATGGCCCGCAGTTGGAGCGACGGCAAGTGATGCCGGACTGATTACCTCGAGGAAGCGCCGGTGCCTGCGCCTTGCCCAGCAAGCGCCTGCAGCGCCTCCGCCATGGCCGCCGCGCCCGCGCTCATCAAACCGTCGAGAATCGTTCCTGCGCTGTCCGGAAGGAAGTCGGCTGTCCACTCGACGCGAGAGCCCCCGGCCGCGCGCGCATGGACCTGCACGCACCCGTTGTAGTGAGTGAACGGGAAGCCTTCCGCCCGCACCGTCCAGACCAGCCGCCGGAGGCTGTCGGAACAGCTCACGATGGGCTCCTCGACCGTGCGTCCGCTGGCGAACGTCACGCGTCGACCACCGGGGACGAGCTCCGTATTCGCTACGAAGCCAGGCACCAGGCGGGTATGCAGCGCGCCAACATCGCGGACCGCGTCCCATACCGCATCCGGGGCCGCATCCGCCAAAACCACTTTCGTGATCGATCCCATCACTCACCTCCGCTACAGGCCTGCCGGCACATTACAAGCAAATGCCCCCGCCTCCCTTGGGAAATATTGCGAACCTGGACCGGGACGCCGTCCGTGGTCGTGCTCTCGGTGGCGGAGGTGCCGCAGGAGATGCAGCGGCGCGTCTAGGCTGCGTTCGTCAAGTCGCGCGTGTCGGAAGCGCACATCGTCGAGACCATCCTGTCGCTGGTGCAGGGCAGAGCGCCCTGACTTGACTCAGGAGCGGCTGGCTGCCGATTCCACCTCGCGGCCAAGCTGCTCGGTGCACAGTTGTAAGTCGCGCACGCCCCGTGGCGTCAACCCGTCGAATGCATCCGCGGCCGCCGAAGCAAGGCCGCTCATCGCGAGCCGCCGGGCAGTCCGCTCGAGTGCCGCCGCGGACTCGCTCACCTCATCGAAGCCGAGCGTGGCGCCCGTGCCGTGAATCCGATGCGCGAGGCGCTCGATCTCCGTCAGCGTCCCTTGCGCGCCCGCTTGCCACTGGGAGATCAGCGCACGGAATGTTTCGACTTCATCCCGCGTTCGCGCGAGAAATTTCGACCTCAGGTTTTGCAAGCTTGGATCTCCTCAGGCAGGGTGACCCTGTTGCGGCCCCTCTCCTTGCTTGCGAAAAGGCAGCGCTCAGCTTGGCGCAGCAGCGACTCGATGCCGGGCGGGGGGGTCGGCTCCAGAGCCTCGAGGCTGCTCACACCGATGCTCACGGTAACAGCAACTTCTCCCGCCGGGGTGCCGATAGGCGTCACCGCAACGGCCTGCCGTACCTGCTCCGCGACCTGCCTCGCGCCAACGAGCGAAGTACTGCCGAGGACTGCGGCAAATTCTTCTCCGCCGAGCCGGGCATACCAGTCCGTGTCGCGTCGGAGCGCCGCGGCCATGCGGCGGACGAGCGCCTGCAGTACGGCATCGCCCGCCTCGTGTCCGAACCCATCGTTGATCCGCTTGAAATGATCCACATCGATCGAGAGCAGCGACAGATGCCCGCCCGAGCGCTGCGCCTGCTTGAGCTCACGGGCAAGGTGGCGTGTGAAGTAGCGCCGGTTATGTGCCCCCGTCAGCGGGTCCGTCATTGCGAGCTCTCGTTTCTCATCGAGTGCCCGCTTGAGTGAGTGCTCCAAGGAGAGCACGCGCCGGGCGGTTCGTAGCCGTGCGAGCAGATGCGCACCCGAGGCGCGCTTGCTCACGTAATCGTCGGCCCCCGCATCGAGACCCGCGAGGATGTCTTGCTCACCGTCCTGAATGGTGAGGAGCAGGACGTAAACGTAACCCGGCCAGCTTCGCGTGCGCAGCGCGCGGACGAGTGACAGGCCATCCATCCCCGGCATCCTGAGGTCGGTGATGACGATCGGCGCGAAGTCCCTCTCCAGGATTGCGATTGCTTCCTCGCCCGACATGGCCGTCAGGACCCCGAAGCCTGCGGCGCTCACGAGCGGTGCGAGCCGGGCGAGCACGAGGTCATCGTCATCGACCAGCAGCACCCGCGGGACGATGCTCGAATCGAGTTGCAGGATCTGGGTGGTTGCGCCGAAATCGTCCACTGTTAAGCCCGGGCCTCAGGCTGACCTATCGCGGTCTGCGGTGCGTAACCAGCCGAGTTTAGCAAACGCTCGTTCAGCCGGTTTTCATTCCGAATACGGCCTGCGATGCAAGTCACAATCCCGCGCGCCCGTCAGATCGGGCCATTCGGCCGCGCCGTTGCGTATGATCGCAGGGTGATCGAGGAAACAGGCAGACTGTCCAGCGGCGGATCCTCGCGACTGGCCGGAATAGATGTGCTCCGGGGGCTGTGCGTGCTGCTGGTTCTGTTGAACCACATCAAGCTGCGCTTCCTGCTCAACGACCTGCCGGTGCAGAACGCTCTGCCCGCCGGCATGGAGCGGGTGCTCTTCTGGTCGGGGCACTACGCCGTGGTCGTGTTCTTCGTGATCTCGGGGTTTCTGATCACGAGTCTGTCTCTGCGCCGCTGGGGTGGCCTTGGCTCCGTCAACGTCGGCAGCTTCTATCGCATGCGATTGGCGCGCATTGCACCCTGCCTGCTGCTGCTCCTCTTGATTCTGACCGCGCTGAACCTCGCAGGCGCGCCGGACTTCGTCATTCGTCCCCAGCGTGCATCCCTCGGCCGCGCCCTGCTGGCCGCCCTCACCTTCCACGTGAATTGGCTCGAGGGACATCACGGCTACCTGCCGGGCGGCTGGGACGTGTTGTGGTCGCTGTCAGTGGAGGAAACCTTCTATCTGGTATTTCCGCTCGCGGCCGTGCTGTTGCGCAGCGAGCGGCTGTTTCTGTTGGTGCTGGGCGCGCTGGTGATCATCGGACCGTGCAACCGCGCTCTGCTGGGCGATGCCGACCCGTTGTGGGGTTACGCGTACTTCTCGTGTACCGATGCGATTGCGTTCGGGTGCATCGCCGCTCTGGCAGTTCATCGTGGGTTTCTCGGGCCGCGGGGCTTACGGCTCGCGTTGGCGACCGGCTGCGTGATGAGTCTGCTCACGATCGTGCTGTGCGACGAGAGCGCGCGCCCCGGCCTGGCACGATTCGGGTTCAACCTCACCGCCCTGCAGCTGGGAATCGCGCTGATGCTCGTCGCCTTCGGCGGTGGCGTGGGGAGCACGGCGATGGCGAAAGGCACGCGCTGGCTGCGGATCGTCGGACGCTGCAGCTACGAGATCTACCTGTTCCACATGCTGATCGTGCTGGGCCTGATTGCGATCGTGCGGCAGCTGCACGTGACAGGTGCTTTTGCGCTCTGGTATGCGGTCATGCTCGGCGGCAGCATCCTGAGCGGCTATCTCATTGCCCTGGGTTACTCGGAGCCGCTCAACCGGAGGATCAGGAGCGCCTCCGGATCGATCTCCGGCGACATTCGAGCGCCGGCCGCTCAGTTGACCACGGACTGAAGCAGGCCTACCTTCTCGCATCCTGCGGAGTCACCATGAGCCAAGCCCCCACAGCGGCCGGATACAGCAGCGAGCCGGTGAAGTACCCGAGCTTGCAGGTGATCGACCTGCCGCGCGAAGCGGCAGCGGTGGCGGAAGATTATCGCAACCAGGTACTCAACCGCGTCAACGACAGCTGCCTGCGCCTTTCGGTTTTCCAGGGGAAGTACCGCTGGCACTTGCATCCTGCTTCTGATGAGCTGTTCGTCGTTCTGGAGGGGGCCATCATCATCGAGCTGAAGGATGGCCCCTCCATTCGTATCGGGCCCCTTCAGGCCGCGACCGTCCCTGCCGGTGTCATCCATCGCACCATCGGCGTAGGTCGTACCGTCAACCTCTGCTTCGAGAAGGTTCAGGCCGAGACTGTGTTTCTGGAGGAAACGCCATGACGCTTCTCGCGACCGATGATCGCAACGCGGATCAGGTTGCCTATTGGAATGGAGCCAGCGGGGAAGCCCGGTACCAGGTGGGTAGCGCTGTGGCGCTGCCCGGCGCGATCTGGATCGTCAGCGCGACGAATCCCTGAGCACCACTCCAATCCTTGCTGGCGCTCAGCGCGACGTCAGAGGAGCGTATTGCATGCTCGACCTGCAAAACCGGGTAGCTCTGGTGACCGGTGGCTCGCGTGGCATCGGCAGGGCGGTTGCATTGGCACTCGCTGCGGCGGGGGCTGCGGTCGCCGTGAATTATCGCGAACGCGTCGAAGAAGCGGAAGCAGTCGCGGAAGATATACGCAAAGACGGTGGCCGCACCGCGCTCTATCGCGCCGATGTCTCAGTGCGTACGTCCGTGCAGGGGATGGTGTGCGACGTCGAAGCAGAGCTCGGTCCGATCGACATTCTGGTCAACAACGCCGGCACGGCGGTTGTGCGCGGGCTGGACGAGATCACGGAAGAGGACTTCGATCGCGCCCTGGCAGTCAATCTGAAATCCGCCTTTCTGTGCACACAGACCGTCCTGCCGGGCATGCGAGTCCGCCGTTGGGGCCGAATCATCAATATTTCCTCCATTGGAGCCCGCATCGGCTCCGGCTCGGTCAGCGTCGCTTATGCCGCGGCCAAAGCCGGGATCGAAGGCTTGACGCGTGCCTATGCGCTCCGGCTGGCGTCAGAGAGCGTGACGGTCAACGCCGTCGCGCCGGGCCTGGTCGAGACGGAAATGGGAAAGCCGCTGATCGAGTCCGGCGTCGCGACCCGCATTCCGGTCGGGCGTCCCGGAACGGGAGAGGAGATTGCGCAAGCGGTGTTGCTGCTGGTCGGCAATGCCTACATGACCGGACAGACGATTGCGGTCAACGGCGGCTCGCTCTTTTCCTGACGGCAATAGCACGCTGCCGGCAGCCCCAAGCTGCATCACCGGCTCTCAGTGTTTTGCGGACTCCGCCAGCAGCTCTACGAGGTATTGTTCCCATACCGCGGCATGGGTATGCGTGCCATGGCCATACGTGCTCATGGAGGCAGGGATCAGGACGTACTGCCCGTGCGGTATCCGACGGGCCAGCTGCTGCGCAATGCCGGCCAGCTCCGGCGGATTGATGAAGTCATCGGCGGAGTTGATCCACATGACGGGCGCGGTGATGGAGCCCAGGCGCGGCTCCGGGTTGTAATCGCGCGAGGACTCGAGCTGATAGATGATATCGTCGGCGTCCCACAGCGGGACGAGGCTGGCGACTCTGTGTTCGAGATAGGCGTCGGCCTGCCGCCGGGTGGGTAAGTCCTGCTGCATCTGTTGTGGCGCCGACCCCGCGATGATGAACAGATACGCGGCGTCCGTCAGGGCTTCGACAGGCTCCCGGGCGTAGTTGCCGCGGTCCCACTTGGGATCGTCGCGGATGGACTCGACGGCCATCTCGCGCCAGATCCGGTTGCGACCGGCGATCTCCATGGGCATGCATGCCAGGGGCAGGAGAGCGTCCATGAACTTGGGATACATCTCCCCCCAGACGAAGGACTGCATGCATCCCATCGACGTCCCGCCCACGAGGCGCAGATGATCGACATGCAGATCATCGAGCAGCACCTGATGCGTCGCCCTAACCATGTCATCGTACGTATAATGGGGAAACTTCATCCGCAGGCCATCGGAAGGCTTGCTCGACTCGCCGTGCCCGATCTCATCCGGCAGGATGATGAAGTACCTGTTGATGTCCAGGGGCTGCCCGGGCCCGAACAGCACGTTCGAGAACACCGGGTTGAGCAGCGAATGCGCGTCCCCGCCGGTGCCGTGAATCAGGAGGACGGCATTGACCGTATGTCCCGCCGCATCGCGCCTGGGTTTGCCGAGAGTTACGTAATGAAGCCTCAGGTCTGCAAGCGTCTCGCCCGTACCGAAGCGGAAGCCATGGATGTGATGGACGCCGTTGCGGATGGGCCAATGTGTTGGAGCATAGTGCGGCTTCGGAGCCTGCGCATGGGCGAGGCTGATCGACACAGCGAGGAGTACGGCAAGAGGACGCAGCAAGGCTTTCTCCCCTGACCGTATTTCACACGCTCTCGGGAACGGCCGCCGTCTGTGCGGGTCGCTGCCCGATGCGGCGGGCGAGAGAAGCGGTAAGCCCCATCGCAATGAGTCCGACGAGCAGGTGCACCGCCTGAATCACCCAGTGATCGGCCCCCGGCAGCAGTTGCAGCTGAGTGACTCCGAGCGCCGGAACGACGAAGCTCCAGACGAGAACAAAGACAGCCAACGGCCGATTGCCGGGCGCGAGCAGGCCGATGACGCCGAGTACCCACATGCAGATGACGAAGACGGTACCGATGAACATATGGTACGGCAGCAGCGAGAGGGCATGGCCGCTCCAGAAGAAGCCCCCCAGCACCAGCAGGACGATGCTGCAGAGTCCGAAGAGTACGCGCGCGATGAGAACGATGTACTTCATGGCGGCCTCGCATTTGGCGGATGGCAACCGAAGTTTCGGCTGCTTCGACCCGCAGCTTCAGAGTTTGCCGATAGTATAATCAACTCGACTGCGCTGCCACAGTGCCGTCCAGCGGCGGGAGGTAGTCGTTTGCGATCCAAGAGAACGCGCGTCCGAAGTTCCGGTGGGCCCAAGAGGCTGCCGAAGGCCATCGCCAAGGGCCATCAGCACTTCCTGCGGATCGCGCTCTCCATGCCCGGGGCGGAGCTTTCCAGCTCCTACGGAACTCCGGCGGTCAAAGTCCGGGGCAAGCTGATGTCGCGTTGGCGCTCGGATGCGGAGGGGGCGCTGGCCATCCGCTGCGATTTTCTGGATAGGCAGATTCTCCTTCTCGCGCAGCCCGATGTGTTTTTCCTGATCGACCATTACCGCGACTATCCGATGGTTCTGATGCGCCTGGAGAAAGCTTCGAAGGCGGTGATGACAGAGGCGGTGGAGCGCGCCTGGCGGCTCGTTGCGCCCGCCAGGCTCGTCAGGCAACGTGACGCGACGGCGTCGTTGCCGCACATAAGCCATTGATTCACATCATGCCCGGGGCCGCGGTCAATGAGCGCCTGACGATCGAAGTCGATCCGGCTTGTCGGGTCTCGGCATTGTTCGAGCGTCCGGGCGCGGCGCGGGCGGTGTTCGTTCTGGCACATGGGGCCGGTGCCGGCATGGAGCATCGATCGATGCAGGCCATTGCGGCCGGGCTTGCAGAGCGTGGCATCGCCACGCTGCGTTATCAATTTCCCTACATGGAGCGCAAGAGCCGGCGGCCGGATCCGCCCGCTCTCTGTCATGCGACGGTCCGCGCCGCCGTCGCGGAGGCGGCACGGCTTGCGCCCGATCTGCCGCTCATTGCCGGCGGACGATCATTCGGCGCCCGAATGACATCTCAGGCGCAGGCACAGGCTGCGTTGGCAGGAGTCCGCGGGCTGGTGTTTCTTGCATTCCCACTGCATCCCGCCGGACGACCCGGCAGGGAGCGCGCCGCGCACCTTCAGGATGTCGGCATCCCGATGCTGTTCATTCAGGGAAGTCGTGATGAACTGGCAGACCTCGGCCTGCTGCGACCGCTCGTCGAATGCCTTGGCCCCGCGGCCACCTTGCACGTGCTGGAGGACGCCGATCATTCTTTTCACGTTCCGGTGCGAAGCGGTCGGAAGGACTCCGATGTGCAGGAGGCAGCGCTGGATGCTCTCTGCACCTGGATGGACGGCCTCGGCGGCCCGCCGGGAAGCTGAGCTGTCGGGATACCGGTTACAATAGCGGGCCGCCCCGGGGGCGGAGCTTGCTACGTTCCGCTTCGCGCGCCTGCCGAGCGCGGCGCGGTGTCCTCCATGCCAGGGTCAAGAACAATGCGAAGTGCAGACACGCGTTACCGACTACTGTTGTCCGCGACAGCGACGACCGCCTTTTTCCTGTTGGCCGGGCCGCGCACCGCGCAAGCCCAGGACACTTCGGCAGGTGTCGCTTCGAGTCCCGTTCCAGCATGCGCCGACGACGCCGGACTCAAGCTTCCCACGGGCTTTTGCGCGAGCATCTTCGCCGACAACCTTGGGCACGTCCGCCACATGGTGGCGGCGCCAGATGGTGTGCTTTACGTCAACACCTGGAGCGGCCGTTACTACTCCCCTGACGCGCCACCGCCTCCCGGAGGCTTCCTGATCGCGCTGCAGGATAAAAATGGTCGAGGCAAGGCCAATATCATCCGCCGCTTTGGCGCGACACAGGCGGAGGGCGGCCATGGCGGCACCGGCATCGCGCTGTACCACGGGTATCTTTACGCCGAGCTGAATGACCGGATCGTCCGTTACCGGATGTCACCGGGCTCAATCGTCCCCACAGGCTCTGCGGAGACGGTAGTCTCCGGCCTGCCGCTGACCGGGGATCATCCGATGCACCCGTTCGCGATCGATGCCGACGGCTGGCTCTACGTCGACTCCGCCAGCCCGAGCAACGCCTGCCAGAAGGAGAACCGGATGCTCGAGTCGCCGGGCATTTCTCCGTGCCCGGAGCTCGCGACGCGCGGCGGCATCTGGCGCTATAGCGCGAAGAAGCTCCACCAGAAATTCTCCCCGGCCGCCCGCTATGCCACTGGCATCCGCAACGCCGACGGCATCGTCGTGGATCCCACCGGTCACAATGTCTACTCGACCCAGCAGGGCCGGGATCAGCTCGGGCAGAACTGGCCGAAGCTCTTCACTCCGCAGCAGGGTGCGTATTTGCCTTCGGAGGAGGTGATGCACATCGTTCAGGGCGGCGATTACGGCTGGCCGTATTGCTACTACGATGGCGTTCGCCGCGAGCTCATGCTCGCACCGGAATACGGCGGCAACGGCAGGAAGGTCGGGGTCTGCGCACGCAAGCTCGACCCCTTCGCCGCGTTCCCGGCGCACTGGGCTCCCAACGACATGTCGTTCTATTCCGGAAAGCAGTTTCCGTCGCAATACCGCGGCGGCATCTTCGTCGCTTTCCATGGTTCGTGGAACCGCGCGCCGTTTCCGCAGCAAGGCTACAACGTGGTATTCCAACCTGTTGCAGACGGCAAGGCGTCAGGTAGTTGCGTGATCTTCGCCGAAGGGTTCGCCGAAGGACAGAAAGATCCCGGTGCGGCAGCCCACCGCCCCTCCGGCTTGGCGGTCGGGCCTCACGGCGCCCTATACGTCGCCGATGATGTGCGCGGACGCATCTACAAGATCGTCTACCGCGGCGGCCCCGGCTCCAGGGAAGCGACCGGAATCGCCGCATGTCCGAACGTGACCGCGCTTGCCGGCACGGCAGGCTCCGCCAACCCCCTGCCGCCGGAAGGGATCCATCCGCATGCCGGCGGGGCCATGAGCACGCCGGTACCGAAGGGCGCTACCCGGGCAATGGTGGACCTGGGCGATCGCATTTTTCACGGCGAGGTGGCTTCCGGCACCTGTGCCGGCTGCCACGGCGCGGAAGGCAAAGGCACGCCGCTCGGCCCCAATCTGACCGCCGGCAAATGGCTATGGAGCGACGGCAGCCTGAGCGGCATCGAGCGGACCATCAGCCGTGGCGTGCCCAAGCCGAAGGAGTACCGCAGCCCCATGCCTCCCATGGGCGGCGCGCAACTCGACCGGCAACAGGTTTCGGCCGTAGCGGCCTACGTCTGGGGGTTGGGCCACGCCGGCGCTCACTGAGCGCTATCGGGATGATGGCAGCCAGGCTGTGCGATCGCCGTCGGCGCTACCCAGACGGGGCGCTGCGCGCGACACGTTGGTCTGCGACCGCGAGAAGCTGATCGGCGTCGCAAGCCCCGGAATGGATGCGCTGCGGTAACCTTCCGCGGGACAGGTAAGTACCATTCCGCGCTCGCGGGTGTTGGGATCACCGAGCGCCTCGGCCACGGTGTTGATGGGCCCCGAAGGGATGCGCACGGACTCGAGCCGGGCCAACGCGTCCTCACGCCTCATCGCCGCGAGCCGCGGCGCAAGAACCTGCTCCAAGGCCGAGCGGTTGCGTACCCGGGCGCCGTTGGTGGCAAATCGCGGATCGTCGGCGAGTGGCGCACAGTCCAGAGCCTCGCACAGGCAGCGGAACTGAGGATCATTGCCTATGGCGACGACGATGAATCCGTCCGCAGTCCGGAACTCCTGATAGGGGCTGATGTTGGGGTGGGAATTCCCCATGCGCGTCGGTGTCAGATTGCCGATGAGGTGATTCATGGCCTGGTTGGCGAGAATGCCCATCGTACAGTCGAGCAGGGCGACATCGACGCGCTGCCCGCGTCCGGACCGCGCCCGCTCGGCCAGCGCCGCCTGGATGCCGGCCAGGCCGTAGAGGCCCGTGACGATGTCGGCCACGGCGACGCCGACCTTCTGCGGCGGCCTCCCCGGCTCGCCCGTTATATCCATCAACCCGCTCATGGCCTGAGCCACGAAATCGTAGCCCGGCCGATCCGCGTAGCGCCCCTCCTGCCCGAAGCCGCTGATGGAGCAATAGACCAGCGCCGGATTGACCGGTGCCAGACTCCCATAATCGAGGCCGTACTTCGCGAGACCTCCCACCCTGAAATTCTCGATGAGAACGTCGGCCTCGCGGGCGAGCTGCACCACCCGCTCGCGATCCGCAGCCTGGCGGAAATCCAGAACCAGGGACTCCTTGCCGCGATTGCAGGAATGAAAGTAGGCGGCATCCGCCGCCGAGCCGTCGGCATTCGTCAGGAAGGGCGGCCCCCAGCGGCGGGTCTCGTCGCCTTCGGGCGCTTCGATCTTGATGACCTGCGCGCCCAAGTCCGCCAGCGTCTGGCCGATCCAGGGCCCCGCCAATACGCGCGCCAGCTCCAGCACACGCAGGCCCGCATAGGGGGGTTCTGTTCGCTCGGATTGCATGCCGATCACCTCGCGACGATTATGCCATCGTGCGCCGGCATCGTTTCGTCCCCGCCAGCTCTCGCTTCATCGCGTTTTCGCATGCGGCGCCCGGCCGAGTTCATTAAGCTTTTCCGATCATCAGTCGCCGCATCCGATGCACGAGCGGCGCAATAGAGGGGCTCAATGATGGCAGCACTTGCCGATGCGCGGCTCTTCCGTGGCAAACCGTTGCTCGCGGCTTTGGCGGCGTTACTGCTCGCCGTGGTTACCGCGCATGCAGCGGCGCCGCACAAGTTTCTCGACGGCAAGCTCTCCTGGCGCAGCATCGGGCCGAACATCGGCGGCCGGGCGGTCGCCGTTGCGGGAGTTCCAGGCGAGCGCAACCTGTTCTACATGGGCGCCGTGGACGGCGGCGTCTGGAAGAGCACCGATTACGGCGTCGCGTGGCACAACATCACCGATGGCAAGTGGCCGTCGGCGAGCGACAGTGTCGGCGCGATCGCCGTCGCTCCCTCCAATCCCAAGGTGCTCTACGTCGGAACCGGCGAGACCGACATCCGCAATGACATGATCACGGGCGACGGCGTGTTCAAATCCGTCGATGCCGGCAAAACGTGGAAATACGCAGGCCTGCGCGAAACGCGCACGACCAGCACGCTCGTCGTCGATCCGCACGATTCCAACGTCGTCTACGCCGCATCGATGGGACACGTCTTCAAGCCCAACCCCGATCGCGGCGTTTTCAAGTCCGACGACGGCGGCAAGACGTGGCAGAAGATACTGTTCGTCGACGACAAGACCGGGGCCATCGACCTGGTGATGGATCCGCGCAACCCCAAGGTGCTGTACGCGTCCATGTGGCAGGCGCAGCGCACACCCTGGTCCCTCGATGACGGCGGTCCGGGAAGCGGCCTGTACAAGAGCACCGACGGCGGCGCGCATTGGTCGAACCTGTCGCACAACCCGGGCTTCCCGGGCGGAGTCCTCGGCCGGATCGGCGTCGATGTCGCGGCGAGCGACCCCAAAATCGTCTTTGCGATCGTCCAGGCGAAGGACGGCGGTGTGTTCCGGTCCGGCGACGGCGGCGCCACGTGGCGCCGCGTCAACGGGAAGTGGAGCCTGCGCCAGCGCGCGTTTTACTACATGAGCATCTATGTCGATCCGACGAACCCGAAGACGCTTTACGTCCCGAACGTAGACGGCGTCTGGGTATCCCACGACGGCGGCAAGGGATTCTCGCTGCTCCACTTGCGGCACGGTGACGATCACATCGTCTGGATCAATCCGAAGGACTCCAAGGTTCTGCTCGTAGGAACCGACGGCGGCGCGATGATATCGACGGACGGCGGTGAGACCTGGAGCAGCGATCGCAACCAGCCGACGGGTCAGTTCTATCACGTCGCGCTCGATGACGAATTTCCGTTCAATGTCTACGGCGCGCAGCAGGACGAAGGCTCTTTCGAGGGGCCCAGCACCATGCCGGGCGGCGCGATCACGACCGGCGCGTGGCACGAGGTGGCGCTCGGCGAGAGCACCTTCATCGCCCCGGAGCCTCACGACGGCGACGTCACCTACGGCGCTGATTACTACACGCTGATGCAGCGGTATAACCGGATCACGGGAGCCAGGAAGTCGGTGAGTCCGTGGCCACAATACCTCGACGGCGTGTCCGCGGGCGAGATGAAATACCGCTTCGCCTGGACCCATCCGATCTTCTTCTCGCCGGACGATCCAAAGGACCTCTTCCTGGCGTCCCAGTACGTCATGATGAGCGATGACGGGGGCAGCACCTGGAAGATCCTCAGTCCGGACCTGACGCGCAACGACCCCGCAACCGAAAAACCGAGCGGCGGGCCCATCGATCTGGATCAGACCGCGGCGGAGGTGTTCCCCGACATTTCGGCACTTGCGGTCTCGACAGTCGATTCACACGTGATCTGGGCTGGCTCTCAGGACGGATTGGTTCACGTGACCGTCGATGGGGGTCAGCATTGGCAGGCGGTAACACCGCCGCAACTGACGGACTGGGCAGAGATCTCATCGATCGAGCCGTCGCATGTTTCCGCGGGCACGGCCTACCTCACCGCGCAGCGGTACATGTGGGATGACAACCGGCCGTATGTATTCGAGACCACGGATTACGGCAGGCATTGGTCGCTCCTGACCAATGGCCTGCCGGACGACGAGTCCGTTTTCGTCGTGAGGCAGGACCCGGGCGACGCGTCGCTCCTGTTCGCCGGCACCGCAAACAGTGTTTACACCAGCTTCGACGGCGGTGCGCACTGGCGGCCGCTGGGGCTGAACCTGCCGCATGCGCAGGTACGCGACCTCGCAATCGACACCCGCGAGGGTGAGCTGGTCGCTGCGACTCACGGCCGCTCGTTCTGGATCCTCGACCATCTCGCGCTGCTCGAGCAGTTGTCGCACGACGGGCAACCGACAGCGGATTCCACGAATCTATACGCTCCACAGACCGCCTGGCTGACGAACGCATATGGACAGAGTGCCGATGCCAAATATCGGGAGCCCATCGGCACGAACGCGCCCTATAGAGCGACCGTGTTCTTCCACATTCCCGCAAAATACGACGGCAAGACGCCGGCAAGCCTCGAGATCCTCGACGAGCATGGCACTGCGGTACGGCACTACACGCTGCACCTGAAAAAGAAGAAGCAGCCGAAGCTGTCGCAGGTCGTCAAGGACAATCTGCTGCCTGCGGAAGAGAAGCGAAACTCCGACGAGAAGATGACGGCAATTTCGCCGGGCACCAACAGCCTGCGATGGGACCTGCGCTACGCGGATGCGACGGACGTGATCGGATTCGAGCCGCCTGAGGACACCGACGACGAGACCGCCGACGCGCGCGGCCCGCTCGTCAACCCCGGCCGCTACACGGTCGTGCTCCGGTACGGCGATCAGTCGTACAAACAGCCGTTCGAGGTCAAACTCGACCCGCGATTGCACACCACTGCGGCTGCATTGCAGCAGCACCTCGGGCTGCAGCTCGCCCTGCACCAGACCGTCGACCAGCTCGACCGGCAGATCAACTCGGCGATCCGCGTCCGCCGGCGCCTCAACCGGGCGGTTGCCGCACACCGGATCGCGGCATCCACTGCGGCTCCGGCTCTCAACGGACTCGACGGTGCCATCGACAGCGTCGTACAGCTCAAGGTCCGCTCGAGCGAGGGCGACGTGATGAACGAGATGCGGCTGCGCAGCTTTCTCGCATACCTGCAGTCCGACATCGGTCTGGATTACGGGCCGCCCGATCCGGCACAGATCGAGGCCTGCACCCGGCTGGAGAATGAAGCACGGAGCGGTGAGGCGAAACTGCAGGCCGCGACCGCCGCCGGCGAGCGGCTCCTGCAATCGGGCGGAGCGCGGTAAGACTCAAATTCCGGGGCCGCCGGCACGGCTCCGGGATCCGTTTGACGGCTGACTCTGCGCCGCGGATTCAGGGTAGCGTCGAAAGGAAGGCGTGCATGTATCGAAGAACTTCGGACTCATTCGTGATGAACACGAAATGGTTGGCTCCGGGGATTGCAATCACGTGCGCCGAGGGTACGGCATTCTCGATCGCCCGTTGCTGCCGGCTGGTGAATGCCTGGAGCTCGGCGGAATAGGCCGCGATCCTCGCCGCCGTCGCCGGGTCCCGATTGCGCTCGAACCATGGGCCCAGAGCGTGAGGGTTGGCGAACACGATGAGCGCCGGCGCTGGAATATTCCGGTATTCCTTCGTCCCTTTCATCAGGATGGCACTCCCTGGAAACCTGCGCCGCCCCTGGATCCGGCCGCTCGGCAGGACGACCCATTCCTGTCGCAGCTCGGATTCCGGGAGTGTGAAGCCGTAGATGCGCCGGTAATAGTTCTGCAGCGCCCGCAAGCTGACCCGATCGCCGGCTCCGGGTGCGGGCGGACTGGGTCCTTGCACCACCCTCTGAAATTCGCTCATGGACATGCCCCTGCCGTTCTCGAAGGCATAGGGGTAAGCGGCCTCGAGATAGATCACGCCGGCAACGCGATCCGGATGGCGGCTCGCCACCGAGCTCAGCTCCTCGCCCGCGAACGAATGTCCCACCAGAACGGGACGCTTCAGCCTCAGGGTATCGATCACCTTCAGGACGTCATCACCGAGAAGATCCGCGCCGTATTCTCCAGCCTCAAACCCGGAGTGACCGAACCCGCGACGGGTGATGCCGTAGACGTGGTAGTGATCCGTCAGCTTCGGCGCGAAGTCATCGAATTCATGCGCGGTACATCCGCTCGCCGCCAGGAAGACGACCGCTCTGCCGGAGCCGCCCCAATCGAGCACCTCGAGTCGGACGTTCCTTTCCACCTTGATGAATCTGACTCGGGGCGGCGGTGGATCACGTCGGGGCTGCATCGATTGCGTCGCGCGAAGCTGCCGGAAAGGCTCCGCCGCCGCCGCGTGCACCACTGAACCGAGCGCTGCCAGGACGAGCATCCCCAGGATGCCCCGGGCAAGCCCGACCCGTGACTGCCTCGAGTGCGCGTCGCCCACGTTCCTGCGATAGATGTCAACAGCCATGCACCACTCCTCCCGGAAACCCATTCCCGTCTTTCGCTTGGAGGTGCATGAGGCCCATCCCGTTTAAGGCCCAAGCGATCACGACGTCGACACCTGCCAACGCCACACCGGGCACGGTATACCCTGGAAGAGGCAGGGCAGCAGTTCCCTTCGCTTCGATCACACTCCGACTTTGGCGAGAATCACGACCGAGATTCCGGCGGCCACGCGCGTCGCGTGCGGATTCTCATACGAATGTCTGACGTTGCCGGGAAAGGCCAGGACATCGCCGCGCGCGAGCTCGAAGCGATTGCCATCGACGGAGATGGCCACCAAACCCTCCAGGCACGTAAAGTACTCGCGGGTGCCGGGCAGGTGAGGTGTTCCGCGCAGCGTGGCGCGCGGTTGGAAATCCATGATGCTCAGCATCTCGTCCGGCGTCGGCTCGGGAACCAGGGGGCGGAGCGTCACGCCCTGACCGCGACTCTGTGTTGACACATCCGCCGCCGTCCACTTGCGTACTTTCGCGCGCGGGGGCGCCAGCAGCTCGTCGACCGGGACACCGAGCGCCCCCGCAACCTTGAGCAGTACCGTCAGGGACGGGTTGCCGGTCCCGGACTCCAGGTTCGCAATGGTGGAGCGCGGCAGACCGCAGGCTCTGGCAAGCGATTCCTGAGTGAGGCTGCGGGCATGCCGCAGCGCGAGCAGGTTTCTCGAGAGGTACAACGCGACACTTTGGGGCTCGTCCATCGGTTCGACCTTCTGCCATTAAACCGGACGCCGCGCTGGTGTTGCGCGCAAGCGCTTCTATTATCCCTCCATGGAAGAGGAGGTTGTACCATGCAAGACACCCGGCATGTCGATTCCTTACCGGACGATGCCTCGGGCACGTTCAACGGGCTGAGAATCGCCGTTACCGGCGGGACCTCGGGACTCGGACTGGCCCTCGTACGCGAGCTGCACGCTCGCGGGGGGCGAGTGGCATTCGTCGCCCGCGGGCGCGATCGGGTTGCGCAGGTCGAGCACGAGATCAGCGGTGTTGCGGGCATCGTCGGTGATGTCTCCCGGAAGGAAGACATCCATCCGCTCGCCATACAGATCCTCGCGCGCCTGGGTGGTCTGGACGTGCTCATCAACAACGCTTCGGACCTCGGAACCGTGCCACTTGCATTGCTCGCAGATACCGAGTGCGAGGAGTTGCAGCGGGCACTCGATACCAACGTGCTCGGGCCCTTCCGGCTCACCCGGGCGGTGCTCGGCGCCCTCGCCGCGTCAGCCCGCGAGGGTCGCGGCGCTGTCGTCCTGAATGTTTCCAGCGATGCTGCGGTAACGCCGTATCCCAGCTGGGGCGCTTATGGCACCAGCAAGGCGGCCCTGCATCATTTGAGTCGCATCTGGGACGCCGAGTTGGAAGGCGAAGGTGTGCGGTTCCTGTCGCTGGATCCGGGCGACATGGACACTCCGCTGCACAGGTTGGCGTTACCGGGCGCGGACCCGACGACTCTCAGGAAACCGGAGGCTGCCGCCCGCGAGCTTCTGACGGCGATTGCTGCCGTGTTACCGGCTCGGGAGCCGGCAAGAGCCGTGGCCGAGCGACCCGACGCAGCGGTGCAGCGGATCATAAGAACGTATTGGTGATCGCATGAGTCCCGCTACCCAGCCGATCCAGCGTCCTCATGATGCAAAGCTGCTGGTCATCGACGATCAGGGGCGTCTGGATCACGTGCCGCGGGAGGCCTTCGGCGGTCTCCTCCAGCGTGGAGATCTGCTCGTCGCAAACGATGCGGGCACCCTGCCGGCCAGCCTGTCAGGGATCCATGAGCCCACGGGCTCGAGAATAGAGTTGCGGCTGGCCGGCGCCGACGCGTTGCCGCCCGCGAACGGACAGCGATTTCGCGCCGTTCTTTTCGGAGAGGGAGATTACCGGACGCGGACGGAGGATCGACCGGCACCACCGCGGACGGGCATGGGAGATCGCCTGCTGCTCGGCCCGCTGATGGCCATGGTCGAGCGGACTCTCGGGCATGAGCGCCTTCTCCAAGTCCGATTCCGCGGCTCGCCTGCCGGGATGTGGGAGGGGATCGCGCGCCACGGCCGGCCCATACAGTACGCTCACATGACATCACCGCTTGCCATCTGGGATGTCTGGACTCGGATCGCCGGTCAGCCGGCGGCTTTCGAGCCGCCGTCGGCGGGCTTCGTGCTCGACTGGCAGCTGCTCGCAACGGCTCACCGCCGCGGGGTGGCTTTCGCGACGCTCACTCATGCCGCTGGAATCTCCTCAACGGGGGATCCGCAGCTCGACGCGCGGCTGCCCTTCGATGAGCCGTATCGGATCCCTCACGCCACCGCAGCGCTCATCCGCAATGCTCGCGCGCGAGGCGGGCGAATCATTGCCGTGGGCACGACCGCGGTCCGCGCGCTCGAGGACGCAGCTCTCGAGGATGGTACGGTCCGCGCCGGAGAAGGTATCGCCCGACATCGGATCGGCAGCGCAACCCATCTGCGCGTAGTGGATGCGATCCTGTCGGGTACGCACGAGGCCGGCACCAGCCACTACGAGCTATTGCATGCGTTCACCGACGCTGCCACGCTGAGCCGGGCAGACCAGGAGTTGCAAGCGCGGGGTTACCGTACCCACGAGTTCGGCGACTCCGTATTCATCGCCGCGCGGTGTCATCCGCTGCGGGCGAGCGGCGGTCCGACATACCGTGCGCGCGGACGGATCAGGTGTCCGGCCAGCGCCTGCTCCATCGCGTGAGCCAGCCAGCCGACGCTGCGCGCCAGCGCAAACAACACCAGGGGCGCATCGGGCGGCAGGCGAAACCGGTCGGCCATGGCCGCAAGCGCGAAGTCGATGTTCGGCCGCTCGCCGGTCAACGCGTCGCCAGCGGCGTGTAGCTCCCGGTATTCCGGCGGCGCAGCGAACGCGCGTAGCAATGCCTCCGCTCTGATGTCTCCGTCGGGATAGAGCGGGTGGCCGAATCCGCTCAACGGACGGCCATACGTGAGCCAGTCGCGCACCGCCACCTGCATGTTCCGCTGCCGGCGCGTGCGGATCAGCTCGACCACTCCGAGCGCTGCACGCCCATGCAACGGCCCGCTCAGTGTTGCCAGGCCTGCCAGAATGCCGGACGCGAGCGACGCTCCTGTGGATACCGTCACCCGTACGGCGAAGGTGGACGCATTGAGCTCGTGGTCAGCCAGCAGCACGAGGGCTCGGCGCAATGCGTCGGCCGCTGGCTTGCGCCGCCAGATCGCTGCGAGCCGCTCGTGAAGCGGCGCTTCGGAGCCTGAGCCGACAGTTGTGCCGACGACGGAGCCGGCAAGCGTGTCGAAAACTTCCAACGCCTCGCCGCGCAGCACGGCGGCCGAGCGCCCATGCGACGGCGGATCCCGCTCGGCGCGGCCGGCCATGGCGATGAACATGGCCCCCAATGCGGACGCGGCACCGGTGTCGTTGGCTCGCGATCGCCTCGCCCGCCGCCCGGTGATCGGCCGCAGCCCGCCATGCTCGCGAGGCGCGCCCATCTCTCGAAGCCCAGCCATGTCCTTAGGCCCGCCAATCGCGCCGCCGCCGCCAGCGCGTCCCGCAGCCGCATCGTCCCACAGGAGTGCCGCTATTTCCTCCAGCGTTCGTGACCCGGCGAGCTCGACCGCATCCTGACCCCGATACCAAAGTCGACCGCTCGCCACGGTGCTGATCGCGGACGGCAGAATCGGATCGCCCCATTCGATCGCCGCGGCTGCGACACGCTCGGCCTTGCGGGCACCCGCGCGGGTGCCCGCGATCCTGCGCACATCGCCTTCGTTGTAGAGGCTGCGGCGAGGGTCCTTAGGATCGGGACGGGCGCGGATCCGCCGGCGGCTGACATTCGCGTACAGCGTCTGCGGCCGCACGGCCAGGACACTCAAAGCCTCTGCTGCAGTCAGCCAGCCCATGGGCCCTCACATTGATCGAATCGATCAAGATTGACGTCAATGATGATGGGTATAGCCTAGCACTGGAATACGGGAGCGCATCATGAGCGGTCTGGATGGCGTCATCGCGACGGAAACGGCCCTGTCCGATGTGGACGGCGAGGCCGGGCGGCTCATCATTCGCGGCCGGCCGGTCGATGAGCTCGTCGCGCATTGCCGCTACGAGGATGTGCTGAGCCTCCTCTGGGAGGGGCTGTTTCCGGAATGTGATGGCGCAAACCGGTTGGATGCGGCGTTGGGACAGGCGAGGGCGCACGTATTCGCGCAAGTGCGCGCGGCCGACGCCCAGCTCCTCGCCCTTCCGACAGTGGACGCCGTCCGGTCACTGCTCGGCCGGCTGGAGGATGGAAGCGACCTGGCGGCCGCGCTGAGCCTCGCCGCCGCACCCGCCGTATTCACGCCGGCCGTGATTCGTCTGACACGCGGACTCGAGGCGATTCCGCCCGACCCCCGCCTGCCCCACGCTGCCGACGTGCTGCGGATGCTGCACGGCAACCCCGCCAGCCCTGCCCAGGCGACCGCGCTCGACAGGTATCTGGTAAGCGCGAGCGATCACGGTCTCAACGCCTCGACCTTCACGGCACGGGTGATCGCGTCCACACGCGCCGGGCTGACATCCGCGCTGGTCGGTGCGCTCTGCGCACTCAAGGGTCCGCTGCATGGCGGCGCGCCGGGGCCGGTGCTCGACATGCTCGACGCGATCGGTCAACCCAAGGCGGCGAAACCCTGGCTAGAGGCCGCGCTGGGGCGCGGCGAGCGGCTGATGGGATTCGGGCACCGGATCTACCGCGTGCGCGATCCGCGAGCGGACGCGATCAAGGGGACGCTCGACCTGCTTGCGCATGCCGGAGGCCTCGATCCCTTGCGGCTGCGGCTCGCGGAAGCGGTCGAGCGGGCCGCGATAGAAGCTCTCTCGCGACACAAGCCGGGACGGCCGCTGCAAACCAATCTGGAGTTCTACACCGCCCTCCTGCTGGAAGCGCTGGGCTTCCCCCGCGAGGCGTTCACGTGCGTCTTCGCGGCAGGCCGGGCCGCGGGATGGATCGCCCATGCCCGCGAGCAAACGCTGCGGGGCCGGCTGATCAGGCCCTCGTCACGTTACGTGGGACCAAAGGCCAGCGAAGCCGCCTGACGGTCTGATGCACCTGACAACCTGACGAACCTGATGGCGTGATTCGCCCGATAGGCCTGATACACTCGAGACGTGCGCGAACCGTCCCACGTTGCCCGAGTACTCAGCGGCCCTCTGCCCGGCATTCACAGTACCCATTCGCTGAGCGGCCAACACTTCGGCCGTCATTGGCACGACGCCTACGGATTCGGCATCCTGGAGGAAGGCGCGCAACGCTCGGCGAGCGGGCGCGGACGAGTGGATGCGTTTGCCGGGCAGGTCATCTCGTCCAATCCCGGCGAGGTGCACGACGGCAGCCCGCTCGGCGGTCCGACACGTCGCTGGCGCATCCTGTCCGTCGACACGGAAGTGTTCTCTTCCCTCGTGGAGCACGGCGGCGCGCCCGCGGAAATCACGCACCCGGTCATCGACGACCCTGCTCTGTTCAATATTCTGCGCAAGCTTTTCCTGCGCATCGAGTGTTGGAGCGCACGAGCTGGAGATCGCGCCGCCGGGACGTTGGCCTGCGAGGAGTCGCTGGTCGAAGCGACCGAGCTCCTGGTTGCACGGCACGGCACGGTGCGTTCCCGTGCGGAAGCTGCGGTCCGTGCCGGAGCTGCGGGCCATGCGAAAGCGGCAGGTCATGACCTGCGGCGGCTGCGGGACCGGCTCGCCGATCAGCCGTTGGATCCCCCTACCCTCGCCGCGATGGCGGCCATGACGGGAATCAGTCGTTACCAGGTGCTGCGACGCTTCCAAAAGGCATACGGGCTGCCTCCGCACGCCTGGCTCCTCTCCCGCCGCGCCGAGTACGCGCTGCGCCTGATCCGCGGCGGCGAAACGCTGATCAACGCGGCCCTGGCGAGCGGATTCGCGGATCAAAGCCACATGACCCGCGTCTTCGTCCGCCATTACGGCGTGACGCCCGGCGCGTGGCGGAACGCGGCGGTGCTGCAATAGCGTTCAAGACGCGTCGGTCGCAGACCGGTAGTCTGACCTGCGCAGCAAGTCGCTGACGGGTCGTCGCGGGAGATTCCTGATGAGTGAATGGCACATTGCGCAATTGAACGTCGGGCGCGCCGTAGCGCCGCCGGGCAGCCCCGAGCTGGCGGATTTCATGGCCGCGCTCGACCGGATCAACGCACTTGCCGAATCCTCTCCTGGGTTCGTATGGCGATTGCAGTCGGCAAGCGGCAACGCGACCGACATCCTGGTGTCGGAAGACCCGAGATTCCTCGTGAACATGTCGGTATGGAGCTCCGTCGAGTCGCTGTTCGCCTTCGTCTATCGGTCCGGCCATACGGCCGTGCTGCAACGGCGCCGCGAATGGTTCGAAAAGCCGCTGGAGGCCCATCAGGTGCTGTGGTGGATCCCGGCTGGCCACATCCCAACCGCCGCGGAAGCGCTGGAGCGCCTCGCGCTTCTGCGCCGCGAAGGGCCGACGCCGGGAGCGTTCACCTTCAGCCGGCGCTACCCGCCTCCGGGGGAGAACGGATCTCCCGATGACATGAAACCCGAGCCATACTGTGGCGGGTGGAGCACGGCTGCCGTCGAGGGAGCCTGACCACGGCCAGATGGCAGCGCGCCCGCAAGGGACGAAGCCCTGGAGCGGTGACTGGACCTGCAACGGCCGGATGGCAGACGGGCCGGCCCGCCGCTCCTGGGATAAGTGCGGCCCAACACCCGTCGCGCTGCCTCCACCGGCACGTCATGACTCGGCCGCGCCGCCGAGATGGCGCTTCGCAAGGCTGAGGATCGCCTGCGACTGGTAACGTTCCGCGAGAAAGCGTACGTGGAGGGCGAAGCGCCGATAGCGCTGCCCATCGAGCTCGATGATGTAACGGGCCCACCGGATGATGTCGCGCATGTTTCCCTCCAGGGCGAGCGCATGCAAGCGCTCGATCTCCGCCGGCGGCGGCGTGATGTCGTCGCCCTCGGCCAGCGGGCCTTGCATCGCGGTCTCGAAGCTCGCCGCGCTTGCGGGAGCGCTCGCGGCCTCGACCGGCAGAGCGACCGGCTGGATCGCCAGATCGAAGCGGAAAATGCTGCCGGCGCCCATCCGGCTTTCCACCTCGATATCGCTTCCCATCAGCCGCACGTACCGGCGGGCGATCGGCAGACCGAGGCCGGTGCCGCCGCGGCGTTGCCCTTCGGCAACCTGCTCGAAGGGTTGGAAGATGGCCTCGAGCTGATCGGCGGGAACGCCGATGCCGGTGTCTTCGATCTCGAACCGCAGCCGCGCGGCCGCCGGGCACCACACCCGCAGGCGCACAGAACCGTGATCGGTGAAAGTCGCTGCATTCGCCAGCAGGTTGAGCAGCACCTGGCGCAGCCGCCGCTCATCGATGAGTATGGCTCCGGGCACCTCGGGTGAGATCTCCATTGCGAACGCGAGCCCCTTCATCTGCGCCCTGATGGAAACGAGCCCGGCGATCGATTGCAGGAATGGTCCGAGGGCAAGTGTCCCGCTGTCGAGCTCCAGCTTGCCGGCCTCGATGCGCGCAAAATCCAACACCTCGTTGATCAGGCCGAGCAGGTGCTCGCCGCTTTGCCGGATCACCTCGAGTGCGGCGCGCTGCGGCTCGCTCAGCCCGCTGTCGCGCTCGAGCAGCGCCGTGTAGCCGAGGATCCCGTTCAAGGGCGTGCGCAGCTCATGGCTCATCTGCGCCATGAAGTCGCTGCGCAGGCGGACCAGCCTCCTGGCCTCCGCGAGCACGGTCTCGCGGGCCGCTTCGGCGGCCTTGCGCTCGCTGATGTCATAAGAGGCTCCCACCGTGCCCAGCAGCGTCCCATCCTCATCCAACACCGGAGCGCGGTAAGTCTCGGCCCATTGCACGGCTCCGTCCTTGCCGGGCAGCGCCTCTTCGATCTTCGAGCGTTGTCGGCTCGCCATGACCTCACGGTCCCCGGCGCGATGTGCCTCGGCCATGGCCGGCGGCCACAGGTCGCCATCGGACCGGCCGACGATATGGCCGACGGGACGGCCGCTGGCTTCCGCCTCGGCGCGGTTGGCGGCGAGATAGCGGCTGTCCGTGTCCTTCAGCCAGATTCTCAGCGGGAGTGTGTCGATCAGGGTGCGCAAATAGCTCGTTTGCTGGCGCAGCTCCGCCGTGCGGTCCTGCACGCGACGCTCCAGACTCGCATTGAGCCGGTGGAAGCGCATCATGAAGAATCCGGTGATCACCGCGATCATGATCGCGCCGAGAAACATCGTCAGCAGCAGCCGCTCCTTCAGCGCGCGCTGCCGCAGAGCCGCCGCCTGTTCCCGATCGCGGCGGGTAAGCCCCTCGATCTCGCGCTGGCGGCTTTCGCGCTCGTACCGATTCGCCAGCTCCAGCATCTGGTCACTCCTGCGCGACCCGACGCTGCGTTCGGCGATCGCATCGGCTGCGACTGACCACTGATACGCGTGACGGAAATCACCGGCGATCGCGGCAAGCGCGCCGAGCCGCTGCGCACTCTGGCTGATGTAACTCGGCAGGCCTATATGCGTGGCGAGCACGTACGCACTTTCGGCGTCGGCCCGGGCACCGGACATCTGCCGCAGGCTCTGCTCGTTGGTGCTACGCGCATTCAGCGTATACCAGAGACCGATCGGCGTCGGATAGCGCTGGTACGTCGCGATGGCCCGATCGAGGAGCGGCTTGGCCTCGCGGTAGCGGCCGTGCACGTGCAGGAAGTTGGCGAGCCCCACGAGTCCAAAGTTGACGCTGAGCGGGGCTCCGGCCTGCGAATAAATTGCGATGGCCTGGTGGTACAGCGACTCCGCCCTGGCGGTCTGCCCGATGGAGTCATAAGCATCGGCCAGCGACCGCACGGCATCGCCCTCCAGCAGCCGGGAATGTGCGGCGCGGGCCTCCGCGCGCATCTCAGTGAAGTACCGGCGTGACTCGGCGCTGCGGCCACTCTGGCCGAACGCTGTCCCCAGACCCTGGGCGGCATAGGTGAGCGCAAGCGGATCGCGGTTCCGACGCGCGATGTCGGAGGCGCGCACGCTGGTCATGACGGCCTTGTCGATCCGCCCTATCCGCAGATACATCATCGCAGCCCGCAGCAGCGCCTCGCCCGTGAGGGCAGGTTCGTTGACGCCGCCGAGCACGGCGACCGCGTCGGTCGCCGCCGCGCTGAGCTCGTCGATTTGACCAAGGTTGACGCTCGTCAGCGTCAGGTTGAGATCGGCCTCTGCCTGACCGATGCGATCGCCGCCCTGGCGGGCGAGCGCCAGGGCTTGCCGGGCACGCACGTCGGCCTGCACCGTGAGCCCAAGATAGGCTTCCGCTCTCGCGAGCAGATTGAGCGCACGCGCGCGGTCGATGGCAGAGGCATCCGGCGGCAGGGCCGTCTGCAGCCGCCGCGCCTCGGCATAGGCTCGCGGGACGTCATTCTCGGCGAGCGTGCGGTCTTCATCGGCCGCGGCGCGCCAGCGCTCGATCGAAACCTGAGAGCTTGCGGTGGCCCCACCGATGAGGAACAACGTCGCCGCCACAGCCACGCCGGCCGCCTTGACGGCCCTCCGCCACGTACTCTGGTTTGTCCGGAATGCAAGCGCCCCCACACCTTGGGCCCGGCTGGTGTCATGATGCCAAGCCCAAGGTACCAGTCCACCGGCCGTACAAACCCTGCCGCCCCCGATTGATTCGCGGCCGGTACGAGTGTAATGGAGTACCGTGGCTACGATCCTCATCATCGATGATACACCCACCAACCTGGGGGTGATGGTCGGCCACCTGGAGGCGCAGGGCTATCGCGTACTGATCGCTCAGGATGGAACGGAAGGCCTGCAACGTGCCGAGCTGACGCATCCGGACGTGATCCTGCTCGATGCAATGATGCCGGGGCTCAGCGGATTCGAGGTCTGCCGCAGGCTCAAGTCGCGCTCGAACACGCGCGAGATCCCTGTGATCTTCATGACCTCACTGACCGAGACCCACGACAAAATCGCCGGATTCGATGCCGGCGCGGTGGACTATGTCACCAAACCCCTGCAGGCGGACGAGGTCGTCGCGCGAATCGACACACACCTCAAGCTCCACGCCGCCCAAACTCAGCTCGAAGAGCAGAACACCATGCTCGCGATGTATCGCGAGGATCTCGAGAGTCAGGTGGCTGAGCGCACCGCGGCGCTCCACGAGATCAACCGGCGGCTGCGGGCCGAGGTGACCGAGCGGCAGCGTGCCGCGCAACAGGCCCGACGGCGCAACGAGGAGTTGGAGGCGCAGTTGACGGCGATGAGTGAAGCGTCCGGGCATCTCCTCGCTTACGCGCGCACGGGCGATGCGGCGGTGTCCGCCGAGCCGGTCCCGCTCGAGCCGCTCGTCCGCGAAGTCATCACGGCCTTCGCCGATCGCATCGCCGCCTGCGGCGCCAGCGTCGAGGTGCGGAGCCCTTTTGCCGTACCGTTGGGCGATGCAAGTCTGATAGGTCAGATACTCACCAACCTGCTCGATAACGCACTCGTCTGCCGGCAGCCGCAGGTAGCGCCGCAGATCCGTGTCTCGGGGGTTCTCGACGGAGGTGTGGTGCGGCTGCAGGTGGCGGACAACGGCGTCGGCATCGCGCCGGCGTTACATGCGAGGATTTTCGAGGTATTCGAGGGCTTGCACAGCGCGGACGGGTATCCTGGCAATGGTCTCGGTCTGGCGATGGTCGCCAAGGCGGCGCGGCTGATGGGCGGGGATGTCGCTGTCGCGTCCGCCCCCGGCGAGGGGACCACCTTTACGGTCCGTCTGCCGGCGGCACATCGCGCGGCGGCCACCCCGGACTGAATCCAAGCTATTGATTCATCAGGGGACAGCTGGAGAGGTGAGGCATGCGCCGCCTCCGGTGCGGCGCATGCCTGGAATCGATCAGCTGCGGTTGAACGCGATCAATGCTCCGCCGCGGCTATGACCCGTGCAGGCGACGTGTCCGGACACGGTCAGCTGCAGGCTCGCCGTGGAGCAACCGCTCTGTGCCACGGCCGGAACCGGGCGCGCGAAGGCCATGGGCGCGGTGACGAGAGCGGCGCCAACGAGCGTGATGGCAAGGGCGCTGGCGGCAAAAGTGGCTTTCTGGATGGCGTTCATGATGTTTCTCCTCTTCTCTCGCCCCTAGAACACCGTCACCCGCCGGAAGTTACAGCGATAGCGCGCTCCTAATCAGAGCTCGGGCCGCTGTCGCGGACGCTGCGCACGGCAGACTCAGGCACCGCACCGGCGGCATGTCCCCAGCTGTTGCGCACGTATGTGGCCACCGCGGCAACCTGCGCGTCACTGAGCTGCCATGCGTAGGAAGGCATCTGAGGCCCGGTGGGCTCCTCCTTGGTCGCAACGCTCGCTGCGCCATGCAGAATGACCTGCAGCACTGTCGTCGGCTCGCGGGAAGCCACCGCCGCCGAGCCCGCCAGATTGGGGAAGAGGTAGGGAACGCCGCTGCCGTCGATCCTGTGACAGCCCGCGCAGACGTCGCGATAGATGGCAGCACCGGCGACCATGACTGGCTCGTCAGGTTGCAGCGGCCTTCTGCGCCGTGAAGCGCTTTCCTGGCCCTTGAGATACGTCGCAATCGCTTCGAGGTCCGCGGCGCTCATCCCGGAGCTCGAGTCCTTGACCTCTTCGGCCATGGGACCCGACGCGGCATCGAAGCGGTTGTGTCCGGTTTTGAGGTACTCCACGAGGTCATCGGCGGTCCAGGCCGCGAGGCCGTGCGCTGAATCACCGGTGAGATCGGGCGCGAACCAACCCTGGAGGGAGTAGCCCTGCAGCTCATGACTTCGTTTGTCGCCGCCGAGGAAGGTCTTCGGGGTATGGCAGGCGGCGCAATGGCCGGGCCCCGAGACGATATAACTGCCCCGGTTCCAGGGCGCTGACTTGTCGGGAGTGGCGCGCCACTCCCCTGGCCGGTAGTACAGCCAATCCCAGAAGATCATGCTCAGCCGGATGGAGAGCGGAAACGGCAATCGGTCGGCAACGACGGCGTGATGCACCGGCTTCACGGTCTTGAGATAGGCCCAGATGGCGCCGACATCGGCGGCGGACATACGGGCGAAGTAAGGGAAGGGCATGGCCGGATACAGCCGCTTGCCGTCGGGCATCCGCCCGCGGCGGACGGCGTCGTCGAATTGCTGCGCCGTCCACTTTCCGATACCGGTCTCCGGATCCGGCGTGATGTTTGGCGCAACCAGCGTACCGAATGGCGTTGGAACCGGGTGCCCGCCCCCGAATGGACTGTCGCGTCGCGTGGGATCGGAATGACAGGCGGTGCAGTCGCCCAGCGTTACGAGATAACGCCCGCGCTGGATGAGATCGAAACTCTCACGACCGCCATAGCCGCCGCCATGCACACCGGAGCACGCCGCCAGTGGCGCCGCGAACAGAGCCACTACCAACAGAAGGCTGCAGCGGCGGCCGAACATGTGCTCAAGCGTGCACGAGCGGGCCGGGGCTCTTGAGATAGCGCGTTCGGATCGCTTCCGCCGACCAGTACGCGAGCGCCCCGACCGTGCCCGTCGGGTTGTAGCCGGCGTTCTGCGGGAAGGCGCTGGCGCCGATCACGAACAGGTTCGGCACGTCCCAGCTCTGCAGATAGCGGTTCAGCGCGCTCTTCTTCGGGTCGGTGCCCATGATCGCCCCGCCGCAAAGATGAGTCGTCTGATAATCGGTGATGTCGTAGGGCGCCCGGCGATACTGCTTGTCCATCTGGCGCGCACCCATGGCCTGGAAGATCTCGGCGAAGCGGTCCGTGAGAAAGCGGTTCTGCTTGAGCTCGTTCTCGTGGAAGTCCATGGTAATCCGCAGCAGCGGCCGGCCGAAGCGATCCTCGTAGGTGGGGTCGAGGTCGAGGTAGACGTCACGGTAGCTGTACATGCTGCCGTGAACACCGGTGCCCGGCTTGGTCGCGCTCAGGTAGTTCTCCTTCACCGCCTGCTTCCATTTGGCGCCCCATTTGGGGGTGCCGGGCGGCACGGGCGTAGTCTCGATGGGCCGGCCGTTGGTCTGCACCTGCCCCATGTAGCCGCCGCCGACGAATCCGTGCGGGCCGTGATCGAAGTTGTCGCCGTTGAACTCGTCGATGCACATCCCGATCGCGCCGGAAGCGATGAAGGGGTTGAAGATGAACTTCTTCGGATCGAAGAAGCTCACGACGTCGGAGATGGTCTGGTGCGTGAAGTTGCGGCCGATGACGCCGTGATTGCCGATGGGATCGTAGGGCTGCCCGATACCCGAGAGCATCAGCAGCTGGACGTTGAATATCGTGTAGGCGCACAGCAGCACCAGATCCGTAGGCTGCTCCCATTCCTGACCGGCAGTGTCGACGAAGGTCACCCCGGTGGCCCTGCGCCCACTCGGGTCGACGTTGATGCGCGTGACCTCGCATTGATCGCGCGCCGTGAAATTGGGCTTGCGCACGAGCACCGGCAGGATCGTCGTCTGCGGACTCGCCTTGGAGTAGTTGCCGCAGCCGAACCACTCGCAGAAGCCGCAGTAGCTGCACGGTCCCTGACGCACTCCGAGCGGATTGCGGTAAGCCTGTGAGAGATTGCCCGAGGGCTGCGGGAAGGGCTTATAGCCGAGCTGCCGCGCCGCCTGGGCGAAGAGCGTGTGACTGAACGGCTGCACCTGCGGCGGGTTCGGATAGGGACGGGAGCGCGGCCCCTCGAACGGATTGCCGCCCTCTACGATCTTTCCCTGCAGGTTCCCCGCCTGACCGCAGGTGCCGCAGAGATACTCGAAACGGTCGTAATGCGGCTCGAGCTCCGCGTAAGTGACACCCCAGTCCTGAATGGTCGTGTCGGCAGGCAGGAAGCGTGCGCCGTAGCGCTTCGTGAGATGGGTGCGCAGCTCGAAATCGGTCGGCAGGAAGCGCCAGGTCTCCGCATTCCAGTGCACGCCGCCGCCGCCGACTCCGTTGGGCGGCATGAACGCGCCCCAGTTGCGGATGGGCAGCGCGGTCTGGCTCATCCTGTTGCGGAAGGTGAACGTCGTCTGCGCCGGCTGCAGGAAGAGCTCGTGGCGGATGCGGTAGCGCAGCTCATCCTGCGCGTAATTCGGCGGATAATCCGTTGCGGCGGCGCGCCAGGGGCCGCGCTCTATCGCCATGACCTCGAGACCCGCATCGGTCAGCTCGTTGGCGAGAATCGACCCGGTCCACCCCAGCCCGACGATGGCAACGTCTTTGTGCGGCAGTCTGCGGGCCATCGCGCGAATTACCGTTGCCGCGGCATCCAGTCTGCGCGTCCGCCGATGCTGACGGGCGGCAGCGGGTAACGCTCGTTATGACGGCTGACCCAATCGCGATAGTCGTAACGGGCGCCCGGGAAGCCGATCATCTTCCACGCACACATGCCACGGTTGCCGCCATAGATCGGGTCGGCGAAGAATCCGTCCTGAATGTCCTTGCGCAGCTTGTCGAAGAACTGCTTTGCGTCGACCCCGGACAGGTGCACGGTCCCTTCCTCCAGACCGTGCAGCACCTCGTCCCGCGCTTCGGGCACCAGGTCGGCAAAGCGCTTGCCATGCTGCGTTCCGCTTCCGCCTCCCTCGCGGCAGTACTGATCGAGCGCCTGCAGAGCGGCGCGATAAGTCTGCGCGGGTGTTTTGGAGGATTGCGGACCCTGCTGTTCCACGCCCTGAATGAAGGGAGCGCGATCGTAGAGGCCTTCGGCACTGCCGTATGCTCCCGCAAGCTGTCGGTCGAGAAACACGACGCAGCCCGCGTCCTTGCCTCCGGGAGTCTCGGGGTCAGGTGGAATGATGCGGTCGGCCAGTGCCTCGATCGCCGGCAGCTCCTCGGGCGTGAAGAACTGCCAAGGCCCGGGCTCGACCCGCGGCGGCGGCGAAGTGTCGTCGGGCCGCCACGGAAGCTCGCCTTTGATGACACCCGCTCGCGCTGCAGCTCCACCGACGAGCGCGAGCGCCGCACCGGTCAGGACATCGCGCCGTCGAATGCCGTCGCTCATGACACACCTTGGAGGGGACGCCTGAGCTAACGCCACCTATGGTGAAATGTTCCGGCGCGGCCGCAGGCGGCGGGGCTCGGCTCAGCTTGCTACAATGTAGTTTCCAGTCTCTCCAGAGGTCCACGCCATGCGAGCCCTGCGAATCGTCGGCATCGTCATCGGCTGCATCATCGTGGTGCTCATCGCCGCGGTGATTGCGCTCTGGCTGATCGTCAACCCCAACGACTACAAAGGACGTATCGAGGCGGCCGTCCGAACCTCCACCGGCAGGGATCTCTCACTGTCCGGCAACATCCACCTGGCGATCTTCCCGTCGATTGCGCTGGAGCTCGGTCCCGCCAGCCTGGGCAACCCGCCCGGCTTCAGCTCGTCTCAGCCCTTCGCGTCGCTGCAGCGCGCTTCGCTTCGCGTGCGCGTGCTCCCCCTCCTGCACCATCAGCTCGACGTTGGGCGTATCGAGATCGACGGTCTCGATCTGAGGCTCCTCAAGAACGCACAAGGTCAGGGTAACTGGTCGATGCCGGCCGGGAAGCAAACGACCCCTGCGCCGCAGTCGTCAAGGAGCCAAATGACCCTGGGCGGCATCGGTGGCATCGTGGTGAAGAACAGCCGCTTCAGCTACCAGGACATGACCGCGGAGCACGTAAACATCAATATCGGGCATGTGGCGACCGGTATGCCGATACCCGTGAAGTGGGATCTCGACGTCACTACGGCATCATCCGGGGCGCGTCCGATCGCGCTGTCAGGGAATGCTACGCTGGAGTACGACGCCAGGACCGCTCACCTCTCCGGCCTCGATGCGCGTGTGGATGACTCGACGCTGCGCGGTGATGCCGCCGTGACGAATCTGACCACGGGAGCAATCAACTTCGACCTCGCCATCGATCGGATCGACCTCGACCGCTACCTCCCCTCTGGCTCCAAGTCGCCGCCCGCGACGCCTCCGCTGGTCGCGTCCGCACAAAATCAACAGCCGACCGAGCTACCTACGGGCGCGCTGAAGACGCTGCAGCTGAATGGCAAACTGGCAATCGGCAGCGCGATCGTCTACGGAATGAAGCTTTCGCAGGTCAACGTCGGGATTGCAGCCGACCGCGGTGTGCTGCACGTCTCGCCTGCAACGGCAAAGCTCTACGGCGGCACCTCCACGGGCGACGTCACGCTGGATGCCCACAGCACGGTGCCGGTGCTGCATCTCGATGAGAGCCTGGCGGGCATACAGATTCAGCCGTTGCTGACTGACTTTGCCAAGCTCAATCGCGTTTCGGGCGGCGGCAATATCACGCTCGACATCACGGCACACGGGAACACGACAACTGCGCTGATCGGCTCTCTCGACGGCCACGCCGCCTTGAATCTCAGCAATGGCGCCATTCAGGGCATCGACCTCTGGTCCGCCATCAACAGCGCCGTCGCGCTCGCGGAGCGGCAGCCGATGCCGGCGAAGTCAGCCGGCAACAGCACACCTTTCCAGGCATTCAAGGCCTCCGCCGATCTGGTCAACGGCGTTGCCACCACGAAGGATCTGGACATCGCTTCGGGCGATCTGCGGGTGACGGGACAGGGCACCGCCAATCTGGTCACCGAGGCCGTCAGCTATCGCGTGAACGCGACCATCCTGAAGGGAGCCGCGGCAGGCGCCCTGGCCAACGTCCCGCTGCTCATCAACGGGACGATGAAAAGTCCCAGCATCCGTCCCGATACCCAGGCCCTGGTCAAGTCGGTCGCGCAACAGCAGCTGCAGAAGCACAAAGGCGAAGTGGAGAACAAATTGCGCAACGTCCTGAAGGGGCTGATCCACTGAGGGCTAGATCCACTGAGGGCTTGGTCCTTCGATCCGTGGCGCCTGATGCGCACTGCTCATCGGATGCCACCCTTCAGCACCCGCGCCCAGCCGCCGGAGAGCACGAATCGGGGAAAAGTCACCCATTGCTCGAGGAAGATGCGCGCGATTGCATTGCGGGGGCTCGTGAACGGCTCCGGCGGTACGGCCTCGCCGCGGTGCCCGCGTCCCTGAGCCGCCAGGGAGAGAAAGGTGAGGATCACACCACCGATCGCCAGGAGCCAACGGCGCTCGAATAGTGCTACGAGCAAAGCGACGTTCCCGGCCAGGAAGAGCGGGACGAACACGATGTGCAGCAGGAGATTCCCGCGGGCCTGGTGATAGCGCGCGTATCCCGCGTGCTGCACGGCGAGTAAGGATGAAGTCTTCATGGTGGCTGCCTCGAAGTCGGTCTGGAGCTGGAAATCAGGACGCTCACGGCGCACCCCTTTGATATTGACGGCGTCAATATAGCACCGATATTGACGGTGTCAATATTTTTCCCTAAGCTGCTTTCATGGCCTACCACCACGGCGATGCGCGCAATGCGCTGCTGGGCGCGGCGGCGGAGCTCCTGGAAAAGGTCGGGGCCGCCGGCCTATCGCTGCGGCAGGTCGCCGAGCGCGCGGGGCTTTCCCGGCAGGCTCCCTACAACCATTTCGAGAACAAGGAGGCGCTGCTCGCCGAGCTGGTGCGCTCGGGCTTCGAGCGGCTTGCCCGCTGCTTGCTCCCCGGTGGCGATCCCGGGGCAAAAACCGCTTTGGAGCGCGCCGCGGATGCCTATATACGGCAGGCGCAGGAAGCACCCGCCCTCTTCCGGCTGATGTTTTCCCGGGAGCTCGTCGATGTCGCACGATTCCCGGCGGCAGCGGCGGCCGGCGGCATGGCCTTTGGCAAGCTGACCGAGATCGTCGCCGCATTCGCACCCGCGGATCGGGTGCGGGAGCTGGCGCTGGCAGCGTGGTCGCTGGTACACGGGTACGCCACTCTTTGCATCGAGGTGGGCCTCGAGCCCGATGCCCGGCGCTCCGAACGAGCCCGCCTGTTCGCCCGGATCATCCGCCGCGCCGCGGGTGCGGCGCGCGGCGCCTAGCCGGCAACTTCGCAGCACATGATCGTGGCGAGCTCCATGCCCGCGCGCTGACCGGAGTGCGGCCGCGAAACCGACGATGCCTGGCTCGGGCGCAAACCCTGCTGCGGGCGGCTCGTGGCGAGGATCCGCATCGGCATTTCGGGTTGGCGTTACGCGCCCTGGCGCGGGCCGTTCTATCCGGCGGATCTGCCGCAGCGCGCCGAGCTCGAGTACGCGTCGCGCCGCTTCGCGACCATAGAGATCAACGGCTCCTTCTATTCCCTGCAGCGCCCGGAAAGCTACGCGCAATGGTACGCGCAGACACCGGAGGGATTTGTATTCAGCCTCAAAGGAGGCCGTTACATCACGCACATGCGGCGACTCCTCGATATCGAAGAGCCGCTCGCCAATTTCTTTGCATCGGGCGTCTTCAACCTCCGCGAGAAACTGGGGCCGATCCTCTGGCAGTTCCCGCCGAACTTCAAATATGACCGCGAACGCCTCGAGCGGTTCTTCCGCCTGCTGCCGCGCGACACCGAGAGGGCATGCTCCCTGGCGCGAAGGCGGTCAGCCTGGATGAAGGGCCGCGTGCGCCTGGCGATCGACGCGCAGCGTCCGCTTCGCCACGCCATCGAAGTCAGGCATGAGAGCTTCCAGGACCCGTCATTCATCGACCTGCTGCGCGAGCAACGGATCGCGCTCGTCATTGCGGAGACGGCCGGCCGCTGGGCGATGGCGCAGGACGTGACCGCCGACTTCATCTACATGCGGCTCCACGGCGACAAGGAGCTGTACCGCAGCGGCTATTCGGACCGGGCGTTATCGCGCTGGGCACGGCGCATCGGGGTGTGGCACGCAGGCGGAGAGCCTGAAGATGCGCAGAAGATATCTCCTCGCGGACCGCCTCCCGGGAAAGCACGGGACGTCTTCTGCTATTTCGACAATACCGACGTGAAGCTCCGAGCCCCTGTGGACGCGCAGACACTCATGCGCAAGCTGGGTATTCGCCTGCGCGCGAGCTCAGCAGGCCCGGCTCAGCAGTTCGTGTCACAACAGGCTCCCTCCGCCCGTCTGGAATGAGAGAGCAGCATTGAAGGGCCTACGATGCAGGATCAATCCGGAGAATTCGAGCGCCATCGCCCGCGGCTATTCGGTATCGCTTACCGGATGCTCGGCTCGCGTACTGATGCCGAAGACGTTCTGCAGGATGCCTACCTGCGCTGGCACCGCGGCGCTCCCGGGGGGCTGCGATCACCGGAAGCCTGGCTCGTCACCACGGTCACGCGGCTGTGCATCGACCGGTTGCGCGTCGCGCGCACCGAGCGAGAGCTGTACGTGGGCCCCTGGCTTCCCGAGCCCCTGATCGGCGACACCGCGCCGGCCGCGGACGCGCGCGCCGAGCTTGCCTCCAGCCTCTCGATCGCGTTCCTGGTGGTCCTCGAGCAGCTCGAGCCGGATGAGCGCGCCGCATTCCTGCTGCACGAGGTGTTCGATACGGATTACGCGGAGATCGCCGAGATACTCGGCAAGAGCGAGGCCGCCTGCCGCCAGATCGTGAGCCGCGCCCGCAAGCGCGTGCGTGGCCAGCGACCGCGTGCAGAAGTGAGTAATGCGGCACGCCGTTCAGTGCTCGAGCGCTTTGCAAACGCGATTCAGACGCAGGACAAGGCCGCACTGCTGAAATTGGTTGCCGAGAAGGCGAGCTGGACGTCCGATGGCGGCGGCCGGACGCGAGCTGCGCTCAAGGTCATCCGTGGACGTGAGCGCCTGACTCGCTTTGCGCTTGCCGTGCTCGGGCGGCACGCGGACCGGCTCGCATTCGAGATGACTTCGGTCAACGGCGAGCCGGCGCTCATGATACGGGCCGAAGGCAAGCTCTTTGCGGTCATGACGGTCCGCACGGACGGCCTGCGCATACTGGACGTCTTCACGGTACTGAACCCGGACAAGCTCGCAGCCACAGCGGTGCCCGCGCACGACTGATTCCTGTCACAAGCAGCCGTCCCGGCTCGTCTATGGAATAGAGATTCAATTGACGAAGGACATCATCATGCAGCCCCGTATCGATTCACGACGCGTCAATCCCAAGGTCCGGCAGCACATGTTGGCGATCAACGGCTATCTGCACGGCTCCAGCCTGGGCAGCCGCCTCCTGCACCTGGTCGAGATACGCGCCTCCCAGATCAACGGCTGCGCGCAGTGCCTCGACATGCACAGCCAGGACGCCCGCGCCGAAGGCGAGTCCGAGCAGCGCCTCCACACGCTGGCTGCGTGGCGCGAGACGCCGTTCTTCGACGAGCGTGAGCGTGCGGCGCTCGAGTGGACCGAAGCGGTGACGCTGGTTGCCGACACTCGCGTTCCGGATGAGGTATACGAGCGCGTGAAGCAGCACTTCACGGAGCAGGAGCTGATCGATCTCACCCTGGCCATAACTCAGATCAACACCTGGAACCGGCTGAACGTCGCCTTCCGTACGGTCGCCGGAAACTATCGGCCGGGCATGTACAAGGAGTGGATGGCGGCAGCCGGAGCGTGAGCGAGACCCGGCGGGCGGGGCCGGCTGGACGCCGGTCCCCCCGTTAACTGTCTTCCGGGGTCGCGCCCAGAAGCTTCTGAAGGGGCTTGCGATAGCGCCTGCTCAACCGCAGTCGGACTTTCGACTTCAGTACCACCTCGTACTCGCCGCCGGCCTGGAGCTCGAGCCCGTGAATCCGCTCCAGGTTGACGATGATCGAGCGGTGAATCCGGGTGAACCGTTCCCCACCGAGGTCCTGCTGCAGCTCCGACAGCGACCGCCGCAGGACGTGCGTATCGCTGCCCACATGCACGCAGGCGTAATAGCCCGCGGCCTCGATCCAGTCGATATCCGCGACGCCGAGGAACAGCACCCGGCCGTGGCTTCGGACCACGAGTCGCTCTGCCGCCGGGCGTTTCGCCGGCAGGTAATGCGCCAGCTTCTCCTTGGCGCGATTCAAAGCGCGCCCGAAGCGCGCATCGTCGAATGGCTTCAGCAGATAATCGAGCGCGCCCGCCTCGAAGGCGCGCAGGGCATACTCATCGTAGGCCGTCACGAAGATGATGACCGGCGGCAGCTCGCTGCCGAGCAGCTCGAGCACGTCGAAGCCGTCGCATTCGGGCATCTGCACGTCGAGAAACACGAGGTCGGGCTTCGATCTCCTGATTTCCTCGATGGCGTCGAGCCCGGACGGACATTCTGCGATGGATTGGATATCCCGATCACGACGCAGCAGCACGGTTAGATTGCGCCGCGCAAGCTCTTCATCGTCGACCACCAGCGCCCGTATGGGCAGCGGCTGCCTCTCCACAAAGGCCATCTACGTTTCCGTGAAAGGCAGCGTCACCATTACCTCCACTCCCGCAGGATCGGCTTGCTTCAGCTGCAACCCCGATTCGTTGCCGTGGAGGATGCGTAACCGGGTGCGCAGGTTGCGGAGGCCAACCCCCGTCTCGGCCGCCTCCCAATCCATCGGGAGGCTGGAGCCGTCATTGTAGACACTCAGGCAGAGATGGCCGCCTCGACGCGCACCTGCCACCCGCACAGTCCCTCCAGCCACGCGTTTGGAGATGCCGTGCTTTATGGCATTCTCCACGAGTGGTTGCAGCAGCAGATTTGGAACCAGCGCACCCAGCAGTTCGCCGGGAATTTCGACGCTTACCCGCAGACGGTCGCCAAAACGGACCTTCTGAATGTCCAGGTAGCGTTGCAGATACTCGACTTCCTCCTGCAGCGCCACCTGCGACCGGTGGGAATCCTCCGAGGAGCGTCGTAGAAACTCACTGAGCCCGACGATCATGCTCACCGCGGCATCGTTCATGTGGTCGCGCACCAGGCCCGCTATGGAATTGAGCGCGTTGTACATGAAATGCGGCTCCATCTGTTTGCGCAGCGCAGCAAGCTGCGCCTTCGAGAGCTCCTCGTTGAGGCGCGCGGTCTCGGCTATCTGGCGCGCCATACTTTCCCGGGCGTCCACGACGGACGTAACGGTCACTATCAGCGCGTACGCAATCACGAATGTCAGCACCTGGAAAATCAGTGACACGGTCCACGTGTCCATGAAGGTTGGCCATTTTCGATTGCCGAAGGGATTGAAGGCCATTTGGAGCACTGTGTACCAACTCTCGTAGGCCACGCTGATGGCGGCGAAAGCCGCGAGGTGTATGCATGCCGTCTGCAGACTCATTCCGCGAGCTATGGGGTAGCGCCGCGCGAGCCGAATGACGAAGGGCGTCGCCAGCACCCAGGGTAGCCAGGACACCAGCTCGGTCGCGAAGAGCGGTAGGGCCGGAGGGGGAGTCTTATGTTCCGCATGCACGATGAGCACAGTCTGGCTGGCGTCGAACAGCGCACCGGCGGACCAGATCGCGACGATCCAGCGCCAGCCGCTCGACTTGCTGGTGGGAACAGAGCTCATGGCGGCTACTGTACGCCAACCCGCCCCCGCTGCGAACCCGACATGCAGTGAACGGCCCGCCCGGTGCAGCAGGCGGTCTTCGCCGGCTCCGGTACTGCACCTAGACTGACGCTCGAGATCTCAATCGAGGGGTGCGCGTGCGATCCTCCATCATCCTTGCTGCTGTTGCCTTGATCGCCCACATGAGTGCCGTGCATGCGCAGCATGCGTCCGACAATCCGGTCGCCACGGCCGAAGATGCGTTTGGTCTGACGCTGGGGCTGGAGTCGATCGGCATGTACAGCCCGGGTCAGGTGCGGGGCTTCAGTCCGCAGGCGGCGGGAAACGTACGGATCGACGGCCTCTATTTCGATCAACAGGGCACGTTGTCGAATCGCGTGATAGAGGGGTCGACGATTCGGGTCGGTGTGAGTGAAATCGGCTACGCGTTCCCGGCTCCGACCGGTATCGTGGACTATGAGCTGCGCCGTCCGGGAGACGGCGCTCCCAGCGCCACGGTCATAGTCAACGGCGGCCCGTACGATGCGCGCGGCATCAGCATCGACGGAAGCCTGCCGCTGCCGGGCACGAAGCTCCTTCTACCCATCGGCGTGAGCACTCAAGTCAGCACGGGAACTCCATTCGGAAATTATCCCGGCTACACGTCGTCGGTGACGAGCGCCGGCGCTACGCCTCAATGGTCGCCGAGCGGCAATGTGACGATCCGGGCCCTGGTCGACTGGCAGCAGACCCGGAGTGCAACGACTTTCCCGCTGTTCTTCACCGCCGGCGATTTTCTGCCGCCGCCAATGTATCGCGGCTACCTGGGTCAGGATTGGGCCAAAGGCCGCAGCGTGTCGGAGAGCTTCGGGGGTCTCGTTGCCGCGCGGCTGAGTGATCGATGGTCGCTTGCGGCGGGCATCTTCCGCTCGATTTCCGACAATCCCGTGAGCTTCGCGGATCTTTACAGCAACGTGCAGCCGAACGGCCAGTCCGACCATCTGGCCGTGGGATTTCCGGATCAGAGCGCCTCTTCGACTTCCGGTGAGGTGCGGCTGCGCGGCGTCTTCCAGGCAGGCGCCTGGCGCCACGAGCTCATTTTTCTGGCTCGCGGCCGCGACGTTCTGGCGCGCTACGGCGGCGACGAGGCCGTGGATCTGGGGCCGGCCGTCATCGGCAGCAGCCTTCAGGTCCCCGAGCCTACCTTCACCTATTCGCTGCGGACGAATGATCGTACGAAGCTCTGGAGCATCGGCTCGGCCTATCACATCGATTGGCGCGGTCTGGCCGAGCTCGAAGTCGGCCTCCAGGAGGAGAGCTACCGCAAAACCGTCATCTCGCCGGGGGCCGCGCGGAGTACGCTCACGGACCATCCTCTGCGTGCCTACGCCAACTCAGCCGTTGCGCTCACTCACCGCCTCACTTTTTACACGGGCTACACTCAGGGGCTCGAAGACTCGGGCGTCGCGCCCAGCGCTGCGGTCAATCGCGGGGCTGTCCTGCCCGCATCCCGGACCTGGCAGGTGGACTCCGGCGTGCGCTATCTGGTAACACCCCGGTTCAAGGTGATAACCGGCGTGTACGAGCTGCAGAAGCCTTACTTCAATCTGGATACGAACGGCACCGACCGGGATCTTGGAGTGCAGCGAGCGAGAGGCTTCGAGCTGTCGATTTCGGGTCAACAGATCGCGCACTTCGACATCAACGCCGGCATTCTCGCCGCCAAAGTCGCCATCGTAGGATCGGATCTGGCCGCCGAAGGTGTGGGGCCGATTGCGATCGGACAACCCCGCCTGCAGTACGTGGCCAACGTGAACTACACCCTGCCCTGGTGGCCCGTGCTGTCGCTGGACCTGGGAGCCGTGCATTTCGGCAGCCAGCCCGCCAGCGTGGACAACCGGATTTACACACCCGCGGTCACGCAGCTGAATATCGGCGGGCGCTACAAGTTCAGCCTGTTCGGCAGGAACAGCACGCTTCGCGTGCAGATCCAGAACGCTCCCAATTCCTACTGGTGGACCAACGTGTTCACGCCCGGCGACTTCGAATGGCCGGGCCCGCGTACCGTCTTCGCATACGTCACTACGGACCTTTAGCCGTTGACGACGAGTGGCCATCCCTCGCGCGGGTTCGTAACTTCGGGTTGCCAGCCGCTCGAGCGCTTGAGCTTCGCGTTCGAAGCGCGCAGGGAGCGGGCGAAATATTTCCATATTTCGCCGAACGCCAGCGAGCCGAGGAATCCGGGTAGACGAAGGGGCTTCCGCGCGCCCGCTGCGGCGACCACGGCATCGATGTATTCGGAAAACAGCAGCGGCTCATCATCGCAGACGTTGTAGATGCCAGCCGGGAGGGTCACCGACGCTGCGATCGCCCGGCCGGCATCGGGTACGTAGATCGATGAGAAATAATTGCAGCCCGGGCCGATCCGGGCCAGCATGCGCTTCCTCGCCATCGCCACAGGATTGCTTGCCGGACGGCTGCGGGGTCGTACAGGTCGACATCCACCGGCTCGGCGCCCATGCTGCGCACGACGACCGTCTTCTCCTGCCCGCGCGCCGTCGCGCGTACGCGGTGCCCTGCCGTCACCAGCGGCGCGAGGGCCGCGCGCCCGAGCACGCCTGATCCGCCTGCCACGAATACATTCATTGCCCGCCTGTCCTCTCAGGTGTCTGCGCAGATCAGATGCCACGCGCGTGTCGCGTCGCGCTCGAGCCGCGTCGGCTGGAGCCCGAACGGCTCCGGAGTGATGCCGCGAATCCAGAGCTCCATCTCCCGGATGTCGATCTCTATCACCGCGGCGTTCGCCCGATCCTCTCCGGTTGGAAAGTAAGTATCGAAGGATTTCTTCAGCAGCAGTCGTGCCTCGGGAATGTCACCCCGCAACGAGGGAACGCCAACCAGCGTGCCAAAGGCATCCTCACCCTGCTGAAAGATGGCGGCGACCCGGCAGGCGCCGTGGATCTCACGCGCTTTTCGTGAGCGGCCGTCGGCAACGAACCGCAGCCGCCAATCATCCCTCTCGAGGTCGCGATGCAGTCCTCCCATGGGCCGGGCATGCCAGGAGCCGCCGGCAGCTGCGGTGAGGAGCCAGCATGTGCGCAGCGACGCGATCGCGTTCGCGGCACCCTTGAGCAATCGGTTCACCTGCGCGCCGCACTCGTGCACTTCACGCATATGGACTCTCCTCTGCGAATGCAGACAGTGTATTTGAAGTAGACTTAAACGTCTAGACCGTATAGTCTACACGCCATGGGCCGAGCTGCTTTCCACAACGCGGACTTCATCCAGGCTGCTCGTGCGCTCGCAAGCGAGCACGGACCGGCTGCGGTGACGGTGGACGCCATCACACGTCGCCTGCGCGCGCCCAAAGGCTCGTTCTACTACCGGTTCGCATCGCGCGATGTCCTGCTCGGCGAGCTGTGGCTGGCGACCGTGCTCGCCTATCAGGAAGGCTTCGTAGCGGCCATCGAGGCCGGCGACGGACTCGCTGCCGCGCTGCACACACCGGCGTGGGTACGCTCACACCTCGACGACGCGCGGGTACTGCTGCTCCATAGCAGACACGACTTCATCCAGGGCGAATGGCCTGCGACATTGCGCCGCGGCGCGCGCGATCAGGCGACGCGCTTCAAGGAATGCCTGGCGCGCTTTGCGCAGAACGCTTTCGGTCGCGCGGGTCCGGACGAAGTGCGGCGCGCCACATTCGTGCTGGCGGAAGTGCCGGTCGCCGCGGTGAAGGAGCATATCCGGCGGCGCGAGTCTCCACCCCCGCTCGTCGACGAGCTGATTGCGAGGACGTACCACGCGATCCTAGGACCCCCACCGTGCGCCCCGAGCAGGCACGCTGACTCATGAAGCGCAGTCGCTCAAATCTGCCGCCGAGCGCGCCGCGGCTCACCCCTTGCAGCCCTTCCAGGCGCGATCGATCCGCGTGACGAGCCCTGCTCCGTTATCTCGTCCGCGGCAGCGGTAGCGGCAGGCAGCGCGGCGGGACGGGCGTCGATTGCACGATGGATGTCGTGGTCTGCCCGTACGCCAGGAACTGGTCGAGGATGTAGTCCAGGTTGTCCAGGGAATCGAGGCCGACTTTCAATATGAAGCAGTCCTCACCCGTGATGCGATGGCACTCGATGACCTGAGGCAGCGACGCCGCCAACTCGGCGATCTTAGGCAGTTTGCCGGGCATGGGGCGGACGCGGACGAAGGCGGCGATCGGATAACCCAACGCAGCAGGATCGATCTCCAGGCGGCAGGCCCGGATGATGCCCGCCTCTTCCATGCGTTGGATCCGCTCCCGGGTAGCCGGGGCGGACATTCCCACGCGCCGCGCCAGCTCCGAGACGCTCATGCGCGGGTCGCCCTCGAGCAGAGCCAGAATCTGCACGTTGCGGGCGTCCTGGAGCAGGTTTGAGATCTGAAGGCTACGCGCAACTTTTGCCTTCGAACTGACGGATTTTAGTGGTATGGACATTCAGAGTACCATTCAAATGAGGATGGTGGCCTGCGATTATGCAGCCGTCATGAGGCCGGCACCACTCCCCGCCCTTCCGCAGCGCCACTCAGCAACGGCAACCGGATCCATCGCCGCCAGCCGCCTTCCGCCCCACGCCTATTTCCTGGTCAGCGCGATATTCCACTATCTCGGCCCGGCGTTCGCCGTGCTGCTGTTCGCGCACATCGAGCCGCTCGGCGTGGCATGGCTGCGGATCGCCAGCGCAGCCGTGATTTTCGCCGCCTGGCGCCGGCCATGGCGCTACTACGGCGGGCTGCAGGCATCCGCAAAACGGAATGTGCTGATGCTCGGCAGCGTTCTCGCGCTGATGAACGTCTGTTTCTATCTCGCCATCGACCGCCTGCCGCTCGGCACCGTAGGCGCGATCGAATTCCTCGGTCCCATCGGCCTCGCCGCCCTTGGCATGCACTCCAAACGGAATTTCGCGGCCCTCGCCCTCGCGGCGGCGGGAGTGTATGTCCTGACCGATGTGCGCATCGCAGGTGAGCTTCTCGGCTTCGCCTTTGCCTTCGCCGACTGCGCTCTTTTCGTCCTGTATATCGTCCTTGGCCACCGGATCGCCGCCGACGGCGGCGCCGCGGGGATCGACCGTCTGGGCTTCGCCATGCTCGCGGCAATGGTGGTCGCTTTCCCCATCGGCATTCACCAGGCCCTGCCGGCATTCGCCAGTCCGTTGCTTCTTGCCGCAGGAATCGGAGTCGGTGTCAGCTCTTCCGTGATTCCATACGTTTGTGACCAACTCGCCATGGCACGGCTGCCGCGGGCGACGTTCGCGCTCCTGCTGTCACTGCTTCCCGCCATGGCAAGCCTGATCGGCGCCGTCGTCCTGCACCAACTGCCGAGCCTCGTAGAAATCGGCGGCGTGGCACTGGTTATCTGCGGCGTCCTGCTCCACCGTGCCGCCCGGTGACAAAGCCAGTGTCGAGTCAGACCTTCCCCACCGCAATACGCAGGCCGGGGGCGATGAATAAGGCGCCGAGGCCCCTTCTGAGCCAGGTCATCATCGGCCAAGCATGCCCAGTGAGGGGGCGTTACTCAAACCAATAATCGAGAGCTCCCTCAGACCCTTGGCCGAATCCGCCTTCGAACCCACCCTCACCCCGCAGCCCGGCAAGGTCACCGGTGCCCGATCCGGGAACGACGAACCAGGTCGCCTTGATCCTGCCGTTCGCGACCAGCTCCGAGCCCTGAAGCACGAAGGTCCCCTGGCGCCCACCGAGTTTGCCGCGAAACCGTTGCAGGCTGACCATGCTGGCAGACTTGTCGTTCCGCAGGACCTGCAACGCCCGCACCAGCGATTCGCCTTCGATATCTCCCGAGAACGTTTCGGTGATGTGGATCTCCAGCAACGGCGGGCTCGCGCTCTGGTCGAAGGGTTTGGCTTCAGAGCTCTGAACTGCGATCTTCGCCACGGCTCTCGCACGCTCGATCATTTGAGCTCTCCTCTGCGAGCCTCCGGCTCGCTTCGCTTCGATCTGCCAAGCCGGGCTAGCCGGCGAGCCCGTAGACATCGAGACGGCCATCGTAGGTGGGCCGATAGATGCGCCCGTTCCAGACGACCGGCCGGTTGAATTTCGGGTGCGTGAAAGTGTGATCGGGGCCCCAGGCTTCGCTGTCCCAAAGGACCTGCAGGCCGCTCGAGCCGTCAGAATTTTTAACGAAATTCTGCGCGTCATAAACGAGCAGACGGCCGGCACTGAGGCCCATGTTGGCGTCGGTGTAGGGGATCATCGCGACGACGATCCCATCCGCGCCGCTGTTGCCGGCCAACGTGATGCTCCAGCCCGGCATGCCGCCGGGCGGTCGCGGCGACTGAGCGGATGCAATCTCATTGGAGCCGGCCAGATAGGTGGAGCTGCCGTTCGCCGCCAACGACCAGGCGCGCAGCGGGCTGTTCTCGCCGCCGACGAAATGCATCCATCCGTGCTGGGTCGACTGCCACAGCAGAGGCGTGCCATGCAGGTGACGGGTGGCACTTCCGGGGAACAGGTTCAGCGCCGTTGGCGACTGCGGTGCGGGTGTCACGGTTGGATCATAGTAGGTATAAAGAATAGGGGGCGCCCGCAGCTTGCCGTAATTGGCGGCGCCGGCCGCCGGCGTCAGGTTCGAGAGCTGCGTATCGCCGAGCTGCGTTGCGTCCGTCGTATACAGCACGCCGTCCTTGCCGGCCGCGAGGATGACTCCCGCGGACTGGACGAAGACCGGCCCTCCGGCGCCGAAATCCTGGTCGGTCCAGACACTTCCCATCATCGAGCCCATGTGATCGCTGACGAGGGCCGCGAGACGTGGATCCGACCGGTCGTGTCCGGATGCCAGCGGACCGGTCTCGGCCAGATTCGGCGTGGCCAGGCCCATGCGTCGGGCATGTCCGAACAGCCTCGTCTTCACCATGTTCGACGGTTGCGGCCCTTCGCTCTCGGTCTCGGTCTCCGCAGCACCGCCACCCCGCTGCGCGTCGGTCCAGGGCGCCCACCAGGAAACAACATCCAGGCTCGTCCCGGTGCCTGCGGTGGCGCCCGTACCGGCGCCGGTGCGCAAAGCGAGCTTCACTACACACTCGCCGTAGTCGCCCTTTTGCGGATTGAACGCGCCATTCCCGGTCACTACGAAGATCGAGCCATCGGCGCCGACCGCGGGACCTGAGCCGCTCTGCCAGATGCCGCCCCCGTAGCCTGTGACAGTCGAGCACCACGTCGCAGCGATGCGCCAGCGGGCGACATCGACCGCTATCAGCCATCCGCGTGCCGTCGCCGCAGTCTCCGAGATCGTGCCGAAGGGCACCAGTACGTGGCCGCGCAGCAGGGTCAGCGCGGCACGCTGCTTCCGCTGAGCCGAAACGAACCGCTGCTCCGGCAATTTGGGCGGCGCATAGACTGCGCCCTCCAGGTTGAGCAATGGGCGCGCGAGCGCGCCGTCATTCAAGCGCACCGCCGCCAGGTAATGCTGGCCCTTGGGGGCCGAACCGTCGGGACTGATCCAGGCGCAGGCGTAGAGGACGCCGGCCGCCTCATCTACTACCGGCGTCGAAAGGATTCCCCAGGAGACGTTGATGAGCCACGCATCAATGGATCTGGTGCCGGCGATCGGGCGGCCGAGGTTCGTCTTCCACAAGGGCGCACCGCTCGCCGCATTGAACGCATAGACCGTGTTGCCCATGCTTGCCTGAACGATCATATCGTGTGTCTGGCCGTTGGCCAGACGCACGCCACCGATCGCGAGCGGCTGGGCTTCCAGCCGTGGATCGTCCGGAATTGCCATGCTGAACAGCTTGGCGATGCCTCGGGCACGCACCGCTGTCGCGGACAGTACTGTTTCGCTGTCCGTCGCTCCCGTGCGCGCCGTGTCGTAGCTCCGCGTCGTGATCGAGGTAGCCATGGGCGTTGCCCCCTTAAAAAGCGAGCAGCAGCCCGCACGCGACGAATGAAGCCCCGAGCCAGCGGCGCCGGTACGCGGGACGCACGAAACGCCGCAACGTGACTGCGCCCAGCGCAAATCCGCCGGCCGCCATCGCGGCACTGACGACGCCCGCGAGCCAGGGGTTGACTCCGGGCACGAGCAGATTGTCCGCCGCGAACAGCACGGGAAGCAGGTAGACGGCGGCGGCGGAAATCCGAGGGACGGTGGCATCTCCCCGGAGGCGCAGCAGGACCGCACCCCAAAGCACCGGCAATGCGGGAATGACTGCGCCCGCTGCCATCGAGTGCGTATTCAGCACGGGCGCGAAAGCCGAGGCCAACATGTCGCAGCCCCCGAAGAGCGCGGCGAGGCGTCCGAAGTGTCGTGGGGGCACCACGGCCGAAAGCACGACTGCGGCGAGGAGACTGTCGATGGACAGCGCAAGTGGCAAAGCGAACATGTCACGTCCCTCCTAGAGGGTCTGCGGGGCGGTGTAGGTCACGTCGATTTGGAAGGCTGACCCGGCTTCGGGCAGGTGCTCGCCGCCGATCGATATCACGTGCTCCCCCCCACCGGCGCGGCCCTGCGCGTTGGCGGTCGCACCGGGACAGCTGAGCCTGATCACGGAGTTGCCGGCCGCGTCCGTGACGGCCAGCTGCAGCTGCGAGCCGGCACGCCAGCCCGTACGATCCGGGCGGATGGTGACCCGCATCTCCGTGTTCCGTGCGGCGGTGATGTGCGCGGCAGTCGCCCGGGTGTTGAGTGCGGGCATTACGTCGAGGTCGGGAGCACCGAAGATGGTCTGCGTGGTCGCGCGCCCGGTCACCTGATTGGGCGAATCGATGCCGGCGTGGGAAAAGCACAGATAGCTCTGGCCGCCGTTGAATGCGTTGCTCGGTATGGTGAAAGTCGCAGCACCCGCACCATCGGTCCGGATGTCGGGGTGCCTGCCCGTATAATCGTGCAGCTGGGTGTTGGCGCCGAAGGAGGTGGCACAGGTGATCCTGCGGGCGTTCATGGTGTCGAAGTTCAGCGCCGTTAGCAGCCCGGGCGTACCGGTGCGATTCACCACGATGACCTTGTCGTCGACGTATCGCGTGGTGGTGCCGCCGTTCGCCAGGTGCTCGTGGATCCAGACGAGATTCGCGATCCACTGGCCCAGGCCGTACGCTCCCGGCCACACCGAAGCGGAAAAATAGTCCTTGGCGTATACGAAGGGGTACCCCTCGATGCTCAGGAGAAAGGCGTATGCGAGCAGCTTGTTACTGATCACCGCCTCGCCGGGCGAGGTGTCGGTGTCGGGATTGTCGACGAAAGTGCAGGCGAGGTCCGGCCGCCAGGCCGTGAACCCGGCTCCATTCAACGCCTGCGCGTTGCCGCCATTGCACGCGCTCTGCAGCGCCCAGTGCATGGTGAAGTCCTCGACCAGCGAACGGTTCGACATGGGCGGGTAGGCAGCCCACCCGTTCAGCACGGCAGGGTTGCCGTCGAAGAACTCCGAGTAGAAGAGCTTCGAAGCCATGACACCGGTCGTCATGAATTCGTGCACGAACGGCGCCCACGTGCCCTTGGCATCATCGAAGCGCGCGCCGTCCGCACCGGTCGTGCGGAATACCCAGTCACCGAAGTCGAGCGCATCGTCGATCGTCACGCGCGGCGGCCGGCAATGCTGATAGGAGAGCTCACGGCCGAAGGCGAAGTCGTAGAACACGTTGGGAACGTCGTCCTCGGGCAGGTTGTCCGGCGGCACTCCCCGAAACCATCCGGAATTCGTGGGGCCTCTGCCGTTCAAAGTGTGTCCGTCCGCGCCGAGATAGCGAAACACACCCGGACCGCCGTTCTCGCCCATCCGCTGGTGCAACACCAGATCGAGATACACGTCGAGGCCACAGGCATGGGCCACCGCGACGAAGCGCGTCAAACAGTCCTTGGGCCCGTAGCGGGTCGGGATGCTACCCTGCTGGTTCTTGCGGCCGAGATCACGGGGATCGAACAGTCCGTAGCCGTCGCATCCGACTCCGGCCCCGCCCTGGGCCTTGCTGGTCGGGGGCAGCTGGATGGCGGTGAAGCCCGCTTTCCGCAGCGGCAATGCTTCCCGGGCAAGGAAATCCAACAGCCAGGGAGCACCGCGGTCGGTGCTTGGGGCCGGCACCGTGATCCGCTGGCCTTGACCATCGATGAATCGTCCCCACGAGATGAATGCGACACCCATCTGAGCTCTCCGTCAGACACCCGATCGGTCAGTCACGGACATTCCTTGACGATCCTTGCTCCAGGGCGCGCGCCTGCAGCATGGAATTGGTCGATGGTGAAGCCGACGCAATGTACCTGGCTGGTATCGGCTGCCTCCATGCGCTTCGCGTAGTCCTTGACAGCGCGCTGCCATGCTCTCATTGCCCGGTCGAAGACCGGCACGGTATCGCCTACCTTCCCGGTGAAGACAGGCGGCGGGTTGGCGCGAATGAAGTCCAGCGCTCCCTGCCCATGCTGGCGCTCGTGAAACGCCAAGCTTTGGCTCTCGGGGGTGACTTTTGCCCCGGCCTTGTCTTCGGCCGTGGTGCCGCGGCCATAGCCCGATGTGCCTGCGGTATCCACGCCGCGCAGATAGCTGGTATCCACGGTGAGGACCGGCTTTGGCGGCCCTGTAAACGAAGTCACCGTCACATGACCCCGTCGGCCGCTGGCCCTGAAACTGATGCCGCCCCAATGAATGAAAGGATGGGTTTCGCCCGTTCTGCCCCGCGTGCTCATTCGCCGTACACGTGTATCCGGACTTATCACGACATCGAAGCCGCCCAGCGAGAACTTGAAAGTCCCCCGTACATGGGTGACAGGTACATCGTCAGGGACAGGCGTCGTAACGCCAGGCTCGAGGTGGCTGGGATTCGGTTGCGCCCAGAGCGGAATGCGCCCGCTGTTGATCCGATATAGATCCGCCTCTGCTTTACCCGAGGACGCGGCGTGTTTGCCGACGAGGACACGGAGAGCCGAGATATATGCCGTGTGCAATTGCGCCTTCAGCGCGGTGTCTCCGTGCAAATCGGTATCGATGATCTTTTCCTGCCGCACCACCATGGAGTACCAGCTATCGATGACCCGATCGAAGGTCGCGTCATCCACCTTTGCCAGTTTGAAGAAGTCAGCAGCGTCCTGCAGAAAATGAATCGTGTCCAGCACGAAATCGCGCTGATTCTTCGCCGTCGCGGGGTTCGCAACCTGCCTCTGCAGCCGCAGCCCGGAGCGCTGCTGCAGGACGTGTGTCAACTCATGGGCCAGCAGCGCCTTGCCGGAATCCGTTGCCGGCGCGAACTGTCCGCTCGCGAACACGATGTGGTCGCCGACTGTATAGGCGCGAGCCGAAACGGCGGCGGCCGCCGAAGCCGCGGCCCCGTCGTGATGAATACGCACTCGTCCAAAGTCGATGCCGAATCGCGGCTCGAAGAAGGCTCGGCTTTCGGCATCTAGAGCTCGACCCGGCGTGCGCACGGCGTCGATTGCGACTGGTGGCGCCGTACCCTGTCTCGTTGCGGCGGGAGCGGCTTTCGGCTGTAGGATCCTGCCCGCTTCCTCCTGTTCGCAGGCGCTGCATTTGCGGCTGAGCTGCTGTGGCGCCGGTGATATCGGCGACATGGGGCCCGCCGACCGCATCACCCGGTCGGCGACGGTGTCGGCCTCGCGTTCAGCGCGCTCGTCGACCGCTCCGACCGCAAGCTTTCGCTGCAGGATTCCGGGCGACGTGCCGACGGCCGCCGGGCGTCGCAGTGTCAGGGGTCCGGTCGGCTCTGCTCTCGCCTTCGGCTCTGGCTTGGCTGCTTTGTGAGCGAACACCCTTGCCCCCGCGTGCTTGCAGGTCAGATCAGTGTATTGAGGAACAGCCACTGATTCATTGGCGCCGGAACCGACGAATCGACCTGCCGCGCGGGCAGGATCGGCTGACCCTGGAACACGTTGGCGGTTACGGTGACTCCGGACGCAGAGCCGGGCGGTGCCAGAAGGAAGCTCACACGCTCATCGGCGACGGCAGTGAGGAACTGATTGCCGGTAATCGTGCACACATTCACCCCCGCTATCACGGCGGCGGCCGAGAGCCAGAACAGCTCCCGCTCTGACGAGGCGACACGCCGTATCACATTGGCGTTCATCGTGAGAAGACTCTGACCCGCGGCTTGCTGTCCCGTGGATTGCTGCCCCGTGGATTGCCCGGCTCCCTGATCGACCACGAGCAGCGCGAGATCGTTGGCGCCATCGATCGAGTTGCCATCGATGCGCAGGGTGAGTGGCGAGCTGAGTGTGAAATAGGCCTGCTGCGCCAGCACCTCCAGCTGTGCGAGGAACTTGCCCATGTCATTGAGGGCGCTCGGATATTGATAAAGCTGCGAGGCGATCTCGACGGCACCGATCTTCGCATTGGGGTCGGGGCCGCCCGGGACGCCCGTGAACTGGATGACGATCTGGCCGCCCTCGGATGGGATGTTCGAGAAGACCTGGTCCGTGGCGATGTTCTCGCCGCCGGTCGCCGCAAACACGTCGAAGTTGGTCAGGACCTGATTGTAGTTGATGGCGACGTTCATCAGTCGCTTGCCGGCAGCCGTATCGAAGATCTCGGCAAGCTTCAACGTCACCTGATAATACCCGACCGGTAAATTGGCAAACGTGTAGCTGAACGTACCCCCGAAGCGTTCCGACTGATACAGCGTCTGGTCCTGCGCTGCCGGCAGAGCGTTCGTTACGGCGGCAGGGGTCGCAGGCTGGTTGAGCTGGCTCGCACTGATCGTGAGGTTCGCTGCACTCACATCCGGAGTCCACACATTTCCCTGGCTGTCGGTGTATGCAGCCTGGCCGGCAAAAATGCGGGCCGGCGTTACCGCTGCAGCGACTTGCGTAGGTTTGGAAGTATCGCCGGTGGGGAGCGGGTATCCCATTGCGATGGCACTGCCGAAAAGGATCGACGGGTCGAAAACCACGAGGTTGACGTCCAGCGGATCCAGGATCCAGAAGCCGGCGCCGTCGTTTGCCTGATTGCCGGTGATCGCGACCGAGCCCGCCTCCGCAAGGATGAGCACCCCGACGGTCATGCCGGAGAAGGTGTTGTCTTCGATCATTGCATCGAGGAGCGTCGCTGGCAGCACGCGGCCGCCGCTCGCAGCAAGATTGAGCGAAGAGGGAACGAAGGCGTGGAATGTACCGACGTAGTTGGAGGCCTCGATCACACCGATGTCGGCCCGGATCGGCGTCTGAGTGACTATCGTCTGCCCGTAAATCGATTGGATCGGGATGCGGACTGGCGGTCGGACTATCGGTCCCGCGCCTATGGGCCGCGGGACCACCGGAACCGCCCCCTGCGCCTGCGCTGCCGCCCGTTTGCCCCGTGCCGCCGGTTTTCCGGCCTTCGCTTTGGCAGTCGCCGCTTTGCCGGCAACGGAGCCGGACTTGTCGGCTCCCCGGCTCGCGGCGTCCCCCGCGTCGGCTTTGGCAGCCGCGACCGGGGGAGCCGGTATTGGCGGTCCCGGCCGCACCGGCGGCGGCCGCGGTGTGGGCGGTGGCGGCGGATTGTTGAAGGTAACGGCAGAGGCGAGCAGATAGCCTGCGAGGAAGGGACCGACACCGCCGAACTGATTTCCGGTGAGTCGCAGTCCATCGTTGGCGCCGCTGCCGAAGATGCCGATCCCGACGGCGCCGTTACCGACCGAGTCCTCTTCGAAATCGCCGAAGTCGAACGCGCAGTTCTCCACCGTCAGGCCCGTAGCATTGACTGCGCGCACACCGAGCGAGACGTAGAGTCCCTGCACGGCCGTCTGCACCTGCGGAGGCAGGGAAGCGACCGGCAGCCCTGCAAATTGCCCGCCCGGAGCCGTGAATGGCACCTCGGGCACATTGAGAACGAGGCCCCGCAGGGTGACGCCGTTCGCGTTGTCGAGGACCACCATGCCGTCCTGGAAGGACGCGACCGATCCGGCCGCCACCGAGAATACGGCGCCCCCGCCGCAGCCATCGATGGTGAAGCCCGCGTGAGCGGCTCCGAGTCGCAGCGGCTGTGTCAACTGGTAGCTGCCGGCCTCCAGCGAGATGATGGTGTTCGGTTGCTGCTGATATTGGTCGAGGATCGACTGCAGGGTGACCGCACCGGTCAGATCGGCCGGCGAGACGGATACCGTGCAGCAGCAGCCCGTAGCCGAGCTCGAGGGCGGCCACAGCTTTCGGCAGCTCGTAACCCCGTCCGGGAACGTTACGACTGCAAGCTGCGTGTAATGGTGATGGATGCCGCGTGGCGGTGCGAGCGCCAGCTTCTCCACGGTGCCATCCGCGGTGCGGGCTGCGAATGCCCAGTAGTCACGGCTGGCATAGATGCCGCCGTTGATATTCGGGTCGAGCGAGAAGCTCACTGTGACGCCGCTCTCGAGGACCAGAGCCGTGCCTGCAGACGGCAGCGGAATCGTTCCGGCGGGCGCTTTGTTGTTCGCAGGATTGTTCAGGTCCCAGTAGATGTTGCCGTTCGAATCGAGGATCTTGCCGCTCTGGTCCCAACGGCGAATACGGGTGTGCCGCGTCGGATCGGTATTGCCCTGCGAGTCGACCGGATAGTCGGTCGAGTTGGCGAGCGGCGTCTCGAGAGTCACGGTGAGCGTCGTATCCTCGACCCTCTTGACCTGATACACCTCGCCGGGCAGTCCGGCCATCTCCTGCACATCGTCGGTGATCTCGATCCAGTCGAGTGGATTGAAGCGCAGCACGTCGTCCTTGCCGACGCTCTGCACGATCAGCGTGTCGGGCGCCGTGATGTGCGTGACGAGCGTCGCGACGGTCGCGTTGTCGCGTGACCACTTGAAGCTCGCGCCTCCGGCAGCGGTGCTGCTCTGGTGGATCTCGACCCGATAGAGCTGGTTCTCGAGCCCCTTGTAGCCACTGCTGGTCGGCACCTCGCAGGGGTCGGCTGGCTGAGCAACGGGAGCAACGTCGGTGGTGAGCTGTGCGCCCGAAGGGTGGATGTGGGCCGCCGCCAGCAGGCCGTTGAGATCCGTCGCGCAGGTGGTGCCTGCGCCGGTGTCGGGGAGCACCTTCACCTGCCAGACGGTCTGCAGCCGCTCTGCGGTGTCCACCCCGACCGCCTTTTCGATCAGATCCGGCTGTTGCAGATGCGTGAGCTCGCGCTGCCAGACATCGAGGTAGACGACGTGCGGACCCGCGTCGGCCGGCAGCGCGGGCGGCGATGGATAGTACGGTTGCTGTGTGTAGGGTGTATCGCTCGTGCCGGTGAGCTCGCCGAGGGTGGGAGACCAGGAAAGCACCGGCGGCGCCGGCTCGCTTCCGCTACCGTCGACCCACAGGAGAGGGCTCGGGGTGGGCAGCCCGTGATTCTCCGCCAGCAGACCGTCCACGTAGATCCTGCCCCGGCCGATCGTCAGCACGTTGGTCGTGCCGTTGTTCGATGGTGTGATCAGGAACCCGTTCGGAGTCGTCGCCTGCGGGACGGCGGCGGGGCCGAGAGTGTCGACGGTGCCGGCCTGCAGGCGGCGCATCACCTCGCCTACCCACTCGTTCCAGTCCGAGTCGAGCTGCACGCGGCCCTGTTGCATCACGACACCGAAATAGTCATTCCAGGCGTCGAAGGTGAATCGACTGGCGTCAAAGGCCATATTCTTACCCTTCTATTGTCCTCGCCGGCCCGGCCGT
>Ga0134125_10000479_pt1 | contig 54139 bp, 38 predicted proteins | sample KB31751_FD_96464 | JGI IMG/M metagenome (GOLD analysis project Ga0134125, IMG submission 96464) | Terrestrial soil microbial communities with excess Nitrogen fertilizer from Kellogg Biological Station, Michigan, USA - KB3-175-1 | ecosystem: Environmental > Terrestrial > Soil > Unclassified ... | reverse complement strand
GGGCATTCCCGGGAGGCCAAAGCCCAAACCCCTCAAGGGAGAGCACTTGCGGACTCGATAGGATCGGGCGTGCGGATAAGCAGCCAGGCGGGAGAGTGTTAGCCGGCAAGGATTTGCATTCCAGGGGGCCGGAGGCACGAGGCGGTAAGGCCCTTGCGCTCAGCGGTTTGTACTGGATCCCCGGCCGCTGGTGAGGGGGCGCTTATACGCATGGCTGTGACGGATAAACCTCTGGGACCGTGGACGCTTATCCGTCCGGCTGGCTGCTCCGGCTTCCAGGCAGGTGGGAGCGACGACGGTCACGGAGTGTGGGGCGTTGGCGATGGGCCAGCCGGTCTTGGGGTTCGAGCCGCCGGCCGGGGAGCGTCGGCCGGTGATCCTGCCTGTCAGCAAGCACCTTCGACATCCTTCTCTCTCTTCGATGCCCACGACATGAGACAACCTGACCGACACGCCGGGCCAAAGGTCCGTGATCCCTCAGCCCAGGCCAACGGCCTGGGTACGCAGGCCCCTGACCGGACAGGCGCCCCAACGGGGCGCGATAATGGGCCCCCGCACCATGCACCGCTGCCTCATCCCAGACCTATGGCTTATCGTAGACGGCTCGACGTCGAGGTATCGCGACCCTTCAGGCCGCATCTGCGGATCCTCTCCCCAACCCAGGCCGTTGGCCTGGGCTGAGGAATCACGGCCCCTTGGGCCGGCGTGGCACCAACGTCGGCGCGAGTCACCTACCTCCGGGACGACGGAGGCGAGACTCTCTCTTCGAGGCCCACGCTCTGACCGCTCTCGATCCGCCGCTTCTCGTGGCGCTTCCCCTGCTGATGGCGGAGCGCCGGACGCGGGCGTCGCCCTGCGCGCCACACCACCCGATCTGGCTCAAGCGCCTCCCGATCCCGCCGCGGCGTAACGATCAGGCCCGCTTCCGCGGACCCTTTGCATAGAGGGCCTCGTGGAAGGCCTTTCCCTCCTGCACGAGGTGGAGGAGGCCCTCGGCGCGCATGCGGCGCAGGATGTCCGAGATCGTGCGGGTGTCGAGGGGACGCCTCAGAGTGGCGGCATGCCGCCGGTTGGTCTCGCTCGCTACGAGGGTGGGGCCGAAGGGCTCGTCGGCGGGCAGGCTGGCGATGACGGCCCGGACGATCCGGCTCGGAATCAGCCGGCCGGAAAGCTTCGACATCACCTCTGGCGATACGCCCGTCGTCACCGGCGACGCGGTTTCCTCCGGAGGCTGGTCGATCATGGGCTGATCGACGATCTCGACGGCGGAGGCCGCTGCCTCCCGAAAAGCTGCCAGCCGATGCCGCACCTTCTCGAGCTCGGCCGCGTGAACAGCCCGCTGCTCGCGGTGATGAACCTCCTGGTCCGCATGGAAAACTTCCCGCTCCCCGTGAAAAACCTCCCGGCCTTCCAGGGAAGCCAAAATCTCCGCAACCGAACGTTTCGAGCTCATCGCAAAACCTCCGCGGGTCAGTGAGGGCGTCTAGATTGCGGTCTTCTCTCTTCAGCACACCGCAACCAAGGCCCTCTTCACTGCAAGGAAAGGACCGACGGCGGTGATTGAAGCTCTTCGCGGAAGGATAGCATGAGTGAAGACCGCAACTGAAGTCTTCCCGGGATCGACAAGGGTCCGCTTTGCGGCCTTTGCTCCTTCTAGGAGAAGAGAAAAATGTCGACGCCTCTCATGCAGCAGATCCGTTGCGGCGATTCTTTATCTTTCCGCGGCTTTCCGTGAATACGTTGCGGCCTATTGCGCGTATCTTGCGGCGAAAACGGACAGGTTGCTGTTAATGATCGGCGCCATGCGGTTGAATGTGGATGTTTTGCGGTCAATATTCCTTGCTTGGCCGCGAGTGATGGTGATGTGAAGCCGGCAGGGCCCTTGATTGCAGCGTTTTTTGGTCGCCAGGTGAAGATGAGAGAGGGGAATGCGGCGTTCCCTGGAGTTTTTGCAGTCTAAAGAGTATTTGTCGCGGCTAAAAGAGTTCGGAAGGCCGCAGGAGAAATTTTTGGCGCGATGTTGGAGGTACTTGCTGCGGTCTTTGGTCCTACGAAGGCCGCATGCAGTGGATACGTTGCGGTCTAATTCATTGCGCTGGCGACTCTAAATCCCGTCGCGGCGTCACTTCGATCCCCGCCGTGTACGGACATCCACGGCGACGATGGCGTTGATGCCGATGAAGATGTCAGCTCCCAAGATGATGCCGAGACCGACGAGCTGAACCTTCGGTAGGCCGGGCTCCCTACTTCAACGTCAACAGAATCTCCGGAAAGTACCCCGAGAGGTCCGTCTTCGACGACGCCTCGCGCACCAGGATACGGATTGTCTGGCCGGGTTTCACCTTGAGATCAGCGTAGTCGATCGTGCCGTGGACCACGAAATCGGGGCCGATCGGCGTCTTGGCCGAGGCCTTGCGGCCGGGGAAGCCGAGGGCGTCGACGATGTCCTCCTTGTCGTACGGGCCCTTGCCGGTGAAGTGGCTGAGGTCGATCGCCGCGTAGTGCGCTGTGGGCTTCCCCTTGGTGGAGCCGCCGATGCAGGCCGAACTCTTGTCGCTGAAGTCGATGCAGGCGTCGAGCTGGGCCTTGTACTCGAAGCCGCCGATCGCCGGGAAGGTCATCTGGGCGCCTGTAGCCGCCTTGTTGTCGGTGTCGAAGAAAAGCTCGAGCACGTCGGAGGCGAACGGCCCCGGCGCGGCGTGCAGGGTAGCGCTGATCGCCAGCGCCTTGCCGTCGCTGGCGAGGCTCATCTTCACCACGTCGTAGCCAGGGTAGTCCTTGTCGCCGGAGCTGTGGATAGGCTCGATGTCCCCGACCGGATCGGTGAGCTCGATCGAGCCCGCCGCCTTCTTGGCCGCGAGAGGCGCGTCTTCCGCCTTTGCCGGAGAGACTGCAAGAATCAAGAAGGTCAGAAAGGCGACGATGGCGACGAGTTGAAGAACGGAGTGCGGGATACGCATCGTGGATCTCTCCTTTCGGATCAGTCGTCCAGTTTACGACCAACCGTCAAGCGAGCGCGCCCGGCACAAAACAAAAGGCCCCGGCGGAATCGACCGGGGCCTCAGGCTGAGACTCGGGCGTACCGAGGATTTTCTAGTTGTCCGACGATGGAGTCGCCTGGAAGGACTCCGCGACGGCGTTGCCGACGACCAGCACGGTGCCGTCCGTCTGGAGGACACGGCAGGTGCCGATGGGCGTGGTGGAGCTCAACTGGCTCGCGCTGAGAGCCACGACGGTGGAATCCGCGGCCGCCGCGCGCGAGGCCGAGCGCGAGGTGGAGGACTGAAGGGACTGCTGAGCGGCCTGGGCCACCGTCGTGCTGCAGGGCGGCGGCGGCGGCACCGGCCAAGTCGGATGCGGTCCCTGGTGCTGGATCGGCACCGGGCAGCGCGGGTTGCAGTGGTTGGACCAGCCGGTGTGGAAGCCGTTCGAGGTCCCGGGCAGCGTGAGGTCGGGCACACCGTCGCCGTTGGTGTCGATGGTCACCGAACCGGGATGGTTCACACCGCCGGTGCCCACGTTGTCCGCCCACGCCGCGTTGGACGCCTGGAGGTTCACCGTGTCGTAGATGGGCCCGCGCACGGCTCCCGTCCCGATGTCGGTAAACGTGATCTGGCCCGGCACGATGACGGTCGCGTCGAAAGTGCCGCCGGTGCCCGTGCCGTCCGAGTGGATGGTCATGTTCGAGGTGGGCGCCGTCGTGTGCTGGTCGAGGATCACCCGGACGTGGAAGGTGTGGGTGCCATCGGCACAAGAGATCGACAGGGGAGCGTGCTCCTCAAAGGAAATCGCCTTGACCTGGATCTGGGTGGTTGCGGCTCCCCCGCTGAAAGTCGCGCTGGAAAGCCGCTGGACGACCGTGTCGGAGCTGCCCAGACCATTGTCGCTGGTGGCGATCGTCTTTCCCTTGAGCTTGATCTCCTGGGAGAAAGAGGGCGATCCAACGCAGAAGAAATCCTGCGGCAAAGGATTGCCGACCAGACTGGTGATCTTCGTGTTGCCGTCGTCCGGGGTATTCCAGACGTCGATTCCCGCTGAAATGGTTTGAGCGAAAGCCGGGATTCCGGCGAGAAGGAAAGCTGTCAACAGCATCCCGCGAGCCATCCAGTTTCTGAGCTGAGTCATCTTCTTTTCTCCTATAGAACTTCCACGAAGTTTGATAGACGCATTCAAAAGGGCGTCCTTAAGTGTTGGTGCTCCCACGTGTCTGAAGCGAGCCGGCGAGCCTGTGACACATCGGTGAATAATTTGCGGCAGCGCTTGTTACAAAGAGCGGATCGATCCGAATCCGCGGCCCTCGCACACACGTAGAATGAAGGTGGAGGGCAGCGCACTCGCGTTCCCGCCCCACTCTTCCAAGGGAGATCCCGATGAACACCAACATCAAGACCACCGTCGCGGCCCTGGCGCTCGCGGCTTGCGGAATGGCCTGCCAGGTAGGGGCCGAGGCCGTCAACAAGGCGATTCCGGCTCCGGCGCTCGACACTCCCGCCGCCGAGGCGGCCGGAGCCCAGACCGCAGTGCTCGCCGGAGGCTGCTTCTGGGGTCTCCAGGGTATGTTCGAGCACGTGCAGGGCGTGACCAAGGTCGTCGCCGGCTACTCGGGCGGCACCAAGGAGACCGCGCACTATGAGATGGTCGGCACCGAGACGACCGGCCACGCCGAGTCGGTGGAAATCACCTTCGACCCGAAGAAGGTCACCTACGGACAGCTCCTGCGGCTCTATTTCTCCGTCGCCCACGATCCCACGGAGCTCAACCGCCAGGGCCCGGACTCCGGCCCCAGCTACCGCTCGGAGATCTTTTTCACCTCTCCCACCCAGGAGCGAGTCGCCAAGGCCTACGTGGCGCAGCTCAACCAGGGAAAGGTCTTCGGCAAGCCCATCGCCACCAAGATCGAGGCGATGAAAGGCTTCTATCCGGCCGAGGGCTACCATCAGGACTACCTGATCCACAATCCCACCCAGCCCTACATCGTGCGCAACGATCTACCCAAGATCGAGGCCCTGAAGAAGGTCTACCCGGAGCTCTATCGCGAGACTCCGGTGATGCTGAGCAGCGCCCGCTGAAATCGCCTCGGCCGGCCTGCGTGCTAGCATCCCCGTGAGGGCGCGGAGACTTTCATGACGGCTCCAGGAGTATCAGCCGCGATATGGATTGGCTCTCATACCACCTGTACTACCATCAGGACCTGAATCGGGCAACGGTCGGATTCGTTGCCCCCGTTGTCGCCTCCCTGCTGGAGCGCTCCTGGATCGACAGCTTCTTTTTCGTCCGCTACGGGCTGGGCGGGCCTCATCTCCGTCTTCGCCTGCGGGTTCTACCGGGATGTGCGGGATCGGTCGAGGAGACGATTCTTCGAGCCGGCGGAGAGTTTCTGGCCCGAGAACCTTCGACCTCGTCGCAGCCGGAAGAAGCCATCCACCAGTCGAACCAGTCCATCCTGGCTTCGGATCCCCATGAGACGGATGACTCGGTATATCCGGACAACACCCTGCTTCCCTTCGCTTTCAATCCGGAGGTCCAGCGCTATGGAGGACCCGGTCTGCTGCCGGCTTCGCTCGACTTTTTCGCAGTGTCGAGCCTGGCCGCTCTCGGCTTCCTCTTCCGGCATGGCGAGGAGCCGCGCCAGCGCCAGTTGGGGCCGGCCTTGCGCCTGATCTTGCGGCAGGCTCTGAGCTTCGCGAGGGACGACGAGGAACTGCTCTCACTCGCCACGTACGGGATCGAAACCTGGGGCGAAGTGCTGCCGGCCATCGTGGCCAAGGGAGAGAAGGTCTTCAACGGACAGAGAGAGACCTTTTTCGCAATCCTTCGGCAGGAGCTGGAAGCCCTCTCCCGAGACGACGAGAATTCGTATTTCCGTCAGGCGACACACCGGCTCTCCGGAACGGTGGCGACGGCGGACGCGCCGGCTCGGAGGCGCATCGGCATCAGCCAGCTCCACATGACGGCGACGCGCATGGGACTCATCAATCCGGAGGAGGTCTACCTCAGCCAGTTGATGGTGAGCACGCTTCGGGAGGCGCTGGCTGAAGAACCGACCTTGGCCTCCCGCCTGCGAGAGGCCTGGAATCGGCTTGGCGGCGACGGGATCTCATCGCCCGAGAGCCTCCTTCGAACGCTCGCACGTCTGCGTGAAGATCCGCCGTCCTGACGGCTTCAGGCGCTCTGCGCCACCAGTTCCAGCCTGCCGGCTCGTACGGGCGTCTCGGCAAACCGGAGGAGACCCTCGCGGATCAGCCGCCGCACGAGGACCTGCTTGCCTTGATCGTCCAGACCCGGCAAATCGGCGACCTTGAATCGTGGATGATCCCGGATGAACTCCATGGCACGTTGGAGGCGAACGGGACCGCGCACGTGGCGAGTGCCGAACCGGATGTAGCTGAAGTTGTCTTTCGGCCCTTCGACGACGCAGAAAAGATTGTCACGCCGCTCCACCATCGACTCGATGTCCAGCCCTTCCAGATCGTTGATCTGCGAGAAGTGGCCGTCGGGCCCGAAGCCATGTTTACGCACCCGGTTCCGCTTGAGGACGTCCAAGGTGTCGTCGAACGAGAGATGGCTCTGGAAATCTCGTTGGACTTGGTCGAACTGGGCACGCATGACCTCGGCGAGCTCCGGCCGTTGTACGAAGCCGGGGGGCAGGGACTTGCGAAGCTCCGGTGCGGCGGCCAGCGTCTGCTCCACGGCGGCCTTCAGGAAGTCGAACCAATAGAGGGGAGTCACGCTGACCGTGAGATGAAGCGAGGTCGTATCGCGGGCGATGGCGCAATGGGGCATGCCGCGGGGCACATAGAGGACGTCGCCGGGCTGGAGTCGCAACTCCGCGAGCAGCGGAGCTCCGGAGAAATCCTTCTTCGCCTCCTCCGCAGGGAACAGATCTGCCTTGTAGTCGCGGCGCATCACGGTGAGCTCCTGCATCTCATACAGTCGCCAGATCTTCTCTCCCTGGGCCTGGAGGACGAACACGTCATGTTCATCGACGTGGACCGGAAAGGTCTGCGAGCCTTTCGGAGTCAGGTAGACGTTGACGCCGACCTGGGCGGCGAAGGCCTCGTTCAGCGACCTCACCAGCTTCGCGAGGGGCGGCCAGGAGTCCTCGAGATAGTTGAGCACGACGGAGTGCCCTTTCGAAAAGGTTTCGTAGACATGGTCCACTACGGAATCCTGGGGACGGAACCGTTCGGTCCCGGATTCGGATCCTTGGGGCGCCGTCAGGAGGATGCTGTCGGGCATTCCGCTGCGTACGCACAGCAGCCAACGGTCGACGTCGCGCAAGGAAAAGAGATCCTCGAAGCGCTGGCCCGATTGATGCGAAATATGAAGGTACTTCTTTTCCCAGTAGTCGTCCAGGAAGGTTTCCGGCTTCAGAGGGCGGATCAAGTCCGCGAAGGACAAATTGACCGGTTCCATCGTTTTTTCTCCTTGGGGTCTAGCCGAGTTGGACAAAGCGCCGACCCGCGCGGCGCAAACTGGCACCCGCGGGTCGGCGAAGTCGACGATGGGCTCCTAACGCTTAGCAGCCGGTCGTGGCATTGTTCGTGGTCGGGCAACCCGTCGTGACGTTGTTGGTCGTGCCACTGGAACCGCCCGAAGCCGACTCGAGATCCGCGTCGGTGAGAGGCTCGACTTCGACCTGGTCGATCCCAGAGGGGTTCTTGGTCTGCTCTTTGTTAGCCATTTCTGTCCTCCTTCTGAGGGGCGTTCAGACCCCTCGGTTGTGGCTCAGCGAGGCCGCGGGGTGTGCGCGGGCTTCAGGGTCAGGCTGTCGATCTGGAGCTCGATCGCCCGCGGCTCGCTGGCGCCGTCAAGTGGGTAGTCGTTGAATAAGGGCAAGGGTTCTTCGAAGAGCAAAGTCTTTTCGTTCTTCTTCGCGATGGCAAGAAACAGGGATACGAAGGATGGAGAGCTGAAGTCCAGATATTGCGGTTTGAAGCTCTGGACAGCGTTGGCGCCTCGGTGCATCTGTTCGTAGACGAAGACGGATTGCGGGATGCCGATCTCCCGCCGCCAGCTTTGGACCTTTTCGTACGCTTCGACACCGGAGGCAACGAGGATGTCCGGCCCGATCCGTTCGACCGGGACTTCCCAGCGCCGGCGCCGAAGCACCAGGTTTCCGCAGGCGAGCCGGCCGGTGACGTTCACGCCGTGGAGATTCTCGATGGGTGCCCGCGGGAAGACCTGGCGTGTCTCGAACGGGCCGAAGATGGAAAGGAAACGGAGCAGCGCGGGAAGGAATACGTTGTTCAGGCTGCTCATGTGGACCGGCAGCAGACGCCGCCCGCGGGAGTCGACGAGCCGGAAGCTCTCTGTCGCGAGATCCGCCCGGACCCGGAGATCCGAGAGTCGCACCCGGCGGCTCCTGGGGAGATCGACGCTCTCGCCCGGCAGCTCCAGCACCTTGCGCGTCTGGGGCGTGCGCAGATTCACCATGCTGCTGTAGGTGAACATCAGGTCCAGGAGATCAGCCCTTTCGCCGTCGAGGTCGAAAGTCGAGCGAGCGGTCAGGTGCGCCAGGAAGCGGCTTCGCATCGGCTCTTCCAGGATGGCGCCGAAGCGGCTGATGTAGCGGCCGGTGCCTTCGAACAGCCGGTTGAGAACCCAGAGCGAGCCTTCTGAATCCGCCGGCTGGACGAAGAGGCAGGTCCCGAGGAGAGGACGGTAGCGGCCCGGCAGAGAATCCAGGAGCGTCGCGAGCTTGGCGCGAGGGAGCTTCAGCCCCAGGGGAGAAGCCTGCATCAGGTCCCGGGCCTGCTCCATCAGTACCCTGCGCAGCTCTCCGAGCTGATCGATCGCGGCGAGCCCCAGCGGGTTGAAGGTGCTGAGATTGTCATAGCGCTCGGTGAGGTCGAAGCGCAGGTAGGCGCTCCATAGCGCTTTGGCTTCGTGAAAGAGCTCCAGGAAACCGATCTCCCGGCTCTCCGGCCAGCGATCGGCCCAAAAGGCGGCGAGCGTGTGGATCAGATCGTGACGATGGTTGTACAGGCACGCGAAGCGCGAGATCAGCGCCGCGTCCTCCAGCAGGCCTTCCACCTTCGCCGCCGAAATCCGCAGGAGCTCCCCTTCGGCCGTCTCCGCCTGCTCCGGAACCAGGAAAACGTCCTCGTAGAAGCCGGCGCCGTTCGCCAAGGCTCCCTCGCTCGCCGTGAGGCCGGCGACCGCCTCGCGGAATTCCTCCAGCGCGCCCTCGATGGCCTCGGCTGATCGTTCGGGCACCGCCGAGGACGAATGCCGGCGCTCCCGGTCGAGCAGGCGTTCCAGAGCGTCCTCGGCCGGCTGAAGATCCGGGTCCCGGGGGAGCGAGCGCAGAAATTCGAGCAGGCGCTGCTCCAGGTACACCTCGTGGGTCGGCCAGGGGGGCAGCAGGTTGAGGAACTTCAGCTCGATCAGGCCGTCCAGGATGGCGCGGATGCCCTCGGCTTCCGATTCCCCACCGGCGTGCTCGCCTTCGAGGATCGAGAGCAGGGCCCCGTAGGTGCGGCTTCCATCCGCCAGGAGTGTCCGTACGGAAGCGATTGCGGTGCCTTCCAGCCTGGCGCTGACGTAGGCCGCAGGAACGAAGCGGAATTTCTGCTTTTCGGGGTCGAAGGTCCAGTGATTGTTCCGCAGGAAACGAAAACGCCCCAGCTCGACCTCCTGCGCGGTGTCGTTCAGCGAAACTCGGCAGTGCTTGCGGAAACGCGGATCGCGCAACAAAAGAACCTGACATTGATCGAGGAGAGAGCGATTGGCCCGAACCAGGGAAATCTCCCGAAACCGGCCATCCGTGAAGGCGAATCCCTGGAGCGCAGGGTCTTCACGAATGACGCACAAGGCAATCGCGGTCAGAGTCGAATACGGTGAGAGCTTCGTCGCCGCGCGGGTGACGAAGCGAAGCAGGCTCTGCTCCAGCTTCTTCTCGCGGCGGCCCCAGGGCGCGCCGAACGGCGCGACCGTAAGGTCCCGGGCCCGCTCCACGAGCTGGGGACTACCCAGCGCGATGCCCCGAAGAAACCGTTGGTCCTGCAGAGAGTCGAGGAGCCAGCGCCGTTCCCGGTCGAGCTCCCGCGCATGAACCGCGGCGAGAGCCTTGCCGCCTTCTGCGATTTGAGCCTCCAGATCGAGAATCCGGCTCGCCTCCCCCGCCGCAATCTCGTCCAGCTCCACCCACTCCCCGCGATCCCGGTGTTTGAGCAGGCTGCGTCCGTTGAAGCAGTCCCTGCGCACGTCCAGCAGGAAGCGGCGCGACTTGGGCGAGCTCTCCGGCAGAGCCTGGCCGATCAGGTCCGCGACGCGGGACCGGACCTCGGCGAGATCCTTCAACCGGTCCCGCTTCGCTTCAAGACTTTCGAGGCAGAGAGGACTGCGCAACGGCAGGAGGGCGCTCCCGGGAAGCCCCGCGATGCGCAGGATCGCCGGAGGAGCCGACATGCCTTCGCTTGAAATCAGGCCGGCTTGAAGTGGGGGAAGCTCAGAAACCTTCGTTTGGACATCCATGCTGCGCCTTCATAAAGAAATTCAGCATATCCAGCACAACTCATCATCCAAGAACTCTTGCCGTTTGTCAAGCAAGTGCGCGAACGCTCCCTGCCGGCCGGCGTGCTAGCATCCCCGCGGTGAGGAACGGAAAGCTGCCATGAAGGTCGCGATCGTCGGCGGCGGGCCGGCGGGGCTGTATTTCTCCCTGCTAATGAAGAAGGCCGATCCGGAGCACGAGGTGACCGTCCTGGAGCGCAACGCTCCGGACGCCACCTTCGGGTGGGGCGTCGTGTTCTCGGATCAGACGCTCGGCAACTTCCGGGCCGCCGATCCGGAGTCGTTCCAGGAGATCTCCGACAACTTCGCCCGCTGGGACGACATCGACATCCACCGCCAAGGGCAGACGATCACCTCCGGCGGCCATGGCTTCGCCGGCCTCGCCCGCATGAAGCTGCTGGAGATCCTCCAGCGGCGGGCCGCCGGGCTCGGGGTCGACCTGCGATTCAACTGCGAGGTGCACGACGACTCCGCTCTCCCCGGCATGGGCCTCGGGGACGCCGATCTGGTCGTGGCGGCCGACGGCGTCAACAGCGCCGTCCGGCGGCGGCACGCGGAGGCGTTCCAGCCCGACCTGGCGCAGGGGAAGGCCCGGTTCATCTGGCTCGGCACGACGCGGCGGTTCGACGCCTTCACTTTCATCTTCATCGAGAACGAGGCGGGGATCTTCCAGGCCCACGCCTACCGTTTCAGCGACACGCACTCGGCGTTCATCGTGGAATGTGACGAGGCCTCCTGGCGAGGCGCCGGCTTCGACCGTCTGGATATCGACGCCACGGTCGCCGCCTGCGAGGCGATGTTCGGTCCCTGGCTCGACGGGCACCGGCTGCTCGCCAACATTCCCCCGTCGCAGCGCGCGGCGCCGTGGCTGAGCTTCACCCGCGTCCACTGCGCCCGGTGGTGGCAGCGCTTGGACCAGGAAAATGTTGTCTTGATCGGCGACGCCGCCCACACGGCCCACTTCTCCATCGGCTCGGGCACCAAGCTCGCCATGGAGGACGCCATCGCGCTCTCCCGCATCCTCAACGGCCCCGAGGTGGCCGATCTCAACAGCGCCCTCCAAGCCTATGAGGACGAGCGGCGCACCGAGGCGCTGCGCCTGCAGAACGCGGCCCGCAACTCCATGGAGTGGTTCGAGAACGTGCGGCGCTACGCGCGGCTCGATCCCGAGCAGTTTGCCTACAGCCTGCTCACCCGCAGCCAGCGCGTGAGCCACGAGAACCTGCGGCTGCGCGATCCGAAGTACCTCGAAGGCGTCGAGCGCTGGTTCGCCAGCCGGGCCAGCCGGCGGGAGCGCCCCGCGCCGGAGGCGCTTTCAAAGAAATCTCCCCCGCCCATGTTCACGCCGTTCACCCTGCGCGGCATGACGGTCGAGAACCGCGTCGTCGTCTCGCCCATGGACATGTACAGCGCCGAGGACGGAACGCCGAACGACTTCCATCTCGTCCACCTGGGGGCGCGGGCGCTGGGCGGTGCCGGGCTGGTGATCACCGAGATGACCTGCGTCTCGCCCGAGGCGCGGATCACGCTCGGCTGCACGGGTCTGTACAAGCCGGAACACGTGGAGGCCTGGCGGCGGGTGACGCGCTTCGTCCACGAGCGCAGCCGCGCCAAAATCTGCCTCCAACTTGGTCACTCCGGCGGCAAGGGCTCGACCCGGCTGATGTGGGAGGGGGAGAACGAGCCGCTCGACGCGGACGGCTGGCCCATCCTCGCCGCCTCGCCCATCCCCTTCAAGCCGGGCATGCGGGTGCCCCGTGAGATGACGCGCGACGACATGGACCGGGTGCGCGAGGATTTCGTGCGCGCCGCGCAATGGGCCGTCGAGGCGGAGTTCGACATGATCGAGCTCCACTGCGCCCACGGCTACCTCCTCTCGGGCTTCATCACGCCGCTCTCCAACCAACGGGCGGACGAGTACGGCGGCAGCCTCGAAAACCGGCTGCGCTTTCCCCTGGAGGTCTTCCGGGCCATGCGCGCGGTCTGGCCCCAGGAGCGGCCGATGTCGGTTCGCATCTCGGCCACCGATTGGGTCGAAGGCGGGATCGAGGGCGGCCACGCCGTGGAGGTCGCCCAGACGTTCCACCAGGCCGGGGCGGACATCCTTCACGTTTCCGCCGGGCAGACCTCGGCGGAGGCGAAGCCGGTCTACGGCCGCATGTTCCAGACCCCCTTCTCGGACCGCATCCGCAACGAGACGGGAATCCCCACGATCGCCGTCGGCAACATCACCGAGCCGGACCAGGTCAACTCAATCATCGCCGCCGGCCGCGCCGACCTCTGCGCCCTGGCGCGGCCCCATCTCGCCGATCCCCAGTGGACACTGCGCGCCGCCGCGCAGCTCGGGTTCAAGGATCAGGCGTGGCCTGTGCAATACCTCACCGGCAAGCAGCAGCTCGAACGGAGCCTCGAACGGCAGCGGCAGGAGTTGCTCGGGACGAGCTCGATCTGATGAGATTCATGCGTTCAGGAGGTTTCGATTGAACAACCGTATCCCTCTCGAATCCATCCAGCCCCGGCACTTCGGCTGGAGCGTCGAAGGCCGCGTCGCGACCGTGACGCTCAACCGGCCGGAGCGGAAGAATCCGCTCACCTTCGAGTCGTATCAGGAGCTGGCGAGCACCTTCCACCGCCTGCGGCACGTCGAGGAGATCAAGGCCGTGGTGCTGACCGGCGCCGGCGAGAACTTCTGCTCCGGAGGCGACGTCCACGAGATCATCGGCCCACTGGTGAAGATGCGCGAGGAGGGGCGGATGGACCGCTTGCTGGAGTTCACCCGGCTGACCGGCGAGCTCGTCAGCACGATGCGCCACTGCCCGCAGCCGATCGTGGCCGCGGTGGACGGCGTCTGCGCCGGCGCCGGAGCGATCCTCGCCATGGCCTCGGACCTCCGCCTCGGCACGCCGCGCTGCCGGGTGGCCTTCCTGTTCACCCGCGTCGGCCTCTCAGGGGCGGACATGGGCGCCTGCGCCATGCTGCCGCGAATCATCGGCCAGGGCCGCGCCGGGGAGCTTCTCTACACCGGCCGCTTCCTGGAGGCCGAGGAGGCGGAGCGCTGGGGCTTCTACAACCGCCTCGTGCCGCCCGAGCAGCTTCTGCCAGCGGCCATGGACCTCGCCAAATCGATCGCCACCGGTCCCACCTTTGCCCATGCGATGACCAAGAAACAGCTTCACCATGAATGGTCGATGGGGGTCGACGAGGCGATCGAGGCCGAAGCCCAGGCGCAGGCGATCTGCATGCAGACGGAGGATTTCGCCCGCGCCTACCGCGCCTTCGCCGCCAAGGAAAAACCAACCTTCGAGGGCAATTGATGGCGGACGCCTCCTTCCTCTCCTGGCCGTTCTTCACGGACGCGCACCGGGCGCTGGCCCGCGATTTCGACGTCTGGTGCGGGCGGGAGATCGAGCCCCTGGAGGGGCAGGAAGACGAGGATCTCGACGGCACCTGCCGCGAGATCGTCCGCCGTCTGGGCGCGGGAGGCTGGCTGTGGCACGCCGTGGCCCTCGATTCGAAGACACCCATGGACGTGCGCTCGCTCTGCCTGATCCGCGAGACGCTGGGCCGCCATTCCGGAATCGCCGACTTCGCCTTCGCTCTCCAGGGCCTGGGCAGCGGTCCCATCTCGCTCTTCGGCTCGGAGGCGCAGCACCGGGCCTGGCTGCCGCGGGTCGCCACGGGCGAGGCGATACCCGCCTTCGCCCTCTCCGAAGCCGAGGCCGGCTCGGACGTCGCCGCCATGACCACGACGGCACGCAAAGACGGCGACGGCTGGGTGATCGACGGCGAGAAGACCTGGATCTCGAACGCCGGCCTCGCCGATTTCTACGTCGTCTTCTGCCGCCTGCCCGAGGCGGGAGAAAAAGGTTTCGGATGCTTCCTCGTCGAGGCATCCAATCCCGGCTTGAAAGTTACCGCCCGCATCGACGTGCTGGCGCCTCATCCGTTAGGAACCATCACGTTTCAGGCTTGCCGGGTGCCGGCGGAGGCGATGATCGGCGAGCCGGGCAAGGGGCTCAAGGTGGCGCTCGCGACGCTCGACGTCTTCCGCTCGACCGTGGGCGCCGCGGCCCTGGGGTTCGCCCGCCGCGCCCTGGACGAGGCCCTGGCCTGGACCCGCGACCGCCGCGCCTTCGGCAAAAACCTTGCGGACTTCCAGCTCACGCAGGCGCGGCTGGCCGACATGGCGGTGGAGGTCGACGCCTCGGCGCTGCTGGTCTACCGCGCGGCGTGGACGCGGGACTCCGGCGCTTCAAGAATCACGAGGGAAGCCGCCATGGCCAAGCTGTTCGCCACCGAGGCGGCGCAGCGGGTGATCGACGGGGCCGTGCAGCTTCTCGGCGGCCGGGGAGTGTTGGCCGGCTCGCCGGTCGAGCGGCTCTACCGGGAGGTCCGGGCCCTGCGCATCTACGAGGGAACCAGTGAAATCCAGAGGCTCGTCATCGCTGGCCAGCTACTCGCGGGCGTCGCCGGCACGGCGGGAAAGACGGAGTGATGCATGACTGAGCCAACTGCCCACGTGGACACCTTCTGCCGCGACTCGCTGCCGCCGCCGGAGCTGATGCCCCAGATGGATTACAGTGTCCTGCCGGAGCTCGCCTACCCCGCCCGGCTCAACGCCGCCGCCGAGCTCCTCGACCGGCGGATCGCGGCCGGCGACGGCGAGCGCACCGTCTTCCTTTTTTACGGCGGCCGCTGGACCTATCGCCACCTCCTGGAGACCGCCAACCGCATCGCTCACGTTCTGGTGGAAGACCTCGGGATCGTTCCCGGCAACCGTGTGCTGCTCCGCGGGCCGAACCATCCGATGCTCGCCGCCTGCTGGCTCGCCGTGCTCAAGGCCGGGGGTGTGGCCGTGTGCACCATGCCCCTCTTGCGCGTGCGGGAGCTCACCCACATCGCCGCCAAAGCGAAGATCCACCTCGCCTTGACCGATACGCGGGTGGCCGCGGACTGCGAGCAGGCGATGGCCGGCGGGGCCGGCGGGCGCGTCGTCCACTTCAACAGTGCTCAGCCGGGCTCGCTCGAATCCCTGATGAACGACAAGCCCGACACCTTCGACAACTGCGACACCGCGGCGGACGACGCGGCCTTCCTCGCCTTCACTTCCGGCACGACGGGGCAGGCCAAGGGGACGATCCACTTCCATCGCGACGTGCTCGCGGCCTGCGACTGCTTTCCGCCCTACGTCCTCAAAGCGGAGCCGGACGACATCTTCTGCGGCTCTCCCCCCCTCGCCTTCACCTTCGGCCTCGGCGGCCTCCTCCTCTTCCCCCTGCGCATCGGCGCCTCGACGCTGCTGCTGCAACAGGCCTCGCCGCCACAGCTTCTGCAAGGGATTCAGGACCATCGCGCGACGATCGTCTTCACCGCGCCGACCGCCTACCGCGCCATGACCGACCTCGTGAAAGGGTTCGACATCTCCAGCCTCAAGAAGTGCGTCTCGGCCGGTGAGACCCTGCCGAAGGCGACCTTCGAAAGATGGCGGGAGGCGACCGGCCTCAAGATCATCGACGGCATCGGCTCGACCGAGATGCTCCACATCTTCGTCAGCTCATCGGGAGACGACATCCGCCCCGGCTCCACCGGCCGGGTCGTTCCTGGCTACGAGGCCCGGGTGATCGACGACGAGGGCAACGACGTGCCGCCCGGCACCATCGGGCATCTCGCGGTGCGGGGACCGACCGGCTGCCGCTATCTCGACAACCTGGAGCGGCAGCGGATCTATGTCAGGAATGGCTGGAATCTTCCGGGGGACTCCTACCTCATGGATGCCGACGGGTACTTCTGGTACCAGGCGCGCACGGACGACCTGATCGTCTCGGCGGGGCACAAGATTTCCGGCCCCGAGATAGAGGCCGTGCTGCTCGATCACCCGGCCGTGGCGGAGTGCGGGGTGGTGGCGGCGCCGGATGAGAGCCGCGGCTTCATCGTCAAGGCCTACATCGTCGTGCGCGCCGGCTTCACCCCCGGCCAAGAGTTGGTGAAGGAGCTGCAGGACTTCGTGAAGGCGGAGATCGCGCCCTACAAATATCCCAGGGCGATCGAGTTCCTGGAGAGCCTGCCGCGGACCGACACCGGCAAGCTCCAGCGGTTCCGCCTGCGGGAGATGAATCCGTGAGCGAGATCCTCCAGCCGGAGGGGTGGGCGAAGCCAGCCGGTTACGCCAACGGCATCGCCGCCCGCGGCCGGCTCGTTTTCGTCGCCGGGCAGATCGGCTGGAACCCGGCGACCTGCGAGATCGAAACCGACGACTTCGCGCAGCAGACGGAGCTCGCCCTGCGAAACGTCGCCGCCGTGCTCCGCGAAGCGGGAGCCGGCCCGGAGCACGTCACGCGGATGACCTGGTACATCACGGACAAGCCCGCCTACCTCGCCGCCCGGCGTGAGATCGGCAATGCCTGGCGCGCCGTCATGGGCCGGCACTATCCAGCGATGGCCGCCGTCGTGGTCGCCGCCCTGATCGAAGACCGAGCCCTGATCAAGATCGAGGCCACGGCGGTCGTGCCGGAGTAGGCCGCCGATCCGAACTGAACCTCCCGGGCGCCATCGCAACGGTCCGTAGAGACGCCCCAGACCCGATACGAAAACCTTTCGGAAACAACAACGTCGGGGCGTCTCCCGCAGGCCGATACGGTCTCCTGCCTGGAGAAGAGAGACGCCCCGACGTTGTGGTCAATGAGAGGGTATCGTATCGGGTCTGGGTCGTCTCTACGGACCGGTATCGCGTCGGCTCATAGGTATCGATGCCGGGGGATCGATTTCAGGAAAGATCACGAGGCTCCGCGTTCGTCAGCTTCGCCGTCGCGATAGCTCAGGGTGGGGTTGCCGAGGATCCTCAGCGTCGCGCGCGGCTTGCCCTGGGAGTCGCGGAGGACCTGAATCCAGTTGAAGGCTGGACCGGCGTTCATCTGGTCGACCCAGGCCGTATCGCCGTTCAATGCCAGCTTCATGGCGCGGTCGACGTCGGTGGCGATGAAGAACCTCTCGAACCTGGGGCCCGCGTCCGGCGACACACTGGCGTCGTCGCGCCAGAGAGCGGCGCTCTCCTGCGGATCGGCCATCACAAGCACTACAGACTGGCAGAACGGGAGCTCATGCAAGGTCTGCATCAGCTCCGTGAGACGGTCCGAAACACAGGTCGTGCACGGCGCCGCGATCTGACTGACCTCCCGCGCCAGGAGGGGCCCGAGCTGTTTCATCTGAGCGTGAACCAACCGCTTGAAGACTACGATGCGCTGCCGCTGAACGTAGCGGTTGACCTGATCCACGGAGATCACCGTCAAGGCCGTGATCGCGAGCAGCACCGCCATCCACGCCAGGTAATGCCGCCGCGGCGCCTCGGGCTCGGGTCCGCTGTTCGCCGCGCCCATCCGCCGCAGCGCCTTGGCCACCTCCTGAATGCCCAGCACCGCACTGATCGCCGCCCCAAACGCACCGAGCGCCACGCTGGCGGAGAAGACTCCCCATAGAACCTTTTTCACCGGCGGGCTGAAGATGTCCCAACTCAGGTACTCATTGAAGATCCCGAGCACCACGAGACCCGCGCCAATCGCCAGAAGCACCACCGTCGTCGCCACCGACAGCGACAGCAGCTTGATCCTGCTCTTCAGGAAGCCCATGTTCACTGACACCGGATCTTGAAGACCTTGCCCCGACCGCCCTCGACGCTGCACGTCCGGACACCCGGCGGCACCTCTTTTCCGAAGGCAACGGTGCTCTTCTTGTAGCGGCAGACGACCCAGACGCTGCGCTTCGTATCCATCGGCAAGGTCCAGACCTGAGGCGCCTTGCCGAAAGCCTCAGGATTGTCCGGAACCAGACCGGCCATCTCCGTCGGCGAGCCGTCGAAGACGCTGACGGCCTCGACAGCGCCGAGCGACTTCGGCAGTTCGGCGTCTTTCAACGCTCGGATCTGAGAAGTCTCCAGACGGAAGCCCTTCCAGTCGTGAAAGGGTGGTGCGGTCGGGCAGGTCAGATCGGCGGCCGAGACTGGCGAGGCTGCAAGGGCGACTACTAGCAGGAGAGCGGCGGCCAGAATCTTGTTCATAGGAACTTCACCTATGCGAGTTTAGTCGAGGAGGTTGGGAGTTCAGCTCTTTGTTCACGCCGAGCATTCGTCTAACGCGGCTTGGGCCTTGACTAAGTGCGGCGAGCGCAATTCGGTAAAGATTGCCACCGCACTTTCAGCGTGGCAGCGGCCTTCGGCCCCACGTCCCTGCCTCGCCAAGGCCTTGGCGAGGCGCCAACAATCGCCGGCGATCAGGTCTTTACGGCCGACCTCCTCGGCTAGCTTCAGGGCCTCGCGGGAGAGTCGTTCGGCCTCTGGCCACTGTTTGTGATCTAGAGCCAGTTCGGCGAGGTTGCCAGTATAAATAGAGACTCCTTCAGGATCAGCCAGAGCTTTGGCGATCGCGAGAGCCTCGCGGTAGTGGGTCTCCGCCTCATCGAGTTGGCCTGACTCGCGAAAAATTCTGGCGAGGTAATTTAGGCAGTTAGCGACGTCCTCGCTCTTCGGTGACAGGCTGCGCCAGAGAACGAGCGCTTCACGGCAGGTGCTGATCGCGGCGGGTAAGTCCCTCGCCAGCCAAAGGCCCATGCCGCGCAAGGTCATAACTGAGGCGCGTAAATCCAAGTCCATGCCTGCGTGTGCTGCTTCCCCGTGGGCAGCGGCACGGTGGGCACAGGCCAGCACCTCGGCGGATTGACCGCGCAGGCTGTAGCAGAAGCCGGCATGCCTGGCTCGCCAGCCAGCGCTCATAAAGTCGCTGGCACGCTCGGCCCTTGCCTCGGCCTCGGTATTAAGGGACAGCAAGTCATCCCAACGGCCGGAGAAATGAAGAAAGCCGAATAACGCATCACACACGGTCTGCAGGCGGCCGTTATCGCCCGTGATTAGCACGGGCAGGGCTGCGGCGAGCTGAGGCCAGGTAGCATCCAAGACAGGAAAGCGGGTGTACTCCCCATAACCGTTCTCCACCGCCAATGCATAGGCCTGGTCAGCCAGACGCTCGCCGCTGACGACAACCGCCTCGGGACGGGCGCGACGGAGGAATCGGGCGGCCAGCGGTGGCAGCAGCCAGGTGGCGGCTTGGTCGTCCTCGATCAGCAACGCGCGGTCGCGCAGGCCGTCCAGCGCGGTCTCCGCGGCCTTCGGGCTCAGCTTGACCAGCGGCAGCAGCCACTCGATGCGCGCCGGCTGAGTGAAGTGGACGAGGGCGGCGAGCACCGCCGTCTCGTCCGCCGTGAAGGTCTCGACCAAATCGCCGAAGATAAAGTCGAGGGGATCGTTCTTCTCATTCACCCTTTTGAGGCGATGTGCCTCTTGCAAACGCTCGATGGCCTGGGCCACCGTGCGGCAGCGGCCCGTCGTCCGGCCAAGTTGGCCCGCCACCCAGGTCAGCAACAACGGATTGCCACCGGTCTCGGCGTAGAGACGATCGCGCTCGTCCTGAGTGAGCCGCGCAACCGGCTCCCAGTGCCGGCCCAACTCGGCCAGCAGCTCGTCGGCAGCCTCGCGTTCCAGTTTATCGAGGCGAAGGTTGTGCGCGGCCGTTGAGCCGTCGGTGCGGCGGCGACTGGTGACGATGGCACGGCAGGCCGCAGGAAGGTTGTCTAGCAGCTCGACCACGCGGCGGCGCTCCTCCGCGCTGAACGTCTCCAGATTGTCCAGCACCAGCAACGCGCGATAGTTGGCCAGCGCATGACGCACCAGGCTGGGCCGATCCTCCGGCACCGCCTTCGGAATGTCTTCGCGACCCAATGCTCGGCCTAGCTCATTGAGCAGAGTGTAATAGCTCTCTACGCGATGATCCTGCAACGTCTGCTCGCCGCCAGGAAGGAGCTCACGGTTCTTGGCCGTGAACCACAGCTTGAGAGGGAAATGCTCGACCGGCGCCCGATGCGCCGCTTCGAGGGCGAGCGCGGTCTTCCCCACACCGCCGGGACCATCAAGCACGACGCCCCAACTGCGGTCTTCCGGAAGCAAGTATTTCGCGATCTTTTCCAGATCTTTGGTCCGCCCGAAGAACGGACGCCGAGAGGGCAGTGTGGAATGTGGAGTGGTGGTGGCAGGTGACGGTAAGGTGATCGCGACTGGCTCTGCGATCGAGGCGGCCTTGGACGGCCGAGCGCCGCCGGCTCGGTATCGGGCGGCAATAGGCTCTGGTGGCGTTGCCTGCTCGTCGTTGAGATCAGCGTGATCGTAGTCCGGAATGAAACGCCAAGGTCCTGTCTTGTTCGTCGCAATGAGCGGCCAGAGACGGAGGTTAGCGTCCGTCTCGCTGAACTCGATGCGACCCGCGGCGTAGCCGTGGGCTCGCTGGACCTTCGGAGGATCTCCGAATTTATCCATGCCAAAGACGGAGCAACCCTGACAAAGCCGAACCGATTCGCGGCCGCCGTGGCTTATGTAGGTTATATCCGTCTCGTGCTGATGGCCGAAGAGGTGCACGGCGAACCGGCCAGCCGGCGCGATTTCCGACTCTCCATGCTTTCGAGCTTCAGGAGTCAGCCAATTCGGTCCCTGATGGGTGAGCAGCAGACAGACATCGTGTTTTTTCGACCAGGTATCCACGCCACCCTCACAGACGGCGTGGAGCTGTCGGGCATTCCAAACCAGCTGCCCCTCGTAGTCGCCGCCGGCCAGTTGGAGAAACGTAGTGTTCAACCCCACGATGCCGATGCGCCGGTCGCCACGCTGGAGAGTCGCAGAGAAATCGCCCGGCAAGGCACCGGCTTTCACAGTGCCTAACCGATGTGGAGCCTTGTTCCACCACTGACTGTAGGCCGCGAAGGCATCGTTGATCACCCGGCGATATTGGCCCGCGGGTTGATCCCAGAACTTCGGCTCGATGCGCTGGAAGCCGTCTTTGTCCAATAAGGCATCGATCGCCGCATTGTCTTCGTTGGGATTGGGGCGATACAGATCGTGATTGCCCGGCACCGCCAGCAACACTGCGTCTCCCGATCCGAGCTCGCGGAGCTTCTCCCACAAGGGATCGAGGACCTCGGCCTGCATCTTTTCGAACTGGGCGGTCTCGCCTGATTGCACGAGGTCGCCGGTGAAGAGCACGGCGTCCCACGGACCACACCTCTCATGCAGTGACGCGAGGCTGTCGAGAAACGGCTCGCGTAGCGTGGGCCACAGGCAGTCTTGCCCCTTCAGACCGTAATGGAAGTCCGTGAGATGCAGCCAGGAGAAAGAGCTTGTTGGCATCCTGGAAGAGGATACCTCAGAAGGAGGCAGGGCCGTTTCGGCGGTCTTCTGCCGCCCTCCGGGCTGGTATCGACGCCTTCGAGCCGCACACCCTGTCGGGAGCGACCTCTGCCTTTGGACCCAGGCAGTTCGCGGGGCTGCGAGGAACAACGGCCCCTCCGCGCTACATTACTCGCACACCATCGGCACCACCCGGCTCTCCAATAGCAGAGAGATGATATCTTGTCGTGGTTTCCAAGAAAGGAATCTCTCCGCGATGCCTTCGATGGCCCACGAGATCCTGGTGGATCTCTTCAAGAATCGTCCGTCCCTTGCCGCCGAGATCCTGACCGAGGTGCTGGGTGTCTCGCTTCCGACCTACACGGAAGCTCGACTCGCCTCAAGCGACTTGACCGAGATCCAGCCCGCGGAATACCGCGCTGACGTCGTCGTAGCGCTCCTCGACGACGGCATCCCCATCCGGATGATCATCGTCGAGGTCCAACTGGCCTTCGATCCCAGAAAGCGCTTCAGTTGGCCGGCCTATGTGACCGTCTCGCGAGCCATCCACGGTTGCCCCGCGGGTCTGCTCGTCGTTGCGCCCGATCCGGCCGTCGCCGCTTGGTGCGCGGAACCGATCGAGATCGGCGTCCCCGGTTTCGTCCTGAACCCACCGGTGCTTCGCCGCACAGCCGTTCCGGTCGTGACGGACCCTGAGGAGGCGACCCGCCGGCCTGAGCTCGGGGTGCTTTCTGTATTGGCCCACGGCGAGACAGAACAAAGAGCGACGATCGCCTCCACGGTGCTGCCTGCGATCCGGGGACTCGACGACGATAGAGCCAAGCTGTACCACGATCTCGTGTACAATTCCTTGAATGACGCGGCGCGCCGCTCACTGGAGGTAATGATGAAGGGCTACGAATACCAAAGCGACTTCGCGAAAAAGTACGTCGCTGAGGGACGCACGGAAGGCCGCACCGAGGAGGCGGCGCGCGCCCTGCTGACCGTGTTTCGGGCCCGCGGCCTCTCGGTGCCGGATGCCGCCCGCGAGCGCATCCTGACCCAGAAGGACCCGGAGCGGCTGGAGCGCTGGCTCGAGAAGGCCGTTGTCGCCGCTTCGGTCTCCGCAGTCCTCGACGAGCCCAACTGAAGCCCTGGGCTCCACCCGGGAGCGCCCTCTACATCCCACCGCTGTAATGTGAGCCCAGGGCTCCCTGGAGCAACGCCTCAGCCAGCTTCCACGAAAGGGTTCTCATCCGCGCTCCGGCCGTAGATCGCCGGCACCGGAACGTCGAGGAAGCGCAGGTAGACGCTGAGCTGGCCACGGTGGTGATACCAGTGGTTGAGCATCAGATTGCGGACAACCTCACGCCGTGGAACGGTGAACACCTCCCGCTCGCCGGCGGTTAGACGCCAGGGAGCGGCCGAGGCCTCGTCGTCGAGGCCGCCGAGAAAAGCCCGCGCATCGGCCAGTGACTTGTCCAGGGCCGGCAGAAGGGCCTCGGCGTTCGGCGGATCCGCGGGATTGAAGTTCGCCGTCGTGGCATCGAAGCCGTCGAGACTGGCCAGCCGGGAGATGTTGCCCGGAATGTTGGCCAGGTGGAAGGCGAGCTGGCCCAGGGTCATGGCCTTGGGGTGAGGCTGCCAATCCAGCTTGTCGGCGGGGACGCGCTCCAGGAGACGGCGGGTGGAGACCGCCTCCCTGTCCAGCTCATTGGCGAGGGCCTGCGTTGCGTTCGGCATTGAGTTCTCCTCCTCGTGAGAGAGTGGCTTGTATTCTGCAAGTCAATGCACTCTAACCGAGACACTTTTAATTTGCAAGCCTCAAGGTGTACCCTTCCTTCGTGGCATCAACCGTCCCCTACTCCCGCCCGGAGCCGCGCTCGTCGTGCCCGATCTCCAACGCCTTGGACCTGCTGGGAGACCGGTGGACGCTGCTTGTGATCCGGGACCTGCTGTTCGTGGGCAAGCGGCGCTTCGGCGAGTTCCTCACCTCGCCGGAGGGCATTCCGACCAACATCCTCACCGACCGGCTGCGCCGTTTGGAGGAGAGCGGCGTGGTCACGAAGGCCCCGTACCAGCTCCGACCGACGCGGTACGAGTACCAGCTCACGACGAAGGGCAGGGATCTCTTCCCCGTGCTGCGCGCCTTGATGGAATGGGCGAGGAGCCATGTGCCCGGCGTGGCCGCGCCCCCGCCAGAGATCCTGGAGAGATACGAGGCGAGCCTGCGCAAGCTGTCGGCTCCGCCGGCAGATCCCGAGGAGCCTCAACGGCCGGCCGGCTGCCCCGAGGATAGCGATGGAGCCTGATGCTCCAAAATCGCGTTCCAAACCAGGGGATGACTGCCGATCGTCGAGCCGCGCCAGATCGGGTTGATGGCGAAGAGCAGGATCTTTCCCTTGCCGCTGGGGACCTCGACCACCGCGGCGCGGCGGGCCAGTTGGTCTCCGTGCTCCAGCAGGCCTGAGACGAGCAGATCGTCGGCGTCGCCGAAACGCACCAGGGTCCGCGGGCGGAGCGCCTCGGGAATCACGGCGGGATTGTGCCGCAGCTCTTCGATCTCGAGCGGCCTTGCCTCCCAACGCTCGACCTTCGCCCGCGCGGGCCGCGGGGCTTGGGGTGTACGCCCCCCGACTGCATCAGTATCCTTGGGTCCGCCGCGACCGGTGGGGCGGTCGCCTTCCTCCTGCACCCAGCCACCGGACGCCGCATTGCTGACCTCGAAGCTCAGCCCATCGGCGCTGTAGACCGACAGGCGATCACCCAAGCCGTCGACGATTGGCGATTTGGGGTCGGGGAAACGCGCGTCGAGCACGGTGCCAACCACCCGGAGGTTCTTGGGGTCCGCGTCGCGCACTCCAGGCGCCATGCCGGTGCCGATCAGTAATCGCGCCGTATCCTCGACGGCGATCAGTAGACCTCCGTGGTCCACGAACTGGCGCAGGTGATCAAGCCCGGCGAATCCCAGGCCGGGGCGCTGATCGTCGGTGGAGGCGATCTTCCCGAGGTTCGGCGTCTCCGGCGTCGTCTTCCAGGGCATCGGCTCGCCCCACATCGGCATACCGGAGATGATGCGCTGCGGATCCCCTACTCCCACCGGCGGAAAAAGGATGACGTCGTATCGGTCCGCGAGGTTCGGTTCGGCCGCGACATCCTGGGTGCTGATGTAGCTGTATGGGATCTTCAGCAGATCGAGACGCTGGCGCCACCAGCCCTCGGTCTGCGTGCTGAGCCAGGTGTGCAGCAGCGCGATGCGCGGCTTGCCGACCGGCCGTGTCGCGATTTTCGGCGCGGCTGCCACCGCCTCTACGGTGACCCCAGCCTCCGCGGCGGCGTGCTCGATCGCGTCCTTCGCGATTCCTCGCACCAGCCAGGTGCCGCGCGGATACTCCTGGCCGCCAGCCTTGAACGGCTCCGCCGCGGCTTCGACCGTGGCGTCCCCAAGTCCGTAGCGAAGGCTGAACATCGCGTCGTCCCCATGCTGCGCGACGACGAACACGGAGCCGCTGCCCACGACACCGCCATGCGGCCGCCCCACAGCGTCGGCCTTGCTCATGGGCACCGCCAACACCTGGCGGTCGGTGACGCGGACAGCCTCGGTGCCGAACAGCGCGGGGAAGCACCAGCCGGTGTCGTCGTACGGATGCTTCTGCGGATCGTCCGGGCTCCAGTACTGCCGGTCGAGCAGAGCGTCGGCGGAGCGGCTGAACGGCTGGTCCATGCGCACGACGTAGCTGCCGGCCGGGAAGGTCCGCGTCGAGGGCGCTTTGGCCTTGGCCGCGTCCGCGACCTTAGGAGCATTCGGATCGGGCGGTTTGACCACACTGTCGACCGCCACGGTGAAGGCCTTGTCGGCGCGCGAGATCTCGACGTGCTGAAGCTGCAGAACCCGAAGCAGCTCGGCCTGGGCGCCCGGACGTTTGTCGTCGGCGGGCAGGACGTACGCCGCCGGCCCCTCGCGCTCTGGTTTGACGATCGAGCGCCTGCTCTTCTCCCAGAAGTTCCGCAGCAGCATCTCGCGGTTCTCCGCCACGAACGCCAGCGAGACGAGAAGCCCGGTCTGCTCGTAATTGTTGTTGTTGCGCTGCGACCAGGAGACGGTCCGATATGGAGGGTCCTGCCGGTACCAGGTGCGGGCCGTCTCGCTGGGATCGATCTCCCGCGTCTCGGTATCGGCGCCGCCGTTGCCGAACGTCTCATAGAGCCGCGAGACGCCGTTGTGCATCGCCGCCAGGAACATCAGATAGCCCGGGCTCCAGGTATCGAAATCGCCGTGGGTGAAAACGCCCGGCATTCCGAACTTGCCCATCTCCGCCACGTTGTTCCAACCGAACAGTTGCCATTCATTGGTGAGGAGGGGATCGACCCAGGCATTGTAAGGGCCGTCACCCACCGTGTTGTCATAGAGGAACGGTACCGACTCGTGGAGGTCGTGCAGCACCTGGGCGTGCCAGCCGAGATAGGTGTCGAGCACTTGGCGGGTCAGCGAGAGCGTCATGCCCATCGCGTCCCGGTTGTTGTCGTGCGCGACGTAGTGGCCCCAATACACCAAGTGGGGCGGAACCGCCTTGGGATGAGCGAGATGCCAGCGATACACGTCCACCATGCGGTCGCGGCCGTCGACCTCGACGACCGGCGTGATGAGTGTGATCACATGCTCGCGGATCGAGCGGATGTACGGACTCTCGTCGACCGCCAGCCGGTAGGCGAGCTCCATCAGCGCGGTGGGCGCGCCCGTCTCGGGGGAATGAATGGTGCCGGTAATGTAGTAGACGGGAACACTCGCGGTGATCAGGCTCTCGGCGCGCGCGGCATCCAGCTTCAGGACCCGCGGGTCCGCGAGCTGTGCGAGCCGCGCGTCGTTCTCTTTCTGGTGTTCGAGGTTCGCCTCCGAGCTGACCGCCACCGCGATCCGCTCGCGCCCCTCCTCGCTCATGCCGATCGAAATCACCCGAACCCGAGGGCTCGCCGCAGCGAGTATCCGGAAATAGCGATTCACGTCCGCCGTATAGGGAAGGATCCCCGGCGCCCCGGCGACGTCGCCGAGCACCGCGCTCGGGCTCGGCACCGTGGAGGAGGCCGGCAGGTAGTCGGTAAGCGGCGAGTTGAACTCCGGCGCCGTCGTGTACTTGCGGATCTTCGCCGTGGCATCGGCATCCATAGGCTGATCGAGATTGGGCTTGAGCTCGGCGGGAACGCGGGTCTGGGCAGCCAGGGGGGCCACCAGACCCGTCAGCAGCAGCAGAACGGAAAGGGCAAAACGACGCATCTGAGATCCTCCGGGGACAGGGAGCGAACCGTGAACCGGGGCATCCTATCCCGATCTCAGGCCAGTCCGCACTGGTTTCCCTTCTCCCCGCCCTGACTCCCCTCCGTCAGAAAACGACAGCTAGCTACGAAAGCCCAGTATGACAGGCGGCGCCACTCCGGCCCGCCACCCGACTGATGGAGGGAACGATAGTGGTTAAGCTCAATGTCCCCTGGATCGACGATCGACCGAGACTCTCAGGAGTCTTCCTGTTTTCTCTTGCCTTTGTCAGCCTTTTTCTGCTGCCACGGCCGACCCTGGCGCTAGATCCCGAGCCTCAGCCCGCTCTCCTCTTCAACGTGAAGCTGTCCTACGCGACGTGGAATCTGGGAGGTGGGGGCGGCTATTTCGACGGAATCGACGGAGACATTTGCCCGCCTTGGCCGTGGCCATGGCCATGGCGTGGGCCTCGACCCTACGTTGATCTCCGTTTCTCTTACTACGACATCAACAAAAACGGACTCGACAGGGCCATTCCCCTCGAGCTCGGCCTGCTGTTCCCGATCTCACGAACGTCGAGGGTGACTCCCTATCTCGGCGCCGGCCTGGGATATTACCTATTGGACGGGGATTCTCCGAAAGTCGAGGACAAGCTCGGTGCCTACGGGGTCCTGGGTGCGGACATCCACCTCGGCAAACACTGGGGGTTGAACGTCGAGGGAGCCTACCGAAAGGTCAGCGGCGACCTCGACCTTGGAGGCCCTGCCTTCAAGGCCGGCCTCGGGTTCAGTTTCAATTGAGACACAGTCGTGGCCGCCGAGCCTTCCGGAAACGGCCACGACTTCGGTTTCGGCTTCAGCCCCGCCATCACCTCCAGACCGGAACGTCGATAAAGCTCTCCCCCGACAGCCTGAGGCTCAGCGGCTCTTTGCCGTCCGCGATCGTCTCGTCGCTGACGTCCCTGCCCGTGCCGTAGTTGATCTGCGCCCTAGGCCACTTGACGACGCTGAGAACCATGACCAGCCGGCTTCCTGGCTGAAACTTGCGGCTGGTCAGGCGCCCGCTCTGGAAGTCCAGACGTTGACGGCGGCCAGGCACCAGCAAACTGCGATGAGTGCGATCCTTGAGGTAGGAGGCGCGCGCCATGCAGAAGGAGAGCGCCATGTAGCCACCCTGGGATGTCAGCTCATAGAGATCGATGCGGAAATCCAGATCCCGCTTGTTGGCGATCAGATCGAGATGCCCGGAGAACAGGCCGCTGAGCTCGGTCTCCTCGCCCAACGGATCGCTCACAAAGGTGACGCCATTCCAGCTATCCAGGTTCTTGTCGACGATGCCGTTGCTGGGCGACATGCGATCGACGTCGGTGCGATCGGCGAGATCGACTTTGAGGGGAACCATGGTCTTCGCCGCCGGCTTCTTCGAGCTCAGCCGGTAAGCGTCCCCGCTCTTCGCCGCGCTCAGATGGAATCGCAATGTCCGGTTGCCCATCGCGGCGAGCGACGGCGCATGCTTCCACTCGTTCGCTCCCATCACCTCATAGTTCACCTTGTCCTTCAGCAGAGCGGGCTTGGGGCCGGCTTTGAAAATGTAGTTGAACCATTGGTAGCGAAGCTCTCCGAGGTCGATCTGCGCCGCCGGATCGGTTGTGTAGCCTTGCAGGACGGCGAGAGGATTGCCCAAACGGCTGAACGTCCCGCGCTGGCCCCGGATGTGGTCGTAGGGACCGATGAGCAGGTAGTGCTCGGCGTGCGAAAGGTATTTGTGATGTTGCGTGTAGTAATAGAGCGCGCCGATCTGGCCGTCGTCATAGTAGCCGGTGGTGGTGAGGACGGGGATGTCGATCCGCGCGAAGTCCTCGCGATAGGGAATCATGCTTTGCCAGTAGGCGTCGTAGCTTGGATGCTCCAGCCAGCGGCCGAAGAAGGGATTGGGAGTGCCTTCGATCTTATCCAGCTTGCGGTACGCCTGGCCGGTGACGTACCACTCGCGGTTCATCTTCCACCAACGTTGCCGGTCGTTGTACGGCGCGTCGTCCAGCGTCTTGTTCGTCGTGGTATAGAAGGGCCAGTAATAGACGAAGGTTTGGAAGACGTTGCCTTCCATCGGCACGTCGATCCCCGGGGCCGCCGTCACCGATGGCATCAGCGCTTTCAACGCCTTCGGCCTGTGCTTGGCCGCAGCCCACTGCGTGAAGCCCTCGTAGCTGCCGCCGTACATTCCAACCCGGCCGTCGCTCCAGGACTGCCCGCTGATCCAATCGATCACGGCGGCCGCGTCCGCGCCGTCATGCTCATAGGGCACCGGCGCGTTCGGGCTGCACCCTTTGCCGCGCGTCAGGCCTTCGACCCCGGCATAACCGTTCGACGCCGTCCGCCGGGCCTCGTCCATCAAGGTGCCGGGGTTCGCATAGATGGTGAAGTTGAGCAGCGCGGGCAGACGGTCCTTCGCCGAACGCGGGCGAACCACCAGGGCGCAGACCGTCGCCCCGTCCGCGGTTCGGATCGCGATATCCCGGTCAATGAGGTAGCGCCGGCTGTCGTCCTCTGCGACCAGGGGTGCGGCAAGCGGCTGGAGGCTCTGGAAGACCTGCTCGACCTGGTAAGCACGGATCAGGGTCAGCGCACCGGCGAGCGAAATGGTGCTTTGGCCTTTCTGCGCTTCCAGCGCATCGCGCACGGCCTGATGAATGGACGAGGGATCGGCTCCGAGCGCGCGCATCACCAGGGCCGCGGTTCGGTCGTCGAGCCGGCCCACGGCTTCGCGGAATGAACGCTTCAGCTCCTCCTCGAAAGGCGCCTCGCTCTGCCTGGCTTTGGCTGTGGCGAAGATTTCATAGAGGACATTCGTCGCACCGGCCTGAGGAAAGGCATCGCTCGTTTGCAGCGCGCGCAGCGAAGTCAGATCCTCGTTCGCCGCCCCGTACTGGCCGGCGACGATCTTCAAGCGAAACCGGTTGTCGAGATCTTGCCGGCGATCGGCCTCCCGGTACACCGCCATCACCTCCCGGGCCAGCCCAGGCATGACCTTGGAGAGCGTCGCGGGATTTTCTACCGCCGTGTTTGGGAAGTCGAACGACTGCGCCTTCGCGAAGGGAAGAGCGGCCAGACACGAAATGACGATTACGATCCACTTGAGCATTCAGGTTCTCCGACGGGGGTACCCCCACTCTAACCTCGCAAAGGAATCAGCGCACGCACCCGCTCATCGCGCAGATAGAGCCCGCCCCAGACGAGCACACCCAAGAGGATCGGAAAGATCTCTGAAAACAGGCTGGCACTGATCCGAACTTGGGAGGCGACCGCGCCGCCGAGATAGCCGGTCAGCAGGATCGCGCCGAGAACGGAGGTGCGCGGAATGATGTAGAGAATGGTCGCGGCGGTCAGGACGACCCCGAGGCCGAAGATGACGCTCTCGGGATATCCTATGTGAACGGTGGCTTCCACGACGGGCGCCGGCTTGACCAATTTCCCAATGCCATCAAAAAGCATAAACAGCGCCACCAGGGTGCTCATGATTCGTCCGGTCCAGAGCGTCGTCTTCGAGACGGGAACCTCTTGAGGGCTCGGTTGCATGTCTGAATCCTCCGTGTTTGTTTACCTGTAGACCGCAGCCTCCGTCACACTCAACGTCTGCGCGATAGCACGAGCGATCTTCGCGCCGCCGCGGCCGGAGGGCTCGATGGGATTCGCATAGTCCTCGGGCTCCGTGCAGACGAGGCGCAGGTCGATCGTGGGGAGCCGGTGCTCGGCGGCGACTCGGAAGATCACGTCGTTGAACATCATGAGGGCGACGCGGGCCGCCTGCGCCTGCCCCGGGTCCGGAAGGTTGCCGTTGTAGATCGAGCAGACCACCGCCGGTTTGCCAAGGCGAAGCACCGAGGCGATCGCCTTCCGATAGTTCGCCTCGAACATCTGGATTCGCTCGTCAAAGAGCTCCAACGCCTCCGCCGTCGACCGGACCTCGGTGTCCAGCAGGTCGGAATTGAGCAGGGAATCGTTGCCCCCGATCGAGACCACCAGGTGAGAGGCCTCCTGAGGCACGCGCGGAAGCTGAACCGCGAGGTCCAGGGTGGTACTCCCATCGACGGCGCAGAGAGTGGCCGTCCATCCAGCCGGCAGAATGGCGCGCAGGTGGGTGACGACGTCCGACTCCGCGCCGGTGTAGGCGCCGTTGTCGAAGATCGAATCCCCGAGCAGCACGAGGTGGCCTTGAGACTGTTGTGGCATCGCCCGGAATCTTAGCGGACGATCGTGGGCGTGGAGAAGCCTGGTCCTGGGCCACCTCCACAGCTCTACTGACAGGTGCAGGAGAAGCGAGGAACCGTACAGACGATCCCGCAAGACTCGGGGCAGATCGAGTACTGGGTGGACGTCGGGCCGCCACCCGCCGCATGGCCGAGCTGGCTCTGATTCAAGTTCCGGAGTGTCTCCAGACAAAGGGCAAGCTTCTTCGGGGCGTGCTTTTTCATGAGATTCTCCTTGTCATCGTTTTCCAATCGAGGGCTTGCAGGGTCCCCCTCTCAAGGGTGCTCAGGGGCGAGAAAACGGGACAGCTTGCGGCCTCCCCTTGCCCTCGCCGCCCGCTCCTGGCATGCTGATCCGGCAAGGAGGAACGCATGCGGATCATCGTGGTCGGAGCGACGGGAACGATCGGCACGCCGCTGGCGGCGGGGACGCCGGAACGGCGAGACCCTGGACGCCCGGCAGTTTGCCTGAGCGATATGAACCATGGTTGACCGAGAGGCCAGAGACACGATGGTACTGCTGATCCGTCGGTTGGTAGCCGGCCGAATCACCAACGATGAATTCGAGGCCGGACTGCCGCTCGGCTCCACGGACCCAGCCGTCCTGGAGGTGTTCCATCGGGGAGTCTGGGGCTTCTACTCCGATCTCTCCGAGCACCGCCTCGTGGGACGCCGCCGGCTCTCCGGAAGCGAACGCCGGGACGCCGCTCGCTACATCCTGTTCCTGAAGAGCGATCACGAGTATGAGTGGCCGCGCCGGCAGGTCTGGAAGGAGCTGGTGTGGATGCTGGTCGGGCTCCTGACGCTGGGTTTGGCGGGACGCCTCTACTGGGCCTGGCTGGGCCGCCATGGCGAAACGAGCGTCTGGCCGTTCGTGCGGAGGGAGGATTTCGAGCAGGCGGTGCGGCACCCGTGCTATCTCACGGGTGCCGCTTGAGCGCAGCTTTCCTCAGTCGGTGAGCACGGTGTCTCCCAACGTCTCGTCGATGGAGCCCGAAGACTGTTGGCCGCTGGTGTAGACGCCGCGGGCACGGATCGAGAACCAGAGCCATCGCGGCAGACTGAGGCCGTTCAGGCGCCAACCGCCGGGGACGCGCGTGCCGGTGCCCAGTGGGCGGTAAGTGATGCCGTCCGTGGATATCTCGAAGGTCACCCAGCTCAGCTCGGGGCCGGCGCCGCCTTTCTGCCAGAACACGGTATTACCGGTCTGTGGGATGAACACGTCGTCCAGGACGATGCCGCCGTCGTTGGTGAGACGCGCAACGTTGATGCGGGTGACGCCTCCGATGCTGGTGAACTGGCCGCCGACCAGCACCCGACCGTCCGGCTGCACGGTCAAGGTGTAGATCTGCGCGTCGTACGGGAGGCTGGGGACGAAGCTGCCGTCGAGCGAGCCGTCGAAGTTGAATCGCCTGATCCTGGCGAGCGTGCCCGCCAGGATCTTGCCGTCGGTCTGGAGCGCGATCGTGTAGGCCGAGAATCCCTGCGGAATCAGGAAATCCTCGTCCAGCGTGCCGTCGGCGTTGAGCCGCGCGAAGCCCGAGCGAGGCGTGCCGTCGACGGCGCCGAAATAGCCGCTGACCAGGATCTTGCCGTCCGGCTGCAGCGCGTGGGTGCTGAGGTTACCGTCCAATTTGGGGTTGAACGACGCGTCGAGCGAGCCGTCGGGGTTGAGGCGGACCAGGGTGATGCGCCAGTTCCCGTCGGCCTGCTGGAACTGAGCGCTGGCCAGGATCTTGCCGTCCGGCTGGACCGTCAACGCCGAGTGGGAGTACCAATGGAGCGTTCCTGGATCGAACGTGGTATCGAGAGAGCCGTCGGCGTTGAGGCGGGCGAGGAGCTGCCGGCCATCCAGGAAGGCCGCGCCGAAGACCACGATCTTGCCGTCCGGCTGCAGGGCCAGCGAGCGTGCCGTCATGTTGCCGCCGGCCACGAACGTCGAGTCCAGCGAGCCGTCGGGATTGAGGCGGGCCACGCCGGTGTCGAAGGTCCCCCCCTGGACCTCCCAGAAGCCGCCGCCGATCAGGATCTTGCCGTCCGGCTGGACGACGATCGACGACACCGAACGATTCAGCCACACGTTGAAGCCGACGTCGAGCCTGCCGTCGGAGAGGACGCGGGCCAGGTTCGAACGCGCCTTGTTGCCCACGGAGCCGAAGTTGCCGCCAATCAAAACCTTGCCATCGGGCTGCACCGCGACGGCGTTGACGGTGTTGAACAGCGAGCTGGAGAAGGCCGGAGCGAAGCCCGAGGGCTCGGGAACGCCGTCGGGCATGAGCCGCGCGATGCAGCGGCTCGGCTGGCCGGCCACCGTGGTGAACCGGCCGCCGAGGAGTATCCTGCCGTCCCTCTGTACCATCAGCGTGCGGACCTGGTCGTCCGTCCCAGGGTTGAAGGCGGTGTCGAGCGAGCCGTAGGGGTCGAGCCGGACGAGGTGATCGCGCGGCTCGCCGTTGTAGTCCCGGAAGTCGCCGCCCAGCAGAACTCTGCCGTCGGGATAGAGCGCGATGGCGTGGACGTCCGGAACGGGGGAGGCGAAAATGCCGTAGGGCTTGCCGTAGGGGCTCAGGAGGGCAATGCCGGTGCGCGGCGTCTGGGCGATCGTGCTGAAGCTGCCGCCGACGAAGATGTTGCCGTGAGACACGGCGAGAGCGTAGACCGGGCCGTCCGGTTCGGGATCGAAATCGGTATCGAGCGAGCCGTCGGGGTTGAGCCGGGCGAGATTCTGGCGCACCTGGCCGTCGAACCAGTAGAACTGGCCGCCAATGACGATCTTGCCGTCGAGCTGGCGCGCGAGGGCGACGACGAAGGAGTTGGCTCCCCAGCCCGGATTGAACGTCGCGTCAAGCCGGCCGTCCGGTTCGATGCGCGCGATGCAGCTCCGCGGCTGCCCTCCCACCTTGGCGAAAAAACCGGAGATCACAAACTTGCCGTCCGGCTGTTCGAGGATCGCGAAGACGCCTCCGCCCTCCATCTGTACGTCGAAAGTGGTGTCGAGCGTGCCATCGGAGTTGAGACGCGCGAAGCCGGGGCGCGGCTGCCCTGCGATCTCGGTGAAGCCGCCGCCGACCAGGATCTTGCCGTCTCTCTGGACATAGAGGGAGGTGACGGTGGCGTTGGTCTCCGCCAGGAAGCTCGTATCGAAGGTGCCATTGGCATTCAGCCGGGCAACGCCGATGTGGGGACGTCCATCCACCTGGGTGAACTGTCCGCCGATCAATATCTTTCCGTCCGCCTGCATCGCCATGGCATGGACGGGCTCGCTTGGGCCCATCCCCGGATTGAAGCCGTCCAGCGGCGACTGGGCGCGCGCCGCGTTCGGCAGGAGCGCCGCTACGACCGCCAACAACAAAACCATCATCCAGCAGCCGTGCGCGGCCGCGGGTTTCATCTTGGATCTCATTTCGTTCTCCTCAGGATTCTTCTGGAGTGATCCGGCCAGGGCCGGCACTGTCAAGCTGTCTGGTGGAAGAACGAACGCGGTGGGGAGGGTCCCTCACCGCGGAGAAACTCAGGGAATGACTAAGCGCAGTTGCAGGTATTGCAGTTGGAATACTGTTGGGTGATGCAGAGGTCCGTCAAGCAGAAGCAGATGGACTCGATCCTCGTCGTGGCTCCTCCGGCGGCGTTCTTCAATCCCGGCTCGTCCAGGTGGCCGAGGGTCTCGCGGGAGATGGTCAGCTTGCGAAGCGTTCTTTTCTTCATGTTCGGGTCTCCTTTGGTATGGGTTGGCACTACAAGCTCTCTCGTGCTTCAGGGCCGGCAAAGGGAGCCGTTCCCTTACCACCCCCATGCTATCCTGCCTCCGGATCCAAGACCCGGGAGGACATCCGATGGGACCGAACGCTCTGCGACGCGTGGCGACGGGCTGTCTGGCTGCGGCTTTTTTCTTCGGAGTAGCGAGCGCGGGCCTGGCTGAGGAGACCTGGCACACCCTCGGCCCCTTGGGGACGGTCGGCAATGAGGGGCTTGGCGGCCGGGTGATCTCCCTCGCCGTCGATCCACGGAATCCCAACCGGGTCTTCGCCGGTTCCGCGAGCGGCGGACTCTGGGTGAGCGAGCTCTCCGATTCCCGCGCAGTCAGCGGGACGTCAGCGGACGCCAATCCCCAGACGGCGAACTGGCGCGATGCCAGCCGGCCCTACTGGCGCTGGCGGTACGTTGACACGGGCTTTCCGGTGCTGGGCGTCGGTGCCGTCGCGCTCGATCCGGCCGATCCGGACATCGTCTACATCGGCACCGGCGAGGTCTACGGGTATCAACGGACGACGGCCCGGGGCTTCGACAACCAGACCTCGCGCGGCAACTACGGCATCGGCATTCTGCGCTCGACGGATGGCGGACGGACGTGGTCGAAGAGCCTCGACCGCAAGCCGGGCCAGCAGACCGGCGTGCAGAGCCTTCAGATCGTTCCCGATGCCACGGATCCGAACCGGTTCACCGTATGGGCCGCCACCTCCGAGGGGATATTCCGGCTCGACGCGTCGAAGAAGACCGCTGAGACCACCGCGGACTGGAAGCTGTCGCTCGGCGTCGTCGCGGCCACGTCGGTCAGCGTCAATCCCAGAAAGCCTCTCGAGGTCGTGGCCGCGTGCGGCAACTTTTCGAGCCCGGGGAACGGCCTCTATAAGACGACGGACGGCGGCGCCACCTGGTCCCGTCTCATCCGCGGGCTGCCCGTGAGCTACGCGGGCAAGGCCGAGCTCGCCCGCTCGGCTTCCAATTCCGAGACGCTCTACGTGAGCATCGGCAATATGACCCAGCTCCTGTTCGTGAACAACAAGGTCGACGCCGGCGCCGATGAAAACGGCGGCACGGACGGCATCACCTATCCGGAAAACAAACGTTTCAAATGCCTTTACACGCCGACACCGCTGGTCGAGCCTTCGTCGTACCTGTTGCGCAGCGTGGACGGCGGCGACTCCTGGGAGACGCGGAGCACGACTCGCGACGGCGGCTACTCGCAAGGCTGGTACGCCAACACCGTGGCGGTCCATCCGCAGGAGCCGGACGAGCTGTTCGTCGGCTACGTCGGCCCCTACCGTTCTTTCGATGGCGGCAAGACGATGGAGGGCTTCGTGGCGTGGAAGGAAAACCGGCTGGTGGCCCAGGCGGTCCTCACCCAGAGCACCGATTCGCTCATCTTCGTCGACTTCCACGCCATCGTCTACGCGCCCGGCCGGCCCGACATCATATACTTCGCCTGCGATCAGGGCGTCTATCGCTCGGCGGACGGCGGACGCACCATCGAGCGCGTCAACCAGGGCTTCAACACCCTTCAGTTCTACCGCGGCGTTTCCATCTCGCAGAAGAGCCCCAACTTCATCGCCGGCGTGCCCCAGGACTACGGTGTGGGTTTCCTGAGCTACCAGGGAGACCCGAGCACCTGGAAGATCATTTCCGGCTGGGGGCAGGAGGCGGGCTTCTCCGCGTTCGACGACGACAAGGGCATCGGTTACTTCACCACCCACAGCAACCGCCAGCTCGGGCGATGGCAGATAAACGCCTGCGACACCACGAAGGATCCCAACTGCAAGCCACAGACGATCGATCCGGCCAGCGCCTTCGATCCCTGTTACATCCCGGACATCAATTCTTTACAACGCAGTACCAACTGCCTCGACAACACGTCGTGGAACGCTCCGCTGGTGCTCGCGCCTTCGAATCACAACCGGCTTTACGCGGTGCGCGACGTGGTCTACCGGTCGGACAAGGCGCCCGAGCACGCGTGGTCGCCGCTCTCCGACGCGGAAAAGGGAATTCCGGAGAAATCGTGCACCTCGAACGCGGCTCCCGGCGTCACCTGGGCGCCCACCAGCCTCGGCCGCGAGCTGGACGGCAACCCGATCTTCTCCCTCGCCGTGGCGCCCAAGGACGAGAACCATCTCGTGATCGCCACGGCGCCGCGCTACAACCGAATGAACGTTTTTCGCTCCCGGGATGCGGGCCGCAACTGGGAGCGCATCACTTACGATCTGCCGGAGACCGGATATCCGATGTCGATCGTCTTCGATCCGAACGCCGCGGACGGATCGATCGTTTATCTCACCCTCGGCGGCTTCGGCTTCTCCCATCTCTGGAAGCTCGACATGGCGGAAGGCGCGCCGCGGAAGTGGCAGGATCTCGACGGCGGCCGGCTGCCGGACGTATGGGCCGCGGGCCTCGTGATCGATCCGGTGGACAAAGGCTCGCGGCACCTCTACGTGGCGACCGATCAGGGCGTCTACCGCACGGCGGACGGCGGCGCGAGCTGGCAGGCCTGGAGCGAGGGGCTGTACCCGGGCGTGATGAGCATGGACCTTCTGCTCTACGCGCCCGACCGGCTCCTGCGCCTGGTGACTCACGGCAACGGCCTCTGGCAGCGCCGGCTGCCGTGAGCTGGAGCCGATCTACTGGAACGCGTAGCGGTCGATGTTGTCTTTGATGAACTTGTTCAGCCGCTCCAGCACTCCCGTGCTGGCGTTGCGGGTGATGAAGTTGAACGTTTCCTTGGCACCGGCGATCGGGTGGACGTCGCCCAGATCCAGGCCTCCCGAGACCAGCGAGCCGTACCGGTCACGAAGGTACTTGTTGCTCACGTCGCCCTCGCCGAAGGCGTAATCCTTGTTCTTGGCGACGAGCTCCCGAACGATGTAATCCTGGGCATCGGCCTGGCCCTTGGCGACCTCGTCGACGTACAGGAGCGGCTGGCAGTTGGGGTAGCGCGTCTGCGCGTCGATGTCCGCGGTCGATCCTCGGGTGACGACGATCTTCTTTCCCGTGAGATTCTTATAGTCGTCGAACTTCTTCTTTTCGGACGCCTGCACGAGCAGCGATCGATCGACCTGAAAGTAGTCCTTGCTCCACGAAGCGTCCGGCCCCACGTCGCGATCCTTGCGCTTCATGATGCCGGCCCCGGCGACGTCGCAGAGGCCCACGCCCGGCAGCTTCCAAAGCACGTCGAACCGCTCCTCTTTGGTCACGATCGAGAGGCCCAGGCTCTCGGCGAAACGGGTCAGGAACGAGACGTCGAGGCCGATGAGCTGGCCGGCCGGGTTCTTGTAGCAGACCGGAGCGAAGCCGCCATAGGTGTAGACCGTCAACTGGCCGGGGACGAGGGTGGTGACCGCGGAGTTTTTCATCTCTCTTCTCTCCTTGCGAGCTGGCCGGTGCTACTGGGAAATTTCGACGATTTTCTCGATTTTATCCCCGATCCGGATCTGGTCGAGCACGGCGTCGCCGGCAACGACCTGGCCGAAGACGGTGTAGCCACCGTCGAGGTGCGGCTGGGGAGAGAGGGCGATGAAGAACTGGCTGCCGCCGGTATCCGGGCCGGCGAGGGCCATGCCCACCGCGCCGCGGCCGTAGCGCAGGCGGTTGATCTCGTCGCGGATGACGTAGCCGGGGCCGCCGCTGCCGTCGCCGCGCGGATCGCCGCCCTGGATCACGAAGTCGGGGACGACGCGGTGGAAGTTGAGGCCGTCGAAGTAGCCCTGGGCCGCGAGCTGCAGGAAGTTGAGGCAGGTGAGCGGCGCCTCCGGGCAGGCCAGACGGACGGTGATCGTGCCCCGCTGGGTGCGGATCTCCACCGTGCGCGGCCGGCGGGTGCGCTGCAAGACGCTACGGTAGGCGTCCACCTCCTGGCGGGTGGCGGGGCCGGGAGGAGGGATCTTCGTCTGCCCGAGCTTGGCCAGACTCTCGCCGGCCTCGCGGCGCAGCACATAGGGACCGGCGGCGGCGGCCTTCTCCAGGAGACCGATGACAGCGCCGGTCTCCAGCGGCTCGGCCTTGCCGCGAGCCGTGAGCGCCTTCAGCTCGGCGAGCCCCATCTCCTCCAGGCCCTCGCGATAGACCCCGGGAAGCGCCGCCTGAAGCTCGGCGAAGGGGGCGACTGGATGCTCCGCCAGCCAGTCGAGCGCCGCGCCGCGCACTCCCGGATCGGGATCCTGGAGGGCCTTGCGCGCCACGTCGCCGGCCTTGGCGTCCGCCGCCAGCCAGGCGGCGACCGCCGCGACGCGTACCCGGGGGGCCTTGTCCGCGAGCAGCCGGGTGAGAACGTCCGCCTCGGCGGGAAGGCCCAGCAGGCCCGCGGCCTCGGCGGCGCGGGTGCGCAGGGCGACGTCCTCCGAACCCGCCGCGGTCGAGACCCGGGCCGCAGCTTGCGGGTACTTTCCCGAGGCCAGGGCCACGAGCGCCAGTCCCTTCTCCCACGACTCACCAGAGTCCACCCGAGCAGTGAGGGCCTCGCCGAGATCCGGGCGCGCCCAGACGCCCGCGGCCTCGAAGGCGCTCGCCCGCACGCCGGGGCGCGGATCGTCCATCAGGGCGCGCAGGCGCGGCGTCCAGTCTTCCAGAGGCTTCGCCTTGCCGCCCGCCACCAGGGCGCGGGCGGAGCGGAGGGCCTGAATGACCGGCCCGCCCAGGGGATCGCCGGCGTCATCCAGGAGCGGACGCAGGGCGGCGAGATCCTCCTCGACACCCACGATTCCCAGGGCGCGGGCCGCCCAGGCGCGCACCCGGGGGGCGCCGTCGGCGAGTAGTTTGCGCAGGGTGGGAAGCGCCTGGGGGAGCGGATTGCGGGCCAGGGCGTAGGCGGCCTGCACGTGGAGCACGGGGTCCGTCTGCGCCAGACCGCGCTCGCCGAGGGAGATGACGGTCTCCTCCTTGAAGCGGAAGAGGCCGGGGAGAAGGCGCGCCCACCTCTCCTCCTCGGGCAGAGGGAGAAGCGGTTCCAGCGCGTCGACCACCCGGGCGCCGAGCTTGCCGAGGGCCTCGACGGCCAGCATGCCGGTCTCCCGATCCGCGTCGCGCTCCGTCAGCAGCAGGGCGCGCTGCGCCTGCGGATCTCCCAGCACACCCAGACCGAACGTCGCCGCCCGGCGCACGGCGGGAGACTCATCGATCAGCAGCCCTTCGAGAATGGGCCGCCCCGCCCGGTCCGGAATCCGACCCAGGGCCACGGCGAGATCCTGACGCAGCGCCGCGTCCCCCTTGAGGCACTGCTGGACGGTGAAGTCGTCATACGTCTGGCGATCCACCAGAAGGAGGAGGAGAGCCCGCTCCTCGATATGGGGTACCTGAAGATCCGGCGTCTCCCGCGCCGTACGGGGGGCGGCGTGAGGGGCACAGGCGGCAAAGAGGAGGAGGAGGAAGACCGCGGGAAGTTGTCGAGTGGTCATGGAGTGGGCGATGCTACCACTGGGTGGACCCTCAATCCGTGGCAACCGCTCCCGGCCCTCAGACTCAACCGCCCGTCAACGCCTCCCGCGCCGCCACCACCCGCTCCAGAGCCTCCTCCGGCGTCCTCGCCAGCGCCGTGAGGTGCCCCATCTTCCTTCCCGGTCTCGCATCCGCCTTGCCGTAGAGGTGGAGCTTGACGTCGGGGTGGCGACAGGCGGCGGCCCAGTCGGGCTCGCCGTTCTGCCAGAGATCCCCCAGGAGGTTGGCCATGGCGGCGGGACGGAGGAGCTCGGTCGAGCCCAGGGCGAGGCCGGTGATGGCCCGGAGCTGCTGCTCGAACTGGCTGGTGATGCAGGCGTCGAAGGTCAGATGGCCGGAGTTGTGGGGACGCGGGGCGAGCTCGTTGACCAGGAGCCGGCCGTCCCGCGTCAGGAACATCTCGACGCAGAGCACCCCGACCACGGACAGGCCTTCCAGGATGCCTTGGGCGATCTCCACGGCGTCCAACGCCACACGGGACGAAACGGCGGCCGGGGCGATCGAGACGTCCAGGATGTGGCGGCTGTGGCGGTTCTCGATCACCCCGAAGTGGGCGAAGGAGCCGTCGAGGCCCCGAGCCGCCACCACGGAGACCTCGCGCTCGAAGTCCACGAAGGCCTCGAGGACGGACTCCTGCCCGCCTACCGCTTGCCAGGCGGCGGGGGCGTCCTCTAGAGACGCGATCTTCACCTGGCCTTTGCCGTCGTAGCCCCAGCCAGCCGTCTTGAGGACCGCCGGAGCACTGAGGGCGGCGAGGGCGGCTTTCAAGTCCTCCAGGGAGCGGACGGGCGCGAAGGGCGTGACGGGGAAGCCCGCGCCGGCGAGGAAGGCCTTCTCCCGCAGACGGTTCTGGGTGGTGTGGAGGACGGAGCCGGCCGGCCGCACGGGCGCGTGCTCGGCGGCGGCCTCGGTGGCTCCGGCGGCGACGTTCTCGAACTCGAAGGTGACGACGGCCACGCCGCGGGCGAACTCGCGCACGGCGTCCAGATCGTCGTAAGCGGCCTGGACCTCACGGTCGGCCACCTGACCGGTGGGGGTGTCATAGTCCGGGGAGAGGGTGTGGACCCGGTAGCCCATGCGCCGGGCGGCGATGGCGAACATGCGGCCGAGCTGGCCGCTGCCCAGGACTCCGACCACGGAGCCGGGCGCGATGACGCCGTTCAATCCCCTCAGGGGCTTCAAGGCAGCGTCTCGGCCCGCACCCGGCGAGTCTGCTCGTCGACGTAGAGCCGGAGCTTCTCCCGCAGGTCGGGGCGGGTGTTGGCCAGGATGCGGACGGCCAGCAGAGCGGCGTTCATGGCGCCCGCCTTGCCGATGGCCATCGTCCCTACCGGCACGCCGGAGGGCATCTGGACGATCGAGAGCAGGGAGTCGAGGCCGTTCAGAGCCGAGCTCTGGACGGGAACGCCCAGCACCGGCACCAGAGTGTGGCCGGCCACCATGCCCGGCAGGTGGGCGGCGCCGCCGGCCCCGGCGATGATCACCTCGATGCCGCGGCCCTCGGCTCCATGGGCGAACTCGGCCATCCAGTCCGGCGTGCGATGGGCGGAAACGATGAGGCACTCGTGGGCGACGCCGAAGCGGGTGAGCATCTCGTCCGTGTGGCCGAGGGTCTCCCAATCCGACTTGCTGCCCATGATGACGCTGACCAGGGGACGATCCTCTGAGCTCATGCTGAATCTCGCTGAAAAAAAGGGGTGTGCGGAAGGCCGGTCCGGGGTATAATCCGCCCGTCCATATTGACCGCAATCGCGGGCGAAGCTTAGCACAGCAGGTAGCTGACACCTGACCGCCGGAGACCCGTCACAGGAAGGTCGCGGCGGAGTTGCAGGAAGCCGGTCCTCTGCGCGTAGAATGCGCCCGAAAAAACTACCGTCTGCCATAGGAGGACTTCATTCATGATGCGCGTGCGCTCCATTCGCTCTCGGACGGGGGTTTATGCCCTGGCCGCCCTGCTGCTGGCCTTTGCCCTGGCCGCCCCGGCCCTGGCTCAGACCGACGTCACCACGAGCCGGATCTCCGGCACCGTCGAAGGCACCGACAAGGCGCCCCTGCCCGGCGTCACCGTCGAGGCCACGAACAAGGACACCGGCCTCAAGCTCCTCAACGTCACCGACGCCGACGGCTCGTACCGGATCCTCAACCTGCCGACCGGCAACTACTCGGTCTCGGCGAGCCTCGACGGCTTCGCGACGGCCACCGCTCCCAACGTCCGCCTGCTGCTGGGCTCGACGCCGACGGTCAACTTCACTCTCCAGAGCGCCAAGATCTCCGAGACCATCACGGTGACCAGCGAAGCGCCCCTGGTGGAGGTGACGAACACCACCGTCGGCACCACCATCCAGCAGGAGCAGATCAAGAACATCCCTAGCGCCGGCAGAGACTTCCGGCAGTTCGTGCTGCTGACGCCGGAGAGCCGGCTGGAGTCGGAGCGCAATACCATCTCGCTCTCCGGCGAGCGCGGCATCAACACCAGCGTCAACGTGGACGGCGTGGACTACAACAACGCCTTCTTCGGCGGCACCGTGGGCTCCGCCGAGGGCCGCGCCCCGCTCTCCATCTCCCAGGAGTCGATCAAGGAGTTCTCGGTCGTCACCAACGGCGCCTCGGTCGAGTTCGGGCGCTCGGGCGGCGGCTTCGTCAACATCATCACCAAGAACGGCACCAACAACCTGCGCGGCTCCGCCTTCTACTTCGACCAGCCGCACAGCCTGATCTCCAACTTCCCGGCGGGTTCCCGGGCGCCCGGCGTGAGCCTGGAGCCGGCCGACCAGAAGAAGGATCAGTACGGCGGCTCGCTCGGCGGCCCGATCGTCAAGGACAAGCTCTTCTACTTCGTCTCCTACGACAAGCAGAAGCAGGACATCACCATCCCGATCCTGTCCGCCCAGCTCCTGCCGGCCTTCTTCACCACCTATCCCGCGCTCGCCTCGCCGCCCGACTACGTCCAGACGCAGAACGGCTCCGTCGCCTTCGCGCGCCTCGACTATCAGGCCAACGAGCAGCATCGCTTCCTGGTGCGCGGCAACTTCACCAAGTACGACGGCGACAACGGCACGTCGAACTCGCAGTCCCGCACCGCCAGCTACAACGGCGTCGAGGGCCTGAACGCCAAGACCTACGTCGGGAGCTGGACGGGCCAGTTCAGCGCCAATCTGCTGAACGACCTCAATCTCAACTACGTCAACGAGAAGACTCCGCGCGCCGACAAGGGGCTCAACCTGCCCGAGATTCAGGTGGGCGGCCTGCGCTTCGGTGAGGTGAGCTTCCTGCCGATCGATACCACCAACAAGCGCAAGGCGTTCTCCGATACGCTCACCTTCCTGCTCGACAAGCACGTCCTCAAGGGCGGCGTCGAGTACAACAAGACGAGCGTGGACCAGATCTTCAAGGGCAACTGGCGGGGCGTGTTCATCTTCGCCAACAACGCCGACTTCCTGGCCGGCAAATGGCGCGAGTACCGCCAGTTCGGCGGCCTCGGCGGCTTGACCTCGGATCAGGCGGGCACGGCAACGTTCGATCAGAAGGAGACCGCGGCCTTCCTGCAGGATCAGTGGTACCTCCGCCCCAACCTCACGGTCACGGCGGGCATCCGCTATGAGAAGCTGGACAACCCCAACAACCCGATCCTCAACCCCAACGATCCGGGCCCGAACGGCACGCTCAGGCTCACCGCCCACATTCCGGACACCAACAACCAGTTCTCTCCCCGCGTGGGCATCTCCTGGGCTCCCGACGAAAAGACGGCGGTGCGCTTCTCGGCCGGCCGCTTCTGGAGCCGCACTCCGGCCCTGCTGTGGGCGCAGCCCTTCACCGCGAACGGCCTGCAAGGCGCCCAGCTCTCCATCTTCGCCACCCAGGATCCCAGCGGCGCCGTCATCGGCGCTCCGACCGATCCCAACGCTCCGGGCTGGGGCACCAACTTCACCCCGGTGGGCGTCGAGCGCGTCGACTTCAACCGCGTCACCCGGCTCAACACTCCGGGCGTCTTCACCGTCAACCCGAACTTCAAGAACCCCTACACCAACCGTGCGACGCTGGGCTTCGAGCGTGAGATCCTGCCCAAAGTCTCCCTCGGCGTCGACCTTACCTACGCCGACGGGCATCAGCTCCAGCGCCTGACGGACATCAACCGCGTCCTCGACGGCACGACCTCCGTCAACGGCCTGCCTCACTACAGCTCGGTGCGCCCCCTCTCCGCCTACGGCTCGGTCATCACCGACCTGTCGGATGCGTCGGCTCACTACAAGGCCGCCACCGTCACCCTGCAACGGCGGTATGCCGACAGCTTCAGCCTCTACGGCGCGGTGACCTACTCGGTGGACCGGGACAACGACTCCAACGAGCGCAACTTCTCCGGCATCCAGGCCGAGGACTTCAACAACATCGGCCTCAACTGGGCGCCCTCGGCCCGTGACCAAAGGTGGAAGGGAGTGGTCAACGGCGTGTGGAACACCCCGTGGTGGGGCCTCGGCGTCTCCGGCGCCTTCCGCTACTACTCGGGCCAGCCCTTCACGCCGATCGCCAACGCCGACCTCAACAACGACGGCGTCGCTGGTACGGACCGCCCGACGGTCAACGGCGTGCACCTCGGCCGCAACAGCGAGCGCCAGCCGGACTTCTACAGTCTGGACATGCGGCTGAGCAAGAGCTTCCGGATCGGACCGGTCGATCTCTCGATCTTCGGCGAGTGCTTCAACTGCGGCAACAAGGCGAACCGGTTCATCAGCGCCAACAACCAGATCTGGGGCACGGCTCAGACTCCGAGGGCGACCTTTGGAGTCGAGGACTCCCTCAGCGTCGCCTACGTTCCGCGGACGTTCCAGCTCGGCGCGCGGATCGAGTTCTAGAGTTTAGGACCGCGAGGATCCGGCTCCGGCCGGACGAGGACAAGGGGGGCGGAGACGCCCCCCTTTTTCATGGAAGCCAGCCTACTTTTCGGCGACGGCCTTCAGGTTCGCGAGACCGGTCTCGAAGTCGTTGCCGATCATCTTGTCCATGCTGACGAAGATCCCGAAGACCTTCGCGACGAAGGCCAGGGGACCTTGCATGTCCCAGGTGACCGTGGTGGCGCCGCCCTCGGGTTGCAGCGTGAAGTCGGCGACGTTGTGGCCTTCGAACGGCTTGATGAAGTCCAGTTGGATCAAGATCTTGGAAGGCGCCGGGGCCTCCGTGATCTCCATCCTCCCTGAGCCCACGTTCCGGTTTCCTTCCCAGGCGTAGATGGCGCCCTTGCCGCTGGGGGCGCCACTGTACGTCCTTTTCAACGCCGGATCTTTCTTCTCCCAAGGGGACCAGGAGGTCCAATTGTGGAAGTCCGCGATCAGCGGAAAGATCTTCTCCGGCGGCGCCTTGATGCTCGTCTTGCGCTGAACGCGGAAGTTGCTGGGCCGCGTCGCGGCAAACGCGAGTAGAGCGGCGATCAGAACGACGATGACGATGAGGATGATCTTGAGCATGGTTTCCCTCCGCTCCGAAGCCCGGTCAAAAACTACGCCGGGCCCATGGCCGGCTTGCCGCCGTTGATCATCCAGGGCGTTCCGAAGCGGTCGACCAGCATGCCGAAGGCCTCAACCCAGAAGGTCTTTTGCAGCGGCATGTTCACCCGCCCGCCTTCGCTCAGCGCGTCGAAAATCTTTTGCGCCTCGTCGACCGTCGGGTAGACCAGCGAAAGAGAGAACCCCTTCATTCCGTCGTACGGCTGACCGGGCATCCAATCGGACGCCATCAACGGGCGGCCGTCGAGAACAAGGCGGGCATGCATGACCCGGTCTTCGGCGCCCGGCGGAATCTGGCTCTTGTCGGGAGCGTCGGCGTGGGTCATGACTTGCAGCCCGCCACCCAGCGTGCTCTGGTAGAAGCGCATCGCCTCGGCGCAGTTTCCGTCGAAGAACAGGTAGGCATTGACGTCGGACATGGCGGTACCCTCCTTTGTCGTTAGAGTTGCACCCTAACACTATCTAGTCCTAGCAAGCAACTAGTGAGAATGAATCTAGGATGAGATCGTGTATACTGCCTCCATGGCCACCAAGCGTAGCTACGACGACGGATGCGCCTCGGCGCACGCTCTCGACATCATCGGCGAGCGTTGGGGACTGCTGATCGCGCGGGAGCTCATGCTCGGCCCCAAGCGCTTCACCGACCTGCGCACGGGCCTGCCCGGCATCAGCCCGAACGTGCTGACCCAGAGGCTGGAGGAGCTCGAGCAGGCGTCGGTCGTGCGGCGCCGGAAGCTCCCGCCGCCGGCCGCAGCCTGGGTCTACGAGCTCACCGAATGGGGCCTGGACCTCGAGCCCGTCCTCATGGCGCTGGGCCGCTGGGCCGTCCGCTCGCCCACCCTGCCCCAAGGCGCTCCCATGGGCGCCGACGCGCTCATCCTCTCCTTCCGGACGATGTTCGACGCCCAAGCCGCCGACGGATTCGCGGCGACCCTTGAGCTCAGATTGGGAGAGAACCGCTTTCACGCCCGGATCGCCGATGGCCAGATAGACCTCCACCGCGCGACCGTCCCCCACCCCGACGCCATCATCGACTCCGACTCCAACACTCTCGCCGGGCTGGCCTACGGTGGGAGCAAGCTCGCCGACGCCCTGCGCTCCGGGAATCTGAGGATCGAGGGCGACAAGGCCGTGGTCAAGCGCTTCCTGACGCTCTTCCCGATGCCTCCGCCGGCACCGAGCTAGAAGCGGCGTCTGATGCAACACGAGCGAGCCGGGGTGAGACACGGAGCTGCGCTTCTGCAACACAAAGTGCCGTTCGCCGGCCGCGCGACCCGCTCCGTGCAACACAACGGAGCGCCAGCGCATCATCCGACCCGCGGGTCGAGCGACGCGACCCGAGGATCCTGTGATGCGACCCGAGGGTCCTGTCGCGCAATCCAAGGGTCCTGTGATGTAACCCGAGGGTCCTGTGATGCGATCCATGGGTCCTGTCGTGCGATCCAGGGGCCTGTCATGCGACCCACGGGTCCTGTCGCGCGACCCGCGGGTCAGGCAGCGTGCTCCTCGGATCCCGTGACGCGCCCCTTGAACCCCGCAGTGCGCATCGCGGGTCGGGCCTCCCGCCTCTCGGGTCGAACGCCGCGCCCCGAGGGTCGCCAACGGCACGACGCGGAGCCGGTCCCGCGTTCGTCCTCACGATTTTGGCGAGAGGCCGGCGGTTACCACAAGGCGTCGCCGCCATGATCGGCAGCGCAACAGGCCTCGATCGTCCGGAGACGAAACACGCTCCGTGCAACACAACGGAGCGCCAGCGGACTCAGAGACGGTGGCACGTTCTTGGGGAGCCGCTGTTGGCGAGCACGGTCTGGACCAGGCACTCCTCGGGGGTGATCACGCCGCGGAAGTGCTTTCTACGAAATGCCTGGCACCGTCTCCCCGGGGCGTGGCAGCGGGTAGGTGGCGAGCGCCAACTTTCGAGGCCGCCCTCCGCTAGTGTAGTGCACCTGAAGTCCGGGAACTTCTGTTCCCTCTTGGAGTAACTTTGTGCTTCCGGGATTGAATAAGGGCACCTCTGTCTGGTGCACTACACTTGGACCGCGCGCAAGTACGCTTTCGCGTCCTTCCTCTACACCACGTTCTGCGCCAGCCTGAGCAGTACGGCAGCATCCTCGCTCATCCTTCAGTTTCCCTTGCGGAGCCCTTCGTGTTGGGGTCCGACCAACGACTCCTATGGCACGCCATCAAGCACTCGACGCTCCAGGGCGGAGAGCACCGGGGCAGAGGGGGAATCCCGGATCGATCAGACAGGGATTTGGAATGACGAAAGCTGGACAGACTTCGGGAAGCCATTTAGGCACAAACGGAACCCACCAAGGCTCAGGGGGTTGTGGCGGTGGTGTCGGGGGCGGCTTAGGCAGTGGCGGCACGGGCCGCGGCCCCCACTCAGGTTCTGCCGGCGGCGGTTCTGGCGGTAAAAACCTCCTCCACCAGTCACCATGCGTACGCAAATTTTGCGGGTCCTCTCCCGGGGGCGTCACAGGAGCCGGCGGCTTGTTTGACGTCGGCCATTGCCCACCGGGAGGGTCCAGAACATCGCCGTAACCCAAAGGGTCTTTCAGCGAAACCGGATTCCCGCTCACGTACGCGTAAACGCTGGGCCCCGCCCGGAAGCGGAGCGGATCCTCGCTGAGAAAACGGCCCGTGCTCGGATCATAGATCCTCGCCCTGTAGAACTCTGTAGACCCAAAGTCCCCGAACTCCCTCGCGGTGTAACCAAATGGGTTCAGAACTGTTCCAGACCTGGATCGCTCTCGCCCCCAAACGTCGAAGACATAGTTCTGTTGGACGGCGCCATCGCTTCCGCTAAGAACGCTGACCGACCCTGCACCGTCCACCGAGTAGTACTGGACCTCGCCGTTGTCATAGCGCGCAAGCGGTTCGTCGATGCGTGGGCCGAATAGGTACTCCGATGACGACACACCAAGCTCGGCAACCAGATTCCTGGACTCGTAAATATAAGTCGCCGCCGTTGCCGCACTTGCGCTCTTCGCAATTCTCCGCCCCTGGTAGTCGTAAGAATAGCTCGCCGTCGTACCTCCAGCAATACCGCTCATGCGGTGCTCGTAGTCCCAAGTGAAACTGTAGCTGGCCTCCGGTCCGGCGTAAGTTACGACGCTGCCGTTCGGGTCGTAGCTATAGTTGTTCGTACCGTCGGACAACAAACGCTGCCACGCATTCACATTCGTACCGACGTTCTGGTACGTCAACGGCACGGTCTCTCCATTGACCGCGCTGCTAAGTCGGTTGCCGAGACCGTCATAGGTCCAAAGATCCACCTCTCCAGAAAACGGCGCTGCCGCAGGGTAGTCAGCGCGCACCAGCCGGTAGTTGCGATCGTAGTGGTACTTCGTCGTTGCCGCCTCAAAACCCTGAGCGGGCACATCGGCGATCATGCTTGTCCGCTGGCCAAGCATCCCCGGCTGGCCCGTCGAGCTGTCGACGTCATAGCCGTAGGTGTAGGTCGCCAAGTTGGCCGACGCCGCATCAAGGTTTGCAATCTGCAGGAGCCGACCCAGCCCGTCATAACTGTAGTTGCGGTGCTGCCCGTTAGGCAGCCGCACTTGCTCATATTGGCCGCGCAGATTGTAGGTGTGCTTGAACTCCCCGCTCACAGGCGTCCAATCGATCGTGTTCAAGCTCCCATCGGGGTAGTAGGTGTAGCTCGCACCAGCGCCCCCGCTGACTTGGTAGCCGGATCTTTGGCCGACCGCGGTGTACGTATAGCTCAACGTATCCCTTGCTCCCTGCGTCTCCGAGGCAAGTTGGTACCCATGGTCGAACGTGAAAGTATGCATCTCGGCGGGTGAGACACTTGTGTCTACTACCTTCGTGAGTGCCTGACCCGTGTATGTGTACGTGATGCTCGTGGCATTTGGATAGATCTTCGCGGACAGGCGCTTGAGGTGGTCGTAGGTATAAGCGATAGCTTGGTTCTTGCGGTCGGTCTTTGTCTGTAGATGCCCATCGGGGTAATAGGCATAGACGTCTCGCGCACCGTCGGCAGAGGTCGTCGCCGTCAGGCGGCGCAGGCTGTTGTAGGTGTAGGTGGTGACGTTCCCGTTTGGGTCCGTGATCGAAGACAGTAGACCTCGCGCGTAACCCCATCGCATCACCCCATTGAGGGCGTCGACGCTCTGGGTGAGACGGCCATACGCGTCCTGGCCATATTGATTGACATTGCCGTTTGGGTCGGTGATGCGTGTGAAAAGAAGGCCACTGGCGCCGTCATAGTTGTCGTGACTGTAGGTGACGGTGAAATCCAGAGCTGAGCCCGGCGCGGGTGGTGGAAGGGTCAGGCTCGACACTCGCCCCACCGAGTCGTAGCCATAGGACGTTTCGCTTCCCAGAGGGTCGGTCACCGTGACAAGCCGGCCTAGTCCATCGTAGCCGTAGCTCGTGACGGGTCGCAGACCTGCGTCATTGTTCGCGGGGCTGGTCACCGAGGCTAGATTGCCTTGCCCGTCGTAAGCGTAATCCGTCGCAGCTCCGTCCGCGTTTGCGACGCTTACCGCTCGGCCATGACTGTCATAGGTGTAGATCGCCATCGCATCCAGCGTCGAGCCATCGGTCTCGACCCGATAGATGTGATACAGTGCTCCAGGGGCTGGACTCCCTGCTTGATAGTAATCATATCGCCAAGCCTGCCAGTTAGGATTGACCAGTCCGGTTGTAGGGTTACGCGGCGTGATCGAGGTCAGCCGCGAGGGAAAGTTTTGGTCGTAGCTATAATCGTAGCGAACTGCCTGGGAACCATTGTAGTCCCTGGTGACGGAGAGGACGCGGCCGTCATTGTTGTAAGTGTAGTAGGTTTTGACACCGACCTCATCTATGGTTTGCTGGATCGAGCCGTCGGCGTAGTAGTCTGTGTGTTGGCTTCCTCCCCCTCCGCCCGCCGGAGGCACCACATCGGTCACCAGCCCCGCCTGATCAAACGTATAGCCCCACGTATTCCCCTGTGAATCGGACTTTGCAGTCTTTAGTGGGTTGTTCTGATAGCTGTATGTGTAGCTCCATGTCTCGCCCTGCTCGGTATAGCTGTTCACCCGCTCCACACTGTCATACGTCACGGAGGTCACCAGCCGATTCCAATTGTCGGTCACCGCCGCGAGTAGCGGCGCGTAGCGCCCCTGGACGTAGGCGTAATAGGTGCTGCGCCCGAGCGGATCAGTCATCGAGGTCATCACACCTCGGCTGTCATAGGTGTACTGCACCCGGCGACCGGTGTGGTCTTGGACTGCGCTGATCCTGCCGTCGGCGCCCCAGAAGACGTCCATGTACCGCCCGGAGCCCGAGGCGTCGGCGATACGCTGCAGGCGGCCGTTGCCGTCGTAGGTCAGTGCGGTCGTGTTGTGGTAGTCGTCCGCCATGGTGAGCAGCGAGCCGTCGGTGCCGAAGTGATACACCGACATCGTGCGCTGAATCGTGAGGTCGAAAGTGCCGTCGCCGTTGCGCACCAATGTGTCTTGGCGTCCCGAGGGCGGGGTGAAGGTTCCGTTGCCGTTGTCGACGAAGCGATAGCGGGCGCCGTCGGGCATCGTGATGTTGGCTTCCTTCTGGTAGGTCGACGGCGCTGCGAAGAGATACGTCGCGTAGTAGAGGTGCGCCGACAGGCTCGACGTCCAGCCGTACCCCGTCGGGCTGTCGATCGCTTGCGTGGTGTCATAGCTGCGTGCCACGACCAGTGGGAAGCCGACCGCTGGAATATCGAGATCGGTCGCCTGGGTGACGTAGACCCCGCTGCCGACGTAGCACGGCGATTTCGTGCATTTGCCGCACTCCCGCGGCTCGCACTTGGGATCGGGTGGCTTCTTTCGGTAGCACTTGGAGTTCGAGTTGGAGGGGTCGCACGGCGGGACCGGTTGGACGCACCAGCCCTGTGCGAGGAGGGCCTGTCCGCCCCCCAGGAGCCCGGCACACGTGATCGCGATTGCCAGAAGGCGTTCTTTGCTGCTCTTCATGAGTTCCCTCAGTATTGGATACGCGTGAGAATTTGCCCGCTGGCTTCGTTGCCTAGCTCATCGACTGCCTTGACGGTGACGGTGTAGGGTCCCGGCGCCACTAGCATTCCGTTATCCGCTCGCCCATCCCACCTCCAGGTGATATGGCCGGGAAGCTGGTCTGCGAGCATCACCTTCCGCAGTTGCGAGCGGGATTCGTGGTTGATGAAAGTCAGCTCCACGTCCGCTCGGCCACCCTGATAAGTCGAGAGGTCGAACGACACCTCCTGCTCACCGACGGCCGGACCGAATACTGGCGGAGAGACACGTACTCCCGTAACACTGGCGCTCGTACCAAAGACGACAACACCATTCTTGGGGAAGTCCAGCCGCTCCTTGATCAATACGCCCCGAACGATGCCGGGTATGAAGACGCCGGTCGAGTCGACCAGCGCCCACTCCACCGTCCGCGGTCCAGCAGGCTCGTAGTCGTTGCGAACGCAGATGTTGGGTGGATCGCAGGTGGGGGTCACATGGCTAATGTTCAAGGTTGTAAGTACGACCCTCATGCGCCCCGGCTGGCTGAAGTTGTAACTGATTCTCATGGGCTGATTGTTGAAGGGGTCGTAGGATTGCACGACCGGATAGGTGTAATCGAAGTAGTCGTTGAGATACTGGCCAGAGAGGTCCCAGGTCATCGTGTGCGTGCCGTCGGTCACGGTGGCAACGTAGAGGTAAAGCCCATCCGGCGCTGGGACTGCAGTCTCTCTGCGACCGTTCCACGGGTCGACGTAGCTGCCTGCCTGCCGTGAGCCATCGATGAGTGTCTTCACGACGGCTCCGGCTCGGTCCTTGATGACTAGCGTCTCGGTAAGTGGAAAGGGCACGGTAGACGTGTAGGTTACCGTGCCGCCCGCAGCGGAGTTGAGCTGCAGGACGTTCTGAGTCACTTTGAAATTGCCCACAGTCGACGCGTTGGTTGTGGCCGCCTGGTTTCCAGCTTTGTCGACGGCGCGCAGGCGCAGGGAATAGAGGCCGTTCGTCTTGTCCAGGGTCGGCCAGACGGCGAGGGTGCCATTGACGGGCGTGGGCACCGCGCTCCTGAGGGTGGTCCAAGACGTCGGGGCCGCTCCCAGGCCGTACTCGAGGGTCCATGAGGAGAAGTTGGCGTCGGTCGCCAATCCACTGATCGTCACGTCCGCAAGGCCCTGGGCGTAGACGTTGGAGAGGACCTGAGAGCCCCCCGGAGAGGTTATGGAAACGCTCGGCGGCGTGTTGTCGAGAGTCGCAGATTTCGCATCATTCGCGACGGCGGTGCCGATGGTGGCGACGAGCTCGAACGTATAGGCACCATCCGGCTGCAGTTGCGCGCTGTCGCTCTGGCCGTTCCACTCGAAGGTGAACGCCTGGCCCTGACCAGAGGCCGTGCGTACGACGCTGGCTGATGCGTTTCTCACCACGAGTTGCCATGTCACGTCATCGAAGCTGAAGCTCCCCGAGTAGAGGGTGGTGTCCTGGACGCCATCGCCATTGGGGCTGAGAAAGAGTTGCGAGAGCACACTGCCACTGATTGCCAGTTGTCGACCGCCGTCAAGGATTGCGACACCTCGCGCTACAGCGGCCGCGCCTGAGGGCGATGTGCTCGCGAGGTCGAACGTATAGGTGCCGTTGGGCATCAAAGAACCGCCGCTGTCGCGACCGTCCCAGGCGACACTGCCGTTCGCGCCGCTGCCCGAGAGGGTTCGAACGACGGATCCACTGCTGCTTCGATAAGTCAGGGTCCAGTCGCCTGCCAGGGCCGACACGAAATCCAACCGATTGAGTGCGCCGATGGCAGGATTGAAAATGCGGTTTCGAGGTGTCGCGTCAATGATCGCATGCGGCTGAGTCTGCGCCGCCGTCAGCCAGGGCTCGAAAAGCACCCCGGTCGAGACACCCTGGCCGCTGCCTGGGCCCTGCCCGGACGGCCCTGATGCCGCGTCCCAATAGTTCAGGCGCGCGGCGAACGGGGTGTTCGGAGTAAAGTTGCCAATGCCGCCCGATGCGTTCCGGGCGAAGGCGGAGCTGGTCACTGTCAAGCCCGCCGTGCTGCCTGCCCGAACACCCCAGGTGGCCGAGTCTGTGATTGTCAGGTGGTCGAAGCTCGGCGAGCTGCCCTCCACGTAGACAGTCGTATAGCCACTGAGGCCGTGGTTCTGACCTCCGTAGCTCGCGGTGACATAAGAAAGCCGGCTCGCCGAAGAGCCCGGCACGAAGACAAGGGCGCGCCAATAGCCCGCAGTAGGCGTCGTC